>Ga0209373_10001539_pt1 | contig 26398 bp, 15 predicted proteins | sample Higcelweek5metaG_FD_187173 | JGI IMG/M metagenome (GOLD analysis project Ga0209373, IMG submission 187173) | Freshwater pond sediment microbial communities from the University of Edinburgh, under environmental carbon perturbations - High... | ecosystem: Environmental > Aquatic > Freshwater >... | reverse complement strand
TGGCTGAGACTCTAGCTAGAATCTGATGAATAGGTATTCTACCTCAAGATATGGATATAGAGACTCTTAAAGATCTTATTCCAAAAATTAAAAACTCTTCTCTCAAATTCGACACTCCTATTACTATCAACAAAAACCACACAATAAGAGATGCAATGTGAATAATCCACAAGAGAGCTCATAATGCGATAATATTAGTTGACGATGATGGTAAACCTCTCAATATTTTCAAACCTAAGGACTTCAATGATATGGATCAATATACCAATATCGGTAGCCTTAAAAAATCTTTCTTAATTACTTGATACGAGGATATTAGTGATGAAGAAGCTTTTGATTTAATGGAAAAATATAGTATTTCTTCATTGCCTATTATAGACAAATCATGAGTCTTAATCTGAATTATGACTAAGAAATGAACGGTAAGAAATAGCATATACTCCCCTGCTGTAGATTCTGATAATACTCTCACACTTGGTGCAGCGCTCGGTATCAATAATTTCGTTGATAAGACTAAAGTTCTTATTGAGCTATGAGTGAAAACATTCGTTCTTGATACTGCCCACGGTTATCAGAAGAAGATGATAGAAGCTATTAAATTATTCAGAAAAGAATTCGGTAATGATTACAATCTCATCGCAGGTAATGTGATAACTGCAGAGTGAACAAGGGCCATAATAGAGGCTGGAGCGAACTGAGTGAAAGTCTGAGTTGGGCCTGGAGCTATGTGTACCACGAGAATGAAAACCTGAGTCGGAAGACCTCAATTCACTGCCGTGTATAAATGTAGTCTAGAGGCTCGTAAATTATGATGATTCGTATGGGCTGACTGATGAATCAAAGATCCTCGTGATCTAGTTCTAGCACTCGCTGCTGGAGCGAATCACGTTATGATTGGTACGACATTTGCAGGAACATTTGAATCTACATGAGATATCAAACTTGATGAGATGGGTAGAATGTATAAAGAAAACTATGGAATGGCATCAAGAAAAGCCGTAAATCTAAGAAACGGGGATGCGACTCCTTTCACAATGGCGAAGAAAGCCCTTTTTAAAGAATGAATCTCAAGCTCTAAGATATATATCAAAGAATGAAGAGAGAGTGTGTGAGATATTGTTGATGAATTCATTACTGGACTTAGATCTGCAATGACTTATGTCTGAGCATTTAATCTAGAAGAATTCTATGAGAAAGCAACTGTAGGAGTGCAAACAAATGCGGGATTCCATGAGTGAACTCCACATGGAAAAGTGAAATGACTATAGTTAGTTGAGAGAATATAATAAATCTCAATTACAATAAAACTAATATTAAAAATCATAAATAATTAACTTAAAAACTAAGTTATATAGAGATTTAGAATCCAACTAAGAAGGTATTAAAGAATGATAGATATTTTAATAGATTTTATATTATTGAAATGTAAACTTTTAAGTACGAGTAGGGAATGACAAGAAAAAAATAGAAAAAATCAGGAAAATAATTATAATGTGTGAATAAGCTAAATTAGAAATGTTCCAATTAAAAACAAATACATCATACATAGGCTCTTGAAATGGATTTTCGAGAGTTTTTCTTGTTGGTGATAATCTATCTAGCAAGAATCTTGTGGTGTTTGATAGCATGGAAGATTTGCGTGTTTTTGGTAAAATTTGGAACTTCTTGTGATATAGGAAATATTTCGAAATCTGAGAAACAAACGAACTTTTGAATTTTTTTAATAATAATTCTTGAGTATATTTTGCAACAAGAAACATCTTCGAACTCTGAACTATAAATGACTATGAGATAAATAAAAATTCTATAGAGTTAACGAGATGAGAGGATTATAATCCAGAAGATTTAATCAAAAAGCTTGCAGATTTTTCTTTCAAGTTCTCAAAAAGTCTCTCTTCATTTGGTAGTTATAATCGTGAATGAGATATTATTAATATCCGCCCAACACTAGAAGACATTACAATCAAGATTAGTTTTTTCTGAAATGAAGTTGATGAGGTTCTTGTCTTTGACAATAATAGTGGAATTTATAAAAAAGAGGATAAAATAAAAATTAGTGCCAAATTAGTAGAGTCAAAAACTACCAAGAAAAAAATTATTGAGAGTATTTCTGATATTAAGAAGTATTTTGAGAATAGTAAAATATTCCTTGTTTCTCTAGATTTTTATGAATGAATTGAGACATTGACTAGTGTTTTTGAACCAATAATATTGAGAGATACTCCGACAGATAAGGCGACTAATCTCTGAATAACAGAACTCTCAATTACAAATATTGACGAGTTGATTCTAACATTAAAAAATCCAACTAAGAAAAAAATATATACAAAAAACGTAAGAACAATAACTAATTTCATCGAATATAATAATATTTCTTGAGATATTGAAGTAGTAGAAATCCCAGCATCAATGAGATATCTCGAGAGTTTTGCAAGTTGAGAAACTCTCTACATCTGTGATGATATTCTCTCAGATATTTTCATCAAAAAAAGATCAAGAAAAAGTGTAGCAAAAAATATTGATCTACTTCTAGAAATCAAACCCTGAGATTGTATTGTTCATATTGACCATTGAGTTGGTGTATTCAAACAAATTATCCTCAAAGAATTAGGATGAATCAAGAGAGAATATGTTGAGATTGAGTATAAATGAAACGATAAATTGTTCGTACCAATTAGTGAACTTCATCGTATAAGCAAATATATCTGAAAAGATAATCCAGAGCTTACATGACTTAATTCGACACAATGGCAGAAGATTATTAAGAGTACAGAAGTAGAAGTTGAAAGAATTGCGAAGGAATTACTTGAGATTTATGCGAAAAGAAATATTGTGAAATGATATGCATTTTCTAGTTTTGAGGATAAAGAAGAAGAATTTAGAAAAAGTTTCCCATATACTTATACTCTCGATCAAGAAACTTGTATCAGAGAAATCCTCTCTGATATGAATAAATCAAAACCTATGGACAGATTACTTGTGGGAGATGTTTGATTTGGTAAAACAGAGGTTGCAATGAACGCAATTTATAGAAGTTTTCTCAACAAAAAACAAACGGCCTTTATTTCACCACTTGTAATCTTGGCTTATGAACACTATGAATCACTCAAGAAGAGATTTACCAATTTCGGAGTTAGGATTGAGATACTCACAAGAGTAAGTACTACAAGAGAAGAATCTCAAGTACTTAAGCAACTTGCTTCTTGAGAGATTGATTGCGTTATTTGAACTCATAGATTGCTTTCTCCAGATATAGAATTCAAAAATCTGGGATTAATTATAATTGATGAAGAACACAGATTCTGAGTAATTGATAAAGAAAAATTGAATAAAATGAGACTATGAGAGACCGGTCTCGATTCGAGACCGGTCTCAAGACCAGCTCCACTTGATATTCTATCATTATCTGCAACTCCAATCCCTAGAAGTCTCAACTTCGCTCTTAATGGCATTAAGGATATCTCAATAATATCAACTCCCCCACCTAAGAAAAAACCAATAAAAACGCTCGTGGCAAAATGGAGTGACGAGATTATAACTAAGTCTATTGATAGCGAGTTAGAAAAAGATTGACAAGTATTATTCATCCACAACAGAGTTGCGACCATAGAGTCCACCAAGAATTATCTAGAAAAATTACTCGGAAAAAAAGCAAAAATTGTAACTGTTCATGGCCAGATGAATGGCATAGAAGTCGAAGATAGAATTATAGACTTCAGGAACAGGAAATATAATATCCTTCTCTCTACTACTGTAATAGAGAACGGTGTGAATTTCTATAATGCTAATACTATAATTATCGACTGAGCTGATTCATTTTGATTGTCTCAATTGCACCAGCTCAGATGAAGAGTGTGAAGATGAGATAGAGAAAGTAGCTGTTATCTAGTATATAGGAAAGAATGAATACCGGATGATGCTAAGAAGAGATTAGTTACTATTGTTAATAATTCTCATCTTGGAGCATGATTCGAGATTGCGATGAGGGATCTTGAGATTAGATGAGCATGAGATATTCTATGAATCAAACAATCTGGTAAATCAAAAGAAACTTGATTGAGTCTATACATCAAATTATTAGAAGACAAGATAGAAGAACTGAAAACCTGAGAAAAAAGTAGATGAATTAATTGTCAGATTGAGCTAAATATTTCATACTATATTAGTGAGGATTTCTTCAATACAGAAGCAGACAAAATTCACTTCTTCAGAAATATTGAATCAATAGAAACTCTTGAGGATCTAGAATATGCTTACAAGACTTTCGTAGAGTGAAATGATAAAATTCCTGAAGAATTCAATAATCTTTTTCTTGTTCTCAAGACTAGAATTATTCTATCAGATTACTGAATAGAATCACTTAAGAAAGTATGACAAAGTTACATATTTGAGCTCTATAAAAATACAAAAGTTGAGATTATCAAAGAATTCCTTGATAAATTCGATATTGATGATAATTTTGTATTAATAACTGTTCATAAAATAAAAGTTGCTACAGAATTCTATTCTAGTGATAAGGATTTTATTGATAGGATTATAAATGCTAGCTAATAAGATCGGTCTTTTTTTGTTTATAATTAAGTATTATAAGATAAGTTGAGAAAATAATAGAGAAATATTCGTATTTTTTTGACGTAAAATTATTTATATGATACAATGCTCTCATATTTTATTAAATAAAAACAAAATATGGTTAAACTAAATTTGACTGGGCTTCAAACATCTGATTCTAGTGAGATTCCTGTTTGAGAACAAACACCAGAAAACATTGAGGAAACTCCAATAGCAGAACAATCTAATTATTCTTTTAGTCTTAGTTCTTTAATCAGTAATACAAACCCAACAACACAAGAAACAACAAACACCACAGATACTAAAACACAAGAAACTTCAATTTTAACACAACCCTTATGAGAACAACAAATGATAGAATCATTATTGCCAATAGAATGAATGACTTGAAAAAGTAATAATAATAGTGAAGAAGTAATTTCAATCAACGGCAATCAAGAAGGTTGAACAACTGATAAGACCCAAGAAGATAAGGTCTGAGCTGTTTCTGTATCAAATTCAGAACCAGAAGAAAATAAAGAATTTTTCAAAAGTTTTGATGTTATAAAAGAATTTAATGAAGAAAAATGAGATGAAATAGTAATAAATAAATGAGATGTGAAATTAGAATTAATTACAGAAGGAGATGAAAATAATAAAACAGAAGGTACAACAATAATGACTAATAATGGGGAGAATATCCTTGAAGGAACTGAAAATATCACAGAAATGGCCGTTGACCAAATCGAAGAAATTATAATTCCCACTACACAACAAATTAATCCGATTAATTCAGAAATTAAAAATGAAATGGCTATAGAAACATCGCAAGAATCTATTTCTTTAAATGATACTACTAATACAACTTCATCTATAAACAATGAAACAACTCCAGCTACAGATATTGAGCAGGCAAAAAAAGATTTATCCGCAACTAGAAAACCTTTTTGAATTAAATCATTTAGCAAAAAAAGTGTTATTGCCTCATTATGAGCGGTATTTGTATGTTGATTGGTTGCTGTTGGATTGAATCAAATAAATCTTCTTTGATGAAAAACAAATATACAAGAAACAATAATTCGAGAAACAATACCTGTAGTTAAGTATATTTCATGAACTGATTATACAATAATCACTAATAAAAAGAAGAATCTAAGAAAACCACGTGAGGTAACATTAATGAATACATGAGTAGAAATTGGGACTTGAGAACAATTGGATAATTCTTGATTAACTATAATGAGTGGAAGTACAACCTCTAGTTTAACAGAAATTAACTCTTGAGTAACTAATGAACAACCAACTTCTCCATCTGATGCTATGATGCTACAACCAGAACAAGGCCCAAATCAAACACCAAGAGAATTACAATGACCACAATGACCAAGTAATAACAATACTTGAATTCCAGCTATACAATCAACTAACTCTCCAGCAAATGATATGAATGATATAGCAAACTGAGCTAACTAGAATATCAGAAAAATCCTAAGCAATTCTGCTTAGGATTTTTTATTTTGCAAGGAAACATTTTTTATCTATAATGCACAAGATGAAAAAGAATAATATTATATTTTTTACTTGAGAAAATAGGATTTTTCTCAAAAAAGAACTTGATCGTTGGATTGAGCATTTTATTGAGAAATATTGAGAAAATAACGTCACAAGAATTAACAAAAATCAAATAAACAGTATCAATATAGAGCAGGAATTAATATCGCTTCCTTTTTTATCAGAAAAAAAATTAATTATCCTTTATGATATTCCTTTTTCTAATGATAATAAGGATACTGATGAGATTAAAGAAGATGATACCAAAATTATGAATTCTCTAGAAAATATACCCGATAATAATTTTATATTGTTTATTCAAGAGTTCCCAGATAAGAGGAAATGATTATATAAAAAACTTATTGAAATTGCTACGATAAAAGAATATAACACACTTGATGAATATTGATTGAAATGATATATAAAAGAGCAATTACCTTTAATTGAAATTTCTGCCCTTGATAAACTTATAAATTTTAAAAACAAGAATATTGATAAGATTGAGCAAGAAATCGAAAAATTATCACTCTATAAGCCAAATTCTACTATCACTTCTTCTGATATTAATGATTTTGTTACACAAGAAATAGAATCTTCTATATTTACTTTTCTTGATAGAATACTAGAATTGAATTATGACAAAGCACTAATTAATCTTGGGCAAATTCTTCTAACTGCAAAAATTGAACCAACTTTTGCAGCGATAATGACTAATCTTAGGAAATATTTATTCACAATTTATCTCCATAATAATTGACTAAAAGAATCTGAGATTATTACTATATTAAAACTTCATCCATTTATATATAAGAAAAATATTTGAAATTCAAGAAACTATAAGGAAATTCTCTATATTTATAACGAATTTTGTATTATTGATTCTAAAGCAAAAAGTGGGTATCTAATAGGAGATGGTGAGGATAATATAAAATTAGCAATAGAAAAAGTGATTTTTGATTTGAAAAAAGAGAAAAATCGCATAAAATACTAATGTTTAAAATTTAATAACAATCTTATGCCAACTTGAGACACAAAAAAACCTATTAAGAAAACCAGTAAAAAACCAACTCCAAAAGTTACTACTAAAAAACCAGTAAGTCAAACAAAATCAAATATTGCAAACAAAATTACAGATAATACAGTTTCACAAGAAGATAATCAAATTAACAATGAGGTTGTTATAATGCAAGAAGAGCAAAAATGAACTAATTGGTGACTAATTGTATTCTTAATTATTTTATGAATTGCTGCTGCAATGCTGTTTATTCTTCTTGGGAACATCAAACCAGGCTCTTCTAATCTTGCAAATACCATTAATTGGTCAAATCCAAAAAATAATAATACCAACAGTTCTGAGGCTCCAAAAGGAGAAAAAGTAAATGATGGAACTGTACATAAATGAGATAAAATTAAAGTTAATTATGTATGAAAACTTGAAGACTGAACTGTTTTTGATTCTTCTCTTGAGGAATTTGCAAAAAAATCTCCAGATTATAAAGCTGATTCTGGTAGAAAATACGAGCCACTAGAATTCACAGTTTGAGCTGAACAGATGATTAAATGATTTGATGCATGAGTTGTTGGAATGAAAGTTGGGGAAAAGAAAACTCTTACTATTAAACCAGAAGATGCTTATGGAGCAGCAACAATTTCTCAAGATGTTCCTAAGAAATATTTATCAGATAATATAGAGCAGGAAGTACCAGAATCTAGTTTTAGAGATTATATAACCCAAACAGTACCTAAAGAGGCATTATGAGAAAAATGAAATAACCTAAAGGTGGGTGAAGAACTTAATTCTGAATGAATGACTTGAACAGTTGAAGCTATTACTGCATCTGGAGTAACTATCAAGATAGAAAATAAAGAAAACCCTTTCTTTGGTAAAAAAATTGTTGTTTGAACAAAAGCTGATTATCAATGAAATACAATTACAATCAAAAAAATAACTAAAGATAATATAACTGTTGATGTTCTTAATAAACAAAGTCCTTTCTTTGGTAAAAAATTAGTTGAATGATTAACTTGAAAATTACCAAATTGAGATGAGGTAAAAATCGAAAAAATTAATTGAGAAACAATTACAGTATCTACAAAAAATCCACATAAATTAGCTTGAAAAACCCTAATTTTTGATGTTGAACTTAAGGAAATAGTTAAATAATGAAATTTCATATAATCACTATATTCCCCAATTCTTTCTCGAGCTATATTAATACCAGTATATTAAGAAGAGCACAAGAAAGAGAGATTATAGATATATTATATTACGATTTATGAGACTATTCAACTGAGAAAACCAGAAGAGTAGATGATAAGCCATTCTGATGATTAGCTTGAGCAATAATTTCTCCAGAGCCACTTGCAAGAGCTATTACAGATATTAGATGAAAATATGGAGAACTTGATATCATATATCTATCTCCAAGATGAACAAGACTTAAGCAACAAAAACTTGAAAAACTAAGTAACAGTAAAAAAGATTATATTCTGATTTGCTGACACTATGAATGAATTGATAATAGAATAATTAAGTTGTTTAATGTGGAAGAAATCTCCATATGAGATTATATACTCACAAGTTGAGAATTAGCTGCAATGGTATTAATTGATTGAATAACTAGATTGTTGCCTTGAGTAATAAGTGAAGAGTCACTAGTGGAAGAATCATTTAGTCTATGAATTGGCAGAAAAAAAGAATACCCACAATATACAAGACCGAGAGAATTCATGGGGCAAAAAGTACCAGAAGAATTGCTCTCTTGAGACCCAAAAATAATTAATAAATGGAAAAATACATTTTATAAATAAAAAAACCTATGGAAATATTAAATAATATAATGAATTCTATAATTAGTTTTTATCATTTCATCATAGATAACATTACGGTCGATTGAATAATAAAATTTGCTATTTTATATTTTTTTATAATCTGGTGAGCGTTCGTTATCTGGGTAGTGAAGGATATTACGAATAGAACTACTAATATATTTGTACAATTTATTTCAATTGTTCTAGTCATTATACTTACTCCAATATTCTGATTACCAATCTATCTGTTGATTCGTCCAAGAAATACAATATTCGAAAAGTATTATGAAGAAGCTGATCTAGAAGAAGACGAGGAAGAAGTTGTACTTGAAGAAGAAGTTGAAGAAGTAAAAGAATACAGTTGTCCAAAGTGTGGAAAACTCATTAAAGAAGATTTTTACTTCTGTCCATATTGCGAATTCGAATTAATAAAAAGCTGTACTAAGTGTGAAAAATCCCTCAAATCAGAATGGAAAGTCTGTCCGTTCTGTTGAGAAAAACAAGAGAAAAATACTGTTAAAGCAGAAAAGAAGGACGCAATCAAGGTAGAGGTAGAAAAAGTAAAGAAAACCAAAAAAACAGATATATTAAGTGAAATAGAAGACAATAAGGAAGATAATTAATTTATTGGCGTAAAATAAGCATTATATCATCCAATAAAATAAGAACCTCAACAAGTTGTGCCTCAGGCACATAATATTTTATAATATTCTCATTTTTTAATAGGAATTGTTAGTTGATAACTTCAAAGCCGATTTCAATTATTATATCAATCTGATTCTCAGCGAATTGTTGTTGGTGTAGCAGAAGTATCTGCAACTACAGATACTCTTTTTCATCATGTTGCTCAATCGGTTCTTCATATTACTACAAGCAAACCATCTTTATTCGCTTGATATGTGGTTCATAACGCAACTGCAATCCTATCTCAAAAGAAGTGAGAAGAACTGGCTATTATATTCACTCTAGTATTCAAATCATCAACATTTGCAATCAGAGTATTAAAAGTTGAGGATTGGAGCTTATCTCAAGAATTCACTGATCCTATTGTTGTGTACGCAGAATATACTGAATAAACTCATAACACAACAATAAATCCAAGTCACAGAGTAACTCAATTAAGAAATTTTGAGAATAAACTAATTAAAAAGTTTTTCATAATAAAACATAATTAATAATAAACTAACTTATTTTATATCAAATTCATCTAATTGTTTCTATATTCATGGCACCATCCAATTTTTTACGGAGATTTTTTACATGTGTATCTATTGTTCTATCATATAGATAATTATCATATCACATAATTTCTTTCATTACTTTTTCCCTCAGAATGACCTCGTCCTTATTATCAATCATATATTTAAGCAGAAGAAATTCAGTCTTAGTTACTTTTATATTTTTTCAATTTACAAGTAATTCATAATTATTCAAATCCAGATTAATTGTTTTAAATGAAACATTTTTTGGATTTGAATCAGAAATAGCACTTAGTTGTCAAACTCTTTTGAGTACAGAATTGATGCGTGCTAGCAGTTCTCTTGGAGAGAAAGGTTTACTAACATAATCATCAGCCCCAAGATCAAGTGTCATTATTTTATCTTCCTCATCAAGACGGGCTGATAAAATAATCACTGGAGTGTTATCTACTTCTCTAATTTCACGACAAATTTCTATACCATTTTTTCATGGTAAATTAATATCTAGAATAATCAACTCTGGTTTTGATTCAAGAAAAATTCTCATCGCATCAAGTCAATTTTCACATGTAACAACTTCAAATTCACTCTTTGACAAATAAAGATTCAATGGATTTAATATTCATAAATCATCTTCTATAATTAAGATTTTTCTCATATTCTACTTTATTGTTGATAAAAATATTTTTGTTGCATCAGAGATTTTTGATAAATTCTCAATCTCATTTATAGCCATAAATCACATTGATCTATGTTTCTCTGGTTCCTTATTAATAAGATCTCAAACCCACTGAAGAATTATATAGATGTGATTCCTTATTTTAACTTGAGTTCAATTATAATCATAAATTCATTCTTTGGTAATTAATTTTTTATATTCAATAACTGTTAATCAAGTTTCATCAAATATCTCTTGTTTCATGACATCTTCAGGGTTCTCTCAGTCTTTAACCTTACCAATTATAATCGTATTAAAATCAAGCTTAATATGTTCTTGGATTAAGATTTTTCAATCAGCATCATAAATAACAGCGGCAATAGCATCTTTTGTAGTCAAGTCTTCCTCGGTAAAAATTGAATTAGTCATATCAATATTGGTAAAATTATCTTCATTCCTTAATCATATCCTCATGAATACTGGCAGCCGCAAGAGCTCACTCAGCGGCAGAGATAAGTGTTTGTTTGAACTTATTAGAATTAGTTGTAATATCTCAAGCCGCATATATTCAATCAATTGATGTTTTTTGACGCTCATCAACTTTGATATATCATTCTTTATCTACATCTATTCATAATTTAGTAAATAGAGTTGTATCAGGTTCATTACCTATTGCTACAAATAATCAATCAATTTTTAGGTCAATTCCATTGCTTAGTTTAATGTTTTCTAGGTAAAATCCTCATTCTATTTTTTCAACTTTTACACTTGTATGAAATATAATATTTTCTTTTGTGTGTGCCCTTTCTAATAGTATTTTTTCTGCTCTAAAATCTTCTCTTCTATGAATTACATGAACTTTAGAACAGATTTCTGATAAAAATAGCACTTCTGTTAGTGCAGTATTTCATCAACCGACTACAGCAACTTCTCTTCATTTGAAAAACATGCCATCACAAGTTGCACAATAGCTTACTCATCTTCATATGAAACCCTTTTCTTCTTCTAATCAAAGACATCTATATTTATTCCCTGTCGCTATAAGGATATATTTTGCGTTAATTTCTTTTCATCAAGCGGTACTTAGAATGAATTTATTTCATTCTTTATGGATACTTGCTACTCTATCATGTAATAATTCTGATCATGATTCCTTGGCATGTTCTAGGAAATTATCCATAAGTGCAGTCCCAGAAATATGAGGAAATCATGGGTAATTCTCGACAAGATGTGACTGAGTAAGTGCTCAGCCAAGCATTTCTCAGATAATAATATTTTTTAATTTGTAGCGTGATGCGTATATTCAGGCAGGTAAACCAGCACTTCAGGTTCATATTATGGCTAAATCGTACATAAAAATTAGTTAAAATCTACTTATATATTTTACTAAAATCAGGAAAAAATCAATTATAAAATTATAACCCTGAATTGTCTTTTACTTGTTCTCCTTTATTTTCGTTGATAAAATTGGAAATTATTCTAGCATTTGTAAGTGCGTCTGGCACAAGATACATTTGAAAATCAGAAACTTCTGATGCAGTATGAATTGTAATAACTCAAAAATTAAGAATATTTGATAAAACTCAGGTCGTACGCGCATTTACTTCTTGAACCTTGTCAATTGAACACTCAGATAAGTGCCTATTAAGAAAAGATACTTCTTCAAGTCAGATTATTCTCTTTGTTGTAACAATGTATAAATCAAGCTCATAAGACATCCAATGTATATATATAAATAACAAGAAAACACTTATATATACTGTTAGAATAATATTAATATATGGTCAAATAATTGGTAAACTTGCCCCGAATGTCAACATTAACGCAACAGAAAAAATAAGAAATAGTGTATATCAAAAAATATATACTAGTGCTATCCAATGTCTTTTAAGAACCATTTCAATTCTTTCTCATGGTTGAAGATTTTTGATTTGTAAATCAATTCATTTATTCATAGTATATAATTAAGAAATACTTGGCTTTTTAATGTAGTATGGTTCTATTCTGTTATCTGTAAAAATAAAATCATTATTCTTAATAAAATTATTATAATCTTGTATTCATTTTATAGAAATATCTCTATTTTCAAAATCTATTATATCTCATATTCAAGAATAATCTCAATTGGTAATTTCGGGAATATTAACAAGTCTTGGTTCTGAGAAACTATTTTCTTTTAATAAATATTCTCATCTATTAGCCTTAACAAGCATCGGATAACTCAATCAGTTTTTCTCAAGTAAACTAAAATAATCTAGTGCTAGAAGTGGGATATTTTTGGTGAAATTAATTGTATTAATAGTAAGAGCAACTATTCTTGTTCAAGTAAATCATCAAGGTCAATTGATAACTACAATTCATTTTATATTGTCTAATGCGAGATTGTTTGATAACAAGAAATTATTAAGACTACTTAGAAAATTGTCATATTCTTTTCATTTGATAACAAAATCAAATTTCGATACAATATTCTTATTCTCAAAAAGAATAAGCGTAGAACTCGGAGATATTGTATCAACAAATAAATACATAAAAATTATTTTAACATATAGAATGCAGAAATATTATACATTACTGATCAGACTTTTTCTCAGGCAATATTAACAATATTAATCATAACGTTATCTCAATAAGTATCATAGCTAAGACTATAATTATTATCTAATAAATAGATATTTCCGTCGGCTCATATTCAGATTATTCATTTATAGTTTGCATCAATTATATAAGCTCCGTTAGCAAGATATGGTATGTTTGAAGCGTTTTTCACTAATGAAACTCAATCCTTGGTCGATACGAAGAAGACTCATTTATCAACCTTGGCAAAATCACTAACTTGTTGAATTGACAGATTAGACGCAATATTAAAACTCTGTTCATAAATAGTGTTACCTGAAGTTCTATTATAAATCTCAATTTTTGACTTCTGGGTCTCTGTAGCTCCGATTATTCTTAATCAATAATCTGTATCTTTCAAATCTATTTTTCATGTTACTTCATTGATTAATGCCACAGTTCAAGTAATAGTTGCTCATGTAGAAGTTATCTTTTTTGTAATCACAAGTCATTTATTGTTGTTGGCTCAAGTTATATCAAATCATCAAACATTATCTGTATAGTCATTTTTATTCTTTGTTTCTATTTTTGATAAAATTCCGTCTCTATACCTGAATATATCAATAGGTTCTTCTGATGTAGATTCATCAATAACTCATTTGATTGATGAAACATTTTTATCTACACTATTAATTGTTGGAATTGGTGCATAAACTTGAAAATCAACAAGAGTCGCAGACTTATTATTATTGTAATCAACTGTATAGAGCATTACCTTCTTATTTATTAATGAGCTGAAAGGTCAGACAATAACATCATAGATAGTATTTCATTTTTTGATTCAATACTTAGTCTTCTCATCTAGACTATCTTTATCATTGTCTGGAACTCAATCTCAGTCAGAATCAATATTAATATCAGCATCTATATATAATTCTTTAATTCCTGAAATATCAGTTATATATTTCTTGAGATTAATTGTTTTTTGTTTGTAGACTGGTAATTTGATTCAATCATCAAGTGAAACTAATGGTGGTTCATTATCAGCCTCCATCTGTGGACTCATAAGCGTAAGATCTGTAAGATTAGTTCTCTCAGTTCAATTAAATGCATACATTTTTCAATAATAGAATTCGTTTGCTGACTCAATATTCACGTAATATAACTCAGTCTGAGCTCATAGAGAAATCATCCTATAAGTAGCTCAATTATCAACAGTTAAGATGGTTCAATCAATATATGAAACATTAAAATATGAATTATTATTAACTGGATAAACTTCAAATCAAGGAAGAATTGGCATTCATTTAAGGGCGGAAACATCTCAGCTATACTCCTGTGTCGAACCATTATATATTAGAAACATTGATCAATTAAGAACTGTGACTGTAGTATTGGCAGAAAATTCGATACCAGTTCTTGGTTCTACTCTGATAATTTTGTATGTACTATCACTATCATATTTATATTTAATAGTTAATCAATCGCTTCAAGCATAGACAGTTTTACCACTTTGAATAGAGAGAGAATCTCAAGATTCAAGAATTTTGTAATCTGGAATTTTTGCAATTACAGTTCAGACTCAGGTATCAAGAGTCGCGAAAGTATTCTTAATATTTAATCCATCTTTATTTTCTACTACATCATCATTAATATTGCTAGTTACCATATCTACAAGATTAAGTCTAGCAAAAGGCGATATTCATTTATTACGCCATCTAGTATTATTCGTAGCATCAAATCTCTCAATATAATCATAGAATTCTAGTCTAAATGATTTTTCTTTGTCTCTATTAGCACTTGCGAATTGAAAATTAATATTATTCGCGGTAGGCATTGTTTCTTCGAAATAATTAGGAGCAAAAGGCATAGTATTAGTTGTAGAATTAATTCATAAGAATCAATTAATATCAGCGATATCTCTCATTGAATCTATACTACTAATATGTGTCTGAGTTGGTTTTTTTGATAGATTTTCTTTATAATATAGAGCTCCTCACATGGTATATATAACATCTTTATCACCGTCTCAATCTACATCAAGTTCAATAACATTACTCTTTGATTCTATCTCGTCAAGATAATCAAATAATCTTGTTTGTTTTCCATCTTTATTCGTTACATAGATTCATTCATAATTATAAGCATATTCTGAACTTGAACTACTCGCGTCAGTGTTAGTTGTTGCTAGATTAGGAATTACAATTCAAGAACCAGTTTTTTCTACTGTAATATTAGAACTGTATTTTAATGCTTCTTCATTTATTTTTTGGATAACAGATGCTCATAACTTTTGTATTTCTTCATTACTATTTTCGTTTTTGTATCCACTAATATTATTAACTGCAGCTAAGAAATTATCATCTTGTTTTGATAATTTATCAGTTAAAATTTGTTTGTTATTATCAGATATTCAAGCCACAACCTTTAATCATCAATAAGAATTTTTAATTGGAGAGAAATCTTTAATTGATTTTTCTCAGTTTTCGATTTGTTGCAATTCTTTATTCAATTTATCGTTTTCTTTTTGATATTCTTTGATTAAAGATTTTAGATTATCAAATTTTTCTTCATTTTGTTTATACAAATCGTCTATGAATTTGTCTTCATTTGAGGCATTATAATTAATTGCATCAGTAAGTTCATTGAATATTTGTTTCTCTTTCGGATTATTAGAATTTGCAAGCATTGCAATAGATTTTGAGAGATCTTTTTTGAATGTCTGTAAATCAGAACTCTTTCCTTGATTATCCTGCATTAATTTATTCATATTCATAATTGATCAAAAAGCGGTTCCCGCAATCTTTCCAAAATATGATTCTGCTTTCTCTGGAGTACTCAAATAAGCTCCTGTTTTTTTAGTCTTTGTATTAAGATCTAGATTAATATCATCAATCTTTGGAACAACGGAATTAAAATCAAGATTAGGAATTTTCATTCATTTATTGAGATTACTTAAGTTATTTGAGAATTTATTAAATGGCTCTAGGGTTGATTTTGCCATCTCTGTGATAAATGCTGCATCGAATTCCAGATTAACGAACGAAGTAACTTTTATCGCATCAATAAATGAAACTGAGAAATTCGGTAAGTCAATGAATAATTTATCAATTGGCGAAGTTCAATTTCTCTCTGTCATCCATGCTATTGTATCTCAGGCTCTCCATTCTGGCGGGAAAAGATGTCAAAAATTATTCCGCAAACAGAAAACTTTTGAAATTAATTTGAGAAGTTGTAGCATTGCCTGAATAACTCAGAATAATTTTGGTACTGTTGGTGGAGGTGGTAGATCAGGTAATTTAACGCTAGGTAGGCTTGGTAATTCTGGTAAATCTGGAAGTTCAGGTAATGATGGCAGAGTTCAGATATTTGGTAGAGAAAACTTAATATCTAGTCAAAGGCTTGGAGTACTTGGGAGAATTAAATCTGGCAATTGTGGTAATACAATTGGTTTAACATTAAAGTTAAATTCTGGCATCGTAATATTTAGTCCAGCCCTAATATTATGTAAATCAATTATAATATCCGGCCACTTAGGAAAAATAATAATTGGTAATTTAGGTATAAGCATCGATACAAGCTTAGTAATCCAATATTTGAGCGCGTATCTTTCGTTATGACATACTGCACAATTTTGATTATAATCCTTAAAAATATCAATAATTAACTGCCAAGATTTTAGAATTGCTTTTATAAGGACAATAAGTTGTACCCAAGTCTTGAATCTTTTACCATTATCTTTAATCCGTCATCCTGTAACTTTGTTAATTATCTCTAGATTACAGAGAATTTGAGTCATATACATTTCTTTCCATGTAATATATTTACGGAATTTGGTTGGAAATTTTTTATATTCTTCAAGAATTTTGATATTTTTTTCTACTGATTTAACTAATTTTTTTGCGTCTAATAATGCTTTGAAACTAACTGCAGCCTTAGGATCATTTGCGAATCCTGTCCAAGATTTTGCTGTCTCATCAATAGTTTTATTATATTGTGAAAGTTTTCATTTAGCATTGACGATCCATTTATCTATCTCCTCAGGTCATATCCGAGGTAGGTCAACATTAATTTTTTCTTGATCAAGTTTGATTAATGGTAGATTAGAAACTACCTCATAAGCTGCTTTCACTCATGAAATTCAAGCTTTTGTTTTTGTTACAATTTCTTTCTTCTGGAGTTCATTTTTTTGAGTTGTTGCCCAATCTTGAACTCATCTAAGTGTATCGTTTGTGATTGCCTTATTTTTATCATCAATTTTTTTATTTTCAGCTTCTTTTTTGATATTATCAACTTTTTCTTGTACAGCTACTTTATTTTCTGCTGCTTGATATTTTTCTCAGAATTTGAACCATCCAGAATCTGCAAGACCAGAAAAATCCGGAAGAATAATCTTAAGAGTTGGCAAAGTAACAAGCTTGTTAACTATCTCTTCTATCTGACGAGTTGCCCAATCCATTATGAAGTCTGGAAATGATGAAACACGTTTAAAATCAACTTTTATAACATTATCAAAATCAAGATTCTTGAGTGCAGAAGTATCAAGATTAATATCTAGAGAATCTCAACTATCTCAAGAACCCCAAGAGCTTCATAATCAGATAATTGGCTCATTACCAGAAGAAACATTTCAATGTTGCACACTTGGACTATTCATGATATTTTTTGCCTGAGAAAGATCTCATCTGATATATTGGATTATTTGAGATTGAGTTTCATTTGATATTCATGTTCATGACTTATTCTGTATACAAGAACTTGCATTGAAGTAATTATTTCCATTACTATAATACGCACCAAGTGATCAAACATTACCGTCTGATCAGTCATTCTTACAACCGATAAGAGGAGCTGCTGCAACTACACAGTTTCATCATGGAATATATGGAGAACTTCAGATGGTGAAATTATACATATAATTAGGTCACCAACATATAGCAGTTCATACTGCTCAAGTTATAGTAGGAGTAACAAATATTCTTAAACTACTCAATCAAATTCATGTTGGAACCATATCGAGAATTCATCAGGCTCAGATTGGACAAGGTGGCCAAGTTGGAGGTAACAATGGAGAACACCATGGTCAATATAACATTGAGAATACTGGTAATCAACTTCATCATGGCAACATCATATTCGGAGCAACAGGAATACCAAAAATAGTTGGCGAACTACCTGGAGCAAGTGGTGCCCAATTGAGTGGGGTTGTAATACACCCTCATCATCAGAATCCACATCCAAGTCAATTCACTACTGTATCAATTGTGCTATTGATTTGATCAAAATTAGAGACATTCAATCATCACATCTCAACTTCTCAACTTGATCAATTATAATTAAATAAACTACTTCATCATTCTTCATCTTTGTCAGGAATTCAATTATTATTACTGTCTTTATTGAGTTCTGCAAGTTGAGTTTTTGCATAGTCTTGAGCGAGTTGTCATGTTCATGATCAGTTGAGTTCATCTATATAATCCGGTATTCAATTACCATCTGTATCAACTTTATTTTTCTCTATTACATCTGGTAGTTTTGATTTATCAGTGAAGGTTCTTTTTCATTTTTTATAATTCTTAGTTGCAATACTAGCCCATATTAATTGATCATCTCAACATCAGCTTGTAGGATTGAGAGCGATATCTCAATAACTATCATTCTTCTCCAATAATCAAACTGTAATAAGTCCGAATGAAACACTTGGCATCAATAAGTTATAGGTGATTTTTGCCGTTTCTCAAGCCTTTAGTGAGAAATCCCTGAATGCATAATCGAATTCTCAATCTATAAGTTCGTTTAATGGTCTCTTCTCTGAAATACTATCGGTTGTAATTGTATAAATTGCATTATCATCTACTTTGATAAAATTCTTATTAGAATCATAATACAATACATTGTTAAGTTTTTTACTAGAATTATTGGTTATCTTAATATTCACTTCTATCTGATCTCAGACTTGTAATTTTCCTCCATTAACATCTCTGTATATCTTAGAAATATCAAGATCATAAGCTTGTCAATATTGCGATCTCAAGAACGTTTTTGTTTTTTCTAATACTGAAGTATTAACCGCATCAATATTAGTCAATCAAGATCAGTTAGAAACAACTAGTGCATTCTGACTATCTATCAATTCTTGTGCAAGATCATTATTTGGATTACCATTTTCATCTGTTCATATTGTACTTCTTATAACTCGTTCTCTCTCCTCTTGAGTTGTAACTCAAGAATTAGAATACTCTTGATATTTTTCTTGGTAATATAATAGCTTATTGAGCATTGCAGATAATGTCGTAGTGTCAGCCGCAGAACTACCCGTATTATTCTGTAACTCTTGTGATTGTAATAAATATTGTGATTGGCTAGTAAAATCAGGAAGTTGTGGAAATGAATCATAATAAATTGCACCTCAAGTTTTTACTGGAGTTGATTTTAGTTTTATTCATAAAGAATTATCAACAATTTTTTTCTGGAAGACTAATTTACCAGGGAATCTCGAGTCACCAGTAGTTCAATATAGAATTGATAAATCTCAACTATCATCAACCGTAACTATATCATCAATTCAGTCCTTGTTCATATCAAAAACTTCAAGTTGTTCTATCTGTCAATCTATGAAGACTTCTTGATTATTTGCTTCATTAAGAATAACTCATTGCTGCCTTGAGAATTTTCATTTGATATTATTGAGTAGTCAAAGCTGTCCATTTTTATTCACAAAAACTATGTCATCAAAAGAGTCTCACATGAAATCCCCTACTCATTTTCTCAGTTTTCAAGCATCCGTTATATATGCCAGATTTCACATATTCTTAAGATTTCCATTATAATTTGCTAGAAGTTCGATATGTCAATTTTCATAAAATACTACAATATCATCGTTCTTATCTCAGTTGAAATCTATTTTTTTGTAACTCTCTATTACTGATCATTTTTCTTCTGTCAGTCTCTTGCCTATTGATCTATCGAAGTCAGAATTTGGCTGCGATTTAGCATCTAGAGATACAACTGGATCTCACAAGTTAACCATTGAATAAGTTTGATAGAATTTAGTTGATTCTCAGATAGAATTTCATCAAGCAAATTCTAGAAGCATTTTATTTTTTCATTCCCAACCAATTCAAGCTTGTTCTGTATAATTCTCAAGTCAGATCTTATTTCAGACTGAAACAAGACTTGTATCAACTGACTCGTCAGTTGAGTCAGAGTTTTTATAGAATTCTACTCACTTAGCTCAATGAGAACTAATTCATAGGAAAGTTGTATCAAAATAATATTCATTAGAAATTTTCTCAATTACTATTTGGTTCTTGTTTGTGTATAGAATATTTGGGAATTCTCCAGAATCAAAAACATTAATTTTGTCGGTTTTGAATTTTATTCATAAGTATCCAATTTCTTGTTTATTCATCATGAGCTTCATTCCGAGCATGTTTCATACAGAATCATTATCAAGTGTAATTGTAATTCCTGGATCTTTATTTATCCTTCAAGATTTATCTATATCAAAAATTTTGAAATTATTAAGATAAAGCTCCATATTTGTAGCATTTTTTCTAGTTGAAACTCAGCTATTTCATTTGAGCATTATATAAGTCGAATCTGTAGGAATACTACATTTTCAAACACTATCATCTCACATTCAACAATCAACTAACTCAACATCGGAATCAAAATTAAGCCAAGCTCTAGCTATTAATTCTTTATAAACTGAGTCATATAGATTAATTGCGGTTCAATTAGTATTAGAATTAATAGTAGATTCAAGTGCAAAAGTATCATTACTAGTTGAGGTATTTGCGATGAATTTTCACCCTGGAGTGAAGCCAAAAGCAGTCTGTCTATTGCTTACATTATTAATAGTTGACGAAACTCATAGTGATCTAGAATCTTTATTGAATAATATTTCTCAACCAAGATATCAAGGATGTGTAATGTCTCAATAATTAGCTCATTCAAGTACAGTATAGAGAACATTATAATTAATATTATCGAGCTTCTCTTTATTGAATAGATAGTATGTATTAAACAATACAGCGTTCTGACTAACTCAACTTGCAGTAAGCTCTTCATCATTTTGTCATTTGACAACTACAGTATTAGTTTCAAGAGCTGGAGTTGCTTCTGCTAATATATATGAAGAACCTGGAATGTTTGTAGCATAAGCCTCAAGCGAAGTTTCTCAATCAATTACAGTTTTTTTGTTAGTATATGTATCTCATCATAGATTAACATATTTTTTGTATTCATCAGGTACGTAAAAATTGACAGAATGAACACTGTCATTGAAAACAATATTAGAATATCTATCATAAAGTGAAGCTTTTATTGTAGACTTATTTCAAGCTTTTGCTTCTAGCTTATACTTAGTATTTTGGAGTCAAACATACATTGGTTTATCAGGGAAAATTGTGACCTTATTTCATTCTACATCTTCTATTCATGGAACAGTTGTATTAATAGTTAGATTCTGTGCAGCTACGAAATTAGGAATTAAAAAAACATCTTCTGTTGGTTTTCAATTTTCGATTTTTACGAAGTTAGGAGAAATGACTCAGTTAAGTTCATTGAAGTCAAAATATGCAATTCAATTAAATTTTGATAATAAACTGCCGCCTCAATCAACAACTTGAAGATTCAATTTATGTTTTTCTTTTCAGACAACGATATTTCCCGCATCTTCGATAGAAATCTTAGTCTTAGCATAATCTACGACATTAACTGTAAGAATACTAGATTCTGCCTGCTCACTGTCAACCACGAATTTGATTTGGATATTGCCAGCATCTCAAGTTGATCTCACTTTGAAATTATAAAATCAATCAAGAACAGAGACCTTGAGTGTCTTCTCAGAATTACTGTCAAACACTCAATCTCAAGAAATAGTTCAAGTAATATTGTATAAATCTCATTTTGGAATATTTCCATAAGTATCTTTTAATTCTGCTAGAATATCGACAATGTTTCATTTCACAATCTGATTAGAAGAAGGTGTGAGTTTAATTTCTTTCACTCCTGCATTCGTCACAGTAATATTCTCTGTTGCCTCAATTCATATAGAATCTCTGAACACGAATTTGTATTCTCATGTTTTCTTGAGGATTGCTGATGAGTAGTTAAAATTACTAGAATTATAAGTTATTTCGTCTCAGATTTTTTCTCAGCTATTATAATCGTAGATGTTCAGATATATTGGCTCTAGATTAGTTACTTGAGTATTTTCCTTATTAAAAGTTTTTATCTGAAAATTAATACTTTCTGTACTTCAAGCTTTCAAATTCGAAGTATCTATTCAATTAATTATTGATGAAATATCAAGATAATAACCTCTAACTTTTACAGTTAAATCATTTGATTCTTTGTATACTGCGACTTTTCAATTCTTATCTTTGGTAGAAATAGTAGCTCTAAATACCGCGTCAACGTCGCTAGAATTGAAACTAAAAGCATAATTAGCAACTCATCAATTTGTCTTAATCTGAGTAGGTGCGAAGTTGATATATTCTGCTATCATATCCTTTTTGGATTCATAGTCATCAGAACTCGAATCAAATAGAACTTCTGGAGTTTTGTCCTTACGAGATATTAATCTCACAAGATCAAAAGAAACAATTGATGAATTATCAACTCAGATAATTTTGTCTTCATAGAATAAATTAGCTTTTATTCTAGCGGTTTTTCAATATGGATACATTGTCTTATCAGAAATAAGACTAATTTTTCATTTATTAATTAATTCTGCTCCATCAGGAATTCAGTTGCCATTCTTATCTTCATTATAGATAGGATTAGTTATAATTGCGAATTCTCAACCGAATTCATTACTCATTCCATTGCTATTTGATAATCACAGAGTCTTTGAACTACAAGCTCATCATTGAATTGCAATTGGTGGGACCAAGGTCTTGAGCCGACACATAATAGCTGAGAACCATTGAAAAATAGGCACTCATTCTGCCGGTCAACATTTGAACTGAGCATCTCCACTATTAGAATTAAGTGTGATTTTGTTAGCTGATAAAAAACTCTTGAGTGAATTATATCTCGCAAGTGCATTACTCGCAGCATTTGCGTCTGCTTCTTTTGGCTTACTTAGGTCAATTCATAGATACATATTACCTGCATCTCACTTGCTTCCTATGTATGCAATTTCGTAGTCACTCTTATGTCAAGCGTCAAGAGATTCTGAATTACCATCAATATCAAGATAATTTTCTAGAACATATTTATATTTGATAGCAGTCGAATTAAGATTAATCCATAGTACATTCTTAACAACTTCGTCTAGTATTTTTGTATCTTTTGATAATAATCAGTAAAAATCAATAGTGGTATTATAGTCTCAATCTCAAGATTTGAGAGTCGTATAGATTTCTTTTTCTTGGCCAGTAAGTGTAGAAGGATTTTCTGTTTGGAGAATTGCATTGAACTGAGAACTCTTGGTATCAAGATATTCTTTAACTTTATTTTTAGCATAATCATAATTAAGATTCTTGGTGTCAAGAATTCTTATTCTGTATAGATTAGGATATTCGTATTTTATTTCGTTTCACTTAGCACTTACAAAATCAACATATCTATTCCTGTCTGAAGGAAGTGAAGGAGTCGCCATATTGGTAAGTTGTGCTCAGAATTCTTCGTCAGTGGGAGATTTGTGTTCTACTACTCATAGAACTTTTTTGTAATAATAATTCGTATTAACAATATATTTATCACAACCTCAACCATCTCAAGAGTGTGACTTGATTTGTTTATTATCAAGAAAGATATTTTTGTTATGATAATCGTATGAATGCTCTGCAAAATACACCTTTCATCAAATATTCTTGTACAAATTCTCAAAAGTATCTCAAGTGTATGGTTCATAATTATAAGGCGCAACGTGCTCAGACATTTTATTGTTACATTGAGATTTGCTCGGACTCAGATTATCAGGATTAGTATACATCCAATTAAAATCTAGACAGTCTTTAACAGAACTTGTTTCAATATCTTTGTTAGTTACGTCTTTTACAATGTCTTGTGTATCAGAGCTAGAATTATATCCAACTATCAATCATCAAGCTGGATCATAAATAGTCTTCGTTGCTCTTCTATAATCTGTTGGTCATAATTTGAGAGTACTTCATGTTCAATCGGTAGTCATATTAAAAAGCGAGTACCCTCACCAGAATCACATTGTATTTGGTTTTCATCCTGCAAAACAAGTTTGTGCATTCGGAGAGCTCTGCAATAGAGCGGTGTCAGCTTTGATTTTTGTTTGATCGTAATTATAGGCTCTAGTCGCCTCTGCCATGATAGACTTATTATCAATTGCTCTTTTTGTTCATCTGTAGATACTGCAATCAACCGCTTTATTAATATTGCTTCATATCGTTCAGTAGAAAAAATTCTCTAATACTCCCACATAATTATTGCCTTCAAAATTCTTGTATTCCTTGGTTGAATATCATTCTCATTCTACTCAAGTATTACGACAAACCATATTATTGGTTCATCAATTCTCTCAGCCTATTCAATCAGAAACAGGATATCTATAATGTTTTGATTCTTCTATCTTAACTGGTACTGCGATATTACGAGCTGCTCATTTTTTAAGAATATCATCAAGATAATCTTCTAGTACAGTATTAGAATCTTTTAATATTTTTTTCACTCAATTATCTCTCTTAGATACTAGAGAAATAATAGTATCAACTCTTGTATTATTGGTATTGCCGTATCTTCAAGTATTGTAGACATATTTAAGAATATCTCAGATATATTTTTCATTGAAAACTTGGAAGAATTTTTTTGTAAGTTTTTCTATGATATTCTTAGAAATCACATCAGGCACGCTAGTAGCATCAATTCAGGTTGTGCCAAGATTTGCTTCAATATATTTCTTCAATTCTGGATTATCTTGTCATGCTTCTAGAAGTGATCAGCTCAATTCAGAATTAGTAGCAGCATAAAAAGCATCACTAAGTTGTTGAGTGAGATATTTATTGAAGCGATTATATGATATATCTTCAATATTCTTGATATACAATTCATATCATTTCCGTAGTGAATATGTTGCAGATTCTTCATCTCTCTTACCATCATAATAGAACACGTAAGGCTCTTGTAGAGACTTAGAGAAAACTCAACTCTTAGTATAATAATCATGATCTTTGTCGAAGAATTCTATTAATTTGATTCTATCTTTATTCTCATCTCAAGTATTCGGTGCAATTATTGAGTGCCATATTTCTGGATTAATATCTTTTGGAGTTAGAAGAGATTTTTCATAGAATCAACTATCATTATTATATATGAAATTTTTCTCATTGAAATCAATATATGGATACACACTAAGGAAAGTTTTACTTGTATCGTGAATTACAGGAAGCGGAATATCACCAACAAGTATTGTACCAATTAGCTTAGAATTATCATTATTACCATCTCCTTCGTAGAATAATTTTTCATTCAGAGCAGCAATCTTTTGTGGTGTAATATTCTCAGGAACCTTATAGATAAGAACTTTTGTATTGTTAAGTTTGGCTTGTACATCTTCTGCATATCTATTAATTCTTGACTGAATTGCGCCATAAACATTCTCATGAACGATAAGAGAAATTAGTTGAATATTCTTGATTTCTTCTGCTTTAGTTTTATCAAAAAAAGATAACTGAAAAGAGTTCACAAAAAATATTGCAAATATCAGCAAATAAGATACGCTTCTCTGAAACCTAGAATATTGGCTTTCTTGATACATCAAGGGGGTATAATTTATAATTATTTAATTTGTTTTTTAAATTCACTTCTGGACTCCTTTGTATATTATCATATTTTGTCTACAATGCAAGTAAAAATACCGTAAAAATGTCTTACATTCACAAAATTTATTCAAGAATTATTTTTTTTGAAAAAAAATTAGACAAATCAATATTTTTTTATACAATATGCCCACCAATATTTTTTATGAATATTTTTTCATTTATAAAATATTAGTCCTAAATATAAATATGGATTGGTAGCTCAGTAGGTAGAGCAGCGCCCTTTTAAGGCGAAGGTCGCGGGTTCGAATCCCGCCCAGTCTACCAAA
>Ga0209373_10001538_pt1 | contig 26438 bp, 13 predicted proteins | sample Higcelweek5metaG_FD_187173 | JGI IMG/M metagenome (GOLD analysis project Ga0209373, IMG submission 187173) | Freshwater pond sediment microbial communities from the University of Edinburgh, under environmental carbon perturbations - High... | ecosystem: Environmental > Aquatic > Freshwater >... | reverse complement strand
CGCTCGATCGCATGCCGGCCGTCTCCTACGTCCAGACCGGGGAGCGCGCCGAACTGGGCTTTTTCGTCGAGCAGGGCGAGCGCCCGAAATGGGGCTGGCTCGATGTCGAGGCCGACTGGGATTTCGCCACTGCGCTGCCGCGCTTCGACCGCGTCAACGATCCGTCCTACTACCTCGAGATCGTCAATCGCGGCAGCGCCCCGTTGAGCTACTCCCTCTCGCCCAAGCAGGACTGGATCAGACTCTCCCAGCGCGAGGGCACGGTCCGTTTCGACGAAAAGGTCTTCGTCTCCATCGACTGGGCCAAGGCCCCGGCCGGCTCCAGCACAGGCGAGATCGTCGTCGCCGGGGCCGGCGGCGAGTACACCGTCACCGTGCCCGTTCGCAACGAGCAGCCGCCGGTCGCCGGTTGGATCGAGGACCGCGGCGTCGTCTCCATCGAAGCCAGCCGCTTTGACCGCTCCGCTTCGGCCGCCGACGCGCGCTGGATCGTCGTGCCGAATCTCGGCCGCACCGGCTCGGCTGTCACCGTCTCCCCGGCCCTGGCGCCCCGCTGCGCCTCGACCGCAGGCGCTCCATGCTTGGAATACGACTTCACGCTGCTCGATGCCGCCACGGTCGCCGTGGACGCGTATGTGTCGCCCACCCAGGATTTCCGCCACGGCGACGGCCTGCGCTTCGCCCTCGCGATCGACGACGCCCCGCTGCAGGTCGTGAACATCAACGCGGGCGAGGATGTGCCCGATTGGAAGTATCCCGATTGGTGGAGCCAGTCCGTGGGCGACCACATCAAGATCAGGCGTTCCGAGCACCAGCCACTCACGCCGGGCAAACACACCCTGAAAGTGTGGATGGTCGACTCGGGCCTCGTGCTCCAGAAGTTCGTGATCGACGCCGGCGGCCTGAAGCCGAGCTATCTCGGCCCGCCCGCCAGCCGGCGCGCGCCGAACGCCGCCGCGAACTGACGGCCGCGAGGCTTGCGCAGGAGAATGGGTGAGGGGCGGCGGCGTTGGGGGGCAACGTCGCCGCTTCGGCGACTGCAGCATCTGACAAGTGTGCCCGTACCTTCGCGGAGGTGGATGGGGATCCATGCGAGGTCGGCCACGTCTTGGTCGGCGCCCGAGGAGTTTCAGAATAATCCGTAGTAACTCCTACAGGACGGAATCACGACAGGCCGGGGAACTCGTCCAGCAGCCACTGCGTCGAGCAGTCCTGTTTTGCGATCGGGTGGAGGCGCAGCTTGCCGAGAAACCGCTCCAGCGCCGCGGGGCTGCGGGGCGCCCGCACCTTCCCGATCGCCTGCGCGCCCTCGCGCCAACCGCCCGAGGCGCAACCCCAGACGGGGCGGGGGGGCCGGCCGGTCCACCACGCGCGGATTACGTCCTGGGCCGCCGAGTCCTTGTCGCCGCCCCTTCGCATAAACTTGTACTAAAGATGGATCGCGCTGCCGTTCGGTATCGGTGTGCTTTTGCGATCCGTTCTGCGGCAACTCCGTTTTCGCCCCTTTTTTCATGAATCGCCCCTCCCTCCGCTTCGCCGCCACTCTCTTGACCGGCGCTCCGGCCACGCTTCACGCACTGGAATCCCTCGAACAGGTCTCGGACCAGCGAGCCCAAGACCACTTCGCCCAGCGGCCCTTCCGCTGGGGGCTGTAACTGATTCCCGAAGTCGTGCCGACTTCGATAGCCGAGCCAAGATTCTCATCCCCTATGCATCCCCGCTCTATCCGTTCAACGCTCGCCGCCTTGGCGGCCGTTCTCCTTTCCGCCGTCGTCCCCGCTTCGCCCAGTCTCGGTCTGCCGGTCGAGATTGTCGCGGATGCGTCACCCTCAGCCGACGCCTTCCCGCTGGTGACGGCGTCCAGCGTCGCGCCGCTCTGGTACGACGCTGCCGACTGGCCCGGCGTCGTGCGCGTCGTCGGCGATTTGCAGGCCGATATCGAACGCGTCACCTCGCGTAAACCCAAAGCCTCGGCCGAACGCCCGAGCGCCCCTGCTGTGGTCATCGTCGGCACGCTCGGCAAGTCCGCCGCGATCGACGCCCTTGTCGCCGCCGGCAAGCTCGACGCGAGCGACCTGCGCGGCAAGTGGGAGAGCTTCGTCATCACCACCGTCGTACAGCCGCTGCCCGGCGTGGAGCGCGCGTTGGTCATCGCCGGCAGCGACAAGCGCGGCACGATCTACGGGATCTACGAACTCTCCGAGCAACTCGGCGTCTCCCCCTGGTACTGGTGGGCGGACGTGCCGCCGAAGAAGCGCAGCGCGGCCTACGTGCTGCCCGGTCGCTATGCTTCCGGCGAGCCCGTCGTCCGCTACCGCGGCATCTTCATCAACGACGAGCGGCCCTGTCTGACCGAATGGACGAAGGAGAAGTTCGGCGGCCTCAACTCGAAGTTCTACACGAAGGTTTACGAGCTGCTGCTGCGCCTACGCGCCAACTACCTCTGGCCGGCGATGTGGGACAACGCCTTCAACGAGGACGACCCGCTCAACCCGAAGTTGGCCGACGAGTACGGCATCGTCATGGGCACCTCGCACCACGAGCCGTTGGATCGTTCGCAGAAGGAGTGGACGCATAACCACCAGAAGTACGGCAACGGCGAGTGGAACTACGTCACCAACAAGGAAGGGCTCACGCAGTTCTGGGCCGACGGACTCAAGCGCAACGGCAAGTACGAGAACATCCTCACGATGGGCATGCGCGGCGACGGCGACATGGCGATGCCCGATGCCGGCGGCATGGAGGCGAACAAGAAGCTGCTCGAGCGGATCATCACCGACCAACGCTCGCTCATCGCCCAGCACGTGAATCCGGCCCCGACGAAGGTCCCGCAGATCTGGGCACTCTTCTCCGAGGTCCAGCGGTACTACGACGCCGGGCTGCGCGTGCCCGACGACATCACCGTGCTTTTTGCCGACAGCAACGTGGGCGACCTGCGTCGGCTGCCCACCGCCGAGGAGCTGCGGCAACGCAGCGGCGGCTTCGGCATCTACTACCACATCGACATGCATGGCGGCCCGTACGCCTACCAGTGGATCAACACCAACCCGTTCTGGAAAATCTCCGAGCAGATGACTCTCGCCGCCGAATACGGCGCGACTCGCCTGTGGATCGTCAACGTGGGCGACCTCAAGCCGCTCGAGCTGCCGATCGAGTTCTTCCTACGCATGGCGTGGAATCCCGCCGCGCTCGGCAAGGACCAGGTCGCCGACTACACCCGCCGCTGGGCGGAACGCGAGTTCGGTCCCGAGCACGCGGCCGAGATCGCCGACGTCGTCGCGCGTTTCACCAAGTACAACGGCTGGCGCAAGCCCGAGGTGGTCACGCCCGCGACGTTCAGCACGCTACACTACTACGAGGCGGACCGCGTCGAGGCGGCCTGGCTGGACGTCGTCGCCAAGGCGGAGAAGATTTACGCAGCGCTCCCGGCGGAGCAGCGCGATGCGTTCTTCCAACTCGTGCTCCATCCGGCGAAGGCCTCCGCGACCGTCGCGCAGATAAACATCTGGGCCGGGCGCAATCAGCTCTTCGCCAAGCAGGGCCGCGCCAGCACCAACGCCGCGGCCGATCGCGTGCGCGAACTCTTCCGCCAGGACCGCGCGCTGACCAACACCTACAACCGGGAACTCGCCGGCGGGAAATGGAACCACCTCATGGATCAGTCCCACATCGGCATGCACACGTGGGAGCCGCCGGTCGTGGATGTGATGCCCTCGGTCGCCGAGGTGCTGCTCGACGACGTGGCCCGCGTGGGCGTCTCTATCGAGGGAGACCTCTCGGCTTGGCCCGACCACTACGGCGATGCCGTGCTGCCCACCTTCGATTCGTTCCATCCGCGGCGCTCCTTCGTCGATGTCTTCGCGGTCGGTGCGCGTCCGATCGAGTTCACGATCCGCGCCGAGCAGCCGTGGATTGTGCTGACGAAAGCGAAGACCGCGCTCGGCGACGACCGCCATTGGGTCGAGATCGACTGGGCGAAGCTGCCCACCGGCGTGGCGAACGGCGAGATCACGGTCACCGGCACGAGCGTGCCCGTCACCGTGAAGGTCGTGGCCAAGAAAGCGTCCGACGAGCAACTGGCGGCGGCGAAGGGCCGTTTTGCCAGCCTCGACGGCCCGGTCGCGTTTGCCGCCACCGCGGCGACGCGGCGGACCGAGGTCGGCGGGGTGCGTTGGGAAACGCTGCCCGACTACGGCCGGCTCGATGCGGCGCTCGCGATCTATCCGGTGACTGCGGCGAGCATCCTGCCGCCCAATCCGGCTCCTACGCTCGAATACCCGGTCTACCTGCCGCGCGACGGCAACTACGAGGTCACGCTCGTGCTCGGCCCCGTGATGGACTTTGTGCCGGGCCGCGGCATGCGCATCGCCGTGTCGTTCGACGATCAGCCTGCCCAGGTGCTCGATCTCTTCGCCGAGCGAGGCGGTCCGCCGTTCGGCAACCGCCTTGCCGGCATGGATGCTGCGCGGGACAACGTCCGTTTCCTGCGCTCCTCGCACAAGCTGGCCACCGCCGGTGCGCACCTGCTGAAGCTCACCATGGTCGATCCCGCCATCGTCGTGCAGAAGATCGTCGTCGACCCGGTGCGGCGCCCCGCCGGCCTCTTTGGTCCGCGCCCGCCCGAGAGCTATTTCGGCCCGCCGGATTGTCTCACGGTCAAGTAGCCGACGTATCGTCGTTCCTACCTGCCTGTTTCACTCTTGTACAACCGGTCGGAGCCGAACCGGGTGTACGCTTCAACTCCATGAAAACATCCCCTATCGTTTTCTTGCTCGCCAGTGCTCTTCTACTGCCCGCCGCCGACTCGGCCGCCGAGCCTCCGGTCCGCCTGCAGATCGATCTCGCCGCGCCGGGCAAGGCCATCAGCCGCGACCTCGTCGGCGTCTTCTTCGAGGACCTGAACTACGCGGCCGACGGCGGCCTCTACGCCGAGCTGATCCAGAACCGATCTTTCGAATACAGCGCGACCGAGCAGGGCGAGTGGGGCCCGTTCTTCGGCTGGGAGCTCGTCAAGGCAGCCGGAGGCGGCGGCCAGCTCGGCCTCGGCGATTCGCGCCCCGTGCATCCGAACAACCCGCACTACCTGCTCCTCACCGTGCTTGAGCCAGGGTCGGGGGTTGGCATTGCCAACAAGGGCTTCGACCTGATCCCTGTCGAGGCGGGCAGGAGTTGCGAGGCTTCGTTCTGGGCTTACCAGGCTTATATGGGCCGCATGTGGAAGGATACCGACCAGAGCAAATCCATGCCGGTCACGCTGCAGTTGCAGGCGAAGGATGGCAGCGTGCTCGCCGAGGCGCGGCTCGAAGTCGCAGGGCGCACTTGGGCGAAACACAGCGCCACGCTCGTGCCGCGGCGGTCCGACCCGGAGGCGCGCTTCGTGTTGCTCGCCCACGCGCAGGGCGGCCTCGCGCTCGATATGGTTTCCCTCTTTCCCCGCGACACGTTCAAGGGCCGCGCCAACGGCCTGCGCCGCGATCTCGCGCAGGCGATCGCCGACATCCGGCCGCGGTTCATGCGATTCCCCGGCGGCTGCCTCGTGCACGGCTCGGGTGTCCACCGTTTCTACAACTGGAAGGACAGCGTCGGTCCTGTCGAGCAACGCCGCGCGCAGCGCAATCTTTGGGGCTATCACCAGACGTTCGGTCTCGGCTATTTCGAGTTTTTCCAGTTCTGCGAGGACATCGGCGCGAAGCCGCTGCCGGTCGTATCCGCCGGCGTGTGCTGCCAGCATGCCGGTCACTCGCCAGGCCGCGGGCAGGAAGGTCTGCCGCTCGACGAGATGCCCGCCTACATCCAGGACATCCTCGATCTGATCGAGTGGGCCAACGGCCCCGTCGACTCGAAGTGGGGTGCCGTGCGCGCGGCTGCCGGCCACCCCGAGCCCTTCGGCCTGAAATACCTTGGCGTGGGCAACGAGGACGCGATCACTCCCACCTTCAAGGAACGCTTCCGCATGATCTTCGACGCACTCAAGGCGAGGCATCCCGAGATCGTTGTCGTGGGCACCTCCGGGCCGTTCCACTCGGGCGAGGATTACGACAACGGCTGGGCCTTCGTCCGCGAGCTCGGCGTCCCGATGGACGACGAGCACTACTACGTCCCGCCGCAGTGGTTCTGGGACAACCTCTCGCGCTACGAGCGCTACGACCGTGCCAGTGCGAAGGTCTACGTGGGCGAGTACGCCGCGCACGACCAGCCGAAGGATCGTAACACCCTGCGCTCTGCGCTCGCCGAAGCCGCCGGCCTGACGAGTTTCGAGCGCAACGGCGACGTCGTGCAGTTCGCCTCGTACGCGCCGCTGCTCGCACGCCGCGGCCACACGCAGTGGCACCCGGACCTGATCTACTTCGACACCACCGCCGTCTATCCGACGATAAACTACCAGGTGCAACGTCTCTTCGGCAACAACGCCGGCGACACGCTGCTGCCGGCGCTGCTCGAAGGCGTACCGGCGGGCGTACGCCTGACCTGCTCGGTCGTGCGCGATTCCGCCTCGGGCGATGCGATCGTGAAGGTCGTCAACGGCGAGGACCGCGCGCTCACCGTCACCATCGCGCTGGCCGGTGTGTCCGCCGGCAAGCGTCGCCTCGTCGCCACCATTCTCACCGGCGCCAGTGCCGATGTGGCCAACGAGGACGGCCAGCCTCCGGCGGCGCTTCCCGTGACCGACGAGTCGAGGGTCGGCGCGAGCTTCGAGCGCGTCCTCCCGGCCAACTCGCTCACGATCCTCCGCCTGCGCTAAGGCCCCCCGCGTATCCTGCATTTCCCGAACATTTCAAACGCCATGCCCATGATCCTCCGCCTGCCTGCCGCGTTGCTTGCGCTCGCGACCTTCGCCGCCACAGCCGCCGCCGAAACGCCCCAGGTCGCTCCGGCCGTCGCGCCCCGCACCACTTGGATGCCGGACAACGGCAACGGCACCTACACGAATCCGCTCTTCTACGACGAGTTCACCGACCCCGACATCATCCGCGTCGGCGACGACTTCTACCTCGCCGGCACCACGATGCACGCGATGCCGAGTCTCGTCGTCCTGCACTCGAAGGACCTGGTGAACTGGGAATTTCTCAGCTACGCCGCTGCCCAGCTCGATCTTGGGCCGGAGTATCGTCTCGAAGAGGGCAAGGACGCCTACGGCCAGGGCATCTGGGCTCCCTGCATCCGATATAACAAAGGCACCTTCTACATCTTCTCCAACGTCAACGGCCGCGGTCTCCAGATCTTCACCAGCACGAATCCCGCCGGCCCGTGGCAGCGGCGGACGCTGGAGCGTGGCATCCACGATCTGTCCGTGCTCTTCGACGACGACGGTCGCATCTACGCGATCTCCGGCTACGGCGAGGTGTACTTGGTCGAGTTCAAACCCGACCTGAGCGGCGTCATCGAGGGCAGCGAGCGCGTGATCATCCCGCGCGGCAACGCGATGGGGGAGGGGCACCACTTCTACAAGATCAACGGCAAGTACACCATCATCAGCGCCGACTACGCGCCCACCGGCCGCATGCAGTGCGCCCGTGCCGACCGCATCGACGGCCCGTACGAGACGGTTGCGATCAGCGCCCGTGAGACCATGGGCACGCAGCGCGGCTGGTGGTGCGGCAATGTCGGCCAGCGCGGTCCTGTTCCCGGCCCCGGTGCGAAGTTCGAGATGGCCAAGCCGGGCGCCAACGAGTTCGGCGCCGTGCCGCTCCATCAGGGCGGTATTGTCGATCTGCCCAACGGCGATTGGTGGGGCTACTCGATGATGGACTTCAAGTCCGTCGGTCGCACCACGTTCCTCTCTCCGGTTACATGGAAGGACGGCTGGCCGTACTTCGGCCTCCCCGGCAACCTCGGCCGCTCGCCGCGCACCTGGGTAAAGCCCGCCGTCGCCGCTGCCGTCGCGCCCACCGCCACCTATCGGCGCAGCGACGACTTCTCCGCCGCCAAGCTCCTCCCGGTCTGGCAGTGGAACCACGTGCCGGTCGCCTCCAAGTGGTCGCTGTCCGAGAAACCGGGCACGCTGCGCCTGCACACGCTGCCGGCCGCGCATTTCCTCGTGGCTAGGAATTCGCTCACCCAGCGAGTCATCGGTCCCGAGTCGACCGCGACCGTCGTGCTCGACGCCTCCGGGCTGCACCCCGGCGACATCGCCGGCCTCGGTCTACTCAACATCCCCTGCGCCTGGATCGGCGTCGTCCGCACCGAGTCCGGCCATGTGCTCCGGTGGTACAACCAAGTCACGGACACAACCATCGACCGGCCACTCGACTCCGCCCGCGTGAGCCTGCGTGCGACCGGCAATTACGACGACGATCTCGCCACGATGAGCTTCAGCGTCGACGGCACGAACTTCACGCCGCTCGGCGATCCGGTCCGCCTGCCGTACCAGCTCAAGACCTTCCAAGGAACGCGCTACGCGCTCTTCGCCTTCAACACCGCCGACTGCGAGGGCGGCTGCGCCGAGTTCGATTCGTTCCGCGTCGACGAGCCGTTCGCCGACCGCTCGCAAAACCTGCCGCTCGGCAAGGTCGTCACGCTCCGTAATCTCGCCAACGACTCCGCCGTCTGGGCCAACAACAATGGCATGCTGCACTCGGCGCGACCCGACTCGAAGGAGGCGCAGAGCCCGGCCGCCCGTTTCCGCGTACACGACCGCGGGCAGGGCAGGGTGGTGCTCGAAGCGTTGGACGGCAGCGGCTTCCTCACCGTCGTCGGGCTTGGCCTCTCGGGCGACGTTCGCCTGTGCAAGCAGGAGTCCGCAGGCAGCCTCTTCCAGTGGCAGGACATGCTCCGCGGCCAGTGCATGCTCCTCTCGCTCGCGACGCACCGCCACGTCGGGATCGACTCGCGGACCGGCGAGCCGTACTCCGCCGAATCGCCCGGCGCGAATCCTGACCGCAAGGACGGCGCAGTGTTCACCTGGACCGAAGTCGCCGAGTGACGGCGCGCACCGAAAAACCACCACCACGCACAAGCGATGAAACGTTCTGCCGGAGATCTCCTGCCTGTGCTCGGTCACGCATGTGGCGGCGTGTTCGTGGCCGCGGTGCCCCCTGGTATCCTCCTCGTCGCCGGCACCGCTACAAACGGCCAGCTTCCTGTTTCGAAGTTCTCTTCTCCCCATAGGTCCCTATTGCTGCGGTTCGCGGTGACGCTGTGCATCGCTTTCGGTGTCTTTGCGCCGCTGCATGCGGCCGAGGAAACGATCACTTCGCCCGACGGGCGCATCGTCGTGGTGGTGAGCGACACCGACGGGCTGCGCTACCGCGTCACGCTCGACGGGGCGCCCGTGCTGGCCGACTCGCGCCTCGGGCTCGATTTCGAAGGCGGCAACTCGCTCGGCCGTCGCGTGGCCCTCGCCGGTGCCACACGGGCCGAGCACGACAGCTTCTGGGAAAATCCTTTCGGCCAGCGGCGCACCGTGCGGGATCATTACCGCGAGATGCACCTCGCCGTGCGCGAGCAGGCGGATGCCCCGGGCCGCCTCACCCTCATCGTGCGCGCCTACGACAACGGCGTCGCGTTTCGCTACGAGATTCCCACGCAGCCGGGGGTGGAGCGCTACGTGGTCACCAACGAGCGCACCGAGTTCGTCTTCGCGTCCGACCTGACCTGTTGGGCGGGCGACTACTCGGAGTGCGCCGAGAACCAGTACCCGGAGAAACGACTCAGCCAGCTCTCCGCCAACGTCTCCAAGCCGCACGTGCTGCCCTTGCTGGTGAAACTGGACAAGGGCTACGCCGCGATCGCGGAGTCCGACCTGCTCGACTGGGCCGGCATGTTTCTCACTGCGACCGGTCCGCGTGCCGACGGCGCACCACGACTTGGCGCGAAGGTCACGCTGGCCGCGCGCAAGGACTGGCACGCGCTGGTCGTCGGCCACGAGCGCCGCCTCAGCCCGTGGCGCGTGATTGTCCTCGCACGCCAGGCGGGCGAGCTTGTCGGCAACGAACTCGTCGCCACGCTTGCCACGCCCTCGCAGATCGCCGACACCTCGTGGATCAAGCCGGGCGTCACCGCCTGGGATTCGTGGTGGACGGGCACGAACCCGACGCAGCCCGACTTCACGGGCCTCAACTCCCGAGGCGACACTCGCTCGCACAAGGAGTACATCGATTTTGCCGCCGAGATGGGTTTCCCGTACCAGCTCATCGACTGGTTCTGGTACGAGCCGATGAACAACCCCAAGGCCGACCTCACCAGACCGGCTGCGCACGTCGACATCCCCGGACTCGTCGCCTACGCCCGCGAGCGCAACGTCCGCCTCCTGCTCTGGATAGACTCGCGCGACCTCGAACGCCAGGGCTTCGAAAAGGTCTTCACGCAGGTGGCCCAGTGGGGCTTCGCCGGCGTGAAGGTCGACTTCATGAACCACGACGGCCAGGAGACCGTGCGCTGGTACGCCGACGTGCTCGCCGCCGCCGCACGCCACAAACTGATGGTCGATCTCCACGGCGCGTACAAGCCGACCGGCCTCGCGCGCACCTGGCCGAACTTCATCACGCAGGAAGGCGTGTTGGGCAACGAGTACAACAAGATCGCGTGGCGAGCCGACGCCTGCACGACACAGCACACGATCACGTTGCCGTTCACGCGCGGTCTGCTCGGGCCGATGGATTTCACGCCGGGCGGTTTCCTGAATCGCACGGTGGCGGACTTCAAGGTCACCCAGCCGGCCCAGGTCATCGGCACCCGCGCCCGCCAGCTCGCCGAGACTGTCGTCTATTTCAGCCCGCTGCTCTGCCTCTGCGACAGCCCGGAGAACTATCGCGGCCAACCCGGCGTGGAGTTTTTCCGCGGCCTGCCGACCGTCTGGGACGACACCGTGGTGATTTCCGCCGAGGTGGCGCAACACGCCGTCGTCGCGCGCCGCTCCGGCAACCGCTGGTATCTCGCCGCGATGAACGGCGACGCCCCGCTCACCCTCTCCGTGCCGCTCGGTTTCCTCGGCGCCGGCGATTGGACCCTGCGCGCCTTTGCCGACGTGCCCGAGCCCGCCACCGCGCCGACCTCGATCGCCGAGAAAACCAGTGTCGTTCGCTCCGGCGACACGCTTACGCTCGCGCTCGCCCCGGCGGGTGGTTATGCCGCCGAACTGGCGCCGCGTCCGTGATTGGAGTCCGCGTCTTCACTTCCAACTGCCTAATCCACCCCCAACAACAACCCCGTAACATGTCTGCCCTGTTTCTCAAAATGACCAAAGCGGCCGTCCTAGCCTCCGTGCTCGCGCTCGCGGCTTCCGTCTCGGCGCAAGACGGCACGATCTACCCGCTCGAAGCCCAGCCCGAGCCCAACGCCATCCCGCTCGGCACCGGCGACGTTAAAGACCAGCCCGCGCCCGAGAGCTGGTTCCGCCAGTGGGGCGAGCCGATGGTGCGCAACGTCTCCACCGCCACCCTCACGCCCTTCCTGCCCGATCCCGCCAAGGCCACCGGCGCTGCCGTCATCGTCACGCCCGGCGGCGGTTTCCGCTGGCTCTCCATCAACAACGAAGGCTGGAAGGTTGCAAAGGCGCTCGCCGATCGCGGCATCGCCGCCTTCGTGCTCAAGTATCGCCTCTTCCCGACGCCTCCGACCGTCGAGGGGTTGAAGGAGTCCATGAATCGTACGTTCTCCGCGGTGACGCCGAAACCCGGTGAGCCCGCTGCCGAGGCGCCCCGTCCGCCGCGTCCCGACCTGACCAACCAGCAGGCCGATGCCGAGGCCGCCTACGCCCTGATCGTGAAGAACGCCAAGGAATGGGGCGTGGATACCAACCGCATCGGAATGATCGGCTTCTCCGCCGGCGCCGGTCTCACCATGCATTGCACGCTCCATTCGGAGAAGATGCGGCTGGCCTTCATCGGGCCGATCTACGGCGGCATGGGCCCGGTCGAGGTCCCGAAGAACGCGCCGCGGATGTTCACCGCCATCGCCACCGACGACTTCCTCTTCAAGGGCGAGTTCGGCGTTGTGAAGTCGTGGTTCGAGGCCGGCGTGCCGGTCGAGTTCCACCTGTACCAAAACGGCGGGCACGGTTTCGGCCTCGGCTACCCGGGCAACACCGCCAACGGCTGGTTCCCGGTTTTCGTCCACTGGCTTGATGTGAACGGCTTCCTCGCCGCCAAGGCGGTGAAGTAACCTCCGTTTCCGCTCGAACTGCGCCGGCCGCCTCATGATCCGTCCTCGTTCGCTTCTCGTCCTGCTCGCGTTGGCCTGTGGCCTCGCGAGCGCCGGTGTCCCGGCTGTGTCTGGCGCCGATCATGGCGGTATCTCGCTCTCGGTCGATGGCGGGCGGCTCACCGTCCAGCCGCTGCTGGACAACGCCGTCCGTGTGCGCTTCGCCCGCGACGACCGGCCGGTGGAGCCGAGCTTAATCCTGACGGAGACCGTCACCGCTCCGGCCTGCCACGTGCGCGAGTCGGAGCAGACGCTCACGCTCGAATTGCCGCAGCTGCGGGCGACCGTCGATCGTGCGACCGGCACGATCACCTTCAGCGACGTCGCCGGCCGCGAGTTGCTGCGTGAGTTTCCGGGCACGCGTCGCGTCGAGGCGGGCACGGTGCAGGGCGAGCCGACGTGGGCCGTCGCGCAGAGTTTCGTGTCGCCGCCGGAGGAACACCTCTTCGGCACGGGCCAGTTCCAGGACGGGTTTCTCGACATCCGCGACCTGCCGCGCCGGCTGACGCAGGTGAACACGCAGATCGCCATCCCGGTGATCGTCTCCAGCCGCGGCTACGGCCTGCTCTGGCACAATTACGGTCTCACGGAGTTCAACCCGGCCGACGAGCGCATCGCGCTCGTCGCGGGCGACGGCGACGGCAAGGAGACCGCCGTCGATGTCACCACTACCGAGGGCACGCGACGCGAGCGGCGGCGGGACAGCGTCTTCAGCGGGCGTTTCACCGTCGCGGCGGCGGGGCGGCACGCCTTCTTCCTCGATGTCGGCCAGAAGATGGCCCGCCAATGGCGCGTGCAGATCGACGGCAAGGCGGTCGTCGATTTCGGCAACGTCTGGCTGCCGCCGACCACGAGCTGGTTCGCCGAGCTGTCCGCCGGCGAACACGAGGTGCGTGTGTTCGGCGTGCAGGGCGACCAACCCGTGCTGACCTTCCGCGCGGCGCGCGCCGTCACCGAGTTTCGCTCACCGGTCGCCGACGCCCTCGACTACGTCGTCATCGCGGGACAGGGCGACGCGATCACCGCAGCCTACCGCCAGCTCACCGGTCCGGCGCCGATGATGCCGCGGTGGGCGCTGGGCTACATCCATTGCCGCGAGCGCTACAAGTCGCAGGCCGAGCTGCTGCAAAATGCTGCCGAGTTTCGCGCGCGTCACCTGCCGCTGGATGTGATCGTGCAGGACTGGCAGTACTGGGGTCGCCACGGTTGGAACGCCATGCGCTTCGACGAGGCCGACTACCCGGACCCGGCGGCGATGGTTCGCACGCTGCACACGCAGCACACCCGCCTGATGGTGTCCGTCTGGTCGAAGATCGACCCGAACTCCGAGGTGGGGCGCGAGGTAACCGCGCGCGGTCACTACATTCCGGGCACGGACTGGGTGGACTTCTTCGATCCCGAGGCCGCCAGTCTCTATTGGGAAAACTTCCGCACGCGTCTGCTCCCGCTCGGCATCGACGCCTGGTGGCTCGACGCCACCGAGCCCGAGAACGACGACCTCGTCGGGCGGCGCGTCCACACCGGCGCCGGCGAGCGCCTGCGCAACATCTACCCGCTGTTCGTGAACAAGACCGTCTATGAGGGACTGCGACGCGACGATCCGCAGCGGCGCGCGTTCATCCTCACCCGCAGCGCGTTTGCGGGCCAGCAGCGTTACGCGACCGCCACATGGTCGGGCGACATCGGTAACGACTGGGAAACACTGCGGCGCCAGGTCGCGGCCGGCCTGAACTACAGCGTCACCGGTTTGCCGTGGTGGACGACCGACACCGGCGGGTTCTTCCGGCCCGGCCCGGGACAGTACACGGACGCCGACTTCCATGAGCGCTTCCTGCGCTGGCTCCAGTATTCCACGTTCACGCCGCTGATGCGCGTGCACGGCTACCAGACCGACACCGAGCCGTGGCGCTACGGCGAGCGCGTCGAGGCGGAGAGCTGCCGCTGGCTCGAGCTGCGCCAGCGGCTGATGCCGTACCTCTATAGCGAGGCCGCGCGGGTGAGTTTCGAGGGGGCCACGCTCATGCGGCCGCTCGTGATGGATTTCGCGGACGACGAACGCGCGCTCGACCAAAGCCACGAGTTCATGTTCGGCCCGGCCTTGCTGGTCTCGCCCGTGCTCGCCCCCTCGGTCACTCAGTGGCCCGTCTATCTGCCGCGCACTGCGGGCGGCTGGTTCGATTTTTGGACCGGTGAGAAGGCCGACGGCGGCCGCGTGGTCGAAGTCACGACGCCGCTCGAACGTCTGCCGCTCCACGTCCGCGCCGGCTCGATCCTCCCGCTCGGGCCTGCCGCCGAGCACACCGCCGAAAAGCCCGCCGATCCGACCGAGCTGCGCATCTATCCCGGGGCCGATGCCGACTACACGCTCTACGAGGACAACGGCCTCGACTACGCCTACGAGAAGGGCGCCCGCGCGACCATCGCGCTGCATTGGGACGAAGCCCGCCAGACGCTCACCGTAGGTGAGCGCGTCGGCGCGTATCCCGGCATGATCGAGCAGCGCACATTCAACGTGACCTGGGTCCGCCCCGGCCACGGGGTAGGGGACACGGCCGAGCCGAAGTCCGACATCGTCGTCACTTATTCCGGACGCGCGCTCTCGTTGGCCCGGCCCCAGACGCCCGGACTGAATCCGATCTTCACCGACACCTTCACCGCCGATCCGGCGGTGCTCGTGGTCGGCGACACGCTCTACTGTTACGTGGGGCGCGACAACGCGGCCATCGACCAGTTCTTCACGATGCCGGAGTGGCGGTGTTATTCCACGAAGGACATGAAGCATTGGACTTCGCATGGCACCATCATGAAGTCGGAAGACTTCAAGTACGCCCGCCCGAATTCCGCCTGGGCAGCGCAGATGGTCGAGAAGACCGGCAAGTACTACTTCTACGTCACGCTCACGCGCAACGACTCCAAGGAGCACTGCCTCGCGGTGGCGGTGGGCGACAGCCCGCTGGGTCCGTTCAGGGACGCCCGCGGTACGCCGCTCATCACCGACGGCATGACGACCGACTCGCGCCGCCCCAACGCCGATATCGATCCGACTGTGTTCACCGACTCCGACGGCACCTCGTGGCTGGCCTGGGGCAACGGCGATTGTTACCTCGCGAAGCTCAAGCCCAACATGGTCGAGCTCGACGGTCCGATCCAGAAACTCGACATCACCCCGTACTTCTCCGAGGGCCCCTGGCTCTACAAGCGCGCCGGCCTGTACTACAACGTCTTTGCCGTAGATATCCCCGGCACGCAGCCGGAACAGATTGGTTACGCCACGGCTCCAGCCGTCGAAGGTCCATGGACCTATCGCGGACTGGTGACCGGCCCCGCCAAGGTCGGGTTCACCATTCATCCGGCGGTGGTCGAGTTCAAGGGACGTTCGTATTTCTTCTATCACGATGGTTCGACGCGCCTCAACGGCATGCCCGGGGGCGACTGCCGCCGCTCGGTGTGCGTCGAGCACCTCGAATACAATCCCGACGGTAGCATCCGCCCGATCGTCCAGACGGCGGCGGGTGTGGGCGTTGCGCCGGAACTGTAGCCCGCCCCCCTCGATGAGCCTGCTCCCTTCGATTCGATCGCCGGCCTTCGCCCTCGCTGCGGCGTCGCTTGGTCTCGCGCTGCCCAGCGCGGCCCAGGTTCCGATCGTACAGACCGTCTACACCGCCGACCCCGCGCCGATCGTTCACGGCGGGCGCGTCTACCTGTACGCCGGCCATGATGAGGACGACACGCCGGATGACCGGTTCGTGATGCGAGAATACCTGTGTTTCTCGTCGGACGACATGGTGAACTGGACACATCACGGTCCCGTGCTGGACCTCACCAAGGTCTTCGCGTGGTCGGGCGGCGACGCCAACGCCGCGCAGGCGATCGAGCGCAACGGCAAGTTCTTCTATTACGTCAGCACGCACGACAAGACCCACCCGGGCGTCGCACTCGGGGTCGCCGTCGCCGACAGCCCCACCGGTCCGTTCACTGACGCGCTCGGCCACGCGCTTGTGACCAACGACCAGACGACGGCCGCGCCGCACAGTTGGGACGACCTCGATCCCACGGTGTTCATCAACGAGGAAGGCCGCGCCTTCCTGTACTGGGGGAACAACGCCTGCTATTTCGCCGAGCTCAACGACGACATGATCTCGCTGAAGGGCGAGATTCGCTCCGTGTCGCTTACAAAGGACGCCTTCGGCCCCGATTTCGAGGAAGCGCCGTGGGCCTATCAGCGCGGCGGCAGATACTACATCCTCTACGCTTCGAGCATTCCCGAATCGCTGCACTATTCGACCAGTCCGAGCCCGGTCGGTCCATGGACCTACGGTGGCGAGGTGATGGACGCGCAGGAGACGTCCGGCTCGAATCATCCGGGGGTCATCGAATTCCAAGGGCGTTCCTATCTCTTCTACCAGACCGACTCGCTGCCCAACGGCATCGACAAGCGGCGCTCTATTTGCATCGAGCCATTCATGTATGGCAAAGATGGGAACATCCAAACGGTTCGGCGCGGCGAGGGAGTGGTTGTGCCAACCCGAGCGCTCAACCCTTTCCAACGCACAGAGGCTGAGACGATCGCGTGGGGACAGGGCATCGAGACGGCGAAGGACGAGGCGGGTGGCATCTACGTGACGGCCATCGACCAAGCGGACTACCTCAAGATTCGTAGCGTCGATTTCGGCGCTGCCGGTCCGAGGACCTTCCAGGCTCGCGTCGCGTCGGACAAGACTGGTGGTACGATCGATCTGCGTCTGGGCAGTCCCTACGGACGATTGCTCGCCACGATCAAAGTGGGCGAAACCGGCGGGATCGAAAACTGGCAGACCGTAACCGGTTCAGTGCGACCTGCCACCGGCGTGCACGATCTCTATCTCGTTTTCGGCACGCTCGGCGGCGCCCGGTTCAACTTCGATTGGTGGCAGTTCGAATAGCCCCCAGTGCACGAGAAGAAATTCAAGCAACACGCTCCCGCCTCTACCCCCGATTTCGCCTTTCAATGTCATCCCAAATGAAACCACCGCTCGGCCGTTCCTGGTTCCTTCTGCTTCTCTCGTTTGTCTGGCTGTCGTTCTCGGCGGCCATCGCCATCGCCGCGGATGAAGTCTGCGCATCCTGCGGCGGGCAGGTGAGCGTCACTGGCGATTTCACGCACCGCAAGGAAGCTCCGGCGCTGGTCGTCGAGGGCGCGGGGGCCCATGCCGAAGCGTTCCGGGAGGACGTCAACGGGAAGAATTTTAACGTCACCATCCGCAATCTTCCGGCAGGCACTTACGCCGTCGTCCTCCGCGCCGTGGAGACGGAGGCGGGCCAGCCCGGCGAGCGGGTGTTCGATGTGAACGCGGGCGAGACGGTGTTGGCCAAAGATTTCGACCTGTTCACTGCGGCGGGCGGGGCGCGAAAAGTGGCCTCGCTCACCGGCTTGGTGGAGAAGCCCGACGACGCTCTGCGCGGACCGCTCACGCTCTGGTTCTCCGCCAGCAAGGGGCGCGCGAAATTTAACACGCTCGAAGTCCTGAACGCCGCCGGCGAGTCGGTGGTGTTCGTGCGCGCCGCGGAACTGGCCGACGCCTTTTCCGGCGCGGCCACGCGCGTGCCGGAGATCGGCGAGCCGGCGATCTGGCGCGATCCCGCCCACCCGTTGAAGGCGCGTGCGGATGATCTGATCCGTCGGATGTCGCTCGCCGAGAAGGTCGCGCAGCTGAAGAACGCCGCCCCCGCGATTCCGCGTCTGGGGTTGCCCTCCTACGACTATTGGAACGAGGCGCTGCACGGCGTGGCCAACAACGGCGCCGCCACCGTCTTCCCTCAGGCAATCGGCGGCGCCGCCTCGTGGAACCCGGTGCTGTTTCGCGAGGAAGGCCGGATCATTGGCATCGAGGGCCGCGCCAAGCACAACGACTATGCCACCAGGAACAACGGCGACTCGAAGTGGTGGGCAGGCCTGACTTTCTGGACACCCAACGTGAACATCTTTCGCGATCCGCGCTGGGGCCGCGGCCAGGAGACCTACGGCGAGGATCCGTATCTCACGGGTGAGATCGGCGTCGAGTTCGTCAAAGGCATCCAGGGCGACGATCCCTGCTACATGCTCGCGATGGCCTGTGCCAAACACTTCGCAGTGCACAGCGGCCCAGAGCCGGACCGCCACCGCTTCGACGCCGTGGTCTCGGAGCGCGATATGTACGAGACCTATCTGCCGCAGTTCGAGCGCGTGGTGCGCGAGGGCAAGGTCGCCGGCGTCATGAGCGCCTACAACGCGATCAACGGCGTGCCCGCCACGGGCAGCGCATTCCTGCTCGACGACCTGCTGCGCAAGCAGTGGGGCTTCGACGGCTACGTGGTCTCGGATTGCGACGCCGTTCGCGACATCTACGGGGAGCAACAACACCATTATGTGAAAACCGCAGAGGAGGCCGCAGCGCTCGCGGTGAAGGCGGGCTGCAATCTGTGCTGCGGTGGCGACTACAACGCCCTCGTGCGCGCCGTGCAGCTGGGCTTGATCACCGAGCCGGAGATCGACCATGCTCTTTATCGCACGCTCTGGACCCGCTTCCGCCTCGGTCTCTTCGACCCGGCCGACCGGGTGCCGTTCAACAAGCTCACGATCGCCGACAACGACACGCCCGAGCATGGCCAAGTCGCGCTGACGCTCGCGCGGCAGTCGCTGGTGCTCTTGAAGAACGACGGCATCCTTCCGCTCGATCGCGCGAAGTATAAACGCATCGCGGTCATCGGGCCCAACGGGGACTCGAAATCGATGCTCGAAGGCAACTACCACGGCTCCGCCTCGAAGCCGGTTTCCATTCTTAGCGGCCTCCGGCAAGTGGCCGGCACCGGCGTCGAGGTCATGTTTGCTTTCGGCAGCCCGGTCACGACCAAGCCCGGATCGGCCCCGTGGAGCGGCCAGGATAACGCGACGAAGCGTCCGGTCGCAGAGCTCAAGGCCGAGGCGCTCGCGCTCGCGGCCAGCGCCGACCTGATCGTCTACGTTGGCGGCATCACTCCGGCGCAGGAGGGTGAGAGTTTCGATCGCGACTCCATCGAGCTGCCCGCCGAACAGGCCGACCTCGTCAAAGCGCTCCACGCCACCGGCAAGCCGGTGGTCATGGTCAACTGCAGCGGCTCGGCCATGGCGCTGCCCTGGGAAGCGGAGAATCTGCCGGCGATCCTGCAGGCGTGGTATCCTGGGCAGTCGGGCGGTCTGGCCGTGGCGGAAGTCCTCTTCGGCGAGGTCAATCCTTCCGGCCACTTGCCGGTCACCTTCTACCGGGCCACCGCCGATCTGCCGAGCTTCACCGACTATGCGATGAAGGGCCGCACGTATCGCTACTTTGAGGGCAATCCGCTCTGGGCGTTCGGCCACGGCTTGAGTTACACCACCTTCGAGTACGGGCGCGGGCGGTTGGCCACGAGGAAGATCGCCCCCGACGGCACGGTGAAGGTGTCGCTCACGATCAAGAACACCGGCACGCGCGACGGCGACGACGTGGTGCAGGTCTACTACCGTCATGTGAACTCCAAGGTCTCGCAGCCGAAGCTCGCGCTATGTGGCTTCAGCCGCGTGAGCCTGAAAAAAGGCGCGTCCCAGCAGGTCACAATCGAGGTGCCGGCGGCCCGCCTGCGCTATTGGGACGAGGCGGCCAAACAGTACGTCGTCGAGCCGGGCGACTATGAACTCCTGATCGGTGCCGCCTCCGACGACATCCGGCAGACGCTGCCGTTCACCATCACGGCGCGCTGAGGCGCCTTCACCGAATCTAGACCACCGAGAAACTTTCCCATGAAGACACCGAACATTGCCAAGCGCGCGACACTGTTGATGACTGCTGTTGCGTTGATGACCGCGATCAACGGCTTCGCCGTCGAAGCCATACTCCCGCCGATCCCCGATGTGCCTCCTCCGCAGGCCGAGAACAGCGTGCCCCTGGGTGACTCGAAGTCGTTCCCGGAAGTGAAGCTGGACCTCCCGGTTGCCCCCGGCCCCTTCGAGCCGACCTGGGAGTCCATCGAGAAGAACTATCCCGGCGAACCGGCCTGGTTGCGCGACGGCAAGTTCGGCATCTGGGTCCATTTCGGCCCGCAATCGGCCGGCGAGAGCGGCGACTGGTACGCGCGCCGCCTCTACGCGCCGGACACGCCGGCGAGCGCCAACCACCGTCGGAAGTTCGGGCATCCGTCCGAGGTCGGCTACAAGGAGGTGCTGCGCGATTGGAATCCGACCAAGCTCGATCCCGCCGCGCTGACCAAACTCTATCACGACGCGGGTGCGCGCTTCCTGCTGATTCAGGGCGTGCACCACGACAACTTCGACCTGTGGAATTCGAAGTACCAGCCGTGGAACTCCGTCAGGATCGGGCCCAAGCGCGACCTGATCGGCGAGTGGGCCAAGGCCTGTCGCGCCGACGGCATGCGCTTCGGCATCACATTCCACCACGAATACACCTGGTGGTGGTGGCAGACCGCCTTCGGCAGCGACGCCGCCGGCGACAAGAAGGGCGTGCCGTTCGACGGCCATCTCACGCTTGCCGACGGCAAGGGCAAGTGGTGGGAGGGCCTCGATCCGCGCCTGCTCTACGGCGTCAATCTGCGCGAGTACCAGGGCGTGGCCAAGGCCGCCTACACGGATTGGTCGGCGGCGCCGGCGGGCATCTTCACCAACCACCTGCCCTATGCGAAGTGGTACGCCACGCAGTGGGCGCTGCGCGTCATGGATGCGGTGGATCAGTACGATCCCGACTGCATCTTCACCGACGGCACGGTGCAGGGCCCTTTCATGGGCAACGGCACCGGCACGGGCATCAAGGCCGACGCCGCGCCGCACGCCATCTCCTATTTCTACAACCGCGCGCTCGAGCGGCGTGGAAAGGTCGACACGTTCTCCATCGTCAAATTCCGCAGCAAGACGAACGGCACGGTGACGACCGAGGAGTTCCGCATCCCCGCCGCCATCAAGACCGACCAGCCCTGGATCGGCGAGGCTCCGGTGGGCGACTGGTTCTACGGGCCGGACTTCACCTATGACTCCGGCATGATGATCCGCTACATCATCGAAGCCGTCGCGCGCGACGGCAACGCGGCGCTGTGCATCCCGATGCGCGAGGACGGTTCGCTCGACAGTGGCGCCGTGACGATGCTGAAGGAAGTGGGTATCTGGATGCGACGAAACGGCGAAGCGGTCTACGGCAGCCATGCCTGGACGATTCCCGGTGAAGGCGAGATTGTGGACGGCGAGCTGAAGATGCTGCCCGGCGGCAAACTGGAGCGCCAGCACGCCGACTTCAAATTCGGCCCCGAAGACTTTCGGTTCACGGTCGGCAAGAACGGCGCTCTCTACGCGTTTTGCATGACCGTGCCCACCGCTGGGACGCCGCTGAAAATCAAATCGCTAGGGACGGACGCGCCTCTGCTTGGGCAGCCGGTGAAATCGGTCCGACTGCTCGGGCACGACGGCGAGTTGCAGTGGAAGCAGGGCGCCGACGGTCTGGCGATCATCTGTCCCGGCGACATGCCGTTCGCGACATCGGTCGTCTTTCGCATCGAATAGGTGCGGCGTGGGCGGGCGAAGGAACCTTCGCCCGCCCGACCCACTCGACACCTCACTCAGTTTGGGCGACACGTTCTCGTCTCAACTCCCCGCCATGCTCCGCACAGGAATCCTCAATCCCGCCGTCCTCTCCCTGCTCGCGCGCGTCCGCCATACGAACACGCTTGTGATCGCCGACCGCGGTTTCCCCTTCTGGCCGCAGATCGAGACCATCGACCTCTCGTTGGTCGACGACGTGCCGATGGTCGCGCAGGTGCTCGATGCGATCCTGCCTGCCGTCTCGATCGGTCGTGTTTTCGCCGCCGAAGAGTTTCGCGCCCACAACCTCCCGGCCCGGATCGAGGCGCTGCAGACCCGCCTCGGGGCGACGACTTTGCACTTCGAGCCGCACCTCGACTTCAAGCGGCGCGTGCCGTCGGCCATCGGACTTATTCGCACGGGCGACACGACGCCCTACGCCAACCTCATCCTGGAATCGGCCTGACGGCACCCGCACGGGAGCCACCTGCGATTTGCCTGCTTTTCTCGCGCGAGCCAACGGCTAGTCGCACCGCAACGCGACCATCGGGTCGACCTTTGTGGCCCGACGCGCCGGGAGCCAGCACGCCAGCGCGGCCACGGCGAGCAGCAACGCGGCGATCGAGCCCCACGTCAGCGGATCGAGGGGATGGGTCTGGAAGAGGAGTCCGCGCAGCGCCAGCGTCGCCAGCGCTCCGCCGAGGACGCCGACGCCGATGCCCGCGCAGGCGATCACCAATCCGTTGCGGAGCACCATTGTCGTGATCTGGCGGTGACTCGCCCCCAGCGCGAGCCGCAGGCCGATTTCCCGACCGCGTTGCGTGACCGTCAGCGCGATTACACCGTAGATTCCGAGACCCGCCAGCAGCAACGAGACGCCCGCAAACGATCCGATGATCACTGCGATGAACTTCCGTTGCGTCAGCGAGCGCGCCAGTAGTTCTTCCATCGTGAACACGGAGTAGATGGGCAGGTCTGCATCGGCCGTGTGGATTTCGCCACGCACCGCCGAGACCAGGCTGCTCGCTCCGCCCTTTGTGCGTACGAGGAAGGCGAGGCCGAGGGCGGATTCCTGGTAGAGGGGCACGTAGACCTGCGGTTGGTCGGGTCGGTCGAGACTCTCGGCCTTCACGTTGTCGACCACGCCGACGATCGTGCACCAGTTCACGGTGTCGCCGTAGCGGCGGCCGACGCGGCGCCCGATCGGGTCCATCCCCGCATAATAGCGCTCCGCGGCCGCGGCGTTGATCAGCGCCACGCCGTTCCGTCCGTCGTCCGCGTCCGTGAAGGTGCGGCCGCGGAGGAGCCGCACGCCCAAGGTGCGGAAATAGTCCGTGCTCACCGCGGTCACCAAGGCGTCGCCGTTTGTGCCGGCCTCGTTGCTGCCATTGTCCGCCACGATCTCGTTCGCGCGCCGCGTACCTGCCAGCGGCACTTCCGTGCCGATCGCCGCCGCCTCGACGCCGGGGATCGCGCGAAGCCGGCGCTCGAGTTCGCGCACCAACCTCACCCGATTCTCGTGGCTATGGTAGGATTGGCGAGCCTGCGGATCTGTCGGCGGCGGCAGCCACATCCGGCCTGTCACGACATGGCGGGGCTCAAAACCGGGCGCGGTTTGCCACGCATTCAGAAAACTCCGCAGGAGCAGGCCCGCGCCGGCGAGCAGCATCATGGACAATGCCACTTGCGCCGCGACGAGCGCGAGGCGCCGGCGTTGCGCGGTGGGCGCCGCCCCGGTGCGGCCGCCGACCTTGAGATCGGGCCCCAACTCGAATTTTGAGGCCCGCAGCGCGGGCAACAACCCGAAGAGCAGACCGGTCACGCCCGACATCCCCAGCGCGAACGCGAGCACCGGACCGTTGACCGACAGTTCATTGAGGTGCGGCACCGATTGCGGCGCGAGCGCGAGCAGCAACGGAGGCAGGTTGTAGGCGAGCAGCAGCCCGCCGATCCCTCCGACCGCCGCGATCAACACGCTCTCGACGACGAGCTGCCGTACGATCGCGCTGCGTGAGGCGCCGAGCGCGCACCGTACCGCCATTTCCTGCCGCCGCGCGATCGAGCGTACCAACATCAAGTTCGCAACTGTCGCGCAACAGATCAGCAGCACGAGCACCACCGCCCCGAACAACAGCCAGATCGAGCTCCGTACCTCGCCCACCAGCATCTCCTGCAGGCCGCGCGCGTGCGGCGCCCAGCGCTCCGTGCTTCGGTAGTCCCGAGGGAAATCGTTACGCACTCGGGCCGCGAAATGGTCCAGTCGCGCCTGTGCCGCCGCCGGGGACACTCCCGGCGCCAGTCGGCCGATTGCGCCCGGGATCAATCTGTAGTCGCGCTTCGGTGTCTCCGTGAAGGGTGCCGTGCGCAAACCGCCCGTGAACCACACGTCGACCTCCGCGACCAGTGTCCGCCCCGGATGGCGGAATCCCGGCGGCATCACCCCGACCACGCGGAACGTATCGTAGTCCATGGAGAACTTCTTCCCCACCACCGCCGGATCGCCTCCGAAATAGTTCTTCCACGCGTCATGGCTGAGCACGCAGCCCTGTGCCCAGCCGGGCACGCTCGCCTCCTCCGTACCGAAGGTCCGGCCCAGCGCCGGCGCGACGCCCAGCAGGCGGAAATAGTTCGAGCTGACCGCCAGCGCCTCCACGCGTTGCGGTTCGGCCACGCCGGTCAGGTTCCCGTCCATCGGAAACACCATCGACACTTCCGCAAACACGTCGGTGAGCCCGCGCAGGTCTTCGAGCTCCGGGACCGAGCAGGGGACGTTCGTCGGCGCATTGGGCGTAAGCGTGAACGCCACGTCCACGAGCCGCCCGGGTTGCGGGAACGGCAGCGGGCGCAGCAGGACCGTCTCCACGATGCTGAACACCGCCGAACTCGCGCCGATGCCCAGTGCGAACGTGGCGATCGCCACCAGCGTGAATCCGGGACTCGACAGCAGCACCCGCGCGCCGTGTCGCGCGTCGCGGGCCAGCGCCTCGAGCCAGCGGATACTCCACTCGTCGCGGTAGAGCTCCTTGGCCTGGTCGATCCCACCGAGTCGTCGCAGCGCCGCCAGCCGCGCCTCCTCCGGTGCCATGCCGGCGGCGCGGTTCGCCTCGACCTGCATCTCGATGTGGGCATGCATCTCCTCCGCCAACTCGGCCTCCTTGCGCCGGCGCGAGAAGAGGCACTTCAGTTTGAATTGGAGCGAACGTAGCAGAGGCATGGGGGCGGGGCCGGCAGGACGGGGTTCAACGAGGGGAGGGGATGCCCGCCGCGGGGCGGCGGGCCGTGGCGGGAACATCAGGTCGCGCGAAGCATCGCGTCGATCGTCGAGGAGAGCAGCGACCACTCGGAGGCTTCGGTCTCGAGCTGCTTCCGGCCGGCGGCGGTCAACTCGTAGAAGCGCGCGCGGCGGTTGTTCTCCGACGTGCCCCACTTCGCCTTCAGCCAGCCGCGCGCTTCGAGCCGGCAGAGCGCCGGATAGAGCGAGCCCATCTCCACCTGAAAGACGCCCTTGGACATCTGGCCGAGCCGGTTCGAGAGCCCGAAGCCGTGCATGGGTTCGAGCTGGAGCGCCTTGAGAATCAGCATGTCGAGCGTGCCCTGGAGCAGGGCGGATTTTTCCTTGTTCATCTTCTTCAGAGGATCTGAAGGAAGCTTCCTTCAGACCGTCAATAGGAATGTTTCCGTGTCTTCCGCTTTCCTCCTCGCAACCTAACTGTAAAGTGGCGCCCGGATCGTGAGCTCGCGAGACGGTTCTCACTCTCTCGCTTCGGCCCCGCCTCAACGCAAACGCCCCATGAAACGAACCGCGAATCGTCTACTGCTTGCTCCCGTGGCAGTTGGCTTCGGCGTCCCCGGCATCGTTGCTATCCCCAGCTCTGCCGCACCGACCGGTCGTCGGCTACGCCGGGCACGCATGGTGCGATGCCGCCTCCGGTTTCCCCTCAGCTAACCGCCTCTCATCCGTGAACCATAATACTCTCCTTCGCTCTGCTTTCTTCGCGTGCCTCGCTGCGGCGGCCGGCTCGCTGTCCGCCGAGACCGTCTGGATCGATGATTTGAACCTGGCCACCGCCATCCAAGATTATGGTACGGCGACGGCAAAAAAGTCGCTCGACGGCCACGCGCTGACCATCGCCGGTTCGACCTTCGAGCGCGGCTTCGCCACCCACGCCGAGGGCTGGTTCGCGCTCAGGCTCGACGGCAAAGGTCGCACGTTCTCGGCGCAGGTCGGCATCGACGACGAGGTGAAGGGCAAGCCGGGCGGCACCGCCGAGTTCGTCGTGCTCGGCGACGACGTGAAGCTCTGGTCGAGCGGACTGATGCGTGTGGGCGACGCGCCCAAACCGTGTTTCGTGTCCCTGGCCGGCGTGAAGCGCCTCGAACTCGTGGTGACGGACGGCGAGGACAACAACTACTACGACCACGCCGACTGGGCCGAGGCGAAGATCGAGACCGACGGCGCCACCACCTTCGAGTCCATCGCCCGCACGAGCGGCGAGCCCTATATCCTCACGCCTCCTCCGCCGGCGACGCCGCGGATCAACGGCGCGAGCGTCTTCGGCGTGCGCCCGGGTTCGCCGTTCCTCTTTACCGTGCCGGCCACCGGCCAGCGGCCGATGCAGTTTTCGGTTACTGGACTGCCTAAGGGATTGCAGATCGACGCCCAGAGCGGCCGGATCACCGGCCGGCTCGGCACCGCGGGAACGTATGTCGTCACGTTGCGCGCCGAGAATTCCGGTGGAGTAGG
>Ga0209373_10001537_pt1 | contig 26468 bp, 17 predicted proteins | sample Higcelweek5metaG_FD_187173 | JGI IMG/M metagenome (GOLD analysis project Ga0209373, IMG submission 187173) | Freshwater pond sediment microbial communities from the University of Edinburgh, under environmental carbon perturbations - High... | ecosystem: Environmental > Aquatic > Freshwater >... | reverse complement strand
CATCAAAAGCTTTATTTGATCATCGACATTCATACGAATTCATCCCCCTTGCTTTTTTTCGATCGTTAATCTTTTATTTATATATTAACATAAATTTTCTAAAAATTCAAATCACTTGTTTATTTAATCGTTTTCATAAAAATCCATTACATAAACAAATAATTTAATTCACCTCTCCAGCTTGCACAATTGTTGTATTTTGCGGAAACATATTTTTATATTTCATCCTGCATCTCCCCGCTTTCCATTCATACATATTTTGGTATTTTAGCCTTGATTTCTACTAGCATTTACTGTTTTTATGTCCAAAACAGCCCTAAAACAGCCCTAAATCACTAATTTACCCCCACTAAAACAGCTGTTTTTGCCATAAAAATCGACTTTTTTATTAAAAAACAGCTGTTCTCTTAAGATTTTTCAAACTTATGAATCCCCAAAATCCTTGATAAATCCTAACGATTCTGACATTCGGCATTTTACCATTTTATACCTATTCAACGATTTAAAAATCCCCGTAATCGCTGTATTTTTCTATGTTTTTTGATGCTATACCAACGCAAAAACAGACCCCCCCCCTCTTTAGCTGCAATTATCCGTGTTAATTGGGGCGGCGGTCTTCTAATGTTAAAGTTGTATAGATATTGACCGCCTATACCCCTTGGATTTATGCAGGTTTACGACATTTTTATAACTTAATTTTATCTGTCTGGTTTTATTGAAGGTATTAATTTAACAGGCTCTATAACATGTGGATAAAATAGAATTTAACAAAAATATAAAAAAAGTAAAGCATATTTTAAAAAACACAAAAATGGTCTAACTAGCTTAAAGCCAAGGCAGAGAAATTTTATATCAAATTCTATTGATATTAACAGTCCAGTGCTGCATGAAAAACTGACCGCTCTGGAATCAGCTTTTGCAGATTATACACAAAATCAAACATCAGAGGATGAAACTACTTTGAATCAGGCAATCAGCAGCACTGTCCGCCGTGTAAAGCTTGGATTTGCTATGGCAGAGACATTAATCATTGCAAAAGTAATAGGGCTTTTTATGTGGGTATTTCTATTATGTTACTTTTTTGAATGATAACAAATGCTAAATCCTTTTAAAAGCACTGTATCTGACAACATTTTAAGCTACCTATTAGAAACCAGCGTAGGGTTTATGATGAACAATCATATGACAGCAGAATAAAAAGCACAAATTTTCCGTTATGTACAAGGGTAAATACACGACTTATATCTCCTAAATCAAAGATTTCTACTTCAATTCAGCTTAACTTTTGGCTTCCCTGTAACTCTCAATTTATCAAGCGGAATCCTTCCCGTATAATTTTATCCGCTTCGAGAGCAATTTTAAAGCTTTCAAACACCTCGTCAATATTTGGATTCGCCGGCACATTCTCTTCAATCATCTGGATTATATAATCAAATTGTGCCCCTGTCGGCTTGCGTTTGCTGTCCATATTGATGATTTCATATTCCTTTTCGGGATATTTGTAATATTCAATCAAATCTCCCTCTTCTTGATGCGTATGCCGGTCCTTTTTATAAATTAATTTAATGCTTCCCTTTGGACCTATAAATTCCTTTAAATTATCAGAAGAAATGGAATTTGACCAGCCTGCTTCATAATAACCGACAGAGCCGTCCGCAAGCCTTAGCGTCATTATTCCGTAGTTATATTTATCCTCAGGAATATCAGTTTCTGTACGCAGACCAACTCCCGATATTCTGCTTACCCTGCTGCCCGTAAACCACTGCATAACGTCTATATAATGTACACCACAGTCAATAATCGGCGAGGTTTCGCGAATTAACGCCAGATACTTTCCCCAGTCCATAGTATGATGATTCTGTACCATTCGGAATATAATAGGACTGCCGATTGCATCGTTTTTAATCATTTGCGCCAACTTTTTATAGGTTTCATTATGCCTTAAAATATGCCCTACCAGCACCTTTATATTCGGATTTTCCTTTACAAGGCGGACAAATTTTTCGCCGTCCTTCAGATTCGTCGCAATGGGCTTTTCACAGATAACATGCTTTTTATATTGAATGCATTTCTCTAATATCTCCAGATGTGTCAGTGGATATGTAGCAATTATAACAATGTCCGTTCTTTCATCCTCGATGCACCGCACATATTCAGTTTCAACATAATCCGCGTTGTATTTTCTTTTAAATATCTCTGCCTTTTTAATATTTTTATCACATACATAAAGCATATTGACATTTTCTTTGAAATAAATATCCTCCATATGCGCTTCACCCATATGTCCGCAGCCAATAATGGCAATATTGTACTTATTCATATTACTTTTTCACTCCGCCAGCCGATTGGATTTCTTTCCATACCAAACGCACAGATTCAACTGCTTCTATCAGTGGCGCAATCTCAGGCGTTTCTTTTTTTTGTAACTTATCCATAAAATACTTTATTTCATTATAATATGCACCAAGACTGGAAATATTCAACCCAGTATCCAAATTCTGCTCGAACTCTTTTTGCAGTTCGGGTATTATTTTCCCGTCTCCCTGCTTATACACCACCAAAGAGGGATTAGCTGTGGAATCATAGATTGCCGTCGCTTTTTCAAATTTAACTCTGTATGCCATAATAAAGGGGAAATTCTCCGGATAATCCCAGCATCCTTCGGCTGTAACTGTTGCTTTTTCATATAAATAGGTTGTAAAAATCTGCTGAATTACGCCCTCATCATTTCTTGTCGCGCTTGAAAATACTTTCTTCGGCTCACCTAAAATATATCGTATAAAATCCACATCATGCACGTGAAGGTCAAGCGCCATGCTGCCGCTCTTTTCGGGATTGTTGTACCAGTTTTCCCATGACCATCTGGGGTTTGGACTGAGCCTTGTAAAAACACCCGAAATAAGCTCGCCGTATTGTTTTGTGTCAATTACCGTTTTCAGCCATTTGTATTCATCCCAGAAACGAATCACCTGTCCAACCTGCACCTTAACCCCTGTTTGTTTTTCGGTTTCAAGAAGCAGCTTTGCTTCCTCATCATTTAGGCATACCGGCTTTTCAATAAAAACGTGCAGTCCTTTTTTCATCGCCCTTACTGCATGGAATGTATGCAAATACGTGGGTACACAAATATCCACCATATCCACATCGGCATTACGAATCAAATCTTCCCCCGATTCATATACCTTACAGCTAAATTTTTGCGCTGCTTGTTCCCGTTTTTCCGATACAAGGTCAGCAACCGCCACAAGTTTTACATTTTCCCCCAAAGCGTTATAGCATTCAGCATGAATGTTTCCCATTCCACCGCAGCCAATTAATCCCACTTTAATCATTATTCTTCCTCCCTATTATTTGGCTCATTGCGTATGATGCGTTATACAGCATTGTTTCAGGATAATTCTTGTATGTACCTAGCTCGCCGGTAACCCATCCATCATAACCCACGCTTTTAAGCGCATTCATCACTGCCGGATAATTCACATCGCCGCTTAGCAGATCCACAAACCCGTCAAATGTACCAACTGTTCTTTTAAAATCCTTAAAATGCACCTTTTTGATTCTGTTTCCCAAAATTTTAATCCAATGCTCAGGATAGCCACTGATCAGCACATTTCCCACATCAAAATATGCACCCGCAAAATCGCTGCCGATTTTATCAATAAAGTCCCGCATCTCAAGAGGAGACAGAAGAAATTTATTCCATACATTTTCAATCCCAATGGCTACTCCGCATGCTTCCGCATAAGGGGCAAGTTCCCGTATTGCCTCAAGCGCACGGTCATACGCAATGTCGTATTCTACAATTTCACAATCAGGAATAAAATCAACGCCCACTGCACCAGGTACCACCAAAATAGTGTCACATCCCAGTATTTTTGCAGTTTCTAATTGTTTTTTTACAATAGATTTTGCCTTTTCTCTTATTCTTTGATCATTTGATGTCAGGGAATATTTCCAGTGAAGGCTGCTCGCGACACTATACAGTAAAATTCCCGCTTCATCAGCCATTTTTCTTACCTTTAAAATTTCTTCCTCAGTGGAGTTTAAACTTAATTCTCCGCTCTCGTCCAGTGCAACCTCCACCCCCTCAAAACCTGCATTTTTTTGCGAGCTTAAGTATATCGCACAGACTGTCTAGTGAAAACGACCAAATACTTATCCCTTTATTCATGTTCCGCCTCCTAAATCCGGTATAATTACCTTTATTTTTAATCATCTTTATGATACAACTTAAAATTAATTATGCCAAATAACCAATATAAAGCCTACCGAATATTTTAATCTATTGGTTTACTTTACTATACACTATAGGGTTCGAGCCTATACTGATAAGAGGCACTCTTCAGCTACTCTGTGAATGCCTCTTTTAAAATTTACTTAAAGTTGTTTTTCTGTTTTATAAACGGCTAATGTATTTATTAACCTTTTCCCTAGTACTCAATATATATTCCGGGCATTTGGGATATTTTGAAAAGGTGATTTCATCTTCAGCATCTTCCTCTATTATCTTAATTACTTTCGACTTGCCAATGTATTTTTCAAGCAACTCCATTGCACGCATATCTTGCAAAGCTTCTTTAAATACTTTTAATCTTATTGATTCAATAGGACCGTCGCAGTAAGGATAAACACTGAATGCATCTCCAGATGGATAAGCTCCTTCACCATCTGTTACGACAAATGGATTTATTTTTCTTTTGGATAAGCACGAATAATAAAAATTATATCCCCAGTGCAAAAATCCCTTTATGTTAAACTTAAAAAGCTGAGTTCCGATTATTCTGTTTCTATAAGAAGGCATAGATATAAACCTGTTACTTACATCAATACATTGTCCGCAGCAATAATATGTCCAAAGATCCGGCACGTTATTTTCCATAAATATATCAATATAATTATTTGCAGGAATTGGATTTTTAATTAAACCATCTTTATAAAAATCATAGTCCGACAATGCATCTATAATTTTATAATCCTTAATATATTTATATACCATCTCTTTTGCAGTCTTATATGAGTTCATATGTTCTTTCTGAGGCTCATCAGAAATATGAAAATAAGTTGCATTATTAATTTTTTCTTTTTTTAAAAATCCATTTAATTTAGGTAAAAATTGAAAAAGAAAATTCTTATACATATCGGAATTTGCTTCAACAAGCCACCCAAATATCTTTTTTTTAATGCCATTTTCCGTTACTATAATTTTAGGAGTATACTTTGCACCCCACTGAGAGAATAAATGTGACATTTCAAAAAACTCAACTCCGTTTTTCTTGCACATATCTACCCATTTTTTCAGATTATCAAAATTAAAGGAATAGTTATCGCCATTTTTAATAATCTTAACTAACTGAACTGTCGGTCTTTCTTTCCCAACCTCTGTATCAAGCGGCGGGGTGAAAATTGGTGTTAAGATCATATTGATTCCATTCGAGACAGCTGTTTTTATGAATTTCTCAATTAGTTCCCAATGGCGGTCCGAGAAAATTTCAACATTATAGTATGATGCAATGCAATCGCAGTGAAACCATTGAGTGAAAATCAGCTTCTGTTTTGGCAACACGGCATTAATAACCTCTAAATTCATTGTTTTGCTTTCGCATACAGATAGATCATCATTTACAAACGAAATTTTTATATCGTGATTTCCGATTTTGGCATTTTCATTAATATTGACGGAAACCCATACTGAATGATATTTTTTATGTACGATAACCTCATTATTATCTATGGGATATAAAACATCAGGAAACAAACCGGGTTCAACGCTTATATAATTTTCATCATAACTATGATTATATGCTGGAAGCTCAGATGGTACATTTCCAATTTGTTTTATTGTTATATTTTCAGCCAAATCCGACTCAATTATTAAATTAGCACATATTCTTTCGTCTGCACAATACGCAATTTGATAAGAAAATTCTTCACCTTTTAATACAGTTGCGAAAGTGTAATCATTTTTATTGGGTTTTTCATTTAACAAAACCTTCTCCAACGATGATAATTGCAATAAATTAACTTTAGTCATAACATTCTCCTAATAAATTTTTACATTTCGCAATTACTTTTATAATGTATTTCTTTTAGATCAATTACATTACCGTACTTACTGTCGGTACAGCATTTTACTGACTTTACTCGTTCACTGCATGGAATTTCTATTGAGTACTTGTAATATATTTCATCACCATCCACTACCAATTTACATGAATATGTTGCTTCTTCCTGTTGGCCGTTACACGAATAACCAAATGTATTTTCATCCTGTTTTCTGTTCCAATCCGCCTTTGAAATACCGATATTCAATCCGTAATATAAAAGAACCTCTTTGGTTTTTCCGCTTTCAAAGATTATAATATACTTACCGAGATAATCTTCTTCCTTATCAATGCAAATGCCGTCACCATAAGGCTTATGCTCTTTAAATAATGTTGTTCGGTGTTTAACTTCCATAAAGTTTTTATAATCTTTATTATGATATTGATATATATCACTTGACACCGCGACAGAATTCAAAGTGTATTCTTCCTCTTTAAAACTTAAATTCCATGCCATCATTGCGGCGTATGCCATTTTAAAGAAAATACCGTTTCTTTGCATGTGATCTTTATCGGGCACGCTCCAGTTTGATACGCAAATTCCTTTGATTCCACGTTTAACTCTATTTAACCAATTATCCATACACTGACTGTTAAAATTACCGAGTATGGTTTTAAATCCTCTGTTTAAAAATTCGTTTTCAAATTTAGGGTCTATATTCCAATACCAGTGAAAAATTTCAATGTCAATGGGTATCATATCAATTGCCTGATATGTCGATGGAACAATTTCTAAAAAATCACCTGTTTTTAAGTTTACTATTATTCTTTGACTACCTCCCCACGTCTGCCCCTTTCTTCCAATTGCATTAAGTAATTTATCCCCCCAAATGGCTGTTTTTATATTTTTATCCGCCAAATAATCATGAATTTTAATAATATCTTCGGCATAATGCTTATATGCTTTTTTATTTTTGCAGTTTTCACAAAGACAAATGCTGTAAAGCTCGTCATGTCCTATATTAATTATTTTCGGTGAAAATACGGCTATTACCTCATCCAATACATCAAACAGCAATTCATAACATTTTGTGTTGGAAGGGCAATATGTGTCGGGATAATCGTCCTCCTTACGCTCAGCAAGTTCGGGGTGATTGGTTAATAGATAATCTGAATGAGAGTAGCTCGGAACCTCGGGAATTACTTCTATATAACGTTCGTAACAGTATTGCACGAGTTCTTGAACTTCCTCCTGAAGCAGATAACTTCCTCCGCCATTTTCTATATGATTAGAGTTTTTTGCCCATTTTGCACCGTTTTGAACATCCACCGCCTGACCTTGATATTCCTGAAAACGCTTGCAGTAGTCAATCCACCCGCTGTTTATTTCGGGATGCTTTTTATATTCCATCGCACCACCTACCTCTATCATCAGCTTGTTATATCCATAATATGCACAAAAATCAATAAATTCTTTAAAAAACGGGATATTTTCTCTAGAGGGAATATAAACCTTTGCGCCACGGAAATTTATTAACGGAACATTATAAATATGCCCTTGTCTTATACGTCCGTTTTCTATATGCCTAATCAAACAAACAAACCCTCCGAACAACCCCTGTTCCGTCTGTGAGTAAACATTTATTTCCTTTTCGCTTATATTAATAATATAAGCATTTTTGTTTTCTATATATACATTTCCAAATTCATTGTTAACACTTTCCACAACAGAATTTGGTATGCTTTTAACAAACCTTATTATTTCTATTTCACTGAATTCTTTTGATTTATTTTTAAGCCAGCTTTCAATCAGCTTTATTGGCGACACGATAATAACATTCAGTCCTATGGTTCTTTCCTCTCCGCTAAGCTTAGCATATGTATCCAGTAAATGCATACCGATTCCTCCGCTATTTCACTTTAAATGCATCATAAAGTTTTTTATTGATTATTACTTCGGCGTTCTCCGTTCTTTTCTTCAAAATCTCATTATATCGCTCTTCCGTCAGAGTTTGAATCAAATGTGATTTGGCTTCTTCAAAAGAAATGTATGCTGTCGGCTTTTTCTCAATGCATTGTATTAAAACAGTTTCTCCGTTACCCGTTTTTAATTCTTTTGTGTCTCCCTGCTCCATATTTACTGCCGCTGCATATATTTCAGGGTGCTCCTGTGAATTCACTCTCTCCTGTTCAGGCTCTAATATCAATTCTTTGCCGTTTACATTCAGCTTTATATAATCATCTTTTTTGTAATTGCCTTCCTTGTGCTGTAAATAATATTCTTTAAGCTCATCATCAGTAATATTAAAATTAATTGCTTTCTTTATATCAATTTCATTATTGCTCATAAGATATATATAATACTCACGTTCGCCATATTGCTTTGGACCGTATATAGCTCTTCCTTCCTTAACAGCTTCCTCACGACTTTTATTTTCCTCTTTAAGGCGTTTTAGAAAATGAGAGTAATCGGCGTTTTGCAAAACGCCGTACTCAATCATTAGAGCCTGACTGCATTTTATTTTGGTCAATTCCTTTAAAGAAAGTTCCTTTACATATTGGCCTGGTGACATTCCTTCGTATTCTGTTTCCCAAAATTTCTCACTGTCGGAAACTCCGTATTTTTTACTGAAATAATTATATGCTTCCGCCCTTTTATCGTTAATGATTAAAGAGAATTCTTTTAATTCAACTTTATAGCCGTCAACCATCATAACTTCTTGCTGCGTATTGCAGGAAGTAATCAGTAAACAAGCCATTAAAATGAATGCAAGATAAATAAAATTTCTATTTACCATTCCCATGATTATTTCACTCCAAGGTTTATATTTGAGGCCATCCTAAGTACATTGTCATATCCTCTATTTTTACATCGTAAATCTGCATTGCACCTGTTCCCGAAAAACGTATTCCCGCCAAAGAATCGGGCTTAGGGAGAGATGATGTATCTTCCGTAACAAGTTTTCCGTTTAAAAAAAAGGTTTTTTTAATCTGGCACGTTCCGTTTGAGTTGTCTTGAGAAATCACATCGCTGTCAATGATTACTGTGTTTATGTCATCAAATACAACCTTGTCTGCAATAACGGGCGTAATCTTCAAGGGTGATTCATCACCTGTATTTTTTATATATCTGCATACTCCCCATTCTCTAGTTAGCTCGTATACGTCGTAAGTATCCTCAGTATTATTTATGTCAGTATAAACATACAATGCTCCGTTTTTTGTGTTTCCAAAGGAATTAACCTTAAAGTTCATGGTTGTTCTGAACTTACTCGGAAAACCGGAGGTAAAGCTGATTCGTTTGTCATGGCTTTCGGTAGTAGGAATAATAATATAGTGCCCATCGTAATCAGATCCCGACGACAAGTTTTTATAAGTAACCTTAAGCTCAAAAATGTCTATATATCCGCCAGCAGGTATTGAAAAATAAAGGCTTCCAGTTGAAATCTGCGGGTACATGTAATCTGAGTAAGATCCTACATACCCGTCATTCACATAAACATTGTTTTTTACATTGTTCATTCCTTGAACAAGCGCCAAGTAATCATGATCTATTTTTACGGTTTGTACTTCACCAACCATAAATTTTTTATCTGTATAGGATTTTTGATAATTTTTTGTTCCGTTTGCCCACTTTCTAAGCGTAGTACCGTATATTCCGCTCGTAAATTCATTTTCCATATAGACCGTTTTAGCTGCATTTTCGGCGTTTACAATATCAATAGCCGTTCCGCTGCCATAGGCTTTAAATTTCATATCAATCACATAACTTTTTGAAAGATATTCACCGAAGCTTACTCTGTTTTCTTTATAAATGGTGTCATAAACTCTAATATAAGAATTTCCTTCCGAATCTTCTTGTAAGGAAATCCCTAAATCTTTTGCTAGCTGACATGTGTAGTCTACGGTATTTGTCCCGTCATACGATGTGTTATATACATAGCTTCTGTAATTGATGCTTTGTGTTTCACCTTCTCCATTATAGGCACCAATATTAGGTCTTACATTGCTGGCAACCGAATTACCCCAATAATCCCTACCGCCGTTGTTTTCAATAATCATGCCTGCACCTATGGCAGGAGAACCGCTCATAAGCTTATAACCTTCAACTGAATCAATTCCGCATTCTCCTGAGCCGGGGGCTGCAAACATTGGATCTTCGGCTATTCTATACGAGTCATAAGGCTCGCTTTGAGGGTGGTTTCCGTAAAACAAGTTGTTTTCAAACGTTGAATCCGTTTCAGTCTGGAATGAGTATTCGCCTGTTCCGAGATTGTAAAAAATATTATTTCTGTAAACTATATTCTGCGGCAGCCCGAAGCCCCATACAAAACCGTATGTAGGCGCTACATTCTCACCATACGGAATGAACACGGTATTATTATAGATTTGAACATTATTTACAGGACCTCCTATAAAAAATGATCTTGCTTTATCATTCTGGCTTATATTATAGCGTATCGTTATATCTTCGTTATACGCACTGCCGTCCTCTTTACCAAAACAGCAAACCAAAAAAAATCCACCCTCGTTATCATGGCTGTAATTATACTGAAATGTAGTTCCCCTGCACATATAGTCAGCGTCAAAGCCCTGTCCGTCGTGAAGGCTTCTTGTTAGGTACGCTTCATTGAATTGGAAAACGGTATCTACAGCATTATAGGCCCAAATTGCTACATTTGAATATTTTCCGACCTTGTTGCAGTCCTTAGCTATGTTATATTCTACCACGGTTCCTGTAGACGCTTTTGCTACTATTCCGTCTCCTCCGATATTATCAACAAAATTGCCCCGGATAACAGCATTGGTAATAGGCACTGAGAGCGATTCACTTGTATCCGTAGTAATGGCCGTACGGTTTACATCGGTAACATAATTATCCTGAATAAGTATATCATCAAAGCTTGATACCTTATCATAGCCAGTAGTCATATAAAAAATACCGCCGTTAACCTTTTTATCTCCGCCCTCAATATTTCTAACTATGCAGTTTTTAACGTAAACATGCTTTACAATTTGATTCACCGCAAAAATACAAACGCCTCTTATACAACCTACAGATTTATTTCCGTTTAGTTCAAGGTTACTTATCTCCCAGTCAGTTTGGTCATTCAAGGACAAAATATAATATCCGGTTGATAATCCGGCACCTGCCCTATCATCATATTCAGCGTTAATTACTGGTTTAGCTCCTTCGCTGTACATATCTAACTTAATAGGGTTACCCGTTAAGCCGCTTCCTTTTGGCGCAAGCTGACCGCTCCAAATGCCTCCCGCCTTAAATAAAATTCTATCGCCCGGCCGAAAGGATACGCTGTTAACCTTGCCAAGCGTTTTCCATGCCTTTGCTTGCGTTTTGCCGCTGAATGTATCGTTTCCGCTTATCGAATCTACAAAATAAGTTGATCCTATATTACAGTTGGCTAACCCGCCTCCAAAGCAAGTGTTTATGCTTGAGGCAGAAGCCGAAGTAACTGTAACTGTAATTATTGTAATAATGCTTATTGCAAACTTTAGCCTTTTATTTGACACAAGTACCGTTATAAGCGCCAATATTAGGTTTTTCATCTAATTTTACCTCATTTCCCCAATAATCCCTTCCTCCATTATCTTCTATAATCATGCCCGCGCCCACCGCTGGGGATCCTTCTTTAAGTTTATAACCGTCAACCGTATCAATCCCAAGCCCGCCTGTATTTGGAGCAACCAGCATCGGATCTTTCGTAATTTTATATGGATCGTCCGGTTCTGTCTTCGGGTGATTTCCGTAAAAAAGATTATTTTTATATATAGTATCCTCCTTGGAATGGAATTGGTATTCTCCATATCCATTATTATAAATTATATTATTACAAAATACAATATTTTTCGGAAGACCCACTCCCCACGCATGACCATAAAGCGGCATAACCGCTTCTCCGCCCGGAAGATAAAATGTATTGTTATAGATATTGCAGTTTTTAATGGGACCGGCGATTTGGAATGTCCTCGCGTGGTCGTTTTGGCTTATGTTGTATCTTATTGTAATATCCTCATTAAAAGCGCTTCCGTCCTCCGCGCCAAGACAGCATACCAACATAAATCCGCCTTCGTTATCATGGCTATAATTGTACTGGAATGTAGTCCCTCTGCATTTATAGTCACAGTCAAAGCCCTGACCATCATGCATACTTCTTGTAAGATATGCTTCATTAAATTGAAACAGCGTATCTATGGCATTATATGGCCACATCGCTACATTAGAGTATTTGCCCACGGTATTGCAGTCCTTTGCGATATTATATTCAACCAATGTACCTATGCATCCCTTCGGCACTATTCCGTCACCGCCTATAGTATCCAAGAAATTGCCTCTGATAACTGCGTTTGTTATTCTTTCGCTTTTTGATTCGCAGATATCAATTGATATCCCGCTTCGGTTTACATTCATAATCAAATTGTCTTCAATCAAAATGTCATTAAAGCTTGAAACCTTTTCATATCCTATTGTTTGATAATAAATTCCTCCATGAAGCTTCTCAACACTGCCCACTATATTGCGGACAAAACATTTTTTTAGGTAAACATGCTTTACTGTTGTTTCTTCTGCAAAAATACAGATTCCGCGCATGCATCCTTCCTCCATGTTTCCGTTAAGCTCTAAATTGTTTACTTCCCAGTATGATTGGTCCAAAAGCGAAAATATGTAATACTCTTCCCTGCTTCCTATTTCACGCCCCAGGAATTGCTTCGTTTTGTTTCCCACCTTTGCGCTGCTATCATATGAGACACTTATGACAGGTTTATTTCCCTTGCCATACATGTCAATAATAATTGGAGATTTTTCAGCCCCGCTGCCTTTTGGGGTAAGCTGTCCATTCCAGAGACCGCCGGCACGGAATAGTATCTTATCCCCCGGCAAAAAGGTGGTGTTATTTATCTTTGAAAGCGATTTCCATGGTTTTGACTCACTTTTTCCGCTGTTGAAATCGCTCCCTTTTACAGAATCAATATAATATGTAGTTCCAGTATTAGTCGTTTGTGTTTCTTCAGCAGATAAGACAATAGAAAAGTTTAGGGAAATTACGGTAATCAAGCTTATAATGCATATTAATGTTCTTTTCACAAAATTACCCCCTCTCAATCAATTATGAACATGGTATATACCCTGCCGTATGAAATTTGTACAAAAACAGACGAGCATTTTTCGGGATGGTCTGCATACGTAACTAATTCAAAATATGAAGCAGGAACCACGCAGGGATTGCCATTGTTGTCTTCACCCATCTTGTAAACGGCATTCTTCATGCTACTATCAAAGCATAAATCAAGATTATATGAATCTATGCGGACAATACCGTCATTTTTATTTAAAACCTTACCCAAGGCTATTCCATAGGTGCCTGTAAAGGTTCCCTTAAAGCCCGATTCAAGCATCATATTGTCGTAGTATCCTACAGCTTCGCTGTAATCGAATACTTTTTCGATTGCATTAATTTCATTAAGGTAGTTGACATTATATTTTATAGCATCGCCAATTTCAATGCCAAAGCTCTTAAAGTTAACATCACTACTTACAACAAACTGCTGCTCTTGATATGCATAGCCTTTTAATGTTATTTTATATGACTCCGTTCCCTCCGAATCCAATACTTTAGTTATCTTTGAAACATGGAAAGCCTTATTTGAAACACTTATACTATTTCCAACAGATTTCATTACCAAAAGGTCTGCCCTTAATTTTTTTGTATTGTTATAATAACCGAAAACGCCTGTATACTGTCTGGTGGAAACGAGAGAGCTTGTTGATACCACACTATAGCCCTTTTCGTCATCTATGTTATCGGGTATCATAAATATAGGGATTCCGACCTCATAGCTTATAAAACCTCCAAAAGTTCTGGGTTCAGTCAAACACTGACCCTCGCCGGTATAAGTTCTGCTGTTCAAACCTCCGTCGCTTTCCTCTGCCTTTTGGTTCAATGTGTCAAGCTCAATAACTTCACCCTTGCTGTTAAGTCGGTATCTTATTACTTCTCCATAAATATTCATCAAGGGATTTAAAAATTCAACTATTTCCTTTTTGGTTTTTGAAATGCCGTCAACCTTCACTTTTGAGGCGCATTCCATAATTTCAATTTTATTTTTTTCAGTAAATATTTTAAACTGAGTGTTTTTTAAATCGCTATGAGAGGAAATCATATATCCGAAATTAAAAACACCTGCTATACTTTTTATGGCAACAATTTTGCCGTCCAATCCTATTATAAATTCAATATTTGCCCCGATTTTAATTTGATCCATAACCGACTTTGGAACAATGCTTGAAACGGTAAACTCCTTTATATATTTGCCTCTCTCATCAACCTGAAACCGAATGAGCTTTTCATCCTCATCTGTTCCGTCCAAAACCTCTAGCACCTTACCAGAATCGGTTGCTTTAATCACCTTTACATGATAAAAGGGCTTAAGCCTCTCAAAGCTTTTATATACATACAGCACGCTCCATTCAGAAATATAATTTATATCCTTTTTATTTCCACCCGCATCTGTAATGATAAACTCCATATCATTATTGTCAGGGTCTAGTAAAACCTTATTTTCTTTATCGTATCTATCATAGTAAACGTTGTCTGAAACAGAAGCTGTAACTATTATATCATAATCATTAATAAACACAACGTCGAAGTCACCGTTGTCATTATTGTCAATTAAAGTTACACTGCCGTATTTGGGCACAAAATCGCTGTTTTCAATAATATACGCCGGTTTATTGTTATAAAGTATATATGCATCCTGTGAAATTTGCAATTTTTTGGTCTTATTGTCTTCGTCTATATATTTATACTGACTTTTATTTCCGCTTTCAATATCATTATTTGTTAAATACAAAACGACGTTACTTGAATCATCAACCGCAATATATAGAATCTCTTTTTCATCTTGTTCTTCGTTTTCACGATAATAAAAATTTACTCTGTATCCCAAAAGCTCGCCGCATTCACTTTTGTTTGTCAAATAGGTTTCCGAATCTATCATTATATTGCCTGATGAAAGCTTATTGTCGCTCATTAAGTTAACTTCACTGTTAGCAGTAACAATGCCCTCGTCATCATATATATCCATTTCGCTGAGCAGCGTGATATCCTTTTCAAGTGAATAGCGTCTCTCTTTATCATCGTAACCTGTTTGTTTCATTAAAGGGGCATGCACCGTATTGAAAAGCAGTTTTGCCATCTGTTGTTTTGTAATATATGACGAATGCTCTATATTGACTCCTTTCCCTATTTTAAGCTCCGACGCTTTCGTTAAATAGGTGTTTGTTTCTGTGCTGCCTAAACTGACCATTTCCTTATACCCCAAAGCACAAACAAGAATTTTCAGCGCCTGCTCATATTTTATATAAGAATCAGGTTCAAAATACCTTCCTTCGTATCCGCTTATCAAACCCATATCATACGCTGCACGGATAGGTGAGGCATATACACTCTCTTCATAAACATCGTAAAAAACTGTCCCACTTTGTAATTTGCCGATATCTTCAGGTAAATTAATGATTCTTATTACTGCAGATATAAATTCTGCGCGAGTAATATACTCACCCTGCGGTTCGTCTATTGCCAGTAAACCAAGTGACGTAAGAATTTCAATTTCTTTTACCGCGCCGCCTAAATCATCACCTTTTTCGACATCATCATTCCCCGCCGCAGTAGCGCAGCAGCAGCAAAATATAAGAGAGAACGCCAGCAGGATTGCCACCAACCTTATTTTCACCATATATTCCTCCTATAATATTAGTTTAACATCATATGCAGCCTATGCAGTAATACTGCCGCTTGGCCTCGCTGAACAGACTCTTTTGCCGCGAACCTGCCATCCTCCATCCCACTTAATATTCCTGCGTTGACAAATCCGCTTATAGCTTTTATCGCATAGACGGATATAGTATCCTTATCGGTGAAATTCAGCTGAGGGCTGTCTGATTCTGTTACAATGCCTGAGTGAACAGCAAATCGATAAGCCATTACAGCCATTTCCTCCCTTGTTATTTTATTGCTGATACCAAATAAGCCTTCTTCAACACCATTAACTAAGCCAAGCTTTACTGCCGATGCCACATAATGATAATACCATTCTGTTTTTTTAACATCCTCTAACGTACATTCGGCAGTTTCGTCCATTAAACCAAAGGTACTTACAAGCAATTTCACAAATTCTTCTCTTGTTATTGTTTTCTCAGGATAAAACTTACCGTTATATCCGTTTACAAATTTACGTAGGGCTAGATAATCTATGCTTTCCTTAGCCCATTCAAAACCGTTTAAATCATCGAAAAATTGTTTGGGTTCAATAACCGGCTTTTCGATTGGCTTTACAGCATCGCCGCTAATAACAACAGTGCTTCTTCCGCCTCCACCGGAACCGGAATGAACCCTGCTTTCTCCGCTTCTTTGATTATTCTCTTCCTGCTTTTGATCATTTACATATTCGTCAAATTTTATTTTTATATCAGATAGTATTTTAAGATCAGAATTAGACATGTTCTTTAAAACTACATTTTTATTCTTGAGCTTTTCATATTCTGTAAAATCTATTTTAAAAATATCGTTATTAGCTTTAAGAAACTGCTCCATATAAGCTGTGCCGATAAAATTATTTTCAAGGTACAATTCTAAAATGCTGTTGTCTAATAAATCAATTATACTGCAAGCGCAGCTGTATCCTTCTTCGGGTTTCTGTGCCATAATCAAAGTACATACTTCTAGTATTTCCTCCATGGAAAATTTATTAAAAAATATATCACATCTTATGTCTTCATTAAGGTTTAGTATTTCAGAGTTCGCTTTTATAACATTAAAAACCTCTTGCGTTGTGCCGCACTCGTTTACGCCCTGCACAAAAGTTTTTCTATTGAACCGTTCAGTTATTTCGTCCGAATCGTCAGAAACAGTATATGGTCTGGCATTAAATAATTCCCGATAAATAAATTCTTTGTTTTTAATATTGTTTAACAGTTCAAAACTTATTCCGAGAGTTTCCTTGTTGTCTTCAATAATATTTTCAAGTTCCTCTATACTTGCCGCTCCGTTGACAAGCATAATGATGGATTTTAAAGCATCTTTTAGATATTCCCTTTGACCTGTAAAAATCTCATTGCCATCTTTGTCGGTAATTGTTATATCGTAAATACCGTAACCTCCATTAGCGATAAACTCAAAGATGAAGCTTCCATCCTCCCCAACATTAGCCTGTCTGAGAGAAGCGATAGAGTCAAGAAAGCTTGCTTTATTCCCTATAACAATATCTTCAAAGCTTTTGTCCGGCTTAAATGCAACTAGATTCACGGCTGCACCTGAAAGCAATAGGTAATCGCTGCCTATTAAGGTGATAAGACCATTTGACTGGTTAATTTTTATTTTCACATTTTCAGCTCCGGCTGATATCGTTGCAATTTGAAGAACAATTATTAAAGCTATAAGAAAACAACTTACTTTTTTATGACGCATTATTAAACCTCCTTTTTTATGGAACTAATAAGGGAAAGCCTTCTCGCTCCTGTTTTCTGCTTGAAAGGAGCGAGAAAGCATAAGAAATTTTTACAATTTAATTACTTAGCTTAAATCCTGTGAAGCTGCTAACGGCACTTATATTATTCCAATTATTCCAAAGCATTGTTTTTATACAGCAGTTTTCTGTGTTCTCAGGTGTTGTCAGCGTTGTTTGAAAGATGTATTTCGTTTTATTCTCCGATGTGAAAGTAACGGGCGTGTAATCAATACTTTCCAGCTTATTATCTTTGTATAAAGCAGAAATTAGTACATGATTATTGGGCCAATATTTCGTTGTCAATTCCCCGCATACGATAACGGAAGAGCTTGCGGGAAGCTGCTGGGATTCATCAAGAAGCGTCCAACTGTTATCATAGTAATATACGTTCATGTCAGATGTTGACGATGTTTCAACATTATAAATCTGAACCGTAGCGGTGCCTGAACATTTTATGCAATTCTGAGAATCAGGTACGGGAAGCCATGGCGAATCTTCTGTAACAAACACACCATTTAAATAGAATGTATTTTTGATTTGCCTTGTTCCATTTGCAGTTGATTCTGCCGTAACCTCACTTACAATTGTGATATTCTGCAGCTGATCATAAACAATTTTATTTGCTTTAACAGGCGTAACTTTTGCCGGCGCAGTGTCACCTGTATTTTTTATGTACCGGCAAACGCCCCACTCCTTTGTAACCTCATAAACATAATATGTATCCTGCACGCTATTTACCGCAGTATAGACATGAAGCGTTGTACTTTTTGTGGTATCTCCTCCTGTATTCACCTTAAAATTAATTGAAGTTGTAAATTTTTTTGGTGCGGCTTTTCCGAAGTATTTTCTTGCCGTATGATCACTAGATATGGGTGATGTAATATAGTTACCGTCTGTATCCATTCCTACAGCCAAATCCTCATGGGTCACCTTCAATTCATAGATATCAACATATCCGTCTGCAGACATAGGAAAAAAGAAACTTCCGCTTCTTTTTTGCGTATACATATAATCCTGAACACTTCCGACTGAAACATCATTTAAATATACATTATTTTTAACATTATGTGTACCGTTTACATATGAAATATAATCATGATCTATTTTTACAGTTTGCATTTGGTCCGGAACAAGTTTTTTATCTGCATAGGTTGCTTTCTTATTAATTGTACCGTTTGCCCATTTTCTAAGCGTTGTACCGTATGTACCACTTGTAAGCTCTGCCTCCATATAAATTGTCTTAGCCGCGTTCTCGGCATTGCAAAGACTTACAGTCGTTCCGCTTCCGTGCACCTTAAATTTCATATCAATTATATAATTATTTGAAAGATATTCGCCAAAATCAATCCTGTCCGCCCTGTAAATCACCTTAGAAATTCTTAAGTACCTTAAGCCGTCACCATCTGTTTGGTATGTCAACCCCAAATCTCTCGCAAGTTGGTCTGTGTAATCTATCGTTTTTGTACCATTAAAGGCTGTTTCATATACGGAACTCGGAACAGGAATTGATGCCGCGCCGACTTGCCCGTATACCATAATTATACACAGAGCAAATATAATACCAATAAACTTTTTTGACTTATTATACATTTTAATTATCCTCCCTTATGAAAAATATTTTTAGTGTTTCCCTAGTTACCGAAAATTGCATAATTTGTAAGTGCTCTCGAGCTTTTTATTCCCGACCAAATATAAGTATAAATATGACAATTATGCGAATCGGCAGGAGTCGTTAATGCCGCGGTAAAGCTTTGTTTTTCGTTTTCATCACCGAAAATAATAGGTATAATATCAACATCAATCATTTTGTTTTCCTGATAAAGAGCGCAAACCATAATATCGCCGTTTGAATTATACTTTCCTGTATTGCAGGAAATCTTTACATCCGTATTTGCCGGCAATTCTGATGCTTCCTGTATTGGTTCTCCAATACTGTTGGTTAAAGATAATTCATAATTGTTTTCACTTATAACTTTAACAGAATACAGATTTATAGTAGTTACTGCATCGGGCATAAAATTAAATGTTCCTAGCGTGTCCGGTTTTGTGTTAAAGGTTAAGTTTTGGCTTGATTTTTGTCCGTTTATAGTACAGCTCGTTTTGAATGTCAATCCGTCAACGGAGCTTATACTTACAATTACCTTTTGAACCAAATTAGTATTAGGTTTTTCGTTGGTGTTCGGCGCACCCTTTTTGCCGTTATAATACGGAACGGTACCATATGCCTGCGATATATCATATCTTATGCTCTCGCTTGAATTAGAAACGGGTATAATCCTCAAATAATAAGCTGGAATGGTTTGGTGATTAATTTTCAGATTAAACTCGATACTTATGTTATATTCAGTGACTTCGCCCAAGGATATGGGAGTATTAGCAGGAATTCTTAAATAGCGGCCATCCGTATCCTCTTGGTATTCCATTCCACTGTTGTTTCTGAAAATTTCTATGTTTTCCGTGACTTTTGTTCCCTTTAAAACAGCCGCACTCGCTCCAATACCTCCTATCAGGTAAAATACCATGGCATATAATGCCATTAATGCATATATACGAATAAGATTAGCTTTAACCATTATTTAAACCTCCATGTTTATTCAAACTTACTTTATCATAATTTTATCCCGATATACCTTAGGTGTTATTCCGTAATAATCACGGAATTGCTTGATAAAATATGCAGTATCCTGATACCCCAAGCGTAGCGCAACAGCGCTTATTTGATTTTGGGCGACACCAAGAAGCTGTACGGCACATTCCATTCTTATATGAATAATGTATTCTGATATAAACATCCCTGTATTTTTTTTATATAGTTGCCCGAGATAATTTGCGGAATATCCCATAAACTCCGATATCTCATGGATAGATAGCTTTTTGTCGATATTTTCATGTATGTAATCATTAATTGCGGATACAATAAAATTCTCATTTGTTCCCTCGTCACATTCAGCAGTGTGTGTTTCTTCCGATGGAGAGTTGCCGTAAAGTTTAAGCTGTTCAACCGCTTTATTTATTGCACTTATCAAATCTTCCCTCCGATATGGCTTTAGTATATAGCCGCTGGCATCAACATTAACAGCAGCCTTTGCATATTCAAATTCTTCAAGGCTTGTCAAAAATATTATTCTGACTCGTTTATCAATTTCCCTTATACGCCTTGCCATTTCGATTCCGGACATTACAGGCATCTTTATGTCAGCCAATATAATATCAAAGCTATGCAAATGGAATGCATTAAGCCCATTTTGCCCGTTTACCTCCAACGCCTTAACCTCAACATTGTATTTAAACCATTCGATACCCTTATTCAGCATTTCCAATGTACAAACTTCATCTTCGCAAATCATCAGATTATACAAGCTCAAGTTCCCCCTCTTCATTACCAACCTGCGTTGTATATGGCAGTGTCAATATCATTTCGGTGCCTTTCATATACTCACTGTTGCAAACAATTCCATAACGTACATTACCATACCTTAGCAGAATCCTTTCATTGATATTATACAATCCATAGCCGCTATTTCTGCTGAATTGAAATGCCTGTTCTACTTGTTCCTTTGTCATGCCGATTCCATCGTCACCAATGACAATTTGCAAATCGTCACCAATGCGTTTCGCTGTAATTTCGATTTTAATATGCTTGTCGATTATTGCATGCTTAATAGAGTTTTCTACGATTGGCTGAAGTATAAAGTTTGGCACCTGACATGTCAGGCATTCCGGTTCAATGTCATATACCACCTCTACCGTATCGGGACGCTGAATTTTAACAATCTCAAAATACTGCTTTAAACAATTAAGTTCCGCGTTAAGGTCATTATAATTTTTATTCTTACTCAACAAGCTGCGATAAAATTTCGCCGATTTATCCACCACACTTATTATATCATCGTTTTTGCCGCAGCTTGCCATTTGTGATATCATGTTAAAAATATTATACATGAAATGCGGATTAACCTTTGCTTGAAGCATTTGCATTTCTATATCCTGATTTTGTATCATAACCTCATAAATATCATTAATCAGATGCCCGGTATTTTGTGCAAAACCATTTAAAGAATTTGCAATTTTATTGAATTCATCAAATTCAACATTTTTTATACAATAGTCATAATCTCCCTTTTGAAATTTTGTTATACCATCCAATATTATTTTAATATTTTTATATAATCTTTTTTTAAAGAACAAAACCATAAAAAGGGTTGAAATAAAGCATATCAAAGCGGTAAAAACAATACTTCGAACTGCCTTGTAAATACCTTTACTTATATTGCTTCTTGGCATTTTCAAAGCTATTTTAAACCCGCTGTCGCCGATATTGTTTGTTGTTTCGGTATCATTTTTATCAAATTCAAACGTATTACCTGAATGTAATAGTATCTTATTGTCTGTTGTTAACACATCATAACTGTACTGCTGTTGAAAAGACTGCGGCAGAAGGTCGCCAAACAGTTCTTGCAAGGCCACATTAATACGTATAATACCGATATTTTCCATGGTTGAATAATTGGTAAGCTTGCACAGCAAAGAAATCTTTTGTTCTTCTTCGTCATATTCAACCTGTTTCCATACCGCATAAGATTCGCTGTTATAGAAGCTCATGTACTCATCATTTGACATTATTCGTTTCATATGCAATATTTCAAAAGTTTTTTTCCTGGCAGTTGCGTATTCGGAATCTCTTGTATAAAAATACTCGGGAATTGAATCATTAAATATATATAGTTTTACCGAAATTTCCGATTCGATAAATTTTACAGTAGAATTTCCTAGTGGCAGCAGATAATCATTTATTATATTCTGACGTTCAATGCCTTCATACCTGCGGTATAGCATTCTGTAAAATGTCTTGTCAAAAATAAAGCTGTTTGCTACGCGTTTGATATCATTGGTTTTTCTGTTTGCCTCCGATAAAATATTATTTGCCATATCTTCCACTGCTGTTGCATAATTCTCGTATATATGCTTTCGATAGATATAGCTGAAACTGACACTGGGTAATATAATGCTGATTAGGTTAAGAAGCGTAAAATATATTAATAATTTTGTTCCAAAATTCGTCTTCTTTTTGCGTAACATGCGCATTCACCCTTTCTTATCATGTTACCAACATTATACACCCGACATTATTTTTAGTCAAGAGCCAGCCTTTTTCTGTTTTCCTTCCAAATTGTTTCTTCCTTGCTTAGCAATCTGTCCATGCCCGTCTTATCCGTTTCCGCAATCAACTGGTCTAAAATAGTAATAACCTCTTCATCTGATTTAGCAAACAGCATTTTGGCGCGCGCCTGGCTATGCAGATCGGTTATCGACTGATAAATAATACCTTCATCAGTACTCGTACCGGGAATTATACCTGCAAATTCCGTAATGTCCCTTGCATAAGGCCAATTCTTATTTATCTGTTGTTCTTTATGCCAATCATGCTTGCCGTTAGGCTTTAAATAATAAAGATAAGCATCTTTTCCGTCTACAAAAGTTGTATTGCCCAAACCGCTTCCTCCACCGTTACCCTTAAATCCCTTCCATTCCTCCGGTGTGCAGTCAAAGTATTTTTGGGTGAAATTTGGGAATCCTTTTTCATTAAAGCCGTCCCAATAGATTCCACTAGGACCGTAATACGATATCGTCTGACCTTCAGGAGAGTACAGCCAATCCAAATATGCATATATTCCTTCAGGATTTTTTGCATTTTTTGTAATCAGCATCTCCGTCCATCCAGAGCGATCAAACCCCTGTGAATATACTCTTTTTCTGTCCAGACCTGATTTCATAGGTGGAGTTATTCCCTGCCAATCGCTTCCAACCTTCTGCAAGTCGGCACGTGTATTTTCAAATACCGATAATGCCGCAGATGTAACAGCTACTTGGCTATTTCTGTATTTTTCAGTAACCTGATCAGTTGTTTGAGAAAGCGCATCCTGTGGTATAAGTTTTTCTCTGAACAATTTACTAAGATACAGCATTGTTTCTCTGTATGCCGGGTGTTTAAATATAGATACCAGTTTGCCGTTATCAACATATGAATAGAAGTTAAGATTATCGGGAGTCAAATCTTCTGCCATTCCCGGCAAAACATATCTTTCTCCCTGAAATGTTGATGTTGTTTCATACGGAACGGAATTAGGATACTTATTCTTTACCATCTTCAGGTAGTTGTAAAGATCATCAAAAGTTTCAAGCTTTGGGCTTCCCAACTCTTTATACATACCCATATTTATCGCCCAAATATTATTGCCATTCGGCTTGCCCGATTCATTTGCCCAATTCGGAATTTCGTAATTTTTATTATCTTTATTTTTTATTAGTTCAAAGATTCGTCCTTCTTTGAATGCGTCCCTCATAACTGTGTGCTTATTCATAAAATCATTTATAGAAACTATTTTGTTCATGTCAATCAGCTTTTGCGATTCCTGCCCTCTGAGCATTGTAATTAAATCGGGAAAATCATTGGACACAATCATTGTGGCAAGCTTCTCTTCGGGCGCACCACCCGCATCGATATAAGTGATGTTAACCTTAAGATTTTCTTTTATCCATTTTTCTGTTTGACTTGTATCTGCCCAAGGTGTAGCGACATAGTAATCCATATTTGTGTACCAACTGAAAGTTAGTTCATCTTTGCCGAATTCAAAGTCCCCGACTTTTTGTGTCCCGCCTGCTTCTTTTTTTTCTGAGCAAGAGCTAACGGCAATCACCATCATCAGCGCCATTACAATTGCCAAGATGTTTTTTAACTTTTTCACGCCTTTCTTCCCCCTTTTGATATTTTTATTTATTTTAATTATCTTTTTGGAATCATTCCTTTATCGACCCAAGCATAATTCCGCCTGCAAAATACTTTTGAAGAAACGGATATACCAAAATTATCGGTACAACGGATACAATCATTGTAGCCGATGATAAAGACCGAGTACTTATTTTACTTACAATCGCTTCAGTCGCACTTACGTTAAGCTGTGCCAAAAGCTGTTCTACAGTATTTGAATTGATTATTTGCCTCAGCAACGCGGGAAGCGTTAACAGTTCACTCTTTGTTATATAAATGACACTGTCAAACCATGAGTTCCATTGACCTACTGCCACAAACAGTGCGAGAGTTGCATAAACAGGTTTTGAAACAGGTATAACCACCTTAAAGAATGTTAAATATTCTCCCGCTCCGTCAATTTTAGCCGCATCAATCAAACCATCAGACAAATTTTCGAAAAACGACTTAAAAATTATCATATTATAAGCAGAGAACAACCACGGAACCACATATACCCAAAAGTTATTTATCAAGTGAATCGATCTGAATAAAATATAGGTCGGTATCAATCCGGCGCTTATATACATGGTCAATGTGCAATATTTTAAATAGAATCTACGAAATTTCAGCTGTTTTCTTGAGATGCCGTATGCAAACATGCTTGTAAAAAGAGTTGCACAGAATGTAGATATTATAGTTCTTAATGCACTTATTTTAAATGCTCCTAGCAATCTTGTATCTTTAAATACTTGTTTATAATTTTCAAGAGTAAATTCCCTTGTAAAAACTGTAAGACCGCCTCTTGCCGTATCATTGCTCTCATTAAATGAGATGACTATAATATTCCAGAACGGATAAAGAATAGTCAAGCAAAATAAAACTAAAAAGATATATGAAAATGCAACCAATATCTTATCGGGGCGTGATTTTAAAATCATATTTTTCTTCTCCTTTACCAAATACTTGTATCGGTAAGCTTTCGTATAATGGAATTTGCGCTGAACAGCATTGCGACGTTAACTACAGTTTTAAATAACCCGACTGCCGTTGCGTATGAGTATCGTTGAAGCTTTACGCCGTATCGGTAAACAAAAGTGTCTATTACCTCAGATACACCATTTAAAATTGCATTATCACCGTTATTCGTCAGAAGTAATATGTCCTCCATACCTGTATTTAAAATATTTGAAATGTTAAGAATTAATAGTATTGCTACCTGAGGTATAATGCAAGGCAGCGTAACCACAAATATACTTCTAAACCTTGTTGCTCCGTCAATGGATGCAGCTTCATAAAGCTCCGGATTAATACCGGCAATTGCAGCCATATATATAATAGCGCCATAACCGGAACCCTTCCAAATATTTGATATTACCAAAATAGGCCAGAAATATTCAGGCTTTGAAAGAAAATTTACAGGCTCATTAATAAGCCCCAATGATATTAGAAAGTTATTTACCGTACCGTTATTTACAGCTAATAATGATATAATCATACCTGATACTACAACCCATGCGATGAAATAAGGCAAATATGTAATTGTTTGAAATGCTTTTTTAATTTTAATTTTTCCTATTTCATTAAATAAAATTGCTAAAATAATAGGCATGGGAAATCCAAAAATTAATTTAAGAAAACTTATACTTAATGTATTTCTCATAATTTTTAAAAAATTATTGCTTCCAAAAAAATCAATGAACTGTTTAAATCCAACCCATGTACTTCCTCTTACTCCCAAAAACAAATCATAATCCTGAAATGCTATAACAATTCCCATTAGAGGAATATATGAAAATACCGCTAGAAAGATAAGCCCTGGGATAACGAGCGATTGTAAAACCAGCTGTTCCTTAATGTTGCACTTACGCCGTTCGGATTGTATTTTGCGCTGCTGTATTTTTTCTGAAGCCTCCGACAAAATCATAAATGTTCCTCCCGTATTTGCTAGGTACTGTCAAAAATATTTAATGCTTTTTCCCTCAAGCCCTTGATATACCAGCGTTTTCACTACTTTTAGGCTCTCCCCCCCTCCGCAGAGGATAATTTTATCTTTGTTCGGAGCCTGCGTGTACCCACGTTGTATGGTCAAGGCACTTTACTAATCGAACTAAATATGCTACAATCCGCTTGGTGCGGGCGTTTAAGCTTAT
>Ga0209373_10001530_pt1 | contig 26602 bp, 23 predicted proteins | sample Higcelweek5metaG_FD_187173 | JGI IMG/M metagenome (GOLD analysis project Ga0209373, IMG submission 187173) | Freshwater pond sediment microbial communities from the University of Edinburgh, under environmental carbon perturbations - High... | ecosystem: Environmental > Aquatic > Freshwater >... | reverse complement strand
TGACTCAACCGGCCAGGTTTTATAATAGTGGGTAAGCCATTTCAGTTGAGTCAGTTCGCCGCCGATCCCTACGAAATTATACCGCAATGCCCCGGTGTCGCCGAAAAACTCGGTGCCCAGCACAATGGCGCTGTTGTTTAAAATATAGGGGAGGGCATACTTCTGGCAACGGTCGGATTCCCTCGAAATCATTGCCCGGCTGGCGATTTTCAGCACCGTGGGCCTCAACCTCCGGCCGGCCTGGTCGAAGGAGGTGACCTGATAGGTCTGGGCGGAGTATCCCCCATGGATCTGTTTGATGATCAGCTTTCCGGAATCGGTGTACAACCTGCGTGTCAGAAACGCTTTATGAGGTTCAAACACACAATCTGCCGCCATTTCGACCTGCAGGCGCCGGGTGGAGGCATCGTCCGTACCATCCGAAAGAAACACCCAGGTCATGGGATTCACTGCCGGATCGTTGGGGTGTATGGCTTCGATGCTGATGATATTCTCGATGGTCAGATTCTTTTCGAGGAAAGTCGACAGATTGCCATCAGGGGTTTCCGGAACATCGCCCAATACAAACCTGGCTCCCTTCATACCGACAGCTGTCTCCCATAACTGGCAGATAGTGACTGATGGCACGGCCGGATTGAAATCTGCAATCACCAGCATCATCCGGTCACTCTCCCCCGGAGCCAGTTTGTGTTTCACCTGCATCAGGGCACCGGTAAGCTCATGCAGGGGCAGGGTGGTGGGTTCAGAAAGACCCACCAAACCGGTCGGCTGGTTGCCGAATGAGAAGGCCTCTTCGACAAATATCCCGGCATGGGTTGGATTTTGTGGTATTCTGAAATCTGAAGGGTGAGTGTCGTCATCGGGCAGGAATCCCGCGCAGCGACCGCAGGTGACAAATATACCCCGCGTATTTGGATCTTCTTCGGGCGCTTCGGCTGGCGACCCGGTGCCAACTGAAAATCCGAGTTCATTATATCCGGCAATTCCCTGATTCTTCCACAAATGGGCCGGTTGTCGCTTGTTATCAATCAGATGGAAATGGAAAGTATGCTTGCCTTCATGCCATTCCATAGATCCGCCGGCTCTTTGTTGCAACTGCCCGATTTCTTTAATTGCCATATCGGGATTGTCACAAATCCGGAATACCTGATGCAACCCGGCCATTTCGAGTACCTGAAAAACTTCGGGTAATAGTCCCGACAGGAATAGTTTGCCGCCCCCCGCAATGAGCTTTTTCTCGGTCATCAGCAGGATCCGTATGCCGGCGCTGGATAAATAGGCGCATTCCGACAGATTAATAATCAGATATTTTTGATTCTCCAAAACAGGACGGAGAGCCAGGTCGAGTTCATTGCAGGTGGTGGTATCGAGGCGCCCCGCGACGGTTACCAGCGGGTTAGATTGTTCGTTTTCAATGGTGATCGAGATCATTGTACCGGGGAAATTGATGTGGTTTTTTGTTTCCTTTACTCTGAAAGTTGAATAAGTTAAATATAGTCATGAAACGACAAAAAGGATTGTTTTTTTTGATACTTGTTCTGATTGGATGCCAGATTAGCCTGTTAAGTCAGGCCGGAGAACCCTTTGCCCTGTTTAAAGCCGGCGATGCCGGATATGCCTGTTTCCGGATTCCTGCCATTATTCAATCCGGAAACGGAACTCTACTGGCTTTTGCTGAGGCCCGGAAAAAGGGTTGTTCAGATACCGGGGACATTGACATCGTACTTCGCCGATCTTCAGATAATGGTAAAACCTGGGGAACTCTTCAGATGGTGTGGGATGCCGGCGATGATGTTGCCGGAAATCCGGCTCCGGTGTTTGACGCTGCAACGGGAACTATCTGGCTGCTGACCACCTGGAATCTGGGATCAGACGAAGAATCACAAATCATTGCCCAAACCAGCAGGGATACCCGGCGGATTTTTGTGCTGCGCTCTGACGACCAGGGTGCTACCTGGTCGAAACCCAACGATATTACCGCGGATGTGAAGCTGCCCGCCTGGACCTGGTACGCCACTGGTCCGGTGCATGGAATTCAACTTCAAAACGGTTCCCACAAAGGAAGAATGATGATTCCTTGCGACCACATCGAGGCCGGCACCAAAAAATACTACAGCCACGTGATCTGGTCGGATGATCACGGAAAATCCTGGCAGCTCGGGGGATCGACGCCTCAGGATCAGGTAAACGAGTGTACGGTAGCGGAACTCCCTGATGGCCGGTTGATGCTGAACATGCGCAACTACGACCGGAAGATGAAGAACCGGCAGGTCAGCATTTCGGGCGATGGAGGAAAAACCTGGTCGGATCTATACAGCGACCCTCAGCTGATCGAACCGATCTGCCAGGCTGGATTACTGAGCATAACCCGGAAAAAGGGGAAAAGCGATCTGTTTTTTCTCAATCCGGCAGACTCGCTTTCCCGCATCAACCTGGTGCTCAAAATGAGCCGGGATGAGGGTCGCAGCTGGCAACCGGTTGAAGTGATCAATGCCGGCCCGTCAGCCTATTCCGACCTGGTCAGGATCAGCCATAAAGAAATCGGATGCCTGTATGAGGCTGGTATGGAGAACCCTTATGAGGCGATCTGGTTTAAAAAGGCAGATCATCCGTAAGATCCTCTTCGAGAGGAGGTTCCGGAGGAAGTGGCGGGAATGAGTCGTTGCCGCTGTTGCCGTCGCTACTGCCGTTGGCGGGATTCCCTTCCTTCACCACTTTCCAGGCTTTAACATCGGTGTACCATCTGCCGTTGAATTCGCGGCTTTCGATGTCGACCGATGCCGTTACGCGATCGTTGTCTTTCAGTGCGTACTCATCGATCTTTTCTCCCCAGACGACAAAACAGATCTTTTTGGGGAACTGCTCTTCAGTCTGCAGAATGTATTCCTGTTTTTTCCAGGGGCCTTTGGCGGATGTACCCGATGCCAGCGGTAGGCATGAAACTATTTTTCCTTTGATGTCCATGAGGTCATTAATTATTCTCCAAAGAAAGGGACTTTTTCCATCCGGTTGATGGGATCCGGACTAAACCGGCCGGGATTGATCATTTTTTTTGTTTTGTAACATTTGATACAAATTCCGGAGAGTCATGACTCTACTTTTGGTATGTAATTAAAAATGAAAAATTAAAACCTATAAGTATGAGCATGTTTTGTTTTCAATGCCAGGAAACCGCTAAAGGTACAGGATGTACCATTAAAGGGGTATGCGGAAAAACCGATGAGGTGGCTAACCTACAGGATCTGTTGGTGTTTGTATCCAAAGGAGTATCAGTATTTGCGGATATTGCCGCGAAGAATAATCTGAAAACTCCGGATGCCGATCAATATGTTTTTGAGGCGCTGTTTACCACCATCACCAATGCCAATTTTGATCCGGAGAAGATCACCAGGAAGATCAAACAGGGATTTATCGTGCGCGAAAACCTGAAAAAACAGCTGGAACAAGCCGGTGTGGTCATTCCGCAGGACCTTCCTGAAGAGGCAAAGTGGATTTCTGATACAGATGCCCGGATACACGCTCAAAGTTTAATGGTTGGGATTCTTACCGAACCGAATGAAGATATCCGTTCGTTAAAACAATTGCTGACATACGGAGTAAAGGGAATGTCGGCCTATGCCGAACATGCCTATAATCTGGGATATGAGAACGAGGGCGTTTTTGCTTTCATGCATAAAGCGCTGGTGGCCACAACCCGCAGAGATATCCAGGCAGATGAGCTGGTTGGCCTTGTTCTGGAGTGCGGAAAATTCGGGGTCGACGTGATGGCTTTGCTCGACAAGGCGAACACGGAAACTTACGGCCATCCGGAGATGACCAGGGTAGAGCTGGGCGTGCGTAAAAATCCGGCTATCCTGATCAGCGGTCACGATCTGAAAGACATGGAAAGGCTATTGAAACAGACCGAAGGAACCGGGGTCGATGTTTATACCCATTCCGAAATGCTTCCGGCTCATTATTATCCTGCCTTTAAAAAATACAAACACTTTGCCGGTAATTATGGCAATGCCTGGTGGAAACAGAAAGAGGAATTCCGCACTTTCAACGGACCGGTACTCTTCACCACCAATTGTATTGTTCCGCCGGCTGAAGATTATATCGACCGGATTTACACCACCGGAGCTGCCGGGTATCCGGGTTGCAAACATATCGGAACTGATGCTGACGGAGGAAAAGATTTCTCGGCTATCATCGAACATGCTAAAAAGTGTGCCACTCCGACAGAAATTGAAAGTGGTGAAATGATCGGTGGCTTTGCACATGATCAGGTATTCAAACTGGCAGACAAGGTGGTGGATGCCGTAAAATCCGGAGCCATCAAAAAGTTTGTGGTGATGGCCGGTTGCGACGGACGAATGAAGAGCCGCGAATACTATACGGATTTTGCTTCACAACTGCCGAATGATACGATTATTCTTACCGCCGGATGTGCCAAATACCGCTACAATAAATTACAGCTCGGTGACATCGGTGGTATTCCGCGGGTATTGGATGCCGGTCAGTGCAACGACTCTTATTCGCTGGCAGTCATCGCTTTAAAATTGAAAGAAATATTTGAACTGAACGATATCAACGAACTGCCGATCGTTTACAACATTGCCTGGTATGAGCAGAAGGCCGTCATTGTTCTGCTGGCTCTCCTTTATCTGGGAGTGAAGGACATTCATCTTGGACCGACTTTGCCGGGATTTTTGTCGCCCAATGTGGCTAAAGTACTGGTTGACAATTTTGGCATTGCCGGAATCGGAACGGTACCGGAGGATATTGCCGGGATGATCGGATAATCCGGTTTTTCAGGGATTAAAAAGAGGCTGTCTCAAAAGGGCAGCCTCTTTTTCTTATTCTCAACATTTTGAACCCTTAAGGTTGTTATCTTACCATTAAAATGGCACCAAATAACAGCGGGACTATTATTATTGCATTTCTATAATTATGTCTGATTTTCATACACAAATCCATTAATTTTTAATATAACCTTTTAAAAAAACGGGATTGTCGTTACTTGGGTCAAGTTTTTTAAGGGATTCAAAAAGCAACTTATAGTACTTGCTTGATTCTTTTTGTCCTTGAACATAGTTTCTAATGTCTGTAATATCACAAACCATAAGAAATGATCCGTCATAATTCACAAAATCTGGCCTGACTCGCACTTCTGAAGAGCTATCGCCTAACATCAAGCCTATTTGATCCAATCCGTATTTCAACTTAATAGCACTCTTGTTCTTTTCGTCATAGACAAATAAAAACCAATAACCTCCCTTCACCTGCAGATTATAAAAGGAATAAGAAAATGTGAATACCGCGTCAGAGCTGCCCAAATATTCAAAAGCGAACTTTCTTTTCAAATCTATATTTTCATAGTATTTTGCTGGCATTTGAGTTCCATGATAGTTAAATACTTTGTGATTATGGAATCCTTCACGGTTGATAAACAGGACGGTATCAGAATATTGAGGCTTGATAGTATATCCGTTATTGAAGGGATGAAAAAATATACTCTCAACAAAATGACTAGTAACAGGTTCACGTTCTATTTTTTTTGTATTATAGGTAACTCCTTTATAGTCTTGTATATAAAAGTAATCATATAATTTCCCATTTTCCTGATAAAACGTATATGGCACATAATAACAAGTCTTATTACTGCCTAAATAGCATAAATTCATTGATCCTAGCTTTACTTTATACTCGCCATGGTATTGCCCGTTGAATTTTACTCGCACTACCTTGTTTCCGATCTGGTCTAAAACAAGCAACTCATCATGATCATAATCTACAGTGAAATCGGATACTTGCACTACCTCATTTGGCCCTTTACCTTTCAATGTTCTGAAAATAAAATTTCCCTTAAGATCAAATACCTGGACATAGTCAACCGACGCGACTATTAAAAAATTCTTATATATGTATGATTTCAGGACTCTGCCAATCATCCCTTCTTTGACATTAGAGGGATGTAAAACAGACAGACTCTCGAATACTTCATGCATATAGACATCTCTTTCCGGAGACTTTGCTAATGAAACCAAATCAATCATATCCGGCTGTTTAACCTGACAAAAACAATTAGATTGGATCAATAACAGTAAAACAATAATTCCGACTGTGTTTTTCATAATAAATAGCAAGTGATCTGAATTTCAGAGAGTATCACAGATTATTTTAAGCTTTTCACAGTTACAACCGGCTGCAGCCACGCCATTTCAACATCTCCAGTTGCAAAGGGATTCTTTTTCTGTTTACTGGATAAAATGCGGGCCCTGACAAACAGTTCCTTTCCGGTAAGGCGATAATCGGCTGTGATGCCCCGGGTGGTTTGCAGAACTTCGGGTTGGCTTTTCCCTTCGAGCCAACCGATAAATTCGGTGGTATAGAGGATTTCCTTTTCCCCTTTGATTTTGATTGAAATGTTTTTCTTCGTGCACCGGAAATCCGTGAGTTCAATGCCGGTAGATGCGTAAAAATCCCCGGCATACATAGCCCGGTATAGGGCGGCCGGTGTCAGCTCCCTGGCTCTGACCACTACCCAGCCCCTGCCGGGATTGGCTTTACCCACCCCGAACACGTCGTAATTGTGCGTATCGTCGGTTGCTGTACCCAGCAACAGCGCTTCCCCGTGATCGATCCTCCATTTATTGGCTTCGTCCCACATCGTTTCGGTGGACGGATGCGCTGAATCCCCGTAATTATTGACCGAGGGATGCCCGTTGAATACTTCAAAAAACCGGGCGCTGCTGAGGGCCAGAGCATCGGTGGTGAGTCCCCAGCCGAAATTGGGGTGGTTAACCACAATCCATTCCGGATTTTCGGTTCCACTCAGGGTTTTCCGGATGGCTCTGACATCGGCAAGTAAACAGTCGGCCACGGTTTCTCCCCCGGCAGGCTTCACTACACTTTCCATATTAAACCCGCAAAGGTGAACGGGTTTCTTTTCAGAGGCATCTGAGATCTCCTCGCCGGAGATCAACAGGAACTCTCCCGGCTTTTCAAAATTCCTCCGGTAAGCGGAGAGCTCTTTAATAACTACGGAATCGCCGTTGATGGCCTTAACTTTCCTCCCCTCCTGAAGGGTATTGTGATCCGTGACGGCCAGAAACTGGTACCCGTTATCGTGGTACCAGCGGGCTATATCTTCGGGATAGGCATTACCGTCGCTCCAGTATGAATGGGTGTGCAGATTGCCTTTATAAAAATGCACGGGTTTATCTTTTTGAAATGAAGATAAAAGCCCAATGGTCAAAAGTGCCGATACTAAAAGGGATGCTCTGAGTTTCATGTTTTTGGAAATATCAACCAAGATATAAAAAAGTCGAAGACAAATGTTTAGTTGGCAGATTCCTCACTCCACTTCGTTTCGTTCGGAATGACGATCACCTTTTGGAGAGAAGAAGAGAGAAGATGAGGGGAGAATACCTTCATTCTGCCCGCAGAGGGATCTTCTCATTAAAGGTAAATGGCCCGGTGATGGTTCTTCCCTTCCAGACCATTGTCGTCCCTTCCGGAACTTTTATCGAGACTTCCCCGTTTTCGATAGTTATCTCAATACTCCCGAATTTAGTAGGCACGGTTACGCTGGCCCATTCGAGCCGGCCCAGGTCCGGATCAACCAAAAAGCGTCTCCAGCCATCATCCAGCGGCCTTAATCCGAATATCTCTGATGGCAAAGATGCTGCAGGCCCTGCACTCCAGGCATGACACAAGCTTTTGCCATACGGCCGGCCATAGAACTCATAATGCTCCTTGCCTGTTTGTTTGGGATCATACGCTTCCCAGAAGGTTGTGGCTCCCTGTTCCAGCATTCCGCCCCAATAATTTTTTATCCGATCCAGCATGAGCTGAACATTGCCCAACCGGGCCAGCGCCATCATTTCAAACCCGTACATATATGGAGTTCCCACCGGGGGAACAGCTGGATCCTCCAGCAACTTTCTCATCCCGTCATACTGGTCTTCAGTGGCCAATCCCGAGAGGACTGCCAAAAAGTTGGGGTATCGTGTTTTGCTGCTGCTTGTATCGATTTTCGACTGCCAGTAATGGTTCTTTTCATTCCATACCAGTTTCAGCAGATTGATTTTCAGCTGTCCGGCGCTCTCCGTCAACCGGGTTTCCAACCAGGTGTCGTTCATCCGGTGAGCCAGCCGGGCTCCGCTCTCCTGTGCCCACCACCACAGGATCTGAAGAGCCGACCACTTCTCTTGATTTACCCAGTCGATGAACAACCAGCTGTTTTTGGGAATCAGATAGCCCATCGTATCGCAACGGGTGAAAAGGACATCGAGGGCCTCCCTGATCCGGCCCCACTCCTGCTGCAAATGAGCAGTATCTCCGAAATAGAGCTGGTAATGATCCTGTGAAATGATCCACCAGAGTGAATAATCGATGATTCCGTTCACATCTTTCTCTTTGATTCCTGCACGGCCCAGGGCAACGAGGCTCCTGCGCACCATTTCGGGCTCATTAAACGCATAGGCATTGGCCATCAGACTCATGGCCAGGTCACCAGCCCAGGGCAAACGGTCGCGCTTGATCCCATCGAGCATAAAATCGTGCATGCACAGCCGGATCGTGTAGGCGCTGTTCATCCATACCCGGCTGAGCACTGAATCGGAACAGGCAAACGCCCCCCGGTAAGCTGCTGGATAAAAATGGGCCTTGCACCATACGGCACTCTTCTCACCGGTTGAGGAGTGAATATACCTGAATGTCAGCGGATACCTGGATTTCCAGTACCCGTTACCGGCCTGAACCATCCCGGGGGATTGCTCCACCTCCGTATTCAGGGTGTCGAGCGCTTCAGCCATTGATTCACCGACACAAATGGTGGGCCTGTCATCACTCCTGACCATCACATACCCAATAAGCTCCCGTCCGAAATCATACAACCCTTTTTCATGACTGACCGGATGGAGGATCATGGCGGGATCTTCGAGCTCATGGGGCGGAACCCCTGAAACTGTCTGTTGAAAATGGCTGGCAGATTGCCACCCCTCACCGGTTGCTTTCCACTCCCAGGATTTCAGGGTTGTAGAAAACACGGCATCTTCAATCAGCAAAGCAGGAGGTTGATTACGGGCAATCAGGTCAAACCGGAGTTCATGTATTTCGGTACCTGATTTGACCGGCACGGTTATGAAATACGGGTTCTCATCAAATGAAATCAGCAAATCGTTGTTTATAAATAACTTGCCATAACCAACCGCCCTGAACCTGATCTGTTTCAGTTTAGCCGTATCTGAAAGGTTTAAACGAAATGAAACCGTATCAAAAGGAACATGAAAATTTCCGGGATAGCCGACCTTCAGTTTGGCGGAATTTTTCCGCTGCATGAGCACCTGCAGGCGCCAGCATTCCAACTCCGACGGGCCATAGATCCAGGTTGCCCCGTCTGCTTTCAGGTTGGTTGCAGGTGATTTTACAGCGGTACTGTAAGTTGGGTCGATGACTGCAAAACGGGATTTTTCATGTGCAACGCTTTGGGCTGATAATGAAAAAGTTGCAATGTAGATGATGGCAAACAGAACTGTGGCAGTCTTTATTCTGATCATGAGTGGAATTTATACAGAAAAATCGTGAAATTGTACTTTATACATGCTGTGCCCGTCTTTTCGGCTGGGTCCATCGATGAACAAACGAAAATTCATTCGCTCCATCAATTTCAGGCCCTCCGGGGAAGCAGGCATTGCATAAAGGGTAGTATTCAAATCCGGATTGCATAAGTTTATGATAATCTTGCTGATACCGGTCAGTGCATCTCTTAATGCGCAGGCACGGGCATACCCTTTCAGGTAGGGAATGGCCACGCTCTCGATGTACAGGTCAGCAATTTGACCCTTTTCATCCGGGGTAAACAGGCCTTCACCGGGAATATCACGCTCGGTAATCTCTCCTTTGATAAACTGTTGTAAGATTTCAGGCCGGAGAGGCAGAACGTCAATATGGCCTGCCTGGTTGCCGTTTTCATCGCTGATGAGGTAAAAAATATTGGGATTTGTCTGATACCAGTCGCTAAGCGTGGCAAAAGGGATCACATCGATCCCCGAATAGGTTTGTTGTTCAAGATTGGCAATCCATCGGACATCGTCACGGGTAGCCGGTTTTATGTTAAAATTCATTGGTTGTCAATACGTTGCGCGACCCAAAATTTGAGGAACTTAATTCTTTTAACCAAATGTAAAATAAGGAAAATGGCCAGGAACAGAGCTAGCTTATCGTGGATTTCAATCAGAATCAATCTTAAACTGCCCACACCTCCCGACAGATCGATAAACCATGGGATAAGCCCTGTAACTGCAACCAGTACAAACAGAACTGAAAGGATGAATACTTGCCTGTTTTTACGAATCTGGTTCTTGCTGATTACTCCTTTGTACCATTTCCAGTGTGTACAGATATGACAGATCATGAGTATGGAGAATATGACAATGGTAACTTTATGAATGACAGACCATTCGGTGCGATCAAGGCCCCAAACGAGCTGATCTGTTTGCAGCTGATCGCCGTGGTTACCCATGTGAAATCCAATTTGCTGGATCAGTCCGGATACGGTCATGATTATCCCTGAAACCAGCAGAAGGTTGTTGACGATCAGTCTGTTTTGTTTCTGTTTCATCTTTTTTTCGGCAAAAGTGCAATCTGAACAAGTATCCAAACGATAACAATTGTTAAGAAAATCAGTCTATTTCCGGTTTTTGATTCTGCTCAGCGAGATCGGGCTTATCCCCAGGTACGAAGCGATATAATGTTGGGGAACCCTGTTGATGATTTCGGGATGATTAAGGATCAGGTCCTTGTATCGCTCCCTGGGTGTATCTTTGATTCGGGATAGGAAGAGCTGGGCATAATTGCTGAACCGCTTATACAGGATGTTTTGAAACCCTTCCCTGACTTCAGGATATACCTGGCAGATCAGCTCAAAACTCTTTTTATTGATGGAAAGCAATGTCGAGGGCTCGATGCTCTCGATGGAAAACATGCTGGGTTGGTTGCTTAACAGACTATCGATTGAGGCGACCGCCTGGCCCTCGAAAAAGAACTGAAAGGTGATATCCTTGCCATCCTTATTGAACCACATTCGCAGACACCCCTTTTTAATAAAATGGAATTGGTTGGATATTCCCCCTTCGCTCAGGAGAATGGTTTTTGAAGGGATAATCTTTTCGACGAACTGATCCATGAATCTGGCCCAGTTGACCTCATCCTTTTTAAGTGTATCGATCAGTTGATTAAGCATTAATAGTTTTAATTTGGTTACTTCTTCCTGCCATATTGTAAAAACCAATCGTACAATTCCTGCCCGGGATATACTATCCAATCCATCCCGTGCCCAACTTCAGGTTCGGCCGTAAAGCGTAAATTCTTGTTTTTTCCTTTGAGTTTATTAACGATTCGTTCGGTTTCCTCAAATGGTACCACGTTGTCAATTTTCCCGTGGAATGCCCAAATCGGCATATCTTTCAGATTATCAATATTTTCATCGATATAACCGATGTCGCTGGTGAAACCCGCAATGGGAGCGATGGCAGCAAATTTCTCCGGATATTTCACACCCAGATACCAGGTACCTTCACCACCCAGACTAATGCCGGTCAGGTACACTCTGTTTTTATCGACACGGTATCGGGTAGTGACCTCTTTATAGAAATTCTCAAACCAATTATCAGTTGACCATTGAATCAGCACAGGGCACAGGGGAGATGCAATGAGGAACGGGAACTCCCGGCCCCTGTAAATCTGGTCGGGGATACCGTTGTTAAACAATTTTTTCAGATTGGTTCCCCGTACCGATCCGCCGTGTAAATAGATGATTAACGGCCAGGTTCTTGTGGTATCAGACTCATAATCTTTTGGTTTGTAAAGATGGTAGGGATAGCTGGTATCAATGGGATTCACTTTCATGCCGTTTTCCAGATCGAAATCATAGAGCAGTTTCCCATCAACCGACCATCCTTTGAAATTTCCCTGTTTCACTCCTCTTGTGTTTCCCGGCTTGTTTCCGGCAATGGCGTATCCTTTGGTACTGATCTGACCGTTGGAATAATACTCTTCACAGAGTCCGTTTTTTTTCCCGTCGATGAAATGGTAACATGATTCAGGTTGCCCGTTTTTGTACCAGGTTTGGTATAGTCCCTGCTTTATGTTCGTATGGTAATTACACCAGTAATTTTCCTTGAAGTTGCGGTCGAGTTTGCTGTATGTACCATCCATCTGGATTTGCCCGTTATCAAAATAATCTCTGACATGATAGAGTTTTGTTGCCGGATTGAATTCGATAATCCTTTTATAAAGGATAGTTTCATTTTTCGAGATGGCGACAGGCAGGTAAACTGTGTCAGTCTCCTGAGCCAGAGTGAGTGTCAGCGGTAACAATATCAGGATTATGGTTGTGACTGCTCTCATGTTGCGCGGGATTAAATCTCATATCCAATTAATATCCAGTGATTTACGCCGGGGGATTGCCGTAACTTTATCTTGCGGGAAGCCGAACATTAATCCATAGGCGATTTTGCGGCCTTCGGGAACAGGCAAGGCGTCGAGCAATGGCTGGTAAGCGGCAGACATGGCCATCATGACGAATCCGGCCCAGGTAGCACCGATCCCGAATGCCGGGGCCGCGATATCGAAGTGGGTCAGCGCAATGATGGCATCAATCGGATAGCCCGATGGCATAACCGGGGTATGGGCAAAAACCAGGTGAGGGGCGTTTCGGCAAACAGGATCTGCACCCCGGTCCCACAGGGTAGGGATGCCTCCGACGTAACCGGCCAGAGGATGGGTGGTGTTCCGGATGGAACGCATCCAGTCGACGGTTAGCCCGGCAATGCGATGTGTTTCAGCAGGATCGTGAATAACGAGCCACTTCACCGGCTGTCCGTTTCCGCCGGAGGCTGCATATCGGGCTACCTCCAACACCTCGGATATCAACTCTTTGGGTACCGGTTGTTCGGTAAAATGCCTGACCGAGCGGCGGGCCTTCATGTACAGGGCCAGCTTCCGCGAATCCATGACCAAATCCTCAGGTGTCACCCGGATCTTCTCGTCAACCAGATAATCCAGCGTTAATGCCTGCTGCGGGCAATAGGCCTCGCATTGTCCGCACATCATGCAGGGGTTCTTTCCGGTGTCGTGAACAGACGGGAATTCAGTATCAGTTGCTTTTTTGATCCTGAACATCAGGCAAACTCTGGCGCATGTATTGCATCTCGTGCAGCGCGACTGGTCGATGATAATATTTGGCATATTGTATTCGGTTAATTATTAGTCACTTCGTAACGCGTCACGCGTCACGCGTTACGTTTCATTATTCCGTTTTAAGCAAAGCTTCCACCACCTCCCTGGGCATGAACGTCTTCTCGACGATTACCTCGACAGGCATCCCCGATCTGCTTAGCCTTTGGATGACCTCGTTCATCGATTCTGCTACTTCAATGATAAACCGGTCAGGATCATATACCCTAAAAACCTGCTGTTGCCAGGGCTGAACCATTATTGGGTGTAGGATTTTTGCATCGCTCTCCTTTACCTTCTGAAAAATTCCGTCGAGGTCGTCAGTTTCAAAATAGACTTCCAGATTGTCCTGGTTACTTTCTGTTGTGTTAGCCTTATTGAATATCGTTTTTTGAGCATATTCCTTTTGCCACAAAGCCAATCCGCTCTTAAACCCGATATTGATACCATTAATGTCCATTGCAACTTCCTGATCCAGTACTTTTTCATAGAACTCGCGTGATACAGCAACATCGTTTACAAAAAGAACGAACGAGGATAGCTTTATTTTTTCCATAATAATTTGCTTAGGATGTTTGACTTGTTTATAACAACAAAGATGAACAAACTTTTTATTCAGGCAGCTTTCGGTTTTTGGATTTTCCTTTTGAACAATCTGACAACCTCATTGTTATACAGCTATCTATAATAGTAAATGAGTCATGAAAGATTATATGTTATTGAGACCGGTGAAGATCGGATCCATTGAGTTGAAAAACCGGGTGGTAATGTCGCCGATGACCCGGTCGAGAGCTATAGATCATCAGCCCAATGAGCTGATGGCGGAATACTACAAGCAACGGTCGGGTGCCGGACTGATCATTACCGAGGGCACATCGCCGTCGCCGAACGGATTGGGTTATGCCCGGATACCGGGTATTTACAACAAGAATCAGGTTGAGGGCTGGCAAAAAGTAACGTCGGCCGTGCACAAAAATGGCGGTAAGATATTTGTTCAGCTCATGCATACCGGCAGGATCGGCCATCTTTTGAACATGCCTGAAGGGAGCAGGGTTCTGGCTCCGTCGGCCGTGAAAGCTGCAGGGCAAATCTGGACCGATCAGAACCAGCTGCAGGATTTTCCGGTGCCGGAAGAGATGAGCGCCAATGATATTTTGCTGGCCAAGGCTGAGTTTGTTACGGCAGCCAAAAATGCCATTTTTGCCGGATTCGATGGTGTGGAACTCCACGGTGCCAACGGTTATCTGATGGAGCAATTTCTGTCGCCTGTGAGTAATACCCGCACCGATCAATATGGCGGAAGCATCAAAAACCGATGCCGGTTTGTGATCGAAGTGGCCACCGGTGTTGCCGAAGCCATTGGAAAAGAGAAAACGGGTATCCGGCTGTCACCTTATGGAGTTGCCAGCGATATGCCCCATTACCCTGAAATCGATGCTACCTACAATTATTTATCGGAACAGCTGAACAAACTGGGTATCGCATACATTCATCTGGTAGATCATTCTGCCATGGGCGCTCCGTCAGTACCAACGGAACTGAAGAAAGAGATCCGGAAAAACTTTAAAAACACCCTGATTCTCTCCGGCGGCTATGGCAAGGAGCGGGCTGAGGCCGATATTGAAAGCGGATTTGCTGACCTGGTAGCTTTCGGAAGGCCCTTTATCAACAATCCCGATTTTGTGAAAAGACTAACAAATAATGAGCCGTTGTCTCAGGATCTCAAAATGGATCTTTTCTATACTGCTGATGAAAAAGGATATACAGATTATCCGACCTGGCACTGATCGGTAAGAAATGCTTAAATTTGCGGGCAAATCTTTAATTGCGGGTTGGAAAACTGTAGGTTATGGAAGTATTAAAGAACTTGTTCTCCGGTGGAGGTACTGCAAATGCTATTCTTTTTATTTGCCTGACGGCCTTCATTGGAGTGCTTCTGGGCAAAGTTTCAGTAAAAAAAGTCAAACTGGGTATTGCCGGAGTTCTATTCGCCGGCTTACTGATTGCCCACCTGGGCGCCAGGCCCGATCCTCAGATTCTGCATTTTGTCAGGGATTTTGGCATGATCCTGTTCGTGTATGCGATCGGGATTGATGTGGGTCCCAGCTTTTTTAACACCCTGCGCAACGACGGCCTCAAACTGAACCTCTTTGCGGGCGGCATTGTCCTGACCGGATTCGGGATCACTTATCTTTTCTATCACTTTGGAGATGTTTCTCCGGTGGTCATTACCGGCGTTATGACCGGTGCCGTGACGAATACTCCTGGTCTCGGAGCAGTGCAGCAGGTGCTTACTGATGCGGGAAGGCCCGACGATGCTGCGGTTGCGGGCATGGGCTACGCTGTGGCTTATCCTTTTGGGGTGCTGGGAATCATTTTGACCATGATTCTGATACGCAAATTTTTCAGGATCAACATCGATAAGGAAGTCGATGACTATAATCTCAAATTCCAGAATAAACTGAATAAACTCGAAAGCGTAAAAATCACCATAACCAATCCGAATATGTATGGTAAAAAGATCAAATACATACAGCAGGTTATTGATGATGAGTTGGTTATATCGAGATTGGAAAGAGAAGGCGTTGTATATGTTGCCCTGCCGGATGAAATAATCCAACAGGGCGATGTCATTTACGGGGTTTCGGCCATCAACCATTTCGATCATCTGAAATTGAAGATGGGTGAGCTCGAAGTGGGTCAGAAGCGTGAAATATCCGGCGATCTGGCCATGTTTCATGTGCTGGTTACCAATCGCAAACTGACCGGCAAAACCATCGAACAGATCGGTATATACCGGCGTTACGAGGCCAATATCACCCGGATTTTCAGAGCAGGCATCGAGATCCTTCCGAGCCGCGGAACTACCGTTGAACTGGGCGATACCGTTAGGGTGGTCGGCAAACGTGAATTGTTGCCTGAAATTCAGAAAGAGCTCGGTAATTCAATCAAGGAGCTGGCTCTCCCGAACACGGTGCCCATCTTTTTAGGCATTTTTATGGGGATCATTCTTGGCAGCATACCGATCTTTATTCCGGGACTTCCTTTCCCGGCAAAGCTCGGACTGGCCGGCGGTCCGCTGATCATTGCCATCCTGCTCGGACATAAGGGGCGCATCAAGAATTTCGATTTTTATATGTCCCCCGGAGCCAACATGATGTTGCGCGAACTGGGCATTACCTTGTTTCTTGCCTGCGTGGGGCTCTCTTCGGGAGGACAATTTGTTGAAACACTGGTCAATGGCGGATACAAGTGGCTGCTCTACGCATCCGCCATTACCCTGATCCCGATACTCATTGCCGGAATCATCGCCCGGCTGATGAAATTCAACTATCTGGAAATCTGCGGATTGATCGCAGGCGCTATGACGGATTCCCCGGCGATTGAATTCGCCAACAGTCTGGCTCCGGTGCACGCGCAATCAACAGCCTATGCAGCAGTTTATCCAATCACCTTGTTCATGAGGATTTTGCTGGCCCAGGCGTTGATCCTGATGACCATGTAGCCATTCCCAAAGGTTGATCCAGGTCGTCTGATTACCCGTTTTTGTGCTCTCCGCCTTTGTTGAACAGCTGATCCGCAGGACACCCCATTTCCTTTTGTTTGCAATATTTGCAGGTCAGTTTCCCCCGAATGAATCCGCTCCCTGTGGTCGATAACAGGAGTAGTACCACCATGGCAACCAATATCATCCAGTCGAATTTCATGATCAGCAATACAATCCCGATGATGATCGGGACCAATGAAACCAACATATCCGGAATCATATCCTTCCAGCTCATCTTCATGTTGCAGAATTTGGCAGAATCTCCTTTTTTAAAGAACAGGGCACTGATTTTCCCTTTTCCGAATCCACAGGCCTTGCCCCAGTAATAACAATCGGTGCAATGGTTTTTAATCAGCCTGAACTCCAGAATAAGCAAATACATCAGGTAAATGAGGGCCCAAATCCATCCGAGTTTGAACAGGATAAAAAAACCGAGTCCATAAACGATTAGTGACTGAAGGTTTGACAGGATGACAATCCATTTTGGGTAATTCTCATAGGTTTTCATGGTTTCCGAAATTATGGGAATAAGTTACGCTATTTCTTCCTGAGCGTATATTTTCCCTCTTTGATCATAACGACTTCCCACCCATCGCTGAGCTGCAGATCATAGCCGGCTTCGGTAATTTTACCGGTGGTTGCTTTCGGGGCAGATACAATAAACAGTTGCCAGTCATTTGACCTTAAGATCCCGTCCCGAACTTCCAGAATGCCCCAGTCGCCTGTTAGCCTCAATGTTTTGTATACGACGCCGAAATTGTCAATCGGGATGAGTTTTTCATTGGGATTAAATGAAAAGTTCAGATTGTTATTCCTGATAATTAACTGGTCGCCTTCCATTAGCTTATGCTTGTAATCGGCAATAAGCTGTTTTTGCTGTTCGGATTTCTGTGTTTCACTTTTGATCAGGGGTTCGGCTTTACATTCCCCGATAATGCCGGAAATAATTGTGTTTAAAGCTGTTGTATCTTCCGGGATCTCTTTGCCAATTACTGCGGAGCCGATATCAAACAGGGTTTTGCCCTGACGGATTTTATCGAGCCAGACTTCATTAAGCTGTTCAAACAGAAAGCCATATGACGGTCCGGTAACATAAGCGAACGAGTTGGTGAAACCATCCTGTTCGATGGCTGATTCCAGCCGTTTTACCATAATCCTGGGCAGAAGCCTGTGATTAATCCCGCATAGTTTATATCCGGTATATTCGGCCATGCCTTCATGCCGCTCAAATGCATTTTCATTGTTTCCGGGAAACATCAGTTGCCGGTATTTTTTAATGATCAGGGCATTTTCAAGATGTTTCTTTTTCTCCGGAACCGGATTGGAGATCAGGGCATTCTTCAGTGCTATAAACTCCAGTTTTAACAGGATAATGCCTTTCAGATCATCCAGATGGGTGTTGAATGAAGTAACGGCAGGTATTCCGATTTGATCCTGCACCCGATGCCAGCTTTCGTGAATCAGCAATTTGTTTCTCACATAGGGATCATCCTGAGGCAGGGCGTTTAACATCACCATGGTCCACTTTTCACCACTCCAGTCTAAGGCCGTATTGGATATGTTGATGTTCTCAGGTAGTGTTCCCAGAAACAACCCGTTTTTTTCAGCGAACTGTTTTGCTTTATCCTGTCGATTGGCAATGATTAACCGGTTCTCCGGATTGACCAGCATGATCGGACCATTCAGGTTTATCCCCCAGAGTTTGCCATTGTCGGAAGCACATAAGGAATCGGCCTGTTTGAAATAGGTCCCGATGAGTTTAAGATCAGTACTCTCTTGCCCGTAGCCTTTCATAATGCTCAGTGCAAGAACGCACAGGCCGAAAACGGATGTTTTTATTCTCATGGTTAATCCCCAAAATCAGAAGGTTAGGTAATGCCAATTTACGGTTTTTTAGAACCAGATAGTACCGTTCAGAAAGCCCTGAAAATCTCCCTCTGCTCCGCCCCCTTTTCTGTCCTTCCCGCGAAAGCGGGAACATCTCCCTCTACTCCGCCCCCTTTTCTGTCCTTCCCGCGAAAGCCCTGAAAGCCGCCTTACTCCAAGCCCTTTTCTGTCCTTCCCGCGAAAGCGGGAACAACCCCCTTACTTCCCGAAGCAATCCACCATCAGCTCATCCTCAATGCCTTTGCTCAGATCCAGCGCATGAACATAGGTCACGATTCCGGTCGGATCAACGAACTCGGTAAAAGTAAGCTCCAGATACGGGGCTCCCTTGCTCCAGGCGCCACCGGCTTCAACCCGTGCCTTAACGATTACTTTCTTTCCGTCGGGACGAATGGAATTGTCATTTTGAGGCTCGCCGATGCCTTTCGGGTCAATCACGATTCCGCTGAAATTTGGATATTTTTTCAGAATCTCCTGATTTTGAGCCGTTCCCAGACAATAGACAACCGGACCGCGGGTCAGAGCAACTTTTCCTTCCTGCAACTGATGTCCTTTGATCAGACGCCATTCCATCGGCATTTCCAGCGTCACAACATCGCCGGCGTTCCACTTGCGGCGAATCTCATAGTATGGTTTGCCGGATGGTACGTTGCCGGCCGGTTTGCCATTGATCGTCACCGTGGCCTGGTTGCACCATCTTGGAATGCGCAACCGAACAGCGAACGATGCCTCTTGGGTTGGATCCACCTTTAAAACAACATGCCCGGAGTTGGGGTAATCGGTTTCCTGTGAAAGGTTAACTGACACATCCTGACTCAGCGCAAGAGTAGTTTTCGAGGTCGTAAACAGATTAACCCCGATGGCATTATCGGTATAGCGATAGTAAACTTTCTGTGGGAGTTCAGCCACGATCCGGCGGTAATTGCCCGGGCAACAGAATCCGTCACCTTTAAAATAGACCCGTTGACCTGTCAGTGGTGTAAAATACCGGAGTTTTCTTCCATCAGGATCCTGTGCAGCAAAAAGTGCGTTGTAAATCGTACGTTCCATGATATCGCCGTAACGAAGGTCGCCGTCCATTCGCATCAGACTTTCGAGCCAGCGAAGCAGATAGGCCGTCACGCAGGATTCACCGATAGAGCCGGCGCCGTTCTGCGTATAAGAGAACCACTCACCGTCGGATGCTGAACCTACCACATTAAGCCCTCCGCCGGTGCGCAAGAGTTCATGGCGCATGAATTCCGACATCTCCATCAGCGACGGCATTTTTTTATATCGGTACAATTCCGTCTGTGCATAGCAGCGGGCCAGCATCACATAAACATGAGCGGCTTGCGCGTCAAATGTTTGTTTCCAGTCGAGCAGCGATGCACACTGAACCTCACCTTTCGCATTGCCGTGCCTGATCTCTGATGCAAATTTCAGATATCGCTCATCGCCGGTGCACTGGTACAATGACAAAAATGCTTCAGGCAAACCAGCCGTGCAAACCTCTTCAGGTTTGGCATCCATTGAAAAGGTTTTAATCACGTAATCTCCCAGGTTTTTTGCGTCGCTGAGCGATTTTGCGTTTCCGTTGGCCAGCCAGTTGCGGGTAAGGCCGAGCAGCAGGTACTCCTGCTCATGAAGTGCCCAGTTAAAATGGTTCTGACTTCCATCCGGAAGCGCTTTGAATGTGCCGATATAGCCGTCGGTATCACGCGTTTTGATGATGCCATCGATCAGATGGGCAGTCTTGGCAGCAACTTTCGGATCACCGGTATAGGCTGTAAAAAGGCTCCCTGCATCAATTACCTTGCCTATGCCGATATAATGATAATTGTCGGTGAAAGGGCGTTTCAGAAATGGCGCGATAAAACTGCTGTCACTGTCGAGCACCATAAAGTTCTTGTATATGAGGTCGTTGATCCTCCGGCCAATCTCACCCGAGAGCTCCGTTTGTTTTAGAACGACAGACTGAAGTTTATCCCCACCCTGCGGTTTTTCTTTCTTTGCATAAACCGGCGAAACAGCAAAAAATGCCGCCATTGCTAACGATACAATTGCATTCCTGTTCATTTCATGAGTTTGTTTTGGATGTATTCTGATAGTTGGTTTTCCGTTTTATCTTTTTTAAATCATGGAGCTCACGCATCACAATCAAGCTGTCTGCCATCGCTTTCGGCTTTTTTGTCCATGCGCGTTCCGACCCCTGAGCCAATGGCGATGCCGATCGGAAGGCCGATCCCGAGAAATGCATAATTATCAAGGAATGCTGAAAAAACCAATCCCATGGGTAACCCGAAAACGCACATTCCGAGGGCCATCCATTGATTGCAGTAATGCTTTCGGGGAACCAGTCCAAGCTCTTTCTCAACTAGTTGCACGATACTACTGTGTTTCTTTGAGATCAATGTAATCAGGCCGCGGTCTGATCCGCTGAATAAATTAATCGGGATGATATGCTCGTTGATCCTGTTTGTCAGGCCATCAGAGAGATAACGTTTATTCAGTGCGGTTATCAATGATTGAAGTTTAAGGCAAGCCGGAGCCAGCCTTTTATCCTGATAGGCAACTTGTCGTGCTTGAAGTGGAATGATCATAAATGCGGGTTCGTTAAAATCCGGAAAATACAAAATCTTCTGATTTGATTCCTTATTTAATTAAAGCCCTGCAGGCTTATCCGGGAAATGGGAGAGCGCATGCGAACCGCCGGTTTCACCGGCGGGCACTAAAATGCTGCCCCTGCAGGGCAGCAACACAAATCTTGCAATAGCCCGAGCATTCCCCCTATGCTCCGCCCCCTTTTCTGTCCTTCCCGCGAAAGCGGGAACTTTCTCCCCTCGCTCTTCCCCCTTTTCTGTCCTTCCCGCGAAAGCGGGAACAGCTCAATACACCCTCTTTACCTTCTCCGCGGCCCCTGAAAACAACCGATACCCCAATGTCACCGTCACCAGGCTAACGCCCAGTTTGGTTTCAAATTCACCTTTGTCAACAATGGTAATGCTGCTGTAGGCCACATTCAGATCGTATTTGCAATTATAGGAAAAGAGCCCGGTGTAGTTTATCCCGATGGTGTATTTATCCTGAATAACCACACCCGCTTCAATCGCATATCCAACGCCAAATTTGGGATGAAACTTCATCTGGAAATCGTAATTATCAGTGATGGATCTGATTTTTGTCGGTCGGAACATATTCAGTCCGACGCTACCTTCCCCGTAAATCATTAAACCCTTCGAAACGGGCAGCGTGTAATTCACCCCGCCCATCAGCGGGACATTAAAATATTTCGGGAAAGTATATTCTCTTTCGGTTTGGCTTGCTCTGATTGAATCCCGGTACTTTTTACTCATCGGGTTACAGTAGAGATTGAAACTATAAACCATCGATAAATTTTCAACTTTCAGTTTGCTATAGAGCTTAACACCTGCATTGAATCCGACGGTGGCGCATCCGTAGCCACCGGTAATGGCCTTATCGAAATTGTAATCGGCCAGATTTCCTGACGGGATCGTGGCTCCCAGATGTACCTGCATAACTTGTGACTGTGCAATTGAGATTCCGATGAGCAGGATAAGGATAGCAAGTATAGTTTTTTTCATGGTGTTACGGAAGATTACTTTTCGATGCAATATACTTCGATATCGGTATAATTTCCTCCGGTCAGCAACTCTCCGTCTTTTTCAATACACGCTAGCTGGTATCCGAGTTTTAGGGGGATGTTCTTGCTGGGAATGTTTCCAACGGCACATCTGATCAGAAACTTATTGATATTCAGATTGATACTAGCGAACTGCATCAACGCCTGTACCGATTCGGTAACGATGCCTTTCTTTTGATAAGGCTCAGAAAGCCAGTATCCTATCTCCGTTTGCCGGATCTCCATGTCAGTTTCTTTCAATCCGATTAATCCGGCGAATTTACCCTGATAATGGATTACAAAAACGATATCTCCTTTGTCGTCGGGCACCGCCAGCATCACGCGGATATAGTCTCTGGTGTTTTCCACCTCTTTGGTGTTTTCCACGAACGGCAACCATTTGCCGAGATACTCCCGTTGGGTGTTAATCGTATCAAAAATAGCTTCAGCATCCGCAAGCCCGATTTGCCTGAGCTCGATATTTTCATTTACCCGGATCACTTTTATCTCTTCCATTCCTCTTACCGTTTTAGTTTGATGACCTCACTGCCCGCCAGCAAAAAGGCTCCTGTGCCATATACTTCCCAGCTGGTTGGCGAAAAATTCTTTTGCGGATCGGCCCCGATGGGCTGCACCCAGCCAACATATCCTTCATCGGTGAGCAAAGAGTTCAGTCCGGCCCATGCCTGCTCAACCACCGGCAGATAAATGCTTTTTTCCAATAATCCGTGATTGATTCCCCAGGCAAGCGCATAGCAGTAAAAACCCGATCCGCTGGCTTCCCCGCCGGGATAGGCGTACGGGTCGAGTAAACTGGCCCGCCACAATCCATCCGGCATCCGCAGGGCGGCAATCCGTTTGGCCATTTTTTGATACAGATCGATGTAGTACCCGCGATGGGCATAATCTTCGGGCAATTCTTTCAGTATCCTCACCAGTCCACCCATCACCCAGCCATTGCCCCGGCTCCAGAAAATCTTCTGCCCGTTGGCCTCTTTGAGATCTTTTTCAGAACAACCCCACACATAATTCAGATCGCGGGCAAACAGGCTCTCCTCTTCGTTCCAGAGCAGATCGACAGTCTCCTGGAACAGCTTGTCGCTAAAATCGATATAGCGCTGATCTCTAAGCGTTATGCCCAGCTTGACAAATGCCGGAGGTCCCATGAACAGCGCATCGCACCACCACCAGCAGATTTTTTGATAGCTCCTTGTCTGATAGGGGGTTGCCATCATTTTATCAAAAGTGTCGATGGTGGGTTGAATCATTTTTCGGTCTTTTTCAATCCGGTACAGATCAATATAGGTTTGGCAGATAGCATGATCATCCGCATGATGTAAACGATTACCCGGTTTCCAGCCGGTGGAGTCACCCATATTGATTAAGGCCCGATAGATCTCTTTTGAACCGAGCGTTTCGTACGCTGCCATCACCCCGGCATAAAAGGCGCCGTTGGTCCAGTCGTTGAGCTCATGCTTCGGATGCGCCAGCTGCCATCTGACAGCAGTTGCCATCCGCTCTTTAATGATTTTCTTTTTAAAAATCTTTTCGTTTTTCCCGTATTCAATGGTTACGGGCCGGCTCAACCGTTCAGCTTCTGACCGGATATATTCTTTAATGGCTTCCTGCTGGTTCCAGGCTTGGTTTTCCAGCCCCCAGAGGGCAAAAAAGTAATGAACGGATGGGGTGTTGCTCCTGATTTTCTGACTGAGATAGCAGGTTTCGGAGATCACCTGACTGAAGCTTTTTGCAGGAACTGTCGGATAACCCAGTTTGTAGTAATCGTTGTTGCCGGTCTTTCCGGTTTTGATAAAATCCTTCGTGGGCGCCATCACCGCCATCGCGAGCATATCGTTATTCAGCGATTGTTTTCCGTGAGTCAGCAGAGCGGTATAGTTTTCGTTTGCCTGAAACTGCACCGGTTCGTTATCTAGTTTCGAGGTGACAATACCGGTGGCAAGCTGTTTTTCGCCTGAAAAATCCTTCACCGTGACAGCCGACTGAAACCAGTATTTTCCAACCCATAACGTGATGCGCTCAATGGCTTCATACGGTTGCCCGTTGACCTCCCAGCCTTTGTACCTGAGCTCGAACAGGGTGCGCACCGGGCCATCGGCAATTTTTATATACCGGAACACAGGCGTGGATCCCAGCCGGTACAGTGAATCTCCTTCAACCATCGCCAAACCACCTGCTCCGAGTGAGCTGCCGCAATGCAGGATATCCATGCCCCAGGGTGCAAGCTCATGATAACTGCCCATCTCCTTACTGCCGGCCTTGTCAAGAATCAGTCCGGGTAACAATTTTCCAAACAGATCCTTTGTATTCCGGCAATCAAAGTAAACCCTGAAGGCCATCCGGTCATTTTCCCAGCCAACACCTTCAGATTGATATTTCGTAGGAAATCCGGACAAACCGGGGGGTGCATCGGCCCTATTCACCTCAGTACAACTTCCGTCCTGATTCTGCTCTGCCAGATAGACACGGGCCTTGATTTCAAATTTCGGCGCTTTCTCTTTTTTTATCCAGATGGCTTCAATGGTCATGGTAGATTTGGCTTCGATATCGGCCACAAAAGCCAGCTCATCCCATTTACCGTCGCCGTTCAGATCATCGGTTTGCAGCGGAATCCATTTCCCATTGGCTTTCAGAGCTGGTACTTCGCCTGACTTCCCGTATCCGAAGCGATGTTCAAAGTCGGGACGGCTGAATACCACGGGCTCGTTCACGCGGGCCACTACCATATCGTTTTTCAGCGTAAAGGTCAATCCTGATCCGGCAACCGGTAGAAATCCCAGGCAAAAGCCCAGCAATATCAGTAACCTATACATCGTTTTCCCCTTTCACATAGCCGAAATTGGCCAGGATACCCCCGTCAACATAGAGAATATGTCCATTCACAAAATTACTTGCTTTGGATGCCAGGTAGAGTGCGGCATTGGCCACATCTTCCGGCTCACCCCAGCGGCCTGCCGGTGTTCGGGTCATGACCAGGTCGTTGAACGGATGCTTGCCTTCACGGATCGGGGCAGTCTGCTCGGTAGCAATGTAACCCGGACCGATTCCGTTAACCTGAATGTTGTATTTCGCCCATTCGCAGCACATATTGGCGGTCAGGAGTTTCAGCCCGCCCTTGGCCGATGCGTATGCCGATACGGTATTCCGGCCATACACGCTCATCATCGAGCACATGTTGATAATCTTACCGTTGCGCCTTTCGATCATCCCGGGTGCCACCCGTTTCGCCAGGATCAGCGGAGCCACGAGATCGACCTCGAGAACATCCCGGAATTCTGAAACATCCATCTTCAAAATCGGAATGCGCTTGATGATCCCGGCATTATTGACCAGTATATCTATCGGACCCAAATCTTGTTCTATTTTGCTGATGGCCTGATCTACCGCTTTTTCATCGGTCACATCGAACACGAGCGTATGAACATCAACTCCTGCCAGCCGGTACTCCTCCTTGCAGGCTTCGAGCTTACCCGCTGACCGCCCATTGACAGAAACTTTTGCGCCGGCCTGACCGAGGATTTTCCCGATGGCCATACCAATGCCGTGTGTGCCCCCGGTAACCAGGGCCACTTTACCGCTTAAATCGAACAAATCTGCAATCATCTTATTGATATTGAAAAAAATTACCGAAGCTGATCAGCTGTATAAAAGTCCATATCGCCATAATCGAGATTTTCCCCGGCCATACCCCAGATAAAGGTGTAGCTGGATGTGCCTGCGGCGCTGTGGATGCTCCACGACGGGGAGAGCACGGCCTGCTCATTTTTCATAAACAGGTGCCGGGTTTCATCGGGCTGCCCCATGAAATGGCAGATCGCTTGCCCTTGCGGTACCTCAAAGTAAAAATAGGTCTCCATCCGCCGGTCATGCGTATGTGCCGGCATGGTATTCCATACGCTGCCTGGCTTAAGTTCAGTCATGCCCATCTGGAGCTGGCATGTTTTCACCACCTCTTTGACCATCAGCCGGTTGATCTGCCTTTCATTGGATTCCTGCATACTGCCCATCTGCAGAACTACTGCCTCTTTCAGCGTGATCAGCCGGGCAGGGTAGGTCTGATGGGCAGGGGTCGAGTTCAGATAAAAACGGGCCGGCTGAAGCGGATCGACCGACTCAAAAACAACTTTCTCGGTTCCGCGACCCAGATACAGGGCCTCTTTATGATGGATATCAAATACTTCCGTATCAGTAATCACTCTGCCCGCTCCGCCCACATTGATGATACCCAGCTCCCGCCTTTCGAGAAAGTAAGATGATTTAAGCTGATCGACTGTTTCTAAAACCAGCGGTTTGGTTACCGGAAC
>Ga0209373_10001524_pt1 | contig 26707 bp, 18 predicted proteins | sample Higcelweek5metaG_FD_187173 | JGI IMG/M metagenome (GOLD analysis project Ga0209373, IMG submission 187173) | Freshwater pond sediment microbial communities from the University of Edinburgh, under environmental carbon perturbations - High... | ecosystem: Environmental > Aquatic > Freshwater >... | reverse complement strand
AACCAGTAATTTCCAGTTCATGTTGTATCAGTAAAATTTTTGCCTACTCTGTTTATCGTTTTTCGGCATCCACGTTAAGGCTGCAAATATAGTAATTAACTTTTTATCAGAAAACAGCTTTGATAAATACTTGTGGTCAGCGTATTTAAATGGTAAAACAACGTTGGTTGTCGATTCCAAAACTCCATGTACATGTGCTATTATTTACACGGAGTTGCTCAGAGTACACACTGAGTTGTACAAAGTTTTGATCACTTTGCAAAAGCCAGAATCAAATGCAGCAAATATTCTCTGCAAGAGAGCTTGCAAAGATTAATTTGCTGCATTTGATAAAACACAACTCTGTTGTGTTTTCCAATGCTGGCTTTTGTTTACAGCAGTTCACTCTGTGATACTCCGGTGCCGCACTCTGAGGAACACTGTGAACCGAAGCGTGAAAAGGCGCTAAGTTCATGAGCACATTGAATAAATAATATAATGAGCGAATAAACTGCGATTCAGGATGTTTTTTGCATATTTTAAAGCGTTGGCCCTGCGGTAATACTCCAGGTTAATGCCTTAATCCAGCAGGTTTTTCAGTTCTTCGGGGCTCAGATTTGCCTGTGCTTTGAAATTGATGAAGTTATTAAACAAATCCTGCTTTTTTTCCTGCAGTGCAATGATTTTTTCTTCAATGGTGCCCTCGGTGATAAATTTGTACGAAATAACTTTTTTGTCCTGTCCGATGCGGTGTGTTCGGTTAATGGCTTGTTTTTCCACCGCGGGGTTCCACCAGGGGTCGAGCAGAAAAACAAAATCAGCTGCGGTCAGATTCAGACCGACACCACCCGCTTTGAGCGATATCAGAAAAACAGGATATTCATACCCTTTCTGAAATTGTTTGATCATAGACTGCCGGTTGGCGGCATTGGTCTGACCGGTCAGCATCAAATACGGAATATTTTGTTCTTCGAGATAAGCTGCGTATAGCGAAAGATGTTTGACGAATTGCGAAAAGATGAGCACTTTATGGCCCCCGCTGAGGACTTTTTGAATACTTTCGGTCACCTGGTCAAATTTGCCGGAGCTGGATTCGTAGTCTTTTTCAGTAATAGACGGATGATTGGCCAGTAAACGCAGGCGCATGAGGCCCGACAAAATAATCATGTACGCTTTTTCAGCACCGAATTTCTGGGTGCTTTCAATAATATAATTCCGGATTTCCGACTTTCTGCGTTCATAAACTTCCTGTTGCTCAGGCGTCATTGGGCAGTAGTGGATTTTTTCGGTCAGCTCGGGCAACTCTTTGGCCACTTCCTTTTTTGTCCGCCGCAAAATAAATGGATTAATAATCTGGCGGAATCTTTTTTCCGAACTTTTAGATCCTCGTTTTTCGATGGGTTGATAAAAGTGATCGCGGAAAAATTTCAGATCGCCCAACAATCCAGGATTTACGAATTGTAGTTGCGACCACAAATCGATCAGACTGTTTTCGACCGGTGTCCCGGTAATTACAAAACGTTGTTCGGCACAAAGCTTTGAAACAGCGGTAAATATTTTGCTTTCAGGATTTTTTATATACTGGCTTTCATCAAGAAACACAAAGCGGAATGGGAATTTGCTAAGTTTTTCAAAGTCGTTTCGCAGTGTACCATATGTGGTCAGCACCAAATCATTTTTTTCAAATAATTTAGGGCTAAAACGACGTTGAAGGCCTGTATAGTTCAAATATTTGAGATCGGGCGTCGTGCTTTTAATTTCCGATTCCCAGTTGTGAACAAGCGATAAAGGCATTACAATCAGCGTGGTTTTGCTTGTGTAATGTGCTTCGGAATTGAAAACGTCGAGTTGAGCTTCTTTGTTTTTGATAGCCGACAGTTGCTTTGTTTTAAGCAGGAATGCGAGCACCTGAATGGTTTTTCCAAGCCCCATATCATCACTTAAACAACCGCCAAAATTATTGGCATGTAAAAACATAAACCAACTCATTCCCCGCTGTTGATAGGGTCTCAGCTGTTTTAATATGCCCGTAGGCGGTTCTTCCATCGGAAAGTCTCCGGCTCCGGCACGGCCAATAAATTCTTCAACGCGGTTTTCGCCTTTCACCAGATTTTCGATAAAGCTGTACTGACTTTTTTTCAGGCGCATATGATCTTCCACGGGCTTACTGATGAGCGCCAGATCGTGGAATTTTGCAAACCATTCTGCGGGCAGCACCGCAATTCTTCCATCCGGCAGCACCAGTTCGCGGTTGTTTTCCAGAATGTTTTTTCTCAAGGCGCTGAAAGGAATCCGGATGTCATCGAACATGACATAAATTTTCAGATCAAACCAGTCGCGATCTTCCGAAAACTGCTGAATCAATTCAATATTGCCGGTAAAAAAAGTCCGGTTAAGCAACTGATCGATGTTGAAACCATGCTCAAGCAAAACAGCAGAACTATCGTTGATAAAATTCACAATATCGTACATGATTTCGCTCGCAGACTGCGTTTCTTCTGTAAGTCGCACTTTAAGTGGCTGAAACGATGACCCCTGCAATTGCGACAGTCCGTTGTCGGTCAACCACAATACGGTGGATTTTTCAAAGGCCTCGTTTCGTTTGATGATGTCAAAACTGTAGGCTGCGCCTTCTTTTCGGAGGGAAACATGCGAACGAACATCCGAAGCATAATCAAATTCCACATCGCCATAACGAAATTTGAGCGAGAGCACGGTTTCGTTCTGCAACGAAGTTTCGATGCATAAAGCCGGAACCGGATTTTTATCAAACAAATGGTGCCCGATGCCTTGCAGTTCGAATGGGTATAAAGCAACAATCTGTCTGACAAAGCGTTTCAGATAATTTTCCACTTGAGCGGGTTCAACAATAACTTTATCTTTTGAAAGAAATGGTTGAATTTTTTTCCCGTCCACAGTGTCATCGACCTGAATGAATTGGTTGTCATGAATCAACCAGCAAGGATCGTAATTCAGGATCAGGGTGTTTTTGTCGGTGAGTTTAATATGGTTTCCGGCCAGTTCAGTGACAATGGAATAATGAAGTTCCTGTTGGATAAGGGCGAACTGAAACCGCACTTTTAGCTTTTCAACCAGTGGAATGATGGGTTTGTCGTCAATAATGTCCTGATTGTCGCCTTTGAAATATATGGGAATTTGATTGTCCGCAAGAATGCTGATGGCCAGGTCTGTTTTATTACGCAAATGCTTAACGACACGCCGCATCAGATTCGGGTCTTTTATGGCTTCGCGGGTAAAATCGAGCGGGCGGAATTTGTTGTGTCCTATAATTCGTGCAAGCGCATCGTTGCGGCATTCATCAAGGGTTTTCAGTACCAGGAATTGAGGCCCTGAGATGTCACTGGTGTAATGATTTACGTTGAACGAAGTTACCCTGATGTGGTTGTAACCGAACATGCCGTTTTTCATTATTTGAACCGCAAATGGCTCCAGCATCCAGCTGTAAGCTTCTGAATGCGTTATAGCAAAGACTAATTTGTAGGTATCGGCAGGCTTTTGAATCACGGTTGTGGGAAATTAGAGCAAAGGTAATAGAATTGCAATTCGCATGAGTAGTTTTCTACATAAAGGATGATTTCATCTATTTTCCGACTATTCTGAAATATAAGAATTGAATAAATCGTTGTGAACCGAGTGCGAAGCACGGGCCCATGAGTACTGCTATAAAACAATTTAAGAAACGAATAATCCGTGTGCTATAGGTAGGAATAACCCACACAAATCTTAGTGTCCTTAGAATTGATTTCAGCACATAAGAAGTCCGTTATCTTGTAAATTTCAGGAAAATAATTAAACAAGGGATGCGCTGCTCACTTTATGCAAAGCCAATATTTATGCAGATTTCGGTAGGTATAATTGATTTTCCGGCCAGAGATGAACAACATCTGGCAGCAATTAGAATCCCATGGCCGGTCACAGCAACCTGAAAAACTACGGGAAAGAGCTATTGAGGTAACTCTTGAATTCATCGCGGTATTGATCGCCTATCGGAATACGGATGTTGCCATAAAAAATGATGCGGCTGCGTTCGATGGTCGTAATTTTTTCAAGATTTACAATAAAAGAACGGCTAACCCGCATAAATTTTTTTGCTGGTAGTGTTTCTTCCAGGATTTTTATGCTCATCAGCGATATAATGGACTCATTGGGTCCCATGTGAAACCGGGCGTACTCGTTCAGACTTTCAATGTAATCGATTTCATCGAGATTGATTTTGACCGTTTTGTTCTCTGATTTCACGAACAGATGTTTCATTTCCCGGTTTTCCGATTCATGAAGTTTGAGTTTGTTCACTATCTCGAGGTGTGCTTTTCCCGCAGCCCGAAGAAAGTCCTCATAGCTGATTGGCTTTAGCAGGTAGTCAATGGCGTTCACCTTGTAGCTGTCAACGGCATACGTTGAATGAGCTGTTGTAAAAACAACTTCAATGCGGTCAGGCAATATTTCTGTTAGTTCCATACCGTTCATTCCGGGCATACTGATATCGGCAAAAAGAAGCCTGATTGCGGGGTCCGAAACAAGTAACATAGCTTCTGATGCATTTTTGCATTCTCCTGCCAGATCAAGAAAAGGAGTCTTTCTGACATATTCAGCCATTTGTTTCAGCGCATAGGGCTCATCGTCCATGACAATGCATTTTATTTTCATAACAACGGAATGCTTATTTGAACTTCAAAAACCGCATCAGTTTCATTGACGCTGAATGAGAGATTGTTTCCATATAGGAGGCGGAACCTTTTTCCTGAATTATCGAGTCCGATATGAAAATCATCCGTATGATCAGAAGTTGTTGTTCCTTTTGAGTTTCGGATAACAGTGGAGAGTTGGTGATCGCTTAATTCCATATTCATATGAATGAAGGATTTTCCGTTTTCTTTAATTCCATGTTTGAAGGCGTTTTCGAGAAGACTTATAAACAGGAGCGGTGGAATTTTTACATCCGGAATATTTTCGGGAAAGATACACTGAACATCGACATCATCAGTCAAACGGATTTTCATCAGGTCAATATAATCTTTCAAAAATGTGATTTCGTCTTTGAGGTAATAATCATTTTTTTCTCCATCGCGTAAAAGAACGCGCATGAGCTTGGAGAGTTTCACAACCGAGGACTTGGCCTTTTCGCTGTCGAAATCAATCAGTGCATGAATATTATTCAGTGTGTTCATCAAGAAATGGGGACTCACCTGATGTCGCAGCAGTTCAAGTTCTGTTCTGTAATTTTCTTTCTGCAATTGTTCATATTTTTTTTGCGACTGCATCCAGCGGAAAGAAATGCGAATGGCCATATTCAGACCGACAACCAAAATGCTGATGAGAAAATTGTAGAAATAACGTGCCACCACATTCTGCTGTTCAGGACCCGGAGGACGATGTGGAACAGGTAGCCCGAGAAGCTGAAAAAAGAAATTGAGATTTGCTGAAACGATTACAAAAGCAATTATGGTCGGTGTAGTCAAAAGAAAATATATACTCTTTTTTCCCTGGTGAAAAAATGTAAACAGAAAAAAATGATGAATAAAGAAGAGAAAAAAGAAAGGTAAAATTCGGATTATTTCATGTTGAACACGGTTCGTATTAAACATGCCGCCATTGAATGAAAGCATGATAGGCACTGTAAAAACAAATGCCCACAATACTGAAAAAATCATGATTTCGGTGAACCGATAGCGGTTTTGATCTTTCATACTGTAAAGATATTATTGTTTTGTGAATGTAGCAAAGAGTGCAGTTTTTTCGCCTACCAGAGTTATATTGTATACACCTGTTGGCAGTTTCGTAATATTGATTTGAGGTGTACTATCATCCCATTGCTGCGTCTGTACTGTTTGTCCAAGCGTATTCGAAATGATTACCTTCAAAAAAACATCATCACTGTTGGTACTGATCTGAATGAAGTCTGATGCCGGAACCGGATATATTTTTATGGTACTGCCGGTGCTTCCTGATTCGTCAAAACCCGGATTGGTGTAAATGTCGCGTACGACCCGTACATAGTTGTAAATGCGGATTGCATCGCCTTGAGGGCCAAGTCCTGTGGGGTAATCAGCAGGGTCGCCGGTTTTTGGATCGCTTCGCTGTGAGCCGGCTCCATGTACATCCATCCACGACCCGTTCATATATCCCATGGCTCGCCCGAAACTGATATAGGCTGCATTTTTTCCATTGCCTGCTGCCATCCAGTTGGCATGGGTTGTATTGGTCCAGTAAAAACCGAAGTCAGTCTGACCGGCCTCGTTGGTGATGGGGGTGCAATTGAATAGCGGATCAATGGCAGCCGAAGCTGTAGTTGACGGAGATTTTGAATAGTCTACAATGCTCTGAAGCTCTTTTGCATTGGGCAGTCGCCAGTCTTCATAGCTTGCAAAGTTTAGGTTTTCAGCATAACTCAATGCTTCTTCCCAGCGTACTCCGGCTGCATTGTCCTGTTGCATCCACATTAGTCCTGATGCACTGTCAGTGATGGTCCCATCGCCGTTGTCATGAAAATTATTTATAGCATAACCTGTATTTCCCCTAACAAACAATACATAAAATTGTTTGCTGATTGTCTGTCCGGGCATTGGCCCGGTAGGATATCCTTTGATGCGACCGTCGGCAAAATTAACTCCGAACATGGTTTCGGCTCCGTTCATGGTGGTACTTACATACAACGTTGAAGTGGCAAATTGTGCATCAATAATGCGCTCTCCGGCTGCCTGATCGCCGTAATTAAAGCCGAAATAATTGGTGTCAATAAAAGGTGTAAGGCCGTCTGTCGATGTTCCTTCATAACCACTGGGATCAAGGCCACTGAATAGGATGAGGGAATACTGTTCCTTTATAGTAGGCAAACGCCAGTCGTTGTATCCTCCGAGATGAAAGTTGGCAGCACTGTCCAGGGCTTCGGCATAACTCATCTTATCATCATAGTCAATGTTGCCGTCGCCATCCTGATCCGGTGTTTTTTGCCACATAAGACCTGTGTTTATGTCAGTGACAGTGCCATCGCCGTTATCAATATACCACGGCTGGTAGCAGTTGTATTGTGCATCTTGTCCGTAAAACGGACTCCCGGTTGTAATCGATGGAACTTCACTCAGCGAATCATACATAAGAGTCTGATCGGTATCGACAATTTTATACGTCTGCGCTGAGACTATTCTACAGCTGATTGAAAAGAACGCAAACAACAGAAATGAATATTTCATGCAACACTTTTTATCAAATATACAAGGGTATTAAGCTGGGTGCAAAATATTTTCAGTGAACCAGGTGTATTTGCTGATACAATTCAAAAAATTACCGGCCAATCAAAGACCCCTGATGCAATTACCAAGGGTCGACGCATTAAAATGCATGCGGATACTTCTGGTTAATGAATCCGATGATAAATTCCATTCTATGAAATCTCTGAGGAACTCTATGCAGCTAAGATCCAGGAGGGTTTTTTTCATGTTTTAATGCGTTGGCTCTGTGACCCTGACATTTTTTGCATTGTAAACAATGATTATTTTTGTACAGTATCTTTTTTATCTTTGTAAGAAAAGGGGGAAATCCAAATGAAAAAAATCATCGTTTTATACGATTCCGGTTTCGGAAACACAAAAAAAATTGCTGAGGCAATCGTTGACGGGATGGGCGATTCAGCCTCGTTGTTGCATGTGTCGGAATTTACAAAAGAACACCTGAATGATATTTCTGTATTGATTGCCGGCAGTCCGATTAATGGATTTATGCCGACTGAAAAAACGCAGGCAGCGTTGAAGTTGATTCCGGCTGGCGCATTGAAAGGCGTGAAAGCAGCAGCATTCGATACCCGCATGCATATTTGGATTCATGGCGATGCCGCCCGGAAAATTTCGAAGCGGTTGGCTGCGGCTGGTGCTGAAATTATTGCTGATCCGGCATTTTTCAGAGTGACCGGCAAAGAAGGTCCGCTTGCTGAAGGCGAGATTGAGCGCGCTACAGCGTGGGGCAAGAAATTAGTAGAAAGTTTGTAATGTTTAAAGTATAAAGGCGACGTTTGGAATAATTAAGTCAGATAATTTTCCAGTTCGCCTTTCCATTTTATAAAGCCGTCAATGAGCTCAGAGTAATCGTGCCGGATGCGCTGAAAGCTGTCTTCATTGGCATTGAGATACGCGATTTTCCCCTGAACTTTTATCACGTTGAGAATGTCTTCGATTTTTCGCAAGGCCATTTTCAACATATTTAAATCCTTGTCGACATGCCATATATAGGTGGCTTCGCGGGTGTCTATCGTTTCCCAAACGATGTGATAATGACGTTCGCCTTCAAGCAAAAACAGAAACGAAAACGGCTTTAATACAAAGCGAAGCTTCATGATATGATACGCGTGCTGCGACGAAAGAAATCGTAAATGTTTATAGTGTTTTGTTTGTGTAATAGAAATTAAATCGTTGAATAATTCATCTTCGCTGCTGTAAAAAGCGTTTGATTGCAGCCGTTTGTCGGTGAGCGATTCGAAGTACTCATCCATGGTAAACAGTGTCTTGTCTATTTCAGCTTTTAATTTTTTCTTGGTCTTGTCCCGTACAAATTCGAACCGCACACTGTCAATCATTTTTTTATCGATGCGGTCAATTTCCGCTGAGCGCACCCGCATGAGCGTTATGGCCTCGTCTGTGATTTCAACATGGGCCACCACATTAATTTTTTTTGTATTCAATGCGTTCGCAAAATAATTTTTCACCGCATCGAATTCTTCGCGCAGTTCGTAGTTTTCGATGGTGAGCTCAATCTTTTTCTGATATTTTGTAAACATATGATCGAACGAAACGGCTCCAAAGCGAAAACGAAGGTCATTCATCGAAACGCTGAAGGTTTCGTCCAACACAATAAGCCGTTGTTGCGCAGGCGTATTTTCTGCCGGAACAATATTTTCCGGGGTTGTCTCTACCGGATACTCAGCAACCGTCTCGCCGATGAAAATCTTTGCGGGTTCATTTCCGCGCAATGTCGCTAACAGTCCTTCGGTATCGATGGTTTTAAATGTGATTGTTTTAATGTCAGACAGTACACCGGCCATTTGATTTTGTTGCGGAGGAAAAGGGATGTCGCCGATTTTGTACGATGTAACAGCCACAAATAATTTGCATTCTTCTTCACGATGCCGCAGTACGCGCACAATCCAGTATGCCGGAATTTTAAATGATTTGGCAACCGGCGGTAATCCCAGCTGATCGAATGACAATGGGAACCCATCAGCCAGATATGCTTTGTCTTCTTTGAAAAGAATGATCAGCTCAGTTCCGTTCATGGTGCTGCGTGATTGAATATGCAAATGTAATCAGGAATTTGAATTGTCCGGTTCGTCCTGAAAGTATTCTTTACAGGTGCAGTATTCATTTCCAAATGGGCATTTGTCGGGCTCAAAATTGCAGAGCTCAAGCCCCATTGTCCAACCAGGCCAGTATTGTGTTTCAATCTTGAATTGCGCAACCAATGCGGGGTACAGCAGTCTTGCCGGAACATTGTCAGGGTAAGATGCATCAATATTAAAGGCGTTCCACATATCAAGTATGGCATCGTTCAGTTGTTCAAGCTGGCTGTCCGTAAGCTTTTCGGCGGGAGGAAATGCTTCTTCGCTGATGCCGAATATATTGCTTAATCGTATATCCGGGCTTTCTTCAAGCGCCATCATGTGTTCTTCAAACGCCTCATAGCCTTCTCCTGGCTTCGTTTCCTCTGGGACATTCTTTTTTGCGTTTTGAAGATCACTGATTAAATAATCGACGTATTTCTGCATCATGTTATGTTCTAGTTTGGATTTTATTTTCGAAGATCCAAGATACATGAAAAATACTTACAATTTTTGAAAAACACTTAAAAATGAGCATTTTTATGAAAAACGCTTACATCTTATATTGTAATGGGCATTACGAAATAAGAGTTGAAACGCAGACAATAAAGGAGAAGGATTATTTACACTTCTGCTCCATCAACGTCTCGGCATCAGCAAAACCAAGGGCTTTGGCTTTTTCGAGATCGGCGCAGGCGCTGTCTTTGTTGCCGAGACTGAATTTGATGAGCGCCATATTGTAAAATGCATAGGCATTGTCGGGCTTCAGCTCGGATGATTTGGTGTAATCGGCAATGGCGCCATCGAAGTCAGACAGCTTGTTGCGAGCCCAGGCGCGTGCGAAATAGGCTTCGGAATGGGTGGGGTTGAGCTCAATTACTTTGCTATAATCGGCCACAGCACCACTGTAATCTTCGAGACTTCCTTTGGCCACGCCGCGTTTATAATAGGTATCCACATAGTCCGGATCAAGTTCAATGGCTTTGGAATAATCTTCAATGGCGCCTTTGAAATCTTTCAGATCTTTTTTTGCAACGCCCCTGTTGTAAAAAGCGAAAGAGTAGGTAGGATCAATTTTAATGGCCTGATTAAAATCGCCGATGGCGCCCAGATAATCTTTCAGAATCCCTTTTACAATGCCCCGGTCGTTGTAGGCTTTGGTGTTGTAACTGTCAATCGAAATGGCTTTATTGAAATCATTGAGCGCACCGGTATAATCACCTTTGCTTTTGCGGGCTACGCCCAGATTATAGAAAGCCGCAGCATTGGCTGCATCCAGCTGTGTTGTCTTTTGCAAATCGGCAATAGCTCCGTCGTAATTACGCATGGCAAGCCGGATAATACCGCGATTAAAATAAGCCTGTTTGTCGGTTGCGTCAAGTTCAATGACCTTTGTAAAATCGTTTATGGCCGATTGGAATTCTTGCAAATTAAAATACGAAATACCTCTGTTGTAATAGGCATAGGCGCTTTCCGAATTCAGGCTGATGGCTTTGGTAAAATCCTGCACGGCACCTTTGAAATCGTTGTTGGTGGCTTTATCGGCGCCGCTTTTACAATATTCTTCTTCGGTTTGTCCAAACGAAAAACATGCAATAAAAACGGAAAGAGCAATACTTAAAAACAGTTTCATTTCAAATCAGATTTTCGATATTCAGTGTTTCCTTTAACGATGTTTCCTCTGATTTATTATTGTATTTACGGTTTCAGATAAGGTTCCTGGCGCGGCACCAGTTTCTTTTGCATGGAAACATTGTAGCCGTAGGTATTTTTCACGACCACTGCAGTTACTTTAACGAGGGCCTGCACACTGGTGACTGCGTTGTCGTTAGATAAACAGAAATGATATGTTCCCGACAGCGGTTGAACCATACGCGCATAGTCACTCGTAACTAATCCGTTGCGGATATAGGTGAATGGCTCTCCATCGAGGAAAAGCGATTCCTGTCCATTGGCGACGATGTAATAATCAATGTCTTCGCCTGTCTGCAATTGCGTAAGATACGAAACGCCGCCCAGTGCCAGCGCTGCCAGCGGCCCATATCCGGGAATGGCTGTGATCACTTTTCCGCCGTATTTGGCAACCATATGCGTTGCATCTTCAAATTCTTCCTGTCCTTCCTGATCAACACCTATATAATAACTCCATGCTGCCGTATTGGGTGGTAAGGTAAACTTTATGGTGGATCTTGATCCGTTCAGATTGGTTCTGGAATGAACTTTTGCAGACTGATCGACCAGATTGACGATGGTGGTATCGGATTTCCGAAGCCCGTATTCTTTTTTCTCAGCCCAGGTCGTATCTAAAACAGTGCGCCAGTACACATTGGTATTGAAGTTCTGCACCGAATCACTGGCCGGAATACGGACTACTTTGTAGGCAACCTTGGTTGTTTCGAATGTGTCGGCAACAAAGGCAAAAGCATATACCCCGGTGGTGGCAATTTTGATTTTTCTTGAATGGAGACTGCGGGTCATATAGTCGCTGTATCGCACCGACTGCGGATACTCAGTGACAATAATATTCTCGAGTTTCGTGCCTTTTGTTACCCGTGCCGAAAAAACAACTTCATCGCCGGCGGCTAATCCGAAACAAGCTTCCTGCATTTCGCCCGGAGCTATTTCCATCGTTGATTCCGTCAGCAGAATTTTTTTCTGGCCGATAACGGGTGAGAGACAACTGAGCTGAATTATTAAAATCAGAAAAAAATACTTTTGCATGGTTTTCAAATCTTATATAAGCGTCGAAACGAAAAAATCACTTCAAAGATAGCAAAATCCGTAGTAAGTGAGTACTGACAATCTGTGATTTTTAACGCAAATGGAATGCGGGAAATTGTGCCGGGCAAAGGAATTGATCTGGCGTAATATCAGTCTTTACCCTCTTTTTTCTTCAGGGCAGCTTCCTTTGCATACGCGATGGAGTCGAAACGATTCATTTCTTTTATATCTGCAATGCTGTCTTTGCGAACTTTTTCGACAGAATCTTTGTTTATCGCGTTCGATTTTTCCGCATCTGATTTTTCAGCAGCACTGCCGCACGAAGCCAGGCCAAGCGAACCAAAACAGATAAATCCGATGATGCAGGTCACTGCCAATCCGGCGCGCAGGCTTTTTTTAATGGTGGAGAACATGGGCGAAAAATTTGTGGGACAAAGGTAGTGAAAATGGTTGAAATTCACTTGCGCTTGTTTGAGAGCATTCATTTTGGAAAACTTGCTGACGCTCTTATGCTGGTTTAGGCCAAACTCGCTGATGCTGGGTTGAGAGCGTCGGGATTATGGCTCGCTTCGCTCGCCATGATCCCTTAGGTGGGGGGCTTCGCCCTTTCATAAACACCAACCGACGGAGTCGGTTGGTGTTTATTCATATATGCCTGCACCGTGCAAGCAAGCTTGCACGGTGCAGGCATATATGAAAACAGCCACGCTTGCGCATGGCTGTTTATGAATGGGTGGCGGAGAGCGAGGGTGTCTGATACACTCCCCAAATCCGTTTATTAATGCGGTTTCCGAGTGGGGGCGCTTTGTTGGTTCCTTATCGCCCCCATAACCTCTTTTCCCTCTTTTTCTCTTTAATGAACTATTTTGCCCATAACAAAAATACAATAATTTCCAAGAAAAATGTATTTGATTTTAAAAAATACTCCATAAGGAGTATTTTTTGAATAAAAACCACAATTTGTGGCAAAATTACTTTTCTTTCATCCTACATTTGCTCAACATTAAATGTTTTGTCATGGAAACAATTTCGGTTTTCAACCTATTTCAAAGTATTGTTGGTGGTAAATATGTACCACATAAAAATGATTTTGACACTTTATCGTCAAATCATATTCCATCATTTGATATGCATATTGAGCCCAATGGGCATATATTCATTGAAGCATTGGAAGGCTTTTTATATGATGAAGATGAAGCATGTGCTGATCTTTGGTCTTTGCCTGGAGGGTATGCATTAGAACAAAAAGTCATTGAATTAATCAGTCAAAAGAGTTCTGGACATCTTAATAATTTTTTTCTACCTATTGCAAATAGTCCTAAAGGTGTTTTTTATTATACCTTAATAAAAGTGGCTTTTTGTTTATCCGTTTCAAGAATTTTAAAACAGGCTGCAGACACAAATGATTCAGATTACAAAATAGCATTTTCAGACGGTTTAATAGTGCACTTACGGGCTATATTAAAAGAACTTGATGCTTATGAACTCAACATCTGTTACAATAACAGTCATTTATACTCTGATGACAATATTTATGCAATAAATCTGACAAGAAGATGCACTTTGCAATTACTTGCCTTAATTGTAAATAGCTTTGACGGCTTTTGCCGGTTTTCTCTAAGCACAGCCGAAGAATGGCAAGCTTCAATTTATGGGAAAACACCAACCAGCTTTATGAAATACAATAAAGAATGGCCGTTTTACATGAAGGCAAAGGCTATTATTGGAAATATGAGTTTTGTTGAGCCCACAAATGAAGAAATCATTATTTTGTATAAGAACACTGGCCTGATTAAATTTTATTCTCGTGATTTTTTTCGAGATTTTTTACTCTCAAGAATTCATGGATATGCAAAACTGTTACCATGGTTGATTTTCAAAGATAGAGATGATTGGGACAGTATTCTTTCTACTCCTGTATTATCAGAAGCACGACTAAAAACAATAGCAAAAAACGAACATCAGATGTACAACGAATTTTTAGATATAGTATACTCTGAAGTGTTTCTGAAGGTATTTGAAAAAGTTTTGCCAGTAAACAGAATTCGGATAGCAACAGATGATTTGAAATATATTGACGGAATAATTGATAACACAATATCAAATGACGAAATGCGCATATTTTCGCAGGCATATGATGTTCAGCGCAGTCGTGACCTAACTGAAAGCATTCAGAAAGTGTTGAGGGGTACTGTTTATGAGACAAAAGGTTATGCGATTTTAAAGCATTCAGAAGCACATGCACTCATTCGGTACAGAAATTTTCTCTCAGATTTCTTAAACAAAGAGAAATCAGGATCAACAATACAATCCAATTCAAAACCTGACATAATTAGTAATGGCAAAATCAAACTTCCTCTATCCTATTATTATATAGGGTTTAATAAAAACCCGGGTGCAATTGCTGATTTATTGGATTCTTTAAAGAAATGCGGGTTTGTGGCACCAGATACGAATGTTAAGGATTTCAAGAAGATTTTCCGTTGTGAAAAACCGGATACTCCCATAATGTGGTATACTCATGTGTCTGATCTTGCTTATTTCATAAAGTATATTCATCGTGAGATTAAAGTCATTGAAAACATGGATAAAACAATCTGGACCGTTTCTGCAAATTTGTTTGTTTTATGTGACGGGACCCATATCGATGCGGAAAAATTGAAGGGGCAAAAAAAACCTGCAAGAGCAAAAGAGCTTGAATCTGCCGCAAATCACTTAAAATAACTCTGAACTGCATTACTTTTTTCAAAAAGCTTTGGGTTTGCCTCCAAAGCTTTTTCTTTGTTTTACAGCTGTTTTCGAAACACTCCACACTCCACGCTCCACTCCACGATAGCAGAGTAGAGTGAAATTTTTCACCACACCCCTCTACATTTGCTTCATCAATCCTCCAGCGGGGCCCCAAAGGACGGTTTGACAAATCACAATTTGTTTAACCAATAAATCCTTATCCAATGGAAGTGATAACCATGTCTTCAGACGCATATAATGCGTTAATGCAGAAAATCGACAGTATTCATACTGTTGTCAGCAAAGCAAAATTCATCAATCAGCCACTCGATGAACGTTGGCTCGATGTGCAGGAAGCCTGTATGGCTCTGAAAATCTCCAAAAGAACACTGCAGGCCTACAGAGACCGAAGAATTCTGCCTTACAGCCAGATTGCCGGTAAAATCTATTTCAAGGCCGCCGACATTCAGGAGCATCTCGACCGGCATTATGTCAAATCCTCAAACAACGGGAGGTAACATGCATTGTTCTTTCTTCGCAAACTTCAGTACAGTGTCTGAAAATCACCCCGTGCTTGCCATCCTTGATTCTATCAGGGATGGCTCCCTTTGCGGGGAGAGAATAAACGAACTGCGCTCTTTGCTTGCTCAGGGCAAAACAGATGAATTTTCGCAACGAAAAAAACAACTCCCGGCTTTTACACCATCCGGTATTTTCAACAAAACAAGATGCAAGGAAAACCTCTCGCTGTATTCAGGCCTCATTCATTTAGACCTGGACCATGTTCCGGAAGCTGAATTTGAACAGGCGATTGCAAAAGCATGCAGCTGTGAATACACCTTTGCCCTATTCAAAAGCCCCAGCGGAGCCGGATGCAAAATATTTGTCAGAGTGATTTCCGGATCTGTCGCCCATGAGCAGGCATACAAAACAGTCAGTGCTTTTTATGAAACAATGCTTGGGCATACGCCTGATCCATCATGCAAAGATGTTTCGCGCCTGTGTTTCGGGTCATATGATCCGAATCTGTATTTTAATGAAAACAGTGTCGTTTTCGACATTTTTAAAACCGAAACATTGTCTCCGCAAACACATTCAACACAGGCATACCCGGTAATTGAAAATCCTGCGGCAGCTTTTGAATCAGCAGTAAAATTCACGGAGCAAAAACACAGCTATCAGCAGGGGATGCGAAATAATTTTATTCATGCCCTGGCTTGCAATTGCAACCGGCAGGGCATTCCGATGGACGATACATTACCACTCATTCAGAACCGGTACGATTTGTCAGCTTCAGAAATAAAATCGGCTGTTGCCAGTGCATACAGTCACAATGGGAATGAGTTTGCAAAGTTTGCAAACACCCAAAATGACCAGCCCGATTCTGATTTCATGCTTTCAACGCCTCTGATTCCTCCTCAGGTGTATGAGTCTCTGCCTCAACTCCTGCAGACAGCTTGCACCTGCTTCTCTGATGCGCGTGAACGCGATGTCTTTCTCACCGGTGCTTTATCGGTGGTCAGCGGATGCTTGCCCGGGGTTTGGGGCGTGTATGATCAGAAGACTGTTTTCCCAAATCTCTTTTCTTTTGTGGTGGCGCCGGCCGCCAGTGGCAAAGGCTCCATGTCGTTTGCAAAACAATTGGCCGATCATTATCATCAGTCTTTATTGAAAAGCAGTGAGGCCGACAAAGAAGCATACACCAATGAAATGGAAGAGTTTCGTGTACGGCAGCGGCAAAGAAACAGCATTGTTGGACCTGTGCCGGAAGAACCACCTTTTAAAGTACTCTTTATTCCGGCCAACGCCAGTCAGGCAAAAATACTGCAACACCTTAAGGAAAACAACGACAGCAGTATCATTTGTGAGACGGAGGCCGACTCCATGAGCAATGCACTTAAACAGGATTGGGGTAATTATTCCGATATGCTCCGTAAAGCTTTTCACCATGAATGTATTTCAAGCTCAAAGAAAACCAACAACGAATACATCGAAGTCCGGCAACCAAAGCTTTCCGTAGCACTTTCCGGCACACCCAATCAAGTGGCAAAACTCATTTCATCGGCCGAAGATGGACTGTTCAGCCGTTTTCTGTTTTATGTTTTCAAATCGAATCTGGGCTGGAAGGATGTTTCACCAGGCAATTGCTCAATCAATCTCACAGAGCATTTTTCCGACCTTTCGAAAACATTTTATAACATGGTTTTGTTTCTGAAAAACAATCAAACAGAAGTCTTGCTCACCACGGAGCAATGGAATTTACTGAATGAAAAATTCGGGTCCATGCTGAGCCTGACAACAGCTATCTCTGGCGAGGATTCCGCCAGTATTGTCAAGCGTCTCGGGCTCATTCTTTACAGGATAATCATGATTTTTTCAGCAGTCCGGAAGTTCGAGAAGCAGGATAAAACAGTCGAAACGTATTGTACAGATTCAGATTTTGAAACTGGATTGTTGCTTACCAATACCTACCTTGAACACAGTCTGCTTTTGTTTTCCAATTTGCCAAAGCAGGGAGAATCAAAATCATTCAGCAAAGGATCCAAAAAACAGATTATTTTTTCCTCACTGCCTGATGAATTCAAGCGAATAGATGCTGTTGAGTTAGGAAAGCAGCAGGGGCTTTCGCCCCGGACAATCGATGATTTACTCAAAAGCGCCTGTTCGGCAGGAACACTCTCACAGCACAAAACCGGTTATTACAACAAAACCCTACCGTAGTTTGCAATTTTGCAACTTTGCAAACTTGCAAAATGCAAAGGCCTCTTAAAAGTGAATAGTAATTCATATTGTTGTATTCTTATGCATATCACAAATACAGACCCCTCAAATCAATAGATTTATTGCGCTTTCACGTTACCTTCGTCCAGTAAACCAAAACCCAAAAATCATGGAAAAATACGAATCGTTTTTTAATGCCGAAGGCCTCGAACTCGAAAGAGTAGTTGAAGAAATTTCCGAAACCACTGTTGTATTCAATAGAAAATCTGTAGTCGGTAAATCCAAGTCAGCACCCAAACGTAGCCCGGAAGAACCCGAGCTTGAGCCCGAAGACATGGACATCATTGAAGTGACTACCGAAAAATCCGACAGAACAACCTTCAGCAAAAAAGCCACAGCCACCAAGGCCAAGCCGGCGCCCAAAAGCTAAAAAGACAACTATCCAAAAATCCACGAAAGCAGCTCCCGATGGGGGCTGTTTTTTTTGTTTCACACTCTATTAATATTTTTTTCTACATTTGAGAGCTAAAACGATGTCATAAACATGAAGAATGTAAAAGAATCCGCGAACTTTATCTGGTCAATCGCCGACCTGCTGCGCGGAGAATACAAACAAAGCGACTACGGAAAAGTAATACTACCACTCACTGTGCTCAGGCGGCTTGATTGTGTGCTGGAAAAATCGAAAGACAAGGTGCTGGAGAAATTTGCACAGACTAAATCAATGAAAATTGAAAATCTTGATCCCATTCTGAACAAAACTGCCGGATACAATTTTCACAACCGAAGCAAATTCGATTTTAATAAACTCGTTGCCGATCCGGCCAATATCGCAGCCAATCTTCGTAATTACATCAATGGTTTTTCGGCCGAAGCCCGGGAAATAGTCGAACAATTTGAATTCGAAAATCAGATTGTGAAACTGGATGAATCCAATCTTCTGTTCATTGTGCTCAAGCGTTTTCAGGAAGTCGATCTGCATCCCGGCCGCATCAGCAATATCGAAATGGGATACATGTTCGAAGAATTGATACGTAAATTTTCAGAAATATCGAATGAAACCGCCGGAGAACATTTCACGCCCAGAGAAGTAATCCGCCTGATGGTAAACATTCTTTTTCTCAACGACCGCGATGTACTTACCAAAAAGGGCATCACTAAAACCATTTACGACTGCTGTGCCGGCACGGGTGGCATGTTATCGGTTGCTGAAGAATATCTGCACGACCTCAATCCTGATGCCCGCCTTGAAATGTTCGGACAGGAGCTCAACCCTGAGTCGTATGCTATCTGCAAATCGGATATGCTTATCAAAGGCCAGAACGCCAGCAACATTAAAAAAGGCAATAGTATCTCCGAAGATCATCTGATTAATCTGAAATTCGATTACCTCATCACCAATCCGCCGTTTGGTGTGAAATGGGAAAAGTATGCAAAGAAAGTTAAAGACGAACACGAACAGCTGGGACACGGTGGCAGGTTTGGTGCCGGTTTGCCCGCCATGACCGACGGTTCGTTTTTGTTTTTGATGCACCTGATGAGCAAAATGAAACCCGATGGCTCGCGCCTGGCCATTGTTTTCAATGGTTCGCCCTTATTTTCCGGCTCGCCAAGTTCAAAGAAAAATGAAACCAGCATACGCCAGTGGATCATCGAAAACGATATGCTCGAAGCCATTATAGCCCTGCCCAATCAATTGTTTTACAACACCGGTATAAGTACCTACAACTGGATAATCACCAACAAAAAACCGAAAGCAAGAAAAGGCAAGGTTCAACTCATTAATGCCGTTGATTTCTTCAAAAAAATGACCAAGTCGTTAGGCGACAAGCGCAACGAGCTCAGCGATGAACATATCACCGAAATAACTAGATTATACGGTGAATTCAAAGAAAGCGAATACTGCAAGATATTCGACAATAAAGAATTTGGTTACTCAAAAGTGACTGTAGAACGCCCCGAGCGCAATAGCAAAGGCGAAATTGTGAAAGATAAAAACGGTAAACCAAAAGCCGACAGCAGCCTGCGCGATACCGAAAACATTCCTCTCAGAGAGAACATACAGGAATATTTCAAACGTGAGGTTCTGCCGCATGTTCCCGATGCATGGATTGATGAAAGCAAAACCAACATCGGATACGAAATCAATTTCACCAAATACTTCTACAAGTATAAGCCCCTGCGCTCACTCGAAGAAATTCGTGCTGATATTCTGGCGCTCGAACAGGAAACCGATGGTTTGATGAATGAAGTGCTGAACTGATATGAAAAAATACGATTCATATAAAGATTCTGGTATTGAGTGGATTGGTGATATTCCGATCCATTGGGAGAAAAGGAAACTAAGTCATGCATTTTCTAAGATTGGTAGCGGAACAACACCAGAATCAGGAAACCCAAAGTATTATGATTCGAACGATGTTTATTGGCTCAATACTGGTGATTTAAATGATGGCGTATTGTCAGAATGCGAAAAAAAAATTTCTAAACAAGCTTTATCTGATTATACGTCATTGAAAATTTACCCTCAAGGATCTCTTGCAATTGCCATGTACGGAGCAACAATTGGAAAAACAAGTATTCTCAACTTTGAAACAACTACAAATCAAGCTTGCTGTGTATTCGTAAATTCTGAATATATTTCAATGAGTTTTTTGCAATACTGGTTTATTGGACATAAAGAGAATGTTATTAATTTAGCAGTTGGGGGTGGCCAACCTAACATTAGTCAGGAAATTTTAAAAAATATCCGGATTTTATGTCCATCTATCCAGGAGCAAACAGCCATCGCCAACTACCTCGACCACAAAACCGCACAGATCGACGCCCTCATAAGCAAAAAGGAAAAGCTGATTGAATTGCTTAACGAAGAACGCACCGCGCTCATCAATCAGGCAGTAACAAAAGGCCTCAACCCCGATGCACCCATGAAAGATTCGGGAATTGAGTGGATTGGCGAGGTTCCGGAGCATTGGGAAAAATGGAAAATTAGTCAAGCTTTTTCTAAAATTGGCAGTGGAACAACTCCTGAATCAGGTAATCCCAAATATCATGAATCAAACGATGTTTATTGGCTCAATACTGGTGATTTAAATGATGGCGTATTATCAGAATGTGGGAAAAAGATTTCAAGACAAGCTTTAATTGATTATTCTTCATTGAAAATTTATCCCGTAGGATCGCTTGCAATTGCAATGTACGGCGCAACAATTGGTAAAACAAGTATTCTCAACTTTGAAACAACAACAAACCAAGCATGTTGTGTATTTGTAAATTCTGGAGTTATTTCAACATTTTTTTTACAATATTGGTTTATTGGGAACAAGGAGCAAATCATTAATTTAGCCGTTGGTGGTGGTCAACCAAATATAAGTCAGGATATATTGAAAAATATCAAATTATTTTGTCCTTCAAATCAAGAGCAATCAGAAATAGTTGATTTTTTGGATACAAATACTACGAAGATTAGTGACATAATTTCTAAAACAAAGTTATCAATTGACTTATTAAAAGAATACCGCACTGCCCTAATAAGCGAGGTAGTAACCGGGAAAGTGGATGTGAGAGATGAAAAAGTATTTTGAAGTAATATTTAGACGTGCTTTAGACGGAAGTTTAGACGCAACATAGTTGTAAAAGATTTGTATTCAATGCAATACCGCATTATAAATCAACATTTTTAGACGCAACCTTAGACGCACTTTTAGACAGATAAACTGAAGATGGAAAATTAAAAGCAGACAGTAATGGCAAACGGAATTCACACAGAACAAACCTTTGAGGCAGTTATCGAAGAATCGCTGCTCAGCAAAGGTGGCTATATCAAAGGTCATTCGGACGATTTTGATACACAGAAAGGTTTATTCCCCAGGTACATTACCGACTTTTTGAAAGAATCACAACCACAGGCCTGGGAGAAAATTACGGCCACACATAAAGGCGAAACCGAACAAAAAGTAGTGGCCCGCCTGATGAAAGAAATTGATCTTCGGGGCATTCTTGATGTAGTCCGGAACGGTTTCACCGATTATGGTGTGAAATTCAATATGGCGTATTTCAAGCCCGAAAGCTCACTCAACCCCGATGCAGAAACATTATACAACCTCAATAAACTATCAGTTACCCGCCAGCTTTTTTATGAGCGCAACGGCCGGAACTCGCTTGATATGGTGCTTGCACTCAATGGCCTGCCCATAGCTACCATAGAATTGAAAAATCAGTTTTCCGGGCAAACTGTTGCCAATGCACAAAAACAATATGTGTATGACCGGGAGCCGGCCGAACCCATATTTCAGTTTAAAAAGCGTGCATTGGTGCACTTTGCCGTTGACACCGATGAATGTTTCATGACTACAAAACTGGCCGGAAAAGAAACGCGCTATCTCCCGTTCAATATGGGAAACAGCAACGGCGCAGGGAATCCGGCAAATCCAAACGGCTACAGAACTTCGTATCTGTGGGAATATGTCTGGGCAAAAGATAGCATTCTCGATATCATCGGTAAATTTCTTCACCTCAGAATTGAGGAATATAAGCTGGATGGCGTTATTAAGAAAAAAGAATCCATTATTTTTCCGCGCTTTCACCAAATGCAGGTGGTGCGCATGCTCACCAAAGACGCCAAAGAATCCGGAGCCGGAAAAAATTACCTCATTCAGCATTCGGCCGGTAGTGGAAAATCAAATTCTATCGCCTGGCTCAGTTATCGCTTGTCGAGTCTGCACGATGCATCCGACAACAGAGTGTTTGATTCCGTTGTTGTCATTACCGACCGTCGGGTTCTCGACAGCCAGCTTCAAAATACAATCTATCAGTTTGAGCATAAAGAAGGGGTTGTTCAGAAAGTCGATGAAGACTCCAATCAGCTTGCCGAAGCATTGGCCGCCGGGAAAAATATAATCATCACGACACTTCAGAAATTTCCCTTTATACTTGGCAAAGTATCAGAACTCCCAACACGGAAATACGCTGTTATAGTTGATGAAGCCCATTCTTCACAAGGCGGTGAGGCAACTAAAAAAATGAAAGAAGTGCTGGCTGCCAAAACGCTTGAAGACGCTGTTGCCGAAGAAAAAGAAACCGGAATGGATGATGATGCCGAAGACGAAATCCGCAAATCGATGCAGGCACGCGGCAAACAGGACAATCTGAGTTTCTTTGCATTTACAGCTACACCAAAATCAAAAACTGTAGAAGTATTTGGCACCAAAGGCTCCGATGGCCTCCCACGCCCGTTTCATGTCTATTCAATGCGGCAGGCAATCGAAGAAGGTTTTATTCTGGATGTGCTGAAAAATTACACCACCTACAAAGCCTATTTCAAACTATCAAAACAAATAGAAGACGATCCCAAAGTAAATAAAAAACAAGCTGCACGCGCCATAGCCCGCTTCCTGTCGCTGCATCCGCACAACCTTGCACAAAAAACCGAAGTCATGGTTGAGCATTTCAGGCAGATTTCATCAAAGAAAATCGGTGGAAAAGCAAAAGCTATGGTTGTGACAAGTTCACGCCTGCACGCAGTCCGGTACAAAGAAGAATTTGATCACTATATAAAAGAAAAGGGATACACTGATATTCGCACCTTGGTTGCCTTTTCAGGCAAAGTGTTGTGCGATGAATTTCCTGATGGTGTTTCAGAATCAGATTTCAACGGCTTCGGCGAAAAAGAACTTCCGAAAAAATTTGCCACAGACGAATATAATTTATTATTGGTCGCAGACAAGTACCAGACCGGTTTTGATCAGCCACTGCTTCACACCATGTATGTCGATAAAAAGTTGTCGGGAGTAAAAGCTGTTCAGACTCTTTCGCGTCTCAACCGCATGCACCCTGGCAAAGAAAACACTTTTATTCTTGATTTCACTAATGAAACCGATGATATACTGAATTCATTTCAGCCGTATTACGAACTCACCACCATCACCGAAAACTCCGATCCAAACAGGCTGTACGATCTTAAAGCAGAAATAGAGAAGCCCGGTATAATCTGGAATTCTGAGGTTGAAAATTTCTGTACTGTGTTTTTCAAATCATCAAAGAACCTGAATGTATCAGAGCAGAGCAAACTAAATGCTTATATCGATCCCGCTGTTGAACGTTTTAAAAAGCTTGCGAAAGCATGTGCCGAAGACGATGTTATCGGAACAGAACTCACACAGGAAGACTACAAAAACACGCTGCAGGCCTTCTATCGGGCATATTCATTCCTTTCGCAGATCATGCCTTTCTCCGATGTGGAGCTTGAAAAGTTATTTACGTATGTTCGTTTTCTGTTGAAAAAACTCCCGCGTACCAATCAGAATGACCGTTTCAGACTTGGCGACGAAGTATCTCTTGAGTATTATCGGTTGCAGAAAATATCAGAAAATACAATTGCGCTGGAGCCACTTCCTGAATACAAACTGGAACCAGCAACCGATTCCGGCATCCGGCTTTCGAACGAAGAAAAAGCCGCATTGTCTGAAATCATTGAGATATTGAACAAGCGCTTCCAGACTGAATTCAACGCAGCCGACAAGCTGTTTTTTGACCAGATAGAGCAAGAACTCGTCGATGATGAAAAGTTATCCCTTCAGGCAAAAAACAACACAATGGAGAATTTTAGTTTCGGGTTCAACGACCTTTTTATGGACAAACTCATTTCGCGCATGGAACAGAATCAGGACATCTTCAGCAAAATGATGGACGATTCCGACTTCCGCGACATAGTCCAGACCTACATGCTGAAGAAGGTGTATGAGAGGTTGAATGCGGGGAGTGGTAATGTGTAAAGCTGTATTGATCATTCTATTTAGCGTTTCAGTACCCAGTCCCTATTTCCGACAAAGCTAAAGTAGAATTATTTTGTTTTAACACGGTGTAATAAACAAATAATCAATTCTTTACAATTTGCTCATCTCATTCATAAGACGACCAGAATAGACTTGTCAACTTCCAAATTTCCCCGTAGACAAATTTCAGACTTTGAGCTGCAAAAAACCGCATGGCGGCGTTAAATAATTGTAAATAATGTGAAATAGGTTTATTATCTCTTATATTTGTGCCAAGGTCTTAAAGATTGTGATAAAGAGGTATTCCAATGTTTAAATAAGTGTTGTTGATAATGTGTGAGTTAAGAATGTAGATAGGGTGGATTTGAACAAAAGAATTGCTGACCGTGCAGAAAGGGATGTAGCAGACCCGACTGGTTGATATGTGTGTTTGATAGTACCATGAATTATTCATCAAATTCCAATTATAATGAAACAGTTGAACGGTCTTTTGTTTTTTATGCTGATTTGTCTTTCAGTATATAATGTACAAGCATTTAATACAGACAAAAATACCAATAATTTTGAGCTGCGTCTGGATACAGCATGTTGCGATACGCTGGATTCATTAGTAATTTATCCGTATGACTCTTTGATAGTGATGTGCGATACACAGGCTGTAACACTAAGTGTTCCCTATGACAGTTGTTGCAGTTATGTATGGTATCGCGATGGCAATCCCATTTTTCAGATAGGCTTGGAAAATGAATTGACAACCACGACTTCAGGATCTTATTATGTTGTTGTTTCCAACAGCTGTTATTCAGCAGCATCAAACATTGTAACAGTGATAATAAATCAACCTATACACCACACTATATCAAAGACAAATGTAACTTGCTACGGTTTGTGTAATGGATCTGTTACTGTAAGTCCATCTGGTGGTACAGCGCCATATCAGATTGTGTGGAGCAACAATGCCCATTCTTTCTCTCAGTCATGGCTTTGTGCAGGCACCTATTCTTTTGTTATCACAGATACATTGGGTTGTGTGGACAGCGGTACAGTTGTAATAACACAACCAACACAATTAGTTGTAAATGGCTCCTGCAATTGTGATGCAACATACTGCTATCTTACAGCCCAACCTTCCGGTGGAACTCCTCCATATTCCTATCAATGGTCAACTGGAGCCACCACTCAATCGATCACGACGCCAAGTGCGTTTACTACTATTTCAGTTACAGTAACTGATTACAACGATTGTCCAAAGACCAGAGGTTTCAGAAGGAGTGCGTGTGTGATTATTAAGAACAGCATTGAACAGGAAGCCAGTGAGGAAACCAGCATCCTTGTTTATCCAAATCCTGTTACTGATTTTGTTACCGTTGAATTCGAGAATGAACCTATAGACAAAGTTCAGATTACAGTATTTGATGTAACCGGACAGATTGTCTCTGACAAAGTTGAATCTGATTTTCAACGCACAGTGTTTTATGTTCAAACAAACCAATTGTCGGGTGGGGTTTACTATGTAAAAATCTCATCAGGCTCAGACATGTGGATGGAAAAAATTATCAAGGAATAGCTGTAGCTGCTGTGATTTTGTGACAAAAAATTTCTCTGAATACGAAAAAGCGGAAAAATATGAATAAGATTAAACCGGCCGGATTAACATTATTATTGTTGTTGCTTGTTGTTGTTTCGCAGGCACAAGTCTTTTCCACACCACGCATCTGGCTCAGGGCCGATTCGCTGGGACATGGGAATGTGTGGAAAGATATGAGTGGTAACGGTTATCATGCGCATGGAAATCAGGGGCAGTTTAATCCGGACAGCGGACTGTTTAATTTTCAGCCCTGTCTGATGTTTGACTCGCTTTCGGAGCCATTGTGGATTGATTATACTGCGAATAAAAAATCGCCCTTGATTGTGTTTGCCGTGTATAAACCAACGGATCAGAGCAGTGAAAGCGGAATCTGGTCGCTGCGCCTTGACACAGCTGGACAAGTAAAACTGACCACTCAAAAATTAGGCGTATTCGGAAACGATAATCTGTATTCAGACTCCACTTCAACCGAACCGGTGTTGAATCTGCTGAAGCTGAGCTGGCGCGGAAAAGACATTGATACCAACGTAAGCCGTTTGTATATTGCCGGAACCGATTCGCTGAATTTCAAAGGAAAATTTGCCGAATACATGTTTTATGACAGCACACTGAAGCAAAAGGAAATTCTGCGCATTCATACCTATCTGGCCATTAAATATGGTATCAATATCCGCGAACTGAACTATGTGAATTCAACGGATTCTGTAATCTGGAATTTTGAAACGGATTCACTGTACAGCAATAATATTGCGGGAATCGGAAAAGACTCGTTGTTGCTGGTCGATCAGAAACAAAGCTGTGGCCGTGGAGGCGAAGCCAATCTGACCATTGCAGCAGGACAGGCTTTCAATACAAATGATGAAAACAATT
>Ga0209373_10001522_pt1 | contig 26710 bp, 23 predicted proteins | sample Higcelweek5metaG_FD_187173 | JGI IMG/M metagenome (GOLD analysis project Ga0209373, IMG submission 187173) | Freshwater pond sediment microbial communities from the University of Edinburgh, under environmental carbon perturbations - High... | ecosystem: Environmental > Aquatic > Freshwater >... | reverse complement strand
GGACAGCACCCGCCCGTCAATATGGTCCATCAGATAGAAGGGCGTGCCGATCACGCCGGCATCATCACAGATCAACCGGGCATTGGGTACCGGCACACCGGAACCGGCCAGTGCCCGCATGATGCGATATTCCCGTTCGATCATGTGGGCGCTGGGCAGCAATTTGCCGGGCGGCTTCTTGCGCAGCACCAGCTTTGTCCGGTCAGCGGCGGTCAGCAGAAAGGTGGGGTTGGATTGCCCGCCCTGGAACTGGCCCACCTGCCAGGGGCCAGGAAATTCCGGCAGATGCCGGTCCAGGAAAGCGGCTAGTGCCGCCTCGTCGAACCGGTGCTGGGGTAGAACCTCGATCACGTTGGCGCTGGTCTGGCGGGCATCCGTCATGGCGGTGACTCCCTTTTTCAGATCACCGTGGGATCGGCAATTGTCGCCCCGCCATCGGCCACGATCAACTGTCCCGTGACGAAGGCACCCGCCGGGCCGGCCAGCATCAGCGCCACGCCGGCGATTTCCTGCGGCTTGCCGAACCGGCCCAGCGGCGCGCGTTTGCGCACGGCGCGGGCAATGTCGGGATTGTCGGTCAAGGCCTTGGCGAAATCTGTCTCCACGATGCCGGGGGCGATGGCGTTGACGCGGATGTTGGCGGGACCGAATTCCACCGCCAGATTGCGCACCAGGGCCGCCTCTGCCGCCTTGGACACGCCATAGGCGCCGATCACCGGGTTGCCGCGCAGGCCGGCGATGGAGGACAGCACGATCACCGACCCGTCGCGCCGTTCCGCCATGGCGGGCAGTACCATGTTGCACAGCCACCAGGTGCTGCGCAGGTTGCTGCCCATGATCTTGTCCCACGCATCATCGCTGAGGCTGCCCAGCGGGCCATAGGCCGGGTTGATGGCGGCATTGGCGACCAGAATATCGATACGGCCCCATTGCGCGATGGTGGTGTCCACCAGATTTTGCAGTTCCTCCTTGCGACCGATATTGCAGGGCACGGCGATGGCCTCCCCCCCATCAGCGATGATGGCATCGCGCACGGCCACGCAGGCATCCAGCTTGCGGGAAGAGATGACAACTTTCGCCCCGGCGCGGGCAAATTCCTCCGCAATCGAACGGCCAATGCCGCGCGACGAACCGGTGATCACGGCCACCTTGCCGGACAAATCGAATAATGGATGGGTCATGCCTCTATGTCCCCTGATGATCAGCCCCCTTTTCCGGGGGCTGATAGGGCGGCGACTGCCGCCGCGCCGCCCATGCGGCGTGAAGCCAAGCCTGCAGAGGCAGGCGCCGGCGATTGAGGATCATGGGGGGCCGCAGCCCCCCATGACGGCGAGAAATCAACGCGCAGTGGTGCCGCCATCGACGGCGAATTCGCCGCCGGTCAGGAAACTGCTTTCATCGGACAACAAGAACAGGATCATGTTGGCCGCGTCCTCCGGTTCGCCCATCCGTTCCAGCGCTGCGGTGCGTTCCAGGCGGCGGCGCAGACGCTCCGGGTCGGGCGAGAGGTCCAGCATCTGCTGCACCATCGCCGTCTTCAGGAAGCTGGGATGCACGGAATTGCAGCGGATGTTGTATTTGTTCTGCGCGCACCACAGCGCCACGGACTTGGACAGCAACCGCACCGCCCCCTTGGCGGAGCAATAGGCCGGCAGGTCAGGCGCGCCGCGCAGCCCGGCGACGGAGGAAACATTGACGATGGCCCCGCCGCCCGTGTGCTTCATCGCGCGGATGGCGTGCTTGCAGCCCAGGAAGACGGATTCGGTATTCACTGCATGAACCAGCCGCCAGCCTTCCAGCGTCTCTTCCTCGATATTGCGCAGGGAACCGCAGCCGGCATTATTGACCAGCCCGTCCAGCTTGCCGAACCGCTCCCCGATCTCCGCGATCACTTCCACCCAGCGGGCTTCGCTGGTGACATCCTGGGGCAGGAACAGGGCGCCATCGCCCAGTTCAGCGGCAGCAGCCTCCCCACCGGCCACATTGCGGTCAGTGATGACTACCCGACCCCCTTCGCGCAGCAGCGTTCGCGCCGTCGCCAGCCCGATGCCCGAGGCACCACCGGTTACCAGGACAGTCCTGTCCTGCACTCTGCCAGCCATCTTTTCCTCCCATGCCGCCGGGTGCGACGCCCCGGCGTGTCAAACGCTTGTTTGAGTGTAGGCATGAAAGGGGGAACAGGGCAACAGGGAAGGGAAATCATGCCGGGGTAACGGGTGAATTATACCAATCCGCCGAGGGTTTGTTCCTTGGCAGATATGAAGCTGGCGACCGCCCGCCCGGCGCGAGAGCGTCCAGATACAAGGGAGACTTCATGAGCCCTCAGCCCTCATGCGCCGGGTGGGCGCGTAAGGTTCCCCTGGCTTGGTCGATCCCCACATCGATCCAGGCACGGGTCTGATCCAGGATTTCGTCGGAAAAAACGGGATCATCGACCGCGCGGGAAAGGATGATGGCCCCCACCATCGCTGCCCAACTTCCAATTGCCGCCCGCCGGCGGTCAGCCGGATCCAAAGCCGGGAGAGCCTGTTCAATGCGGGCGATCTGTGACCGAAGACCTTCCGTCATGGCTGAACGTGCCATTGGTGCCTGGTGGCGGATGGCGGCGGCGAGCCCGGCCGTTGGGCAGCCACCGGCAGGGCTGTCGCGATGATGTGGCGAAAGATAGGCATCGGCATAGCGGCGAAAATCGCCTCCTTCGCCCGTGTTCGCAGCCAGGACATGGGCCAGGGTCTTTGCGACCAGATCGTCCTTTGAGCTGAAATGACCATAGAAGCCACCATGCGTCAGCCCGGCGGCCTTCATCACTTCAGACACGCTGACGGCATCGAACCCCTTTTCGCGGAACAGCCTGCTGGCCACGTCCAGAATTCGACGACGGTTCTCTGCCATCTGCTCTCGGCTGACCTTCATTTCAAATTTCTCCGTCAGGCCCATTGACACAATCATGATGGTCATCATATTTAATCAATCATGATGCTCGTCATGATTATAGGCATCAACAACGCAGAGAGCAATCCCATGGCTGTCCTTCCCTCCGTATTGGTTACCGGCGCCTCCACCGGCATCGGTGCCACCTATGCCGACCGCTTCGCGCGCCGCGGTCATGATCTCGTGCTGGTGGCGCGGGACCGTAAGCGCATGGAGGCACTGGCCGCGCGCCTGCGGCAGGAGACCGGTGTGGCGGTCGATATCATCCAGGCCGATCTGACACAGGCGGCGGAGCTGGCCGTGGTGGAAGCGCGGCTGCGCGACGATGCCCGCATCGGCATCCTGATCAACAACGCGGGCACGGCCCTGGGTGGCAGCTTCATCGAGCAGTCCACGGATGAAGTGACGCGGCTCGTCGCCCTCAACACAACGGCGCCGCTGCGGCTTGCCAGCGCTGTCGCGCCGCGCTTCGCGGCGGCTGGCGAGGGGGCGATCATCAATATCGGCTCCGTGGTCGGGCTGGCGCCCGAATTCGCCATGACCGTCTATGGCGCGACCAAGGCGTTCGTGCTGTTCTTGTCGCAGGGCCTTACTATCGAACTGGGTCCGAAGGGTGTCTATGTTCAGGCGGTGCTTCCCGCCGCCACGCGCACCGAAATCTGGGGGCATGCCGGTGCCGATGTCAGCACCATGTCCGGGGTGATGGAGGTCGATGAACTCGTCGATGCAGCGTTGGTCGGGTTTGACCGCCGCGAGGCTGTCACGATCCCGCCGTTGCCCGATGTGGAACAGTGGAACGCCTTTCAGGCTGCCCGTCAGGCCATTCTTCCGAACGTGGGTCAGGAACACGCCGCCGCGCGCTATCGGACGGCAGTCTGAGCACGCGGGTCACATTGCGCCGACCGATATAGCCACCCTTGTACGGAAGATCACCTTACCATGACTGATAAGACGCTCTTCGGGCCCTTCCAGCTTGGCCCTCTGTCCCTCGCCAACCGCATTGTCATGGCGCCGCTGACCCGGAACCGTGCAGGCGCCGGCCTTGTGCCGGGTGCGTTCGCGGCGGAATATTATGCTCAGCGTGCCAGCGCCGGGCTTATCATCACCGAGGCGACCCAGGTCTCGGCCCAGGCGCAGGGCTATCAGGACACGCCCGGCCTCTACACGCCCGAACAGATCGCCGGCTGGCGTAAAGTGACCGACGCGGTCCATGCCAAGGGCGGGCGCATCTTCGTCCAACTCTGGCATGTTGGTCGCGTCAGCCATGTCGATCTGCTGGACGGCAAGGCGCCCGTCGCCCCTTCGGCCATCCGGGCGGAGACGAAAACCTTCGTCAATAATGGCTTTACCGATGTTTCCGAACCGCGCGCATTGGACGCCGACGAGATCCCCGCCATCGTTGACAGCTTCCGCCAAGCCGCTGCCAATGCCATCGCGGCGGGCTTCGATGGGGTCGAAGTCCATGGTGCCAACGGCTATCTGCTCGACCAGTTTCTGCGGGAGACGGCGAATGTCCGAACGGACGCCTATGGCGGCTCGATCGAGAACCGCGCGCGCCTGCTGCTGGAGGTGACCGACGCCGTGTCGAAGCAGATCGGTGCCGATCGCACCGGCGTGCGCCTCTCCCCCGTCTCGCCGGCCAGCGGCATCAAGATTTCCGGCAACGAGCAGCCGCAGTTCGATTATGTCGTGGAGCAACTGGACAAGCTCGGCATCGCCTATATCCACATTGTGGAGGGTGCCACCGGCGGCCCGCGCGATGTGGCTCCGTTTGATTTCGGATCGCTCCGCCGTCGCTTCAGCAACGCCTACATTGCCAATAACGGCTACGATCTCGACCTTGCGGGGGCACGTCTGGCCGAAGGCAAGGCTGACCTGTTTGCTTTCGGCCGGCCCTTCATTGCCAATCCCGATCTGGTGGAGCGGCTGCGCACCGGCGTAGCGCTGGCGCCGATGGATCCGACCACGATCTATGGCGGCGGCGCCAAGGGATACACGGACTATCCCGCTATCACCCCTACCAACGGCCAATAACGGTTCCGGCGCCGTCATTCCGTGCGGTGCCACCCCATTTTCGCTGTCTGCGATGAAACTCTTCAACCGGAGAAGGCGCTGACAGTTACCTGGAGAGCAGATCATCATGAAGGCCTTCATCGTTGATAAATACAAGAAGGGTCGTGCTCTTCGCCTGGGCGAGATGCCGGACCCCGTGCTGGCGGATCATGATGTTCTGGTCCAGATCCACGCGGCCGGGCTCAACCCCCTGGATGCGAAAATCCGCGATGGCGCCTTCAAGCCCCTTCTTCCCTATCGGTCGCCCTTTATCCTGGGGCATGACATGGCGGGGATCGTCACCCGGATCGGGGCCAAAGTCCGGCGTTTCAAGGTGGGGGATGCGGTCTACGCCCGGCCGCGCGATGGGCGCGTCGGGACATTGGCGGAAGCAATCGCCATCCATGAGGACGATCTGGCCCTGAAGCCGAAGAACTTGACCATGGCCGAAGCGGCCGCCATTCCCCTGGTGGGGCTGACAGCCTGGCAGGCATTGGTTGAGCGCGCCGGTTTGCGAAAAGGGCAGAAAGTCCTCATCCATGCCGGCTCCGGCGGTGTCGGGACTTTCGCCATCCAACTGGCCAAGCATCTGGGCGCGACGGTTGCCACGACGACGAGCACAGCCAATGTCGACCTCGTCAAAAGCCTCGGCGCCGATATCGTGATCGACTACAAGAAGCAGGAGTTCGAGCAAGTTCTGTCCGGCTATGATGTCGTCTTGAACAGCCTGGATGGTGATACGCTGCAAAAATCCTTAGGCGTGCTGAAGCCGGGCGGAAAGCTGATCTCCATCTCCGGTCCGCCCGACCCCGAATTCGCCGGCCAGCAAGGGCTGAACGGGTTTTTGCGTCTGCTGATGCGCCTGCTGAGTTTCAGCATTCGGCGGAAAGCCAAAGGCCGGGGGATCAGCTATTCCTTCCTGTTCATGCGCGCCGATGGCGGCCAGTTGAACCAGATCACATCACTGATCGAAGACGGGATCATCCGCCCGGTCATGGATCGGGTTTTCCCGTTCGAAGCGACCAATGAGGCTTTGGCCTTTATCGAAACCGGACGGTCGAAGGGCAAGGTCGTCGTCGCCCTGCGCTGACGACAGTTTCGCCTTTGTCCTTGATGCGCGGTCGCCTTTCAGATGGGCGTCCGCGACCCCTATCCGCTGAAATCCTCCTTCCAGCCCACGCTCAGCAAACCGGAACGACAGTCATGCACGCACATTCTCCTAAAACGGCGCTCGTGACCGGTGCCTCATCCGGTATCGGTCGGGCGACTGCCGAGGCGCTGGCGCGGGCCGGCTTCACCGTCTTCGGCACCAGCCGCAAGCCAAGTGGTCATAGCTCGGGCCAGTTTTCGATGCTGGCATGCGATGTGACGGACGAGGCCTCTGTGGCTTCCCTCGTCTCGGAGATCCTTTCCCGCACCGGGCGCATTGATGTTCTTGTCAACAATGCCGGCCTGGGCCTGTTCGGGGGTGCTGAGGAATCCTCGGCTGCCCAAGTTCAGCGCCTGTTCGACGTCAATCTGTTCGGCGTTATCCGGATGATCAACGCCGTGTTGCCGTCGATGCGGGCCAAGGGGCAAGGGCGCATCGTCAATATCAGCAGCGCGCTCGGGATCGTGCCGGCGCCCTATTCGGCCCATTACGCCGCCAGCAAATTCGCGCTGGAGGGATATTCAGAGTCGCTCGATCACGAGATCCGCGCTTTCAATGTCCGCGTGTCATTGATTGAGCCCGGCACGGTGAAGGGCAATTTCGACCAGAACGCGCTGGACCCCGACACGAAGCTGGCAGAGTACGATGACGCCCGCGCCTGGGTGCAGGGCTTCTTCAAGAAAGCGTTGCTGACAGCGGTCACACCGGAACAGGTGGCCGACGCGGTGCTTCTGGCTGCGACAACGCCGCGCCACCAACTCCGCTATCCCGTCGGTAAAGTGGCAAGCCAGGTCAGCCTGTTACGCCGCCTGATGCCCGCGCGGATGTTCGACAAGATCCTGCGCAAGGAGTTCGGTCTGCCGGGTTGACGGTACCGTTCCGATTCTTTGGTTGTGGTGTAGAATGAACGCACTTTGTTCCATTCGACTCGTTGGCAGGGACAATGGCGACACCTGAAAGCCGAAGTTGCCGGAGGCGGGAACGATCGGACACGTTGGTATGATACCAAACCGCCGAGGGTTTGACCCTTGGCGGTTTGCAGGCTGGCGACCGCCAGCCCGCCGTTCGTGCGGCGTTAAGCCAAGGGCGCCGATGCGCCCGCCCGGCGCTTGAGGGGACATTAAGTCTCCCTTGATCGGTCACGATCAAGGGAGGCTTGTATGAGTGCTATTTCCGGTCGATGCGGACCAGCTTGCCTTCTGGCCCTGGCGCTTCAATCAAAGCGTAAAGCCTCCCATCCGGCCCCGCTACCACGTCGCGGGTGCGCGGCAGTTCCGCCTCCAGCAGCCGCTCGGTGGCGACCACCGTTTCACCCTCCACGTCCAGCCGGGCGATACCGCCGGCCAGTAAGCCGACAATCAGGTCGCCCCGCCAGAAGGGCAGAGCAGCGCCCTGATAGAAAGTCATGCCGGCCAATGCCAGAGAAGGGACGAAATAAACCACCGGCTGCGCCATGCCATCCTTTTCAGTGCCCACGCCGATCTTCAAGCCCAAGCCGTAGGTTTTGCCATAGGTGATCACCGGCCACCCGTAATTGGCACCGGGGCGGACAATGTTGATCTCATCCCCGCCCTGCGGCCCATGCTCGCTTTCCCAGATCAGGCCGCTGTCCGGCTGGGTCGTCAACCCCTGCGGATTGCGGTTGCCATAGGTGAATATCTCTGGCAGCGCATCCGGGCGAGCCACAAAGGGGTTGTCCGCCGGTACGGTCCCGTCACGCTCCAGGCGGAATATCTTGCCCGCCGCGTCCAGCAAATCCTGCGCCCGGTCCTGCTGACCGCGCTCACCGATCCCGAAATACAATCGCCCCTGCGGATCGAAGGCGATGCGGCTGCCGAAATGCAGCTTGCTTTGAACCAGGCTGCCCCGGAACAGCACCTTCATATCGGTGAAGGCCGTACCCGTATCGGTGAAGCGGGCCAATATTGTGCGGTTGCCGCTATCCTGATCGCGTGGTTTTGCATCCTGCCCTTTCTCCGCCTTCTCCATGAAGGTGAGATAGACATGGCGGTTGCTGGCATATTCCGGGTCTAACGCGATATCCAGCAGGCCACCTTGACCGAACTCCTCGATCGGGGGCAGGCCTTTCACCGGGTCGGGCAGCAGTTTGCCATCCTTGATGGTACGGACATTGCCGGTACGCTCTGTAACCAGGATGCGACCATCCGGGGTGAAGGCGATTGCCCAGGGCGTGTCCAGCCCTTCGGCCACCACCGTCACCTTCACATCGTGCCGCGCCTTGGGCGCAGGGAAACGCGCAAATTCCTGCGGCTCGGCTGAAACGGCGAAACTGGAAAGAGCTAGAACACTGCCAAGAATGGCTGCGCGGATGAACATGGGGTTCCTGTCTCCGGCTGGATCATGGTTGATGCGCAAGATGGGGAGCGACCGACTGCCCACCAAGGGGGTGCGCCCCGGAAAAGGCGTGTCACTGGTGCCGCAGCCACATGGTCAGGTGCGGGATGCCGCCATCATCATAAGGTGCTCCCTCCGCCACGAAACCGAACCCGCTGTAGAAACGCTCCAGATGCTGCTGCGCACCAATGCGTACCGGTGCCCCTGGGTAACGTTCAGCCAGGTTCAAAAGACCAGCGGCGACCAGCCGGCGTCCCAGCCCTGTACCGCGCCAGCCCGGTGCAACGGCAATGCGCCCGATTAAGGCCGGCTCTTCCCCCACCGGACCCCGCGTACGCAAATAGGCGGCAAGGGCACCTTGCCGGTCCCGGACGAGCAGATGGCGACAAAAAGGATCAAGCCCATCCAGATCGGGGTAGGCTGAATTCTGTTCTACGATGAATATGTCCTGACGGAACCGCAACATGGCATAAAGGGCATCTGCGTCGAAATCGGCGAAAGCTTGCCAGCCGAAGGCCAAATCGACCGGGGTCACCGACGAACCCCGAGCAGAACCGCCAGCTTGTCGCGCAAGCCCAGAACGGTCACCGGCTTGGCGATAAAGGCATTGACCCCAAGATCGCGGGCCTTCAACACGATATCCTTCTGAGCGTGGTTGGTCAGGAAGACCACCGGGGTGCGGCGGCCCAACTCCTCCTTCTGACGCAGCAGCTGCAGAAAGGTAAGCCCATCCATCGGCGCCATTTCAATATCGCAGATGATGACATCGGGCCGGCGTTCCAACGCGATGTCCAGGCCTGCCGTTCCTTCCTCCGCTTCCCAGATATTGTTGAAATCGAGCTGTTTCAGGATGCGGGAAACAACGGTTCGGATGAATGACTGATCCTCCACGATCAGCGCATTCATCCGTGAAAAGCTGATATAGCCAACCATCTACCCCTCATGGCGCGCAATACATCCAAACGATACTACTCTGATAAGGTTGTAATAGCTATAATCCTTCAATGGCGGCGATGACCCGCAACACCATGTCGGGCAGGGCATTGGCCAAGCGTGTTGCTTCGGCCACATCGCCGGCCCGCAGGGCCTGTTCCACGTGGTCGGCCAACTGCCCCAGCGGATCGGCTCCACCGTTTTTGGCGACACCGGCCAGCGCATGCACCTTGGCCCGCGCAGCGCTGGCGTCACCAGCAGCCAGCGCTTCCAGCGTTCCATCGCTCAACGGTCGAAGGCTGTCGATAAAAATATTCAGAAATTCCCGTGCCTCCTGATCCAGGCTGCCAAACAGGGCAAAGGTCATGGCAGGGTCGAAATCCCGAGCGGCGGGGGGGGCAGAGGATGCCGCCGCATCAGTGGGTGATGCCGCTGCCCATTGCTCCAGACAGGTTTGCAATTGTTGCAGGTTCAATGGTTTGGAAAGAAAGCCGTCCATACCTGCATTGATGCAGCGCAGGTCTTCGCCGGCCACGGCGTTGGCGGTGAGGGCCACGATGGGCAAACGCGGCAACCCCTCCCTGGCTTCCGCCGCACGGATGGCGGCCGTCAGTTCATACCCATCCATCTCCGGCATGTTGCAGTCAGTCAGCAGCAATGAATGCCCGCCACGCCGCCATGCTGCAAGTGCCGCCCGCCCGTCCGACTGAATCTCGCAGCCATAACCCAGCAGTGCCAACTGTCGGCTGATCACCATCTGGTTAACATTATGGTCTTCCGCCACCAGTATCAGCCGACCGGTGGCGACAGCATCTTCCCGGCTGGACGGTGCCGGTCGGACACTGGGGAGCGCTTCCGGCGGCTCGGGCTGACTTAAATCCTGGGCCAGTGCCAGGGCACGGTAAAGTGCCGAGCGGCGCAGCGGCCAGGAAAGGACGGTGTGGGGGGGCCGCGAACGGGAAACATCCGTATCGGTCAACAGGATGTTCGTTGCCAGTTCCGCAGATTGCGAATGGAACTCATCTGAAATGACGATGTCGGGTTCGGCGTGGTCATCATCCGCCAGCACAATGGCGTCGCAATGGGCCAGATACGCAGCCAAGGTCGCCCGCCGCACAGGATCACGCAGACGCAGCGCAACGCACAGGCCGGGGAAGGAAGTGTTCGCCGCGCGTGGGATTGCCGTTTCTGCTTTTTCCAGCACCAGTTCCACCCAGAAGGTGGAACCATGGCCAACCCGGCTTTCCAGCCCGATGCGCCCCTGCATAAGATCGACCAGACGGCGCGTGATGGAAAGGCCCAGCCCCGTGCCGCCAAACCGGCGGCTGGTTGAACTGTCCGCTTGTGTGAACGGTTGGAACAGCTTGGCCTTCAACTCCTCAGCAATGCCGATACCACTGTCCGCTACGGTCAGTCGCAGGGGCACACGATCACTCTGCTGGTTGCTTTCCCTATCCAGCCGGATGGAAACGTGGCCCCGTTCGGTGAACTTCACCGCATTTCCGGCCAGATTGAAAAGAATCTGTCGCAAGCGCATCGGATCGCCCAGCAAGGTCGCCGGTATGCTTGGGCAGACATGGAGATTGAGGGTGATGCCTTTCTTGCGGGCAGCAGGTGCCAGGGTCTCGGCCACACCTTCCAGCAGGGCATGGATATCGAGCGGTTGCTGTTCGATATCCATGCGTCCCGCTTCGATCTTGGAAAAATCGAGTATGTCATCGATGATGTGCAATAACGTGCCGGCGGAATCACGCGCCGTATCCAGCATTTCACGCTGCTCGGTCGACAAGGTGCCGTTGTACAGCAGTTCCAGCATGCCCAGCACACCATTCATCGGTGTACGGATTTCATGACTCATGGCCGCCAGGAAGGCTGATTTCAGCTTGCTGGCACTTTCCGCAGCCCGCGCGCTTCGTATATTATCAAAGGCGCGCAGGCCGGTGATAATCGTGATGAATAGTTTTTCGGATGTCAGTTCGGTTTTTGATTTATAATCGTTGATGTCGTAATTGATGATGACTTCACGTACTGGTGCCTGACCGGGTTGACCCGTCCGCAGAATGATTCGGATGTCGCTGTTTGCGATATCGTCCCGGATGCAGCGGGCCAGGCGCAGCCCCGCATCATCCGTTTCCATCACAATATCCAGAAGCGCCACCGCGATATCGTCCCGCTCCCGCAGGATCGCTTCTGCTTCCACCGCGGACCGTGCCGTCAGCAGTTCCAGTGCTCTATCCTTGTAACGTAGTTTGCCCAGCACCAGCCTGGTCATCAGGTGGACCTCTTCGTCGTCATCAACGACGAGGACAGGCCAGGGTCTCGCTGCTTCGGGATCACCCGGATGGGGAACGGTGGCCTGCTCGGCCCCCGGCTCCTCCGGCGCGAACAGATCGTCGCCGTCCTCCCCCCCCATCACGCTCCCTTTCCCGACCCGCACCCAGATCCCCCATTGGGAGTATGTCAATGGGTAATGGCAAACCCTGCTTACATCATATCAATTTGTTCACACAACTCAACCGTCGGCGGTCATGTGCTTTCTCACGGCGGACGCGCAGGGGCTTGCCACAGAACAGACTTGCTCTGTGACGACAGTTCGGCTAGGCGTGGGGGTGACGGATGGGTGGCCGAGTGGTTTAAGGCAGCGGTCTTGAAAACCGCCGTGGGGCAACTCACCGTGGGTTCGAATCCCACCCCATCCGCCATTATATACTGATTTTATTGAAAACCTCATATTTTGAAAATCCTGCCAATATCGGGCTGCTGAAAATTGGACTATAAATTCCGGACAACGCAGAAAAGCGCTGCCCAAGTCAAAATCATTGCTGAGCAACGCTTTTTCATGACAATGCGAATCGACATTGTTGCTACGAATGCTGCCCAGGAAGCGGGCACCGGCTTTATCTTCGCGCACAAGACCGGTTATGCCGCAATCGCCGATACAGCCGCAGTGAACACCGAATGGGCACACTTTCTCAAACCAGTTCTGGCCCCTGCGGGGTCCGGCAGGTAGCATGGAGGGCACCCCTGGTCGGGTCGGGTGTGAAGGTTGTCGCGCGGTCGCGCGGCGTCCTTCGGTACATGCAGGGGAGACATCCCCTGTCCGGCGCCAACCTTCCAGTGTGGGAGACGGTATGGTCCGCATTCATCTGGGCTGTCAGCTCACTTATGATTTTCCGCAAAACACGGCTATGATTGTCATGCTGAACGTGCATTATTCGCGCGTGGCGCAATTGGAGCGACCGGATCACCTGATCACCAATCCGGCCGTACCCATCGAGAGCTATCGTGACGGTTTTGGGAATTGGTGCTGCCGGCTGGTGGCGCCGGTCGGGCGGCTGGTGTTGGGCACCGACAGTGTTATCCGCGACGATGCCCAGCCCGATCCGGTGGCGTTGGACGCGGTGCAGCATGCCGTGCAGGATTTGCCCCCCGATACATTGCCGTTCCTGCTACCCAGTCGCTATTGTGAAACCGACAATCTGTCGGCGGAGGCTTGGCGCCTGTTTGGACATGCCCCTACCGGATGGGGGCGGGTGCAGGCTATCTGCGATTTCGTTCATAGACACATCAAATTCGGGTATGAGCATTCCAGGCCCACCCGCACGGCGGCGGAAGCCTATGCCGAGGGGCGGGGGGTCTGCCGTGATTTTGCTCATCTGGCTGTTGCCTTCTGCCGCGCCATGAACATTCCCGCCCGCTATTGCACCGGCTATATCAGTGATATCGGTCAGCCGCCGCCCTATGCGGAGATGGATTTCGCCGCCTGGATGGAAGTCTATCTTGGCGGGCGCTGGCATGTTTTCGACCCTCGCAACAATCAGCCCCGTATCGGTCGCATCCTGATTGCCATGGGGCGTGACGCTGCCGACGTGCCGCTGACCCACACCTTCGGGCCTAATAATCTGGTCGGATTTCGGGTATGGACGGCGCCGGTGGCTGACTGAACCCGGATCGGTCACGAGGAAGTTTCGAGACCGGGGAATTGGCCGCTGATCCGGGTTTCGGCGGCTGCTTTCCGGATATCCAGCCCGATCCAGATGGGCGGCTTTGGCTAACATGGCGGCTTGCAGGACCGTCAACCGCAGTCGCTTCATCAACACAACAAAAGGAGGGGGAACCCGGCCAAGATCAGTCGGATCTGATTGATTTTGAATGCATGGGCCGATGTCCGGGAAAGTCGGACTGGCAATCCCCCCCAGGGTACCGGAACCCGCCCCTGCGTGCCGGGCGGTAACCGTTGCCGTTCCCCCAGATCGTCTATAAGCCTGCCGCGACCCGCCACAAGCAGGCTCAGGGGCGGGTCACGCCGCTGAAAAATTGTCGCTGCCAGAACCATTCATATTGGTGATGCGTCGAATTTAATCATTCAATTTCAAACTTGCCTCCCACTATGGCGATAGTGGGTTGACGCGATCCCCGGCAAACGGGGACGAGAGGGAGGTACGATTGAGCCTGAGATACTGGCGGCAGACCGTGCGCAAGCCCATCTGACCAACCCTGAAACCAGAATGATGTCGATTAACGCGACCGGAAGCCCCGGTCGCGAACGCGAAATTCTGCCCGCATCGCGGGCCGATAGGGGGGAAGCTGCCATGCGGCACCTGTTCAACAATATCTGGATTTTCGACGGCACCGGCGCCCCGCGCTTTCAGGGCGAAGTGCTGGTGGAGGGGGAGCGGATTGCTGCTGTGGCGCGGCTGGGCACTGACCCGGCCCTGCCGCGTGACGGGGCCATCCTGGTGGATGGCGGCGGTGCCACCCTGATGCCGGGGCTGGTGGAGGCGCATGGTCATCTGACCTGGCCATCCTCTACCGAACGGATCATCCATCATTTCGAATTGCCGCCGGAAGAAATGATGCTGGCGGCTGCGCGCAATGCGCGGGTGGTGCTGGATCATGGCTTCACCAGCGTCTATTCCGCCGGCGCTTTGGGCGAGCGGGTGGAAGTGGTGCTGCGCGATGAGATCAAGGGCGGCCACCTGCCGGGGCCGCGCCTGCGCGCCTCCACCATCGAACGCAGCCCGCCGGGTGCCGACGGGGTGGAAACCGGCCATGTTGACCATGGGCGCGGGCCCGAGGCGATGCGCGGCTTCATCGACCATTGCAAAAAGCTGGGCATCGACAGTGTGAAACTGCTGCTGTCAGGCGAAGATGCGCTGCTGCCCGGCTCCTCCCAGCATATCCTTTATACCGATGCCGAGGTGCAGGCCGCCTGTCAGCGCGCCCGTGAACAGGGCCTGTGGGTCAATGCCCATACCCAGGCGTCGGACGCGGTGAAGATGGGCCTGCGCCATGGGGTGCGGGTGCTGTACCACTGCACCTATGCCGATGAGGAAGCGGTGGACATGGCAGAGGCGGCCAAGGCCGACATCTTCATGGCACCCGCCATCGGCATCATCGTGGCGACGCTGGAGGCCAAGCCGCCGCCGCATATCGATATGAGTTCGATGAAGGAAAGTGCCAAGCCGGTGATCGAGCGGGCCACCCGCCTGATCCCGGAACTGAAAAAGCGCGGGGTGCGGGTGCTGCCGGGTGGGGATTATGGTTTCCCCTTCAACCCCAATGGCCGCAATGGGCGCGACCTGGAGCATTTCGTCAATCTGTTCGGCTATAGCCCGGCAGAGGCGCTGGCCGCCGCCACCGGACTGGGCGGCCAGATCATGGATATGGAATTGGGGCTGGTGCGTGCCGGCTATCTGGCCGATCTGCTGCTGGTGACGGGTGACCCGACGCAGGATGTGCGCCTGTTGCAGGATAAGAACAATCTGGCCGCCATCATGCTGGGCGGGCGGTTCCACAAACAGCCGACCGCATTGCGTGCGGTGGCGGCATGAGTGGGGAATTGCTGACCTTTGGCCAGCATCCCGGCGGGCCGCTGACCGGGCTGTTGTGGCGGCCCGCGACAGCGGGGCCGCATCCGGTGGTGCTGGCGGTGCCCGGCGGTGCCTGGCTGCGCGGGGACAAGGCAGCGCTTGCCGGTTGGGGCCGCTGGCTGGCGGAGCAGGGGATCGCCCTGTTTGCCGTGGATTACCGGCGGGCCACCCATGGCCCCGTCTTCCCCGGCAATGCGCAGGATGTGCGGGCGGCGTTGCTGTTCCTGGCGGATCAGGCGGGTTCCCTGGGGCTGGATGCCGACCGCTTGGCCATGCTGGGGGCATCCGCCGGGGCGCATCTGGCGGCGCTGGTGGCGCTGGCCGGTGATCGGGAGCCGTTGCGCGGGGCAGGAGAGTCGGCCTTGCCGCGCCTGCGCGCCCTGGTCGGCATCTATGGCGTCTATGACCTGTTCAGCCATTGGCAGGCCGATCTGGCCTTCAATGCCGGGACCGGGCGGGATGCGGCCACCCGGATGCTGGGCGTTGATCCGTTTGACGATCCGCCGCTTTATGCCGCCGCCTCGCCATTACGGCAGATCCGGCGGTCGGGCAATGGGCTGCCGGTTCTGCTGTCCTGGGGCACGCATGATGCCGATGTGCTGCCGGCACAGAGCGAAGCCATGGCGCTGGCGCTGAAGCAGGCCGGTTTCCATGTTCGCCAGCGCCCGGTGCTGGGGGCCACCCATTACTGGTTCAGCGATCAGAACCCGACGGAGCCCGGCAGCTTCAGCGCCGAACTGGCCCCGGACCTGCTGCGTTTCCTGCGGCTGCATCTGCGCGGGGAGGAAGCATGACACAGCATTACGATGTCGCCATTGTCGGCTGCGGCCCGGTGGGCGCGCTGGCCGCCAATTTTCTGGGCCGGGCCGGTATCCGCACCCTGGTGATGGATCAGGCCGCCAGCCTGCACCCGCTGCCCCGTGCGGTGCATATTGATCATGAGATGATCCGCCTGTTCCAGGATGTGGGGCTGACCGACAGCATCCTGCCGCTGATGCGGGATACAGATGGGCATCTGCATGTCGGGGCCGATGGCGGGGTGATCCGCTATATGGGCACGGCGGGGCAGGCGCGGCGGTTCGGCTGGTCCAACGATTATTTCTTCTATCAGCCGGAACTGGAAGCCGCATTGCGGGCGGGTTTCGCCCGTTTCCCGTCGGTGGAACTGCGGCTTGGCTGTCGCCTGACCGGGCTTTCCCAGGAAACGGGGCCGGCGCGCCTGACGCTGGCCACCGATGCCGGCGAACAGACGGCGACCGCCCGTTACGTCATTGCCTGCGACGGGGCCAGCAGCCCGGTGCGCAAGCTGCTGGGCGTGCGGCTGGATGATCTGGATTTTGAGGAACCCTGGCTGGTGGTGGATGCGGAGGTCGATGGCCCCTTGTCCTTCCCACCCATGGCCGGATTGCCGACGCAGGCCGACCTGCAGCGCCTGTCGGTGATGATGTGCGACCCCAAGCGCCCCGCCACCATCGTGCCCGGGCCGCGCACCCTGCGCCGCTGGGAATTCATGCTGCTGCCGGGCGAGGATGATCAGGCGATGATGCAGCCCGATCAGGTGGCCAAACTGCTGGCCCCCTGGGTGCAGGGGGTACCGCATCGGATCGTGCGCGGGGCCACATATCGCTTCCATGGGCTGGTGGCGGAACGCTGGCGCGTTGGCAATGTGTTCCTGGCCGGTGATGCCGCGCACCAGACGCCGCCCTTTTTCGGCCAGGGCATGTGCCATGGTTTCCGCGATGTGGCCAATCTGGTGTGGAAGCTGGATCTGGTGCTGCGCGGGCTGGCACCTGACCGGTTGCTGGACCTGTACCAGCCGGAACGCGAACCGCATGTGCGCGGTGTCATCGGTGCTGCGGTGGCCGCTGGCCGCTATATCTGCCTGCTGGACCCGGCGGAAGCGGCGGCGCGTGACCGGGAAATGCGGGCGCGCATGGCCGATGGCCCGCCCCGCACGGCGGCGGACCTGATCCCAGCGGTGGAAAGCGGCATTGTCCGGCCCGGTGCCGGGCAGCGCTTCATCCAGCCGCGTGTCGGCCTGCCGGACGGCGCCACCGCGCTGCTGGATGACCTGACGGGTGCCGGCTGGCGGCTGATCCTGCGCCGCGATGTGGCCCTTCCCGATCTGCCGACCTCATGGGCCGCCCTGGGCGGGCGGATCTGGGTGGAAGGGCAGGGCGGCACGACCGACCCGGATGGGCATCTGCGCGACTGGTTTGCCGGCAGTGGGGCGGTTGCCGTGCTGCTGCGGCCGGATTTCTACATCTATGGCACGGCCACCCATGCCGGCGATATCGCCCCGCTGGTGGCGGCGCTGGTGGCGGACCTGGGACTAGTTGTAGCGGAGGGGACGACATGGGCAGCGTGACCGGTACGGCAGCGGCCTTGGGACTGGCACAGGCGGAAATCATCATCCGCGTGGCCCTGGATCATGCGGCGGCGCAGAACATGGCCCCGCTGGCCGTGATCGTGCTGGATGCCGGCGGCCATCCGCTGGCCCTGGCGCGCCAGGATGGGGCCAGCCCCTTCCGCGTGGATATCGCCCGGGCCAAGGCGATGGGGGCCATCGGCATGGGCGTGGGGTCGCGCACGCTGGCCACCCGCGCCAGCCGCAACCCCACCTTCTTTGCGGCCTTGGGCCCGGTTCTGTCGGGCCAGTTGGTGCCAGCGGCGGGCGGTGTGCTGATCCGCACCGCCGATGGCGCGCTGTTGGGGGCCGTTGGGGTTTCCGGTGATACGTCCGATCTGGATGAAGCCTGTGCGCTGGCCGGGATCGCGGCGGCCGGGCTGTTGGCCGATCCCGGCGCTTGAATTTGATCAAGGGGCAGACCCATGGAATTGCGTAGCATCGAACTGGAACTGCCGGACCCTGCCGGGGCGGCGGATTTCCTGACCGGAATCTGGGGGCTGGGCGCGGTGGAAAGCGATGATGCGGACCGCCGCTATCTCCGGGGATCGGGGGATCAACCCTATCTGGTGGGGCTATACCCGGCTGACCATACGCTGGTGCGGTCCGTCACCTTCCTGGCCGATGAAGCTGAACTGGCCGCCGTGGCGGCGCGGGCGGCGGCACAGGATATCGCGGTGACGCAGGTTGCCAGTGATGATCCGGGTGGGGGCCAGGGCTTGCTGGTCACGCTGCCCGATGGGGCGGTGATCCGGGTGCTGGCGGGGGCGACGCGGGTGGCCCCGGTCGCCAATGTGCCTGACCGCGCCGTGCGCCTGACCCATGTGGTGCTGAACGCGGTGGATGCGGAAGTAACAGCGCGTTTTGCCGAGGATATTCTGGGCTTCAAAGTGTCCGACCGGACCAAGGGTATGGTGTTTGTGCGCTGTAACCGGTCGCACCATTCCATTGCCTTTGCCCGCGCCGGCTTTGCCTCCCTGAACCATATCGCGTTTGAGATGAGCGATATTGATGCGGTGATGCGGGGCATCGGGCGGCTGCGCGATGTCGGCATGGTGCCGGCGTGGGGGCCGGGGCGGCACGGGCCGGGTGCCAATGTCTTCGCCTATTTCGTCGCCCCGTTCGGCGCGGTGGTGGAGTTTTCCACGGCTGTGGAACGGGTGGGCGATGATTACCCGACCGGCGAACCGGACGATTGGACCTGGCCGCCCAACCGCATCGACCAATGGGGCATTTCCGGCAAGGACATGGCGGGACTGGGCGAGGCGGAACGTATCTTCCGTTTTCGTCGCGCCTGAGTGTCTGTCCGGAAAGTTATCGTACTTTTCGAGACCTTGCCTTTTCACCACCGTCATTCCCGCGAAGGCGGGAATCCAAAATCCGCGCCGTCGTGTGGATTCCCGCCTTCGCGGGAATGACGGTTAAGAGACTGGAAAAGAAGTGAAAGTTCTTGGACGGACTCTGAGGGACAAAGGGGTAATCCTATGCAATTGATCAGTTTTCTGTATGAAGGCGTTGCCCGTTTCGGTGCCCTGATCGGCGACAAGGTGGCGGATTTCACCGTGCTGGCCCCGGCGGGGGTGGTTGACCTGAAATCGGCCATCGCTGCCGGTGTTCTGGCCGATCTGGCGGCAAAGGCAACCCCATCGCTGCCACTGGCAGAGGTGACCTTGCTGCCCGTGATCCCCAATCCGGGCAAGATCCTCTGCGTCGGGCATAATTACGAAACCCACCGCCAGGAAACCGGTCGGGCCAAAGTGGCCTACCCGTCCATCTTAACCCGCTTTGCCGACACGCTGGTGGCAGCCGATCAGCCGATCCTGCGACCCCGCCATTCCACGCATCTGGATTTTGAAGGCGAATTGGCCGTCATCGTCGGCAAGGGTGGACGCGACATCCCGGCGGAACAGGCGCTGGACCATGTGGCGGGTTATGCCTGTTTCAACGACGCCTCTGTCCGCGATTGGCAATGGCATACGCAGCAATTCACGCCGGGGAAGAACTTCCCCGCTACCGGCGGTTTCGGCCCCGCCCTGGTGACGCCGGACGAGGTGGGTGATTACCGCGATACGTCCGTCACCACACGGCTGAACGGGCAGGTGGTGCAGAGCCAGCCGACGGCGGACATGATTTTCCCCATCGCCACCATCATCGCCTATGTCTCCGCCTTCACGCCGCTGTCGCCGGGGGACGTGATCGCCACCGGCACGCCGGGCGGCGTGGGGGCCAAGCGCGAACCACCGCTGTGGATGAAGCCGGGCGATGTGGTGGAGGTGGATATTCCCGGCATCGGCCTGCTGCGCAACACCATCGCCGACGCTGCTTAAAACTACAACAGAACGAACGGGAGGAAAACATGAACAAGAAGGCTGTACATCGCCGCACCCTGCTGGCCGCCGTACCGGCGGCCATGGCGCTGGCTGGGTTGCCGGGGCGCGGGTTTGCCGCAGCGGCGGGCAACCCGTTTCCCAAAGGTTTCCTCTGGGGGGCGGCGATATCCGGCCACCAGACGGAAGGCAATAACAGCAACAGCGATATCTGGCAGCTGGAACAGTTGCAGCCCGGTCCCTTTATGGAGAAATCCGGCATCGCCTGCGATTTCTTCAACCGCTATGCCGAGGATCTGGCCCTGGCGGCGCAACTCGGTTTCAATGCATTCCGCTTTTCCCTGGAATGGTCGCGGATCGAGCCGGAGGAAGGAAGGTTCGACGACAAGGCGCTGGATCATTATCGCCGCATCGCCGCCACCTGCCGGGAAAAGGGGATGGTGCCCGCCATCACCTTCAACCATTTCACCACGCCGATCTGGTTCGCCAAGCGCGGTGGGTGGGAGGTGGCGGGCTCCGCCGATCGCTTCGCCCGCTTCTGCGAACGGGCGGTCAAGGCGGTGGGGGAATTTGCCGGCATTGCCACCACCCTGAATGAACCCAATCTGGGCCGTTTGCTGCGGGTGATCCTGCCGCCACCCATCATTGCGGATATGGGTAAGGCCATGCAGGGGGCGGCGGCGATGGTTGGGTCCGACCGTTTCTCTGCCGCCCAGTTCGGGGATCAGGATGCCATGCTGCCGAACCTGCTGGAAGGGCACCGCAAGGCGGTGGCCGCCATCAAGGCGGGGCCGGGTGATTTCTCCGTTGGCGTCTCCCTGGCCCTGGTCGATGATCAGGCCGTGGGGGCAGACTCTGTCCGCGACAAGGTGCGCGACTATCTGAACGCAGCTTGGCTGGATGCCGCCAAGGCGGATGATTTCATCGGCGTGCAGACCTATGGCCGCAACCGCTTTGACGCCAAGGGCGTGATGCAGCCGCCGGAAGGGGTTGAACTGACCCAGACGGGGGAGGAATTCTATCCCCAGGGATTGGGCGCTACCATCCGCTATGCCCATGCCGCCACCGGGCGGCCGGTCTATGTCACCGAGAACGGCATCGCCACCGCCGATGATACCCGCCGCATCGCCTATATCGACGGGGCGCTGGCGGCGGTAAAGGTTTGTCTGGCCGATGGCATTCCGGTGAAGGGCTATCTGCATTGGTCCTTCATGGATAATTTTGAATGGATTTTCGGCTATCGCCCGACCTTTGGGCTGGTCGCGGTGGACCGGCAAACCATGAAGCGCACGCCCAAGCCCAGCGCCGCCTATCTGGGTGCCATCGCCAAGCGTAACGGGGCAGCGGCATGAGCCGGGGGCTGATCGCGCGCGAGACCGCGATCAGCATCGCCATCAACAGCGCCCTGAATTATGGCTTCAGCCTGCTGGCCTTTGGCGGCACGGCAGAGGCCCCTGTTTGGGGCGTTGGTGGCCTGCTGTTCGATCTGGTGCCAACCTGTTTCATGATCACCTTGATGGGGTCGGTGGTGCCCAGCCTGATCAACCGGCGGCATTTGTCGCCTGTTCCCAGCATCCGTTTCATCCTGCTGCGCGGGTTGCTGCTGGCGCTGCTGGCCGTGCTGGTTCTGGTGCCCACCGTGGCGTTGCTGCTGCGCGGGACGGAAGTTCTGTCCTTTGCCGCAATCCTGTGGCTGAAACTGCCGCTGGGGGCGGTGCTGGCCTGTTGCGTGACCCTATGGTCGCTGCGCGGCCTGCTTCATCGGGAGCTTGTTCATGCGTAATGGTCGCACCGTAAAGGGTCTCGCGGCGGCGCTGCTGATGGCCTGCCTGCTGTCCGGCACCTCTGCCCTGGCGGCGGATGCTCTGCGTGACGGGTTCCAGGCCCCGCCAGCGGCGGCCAAGCCGCGCGTCTGGTGGCACTGGCTGGGCGGTAATGTCAGTGCCGACGGCATTGATAAGGATCTGGCCTGGATGAACCGCGTCGGCATTGGCGGTTTTCAGCTTTTCACCGGCAATCTGGAAACACCGCTGCTGATGGAAAAGCCGGTCACGGTCTATTCCCCGGAATGGCGTTCCATGGTGCGGCGCGCGGCGGAACGGGCCGACGTGCTGGGCTTGGAAATGACCATGGCGGCGTCGGCAGGGTGGAGCGAGACGGGCGGCCCCTGGGTGAAGCCCGCACAGGGCATGAAGAAACTGGTCTGGAGCGAGACGCTGCTGGAGGGGGGCAAGCCCTTCACGGGCACCCTGGCAGCGCCGCCGCGCAACAGTGGCCCGTTCCAGGACATGCCGCTGCCGCCGGAACTGCGCCTGCCGCCCCCGCCGCCGGTGCGCGGGGCCAAGCCACGCCCGGCCGCCGCCCCTGTGCCGACACCCACCCATTATGCCGATGTGGCGGTGCTGGCCTATCGGCTGGCCGATGGGGTGACGCCGCTGTCGGCCCTGAAGCCACGCATCACCAGCAGCGCCGGGGATGCCGCCCTGCTGGCCGATGGCCGCTATGATCAGGTGCTGCATCTGGAACAGAAGACGCCGGATGGCGGCTTGGCCTGGGTGGAATATGCCTTCGACAAGCCGGTCAGCCTGCCGGCTTTGACCCTGGCATCGGCCATTGAAGACCCACTGAATGCGCTGTCGCCCGCCGGCGTGGTGGAAATTGCCGATGAAACGGGCGCGTTCCGGGAACTGGTGCGCGTGCCCCCGCAGCAGGTGGTGGCTTTCCCCGCCTCTGCCCCTGTGCGCACCATTGCCCTGCCGGCAGCCAAGGCGCAGCGCTGGCGCTTCCGTTTTGACCCGCTGCCGCCGCAAGCTGTTGCCCTGCCGGGCATTCCCCCGCAGACGATCCATGCGGTGACGGAAGTGCGGTTCGAGACGGAGGCATTGCTGGACCGCTGGCAGGCCAAGGCCGCCTATGACACGATGCGGGATTACGATACCGCCACCCCGCAGGACCGTGCCGCCATGCCGCGCGATCAGGTGATCGACCTCACGGCGAAGCTGCAACCCGACGGGACGCTGGACTGGACGCCGCCGCCGGGCCGCTGGCAGGTGCTGCGCCTGGGCTATTCCCTGACCGGCACGAAAAACCACCCCGCCGACCCAGAGGGTACAGGCCTGGAGGTGGACAAGCTGGATGGGGTCGCCGTGCGTGCCTATCTGGAGGGCTATTTCAATCAGGTCGATCAGGCACTGGGTGATCTGCGCGGGGCCAAGGGGCTGAAGAACCTGCTGACCGACAGTTGGGAGGCGGGGCAGGCCAACTGGACCCCGGCTTTGCCGGCGGAATTCAAGCGTCGTCGCGGCTATGATTTGCTGCCCTGGCTGCCGGTGCTGACCGGCCGCATTGTCGGCTCGGTGGCGGATAGCGAGCGGTTCCTGTGGGATTTCCGCCGGACGATCGCCGACCTGCTGGCCGAGGCGCATTTCCGCACCATCCGCGACTTCGCCCATGAAAAGGGTCTGGGTTATTACGGGGAGGCGATGGGCACCCGCCTGCCGACCACGGGTGACGGGTTGCTGAACAAGCGCTTCACCGACATTCCCATGGGGGAGTTCTGGCAGATGCCGCCCGGTGCGCCGTCTGACCCCGCCCATACGTCCGACATTGCCGAGGCTGCGTCAGCGGCGCATTTCTATGGCCAGAACATCGTGGCGGCAGAGGCGTTGACCGCCTTGCCCTTCATTCCGCCCTTCACGGCGACGCCGGCAGCGCTGAAACCCTTTGCTGACCGTTTCCTGGCACGCGGTGTGAACCGCTTCGTCATCCATACATCGCCGCATCAGCCGCTGGATGATCTGCGCCCCGGCGTCACGCTGGGGCCGTTCGGGCAGTTTTTCACCCGGCATGAAACCTGGGCCGAACAGGCAGGGCCGTGGATGCAGTATCTGGCCCGGTCGTCGTTCCTGCAGCAGCAGGGGCGGAACGTGGCGGATATCGCCTGGTTCTATGGGGAAGGGGCGGCGGTCGCCCCGCCGGACCCGGACCGGTTGCCGCTGGCCGTGCCTGCCGGCAACCGGTTGGATTTCGTGGGCCGGGATGCGGTGACGGAACTGCTGGCCGTGAAGGATGGGCAGTGGCTGGCCCCGTCGGGGGCCACATACCGGCTGCTGGTCATCCCGCCGGGCGGGGATGGGCGGCTGACACTGTCGCTGCCTTTGTTGACGCGGCTGCGTGATCTGCTGGGGCAGGGGGCGGCGGTGCTGTCCCCCCGGCCCATCGGCAGCCCCAGCCTGGGCGATGATCCGGCGCAGGTGGCGGCCTTGATCCGGGAAATTTGGGGGCCGGAGGGGGCAAGCACGGCAGCGCGCCGGGTGGGGCAGGGGCGGCTTTATCCGGGCACGGACATTGCCGCCGCGCTGGCCGATCTGATTGTCGGGGCCGATCTGACGGTCGATGGAACTGCTGATGCGGATATCGCCTGGTCGCACCGGCGGACGGAGGAGGCGGATATCTGGTTCATCGCCAACCAGAAGGACCGGGCCGAGACCGTTACCCTGTCCCTGCGTGGCGATGGCAAGGATGTCAGCCTGTGGCACGCCGACAGCGGCAAGGTGGAACCCGCCAGCTATCGCCAGCAGGATGGTCGCACGCTGGTGCCGCTGACCCTGTCGCCGCATCAGGCCGTGTTCATCGTGCAGCGTGGTGCCGCCCCTGGCCCTGCGCGCAACGTGCCGGCTCCGGTGGAGGTGGCAAGCCTGCCGCTGGCGGGTGGCTGGGGGCTGCGCTTCCCCGCCGGGCAGGGCACGCCGGATCGGGTGGCGCTTCCGACACTGGGCCTGTGGACGGAACGGGCCGAGCCGGCTATCCGCCATTTTGCCGGTACCGCCACCTATGAAACCACGGTGACGGTCCCCGCCGACTGGAAGGGCAAGCCCGTGGAACTGGACCTGGGCACAGTCAAGGAACTGGCCAGCGTCACCATCAATGGCCAGCCGGTGGGCACCGCATGGAAGCCGCCCTTCCGCCTGGATGTGGGGGCGGCGTTGCAGCCGGGGGAAAACCGCATCAGCATCGCCGTCAGCAACCTGTGGCCCAACCGGATCGCCGGTGATGCGGCGGGGGTGGGGGTGCCAGTTACCGCCAATACCCATCCCCTGCTGCACCCCGATCCCAAGGCCCCGCTGCTGCCATCGGGTCTGGCGGGTCCTGTGCGTCTGGTTCGGATGGCGCCGCAGGGGGATCGCGGCTAGGGTGGGGTATTAAAAAACAACACCCTAGGGATGGAACATGCGCTTCAACCGGCTTGACCTGAATCTCCTTGTCATTCTGGACAAGCTGCTGGTGGAGGAAAGCGTCAGCAAGGTGGCGCAGCAGTTGAACATGACGCAATCCGCCGTCAGCAATGCGCTGCGCCGCCTGCGTGAATATTTCGAGGATGAGCTGTTCGTCCAGGTGGGTCGCCGCATGGTGCCCACCCCCTTTGCCGAAATGCTGGGGGCACAGGTACGGGATACGCTGGTGGAGCTGGAACGCATCTCCGCCAGCCGCGCCGGCTTTGATCCGGCGGGGGAGGAGCGCACCTTTACCCTGATCACCTCCGACTATGCTTTCCTGGTGTTCGTGGCGGAGGTGGTGCGCCGCTTGCGCGAACGCGCGCCGGGCATCCGCATCCGCACCGTGCTGACCACGGAAAATGCGGCGGAACATCTGCGCCAGGGTGTGGCCGATTTCCTGATCGTGCCGGAAAAACGCACGGTGGAGGAATATCCCCGCGAACCTTTGTTCAAGGATGATTTCGTCTGTGTCTGCTGGCAGGATAACCCGCTGATCGGGGACAGCATCTCCCTGGAACAATATCTGAATCTGGAACATGTCGGCACCAGCATGGGGCCGACCAAGGTGCCACATATCGATGATGAACTGCTGGCCGCCCGTGGCTTCCGCCGCAACGTCACCATCTATGCGCCCAATTTCACGCTGGTGGCCGATGCGGTGATGGGTACCGACCGGATTGCCACCATGCACCGTCGGTCCGCCAATATCTGGGCCCGGCGTCTGCCGCTGCGGCTGCTGGAATTGCCCATCCAGTTGGGTGGGTTCACCCAGATGCTGCAATGGCATAAGCACCGGTCCAGCGACCCCGGCATGGCCTGGATGCGCACCTTCATGCGCGATGTGGCCGCCGATATCGGCAGTTCCAGTAAATGAGAGCCCATCCCAACCCATCATTTTGCGAAATACACATGATGTTGAATGAAAATGAACGGTTGGGAGGTGGCTCTGTTATTGAGGGTGTGTGAAAAGGTTCGGTGACGATGCTGTTCGGCGGAACAGCCGTCACCGCCGACAAGCCCGCAAAAGCGGGCGGACAGGGGGAAACATGATCCGGTTGCCAATACCGGTGCCGCGCGTCTGACGACGCCCGACAGGTTCAAGAAGCCAACCAGCAAGCGCGATGTCCAAACGGTCGGGGCTTTCCCCAGGACCGTGACGGGCGCGGCTTGCCGACAAACAAAATCGATTTCGGGAGGGAAAAGACCATGAAGAAGGTCATTCAAACCGGCTGCCTGCGCGGCTGTGCTGCCACTGTCGCCCTGCTGGCCGGGCTGGTTTCGCCGGCGTTGGCCCAGCAATCCAACACCGTTTCGCTGGACGAGATCGTCGTCACCGCATCCCGCCGTCAGGAGAAGTTGCAGGACGTGCCGTTGGCCGTGACGGCGGTGAGCGCGCCGACCGAGAA
>Ga0209373_10001521_pt1 | contig 26733 bp, 24 predicted proteins | sample Higcelweek5metaG_FD_187173 | JGI IMG/M metagenome (GOLD analysis project Ga0209373, IMG submission 187173) | Freshwater pond sediment microbial communities from the University of Edinburgh, under environmental carbon perturbations - High... | ecosystem: Environmental > Aquatic > Freshwater >... | reverse complement strand
GCACCGCATCCAGGCCTTTCAAGACCTTGATGGAACTGGCGCCATACTCCTCCGACTGCTGCGGGGCCGTGGGTTCGTTGGGGGGGAGATCAGTCTGGGTCATGGTGGCGGAGTTTATCAGAAAGGTCGCGAAAAGAGGGGTAAAAGCGTATTCAGCCTACCAAATTTCCGCATGGCTTAGCTGCGATTGAGCGACCAGGATATGGTTGGCCCGTCCCGCCAGCGGGCGGAAGATTTCCGTATCCGTCCCGGTCATCCAGGCTTGCGCCCCGGTGGCCAGTATCTCATCGAACAGGGCCTGTCGGCGGCCTTCATCCAGATGGGCCGCCACCTCATCCAGCAGCAGCAGCGGCGGGGTGCCGGTTTCGGCCTTCATCAGCCGCGCATTGGCCAGCACGATGGCGATCAGAAGGGCCTTCTGCTCGCCGGTGCTGCCCAGTTCGGCGGGCATGTTCTTGGCGCGGTAGGTGACGCAGAGGTCGGATTTATGCGGGCCGATGCCGGCACCGCCCGCCACCGTATCCACCCGCCGCCCTTCCGCCAGCGCACGGCGGAAACCGTCTTCGGCTTCCAGCGCCGGGCGGTCGGCCAGCAGGTCATCGATGGCACCGGCCATGCGGATGCCGGGGGCGGGGAAGGGGCCGACACCCTGGGAGGCGGCTGCTTCCAGCCGCCGCGCCATTTCTGCCCGCGCGGCGGCCACGGCGATGCCGGTTTCCACCATCTGGTCTTCCAGCGCCGACAGCCAGGCCGGATCAACCGGCCCATCACGCAGAATGCGGGCACGTTCGCGCAGGGCATTTTCATATTTGGTCAGCCGCCCGGCATGACCGCTGTCGAAGCCGAACACCAGCCGGTCCAGGAAGCGCCGGCGGCCCGATGCCGCCTCCTGGAACAGCCGGTCCATCTGCGGTGTCAGCCAGACGACGGCGACATGCTCGGCCAGGGCGATCTGACCCTTGGCGGGGCGGCCATCAATATGCACCAGCCGCCGCTCGCTCTCCCCGCCTGCCGGGTCGCGCCCGGTGCCGATTTCCACCGGGCCCAGCGCTGTCTGTACCTGGGCGGCGATGGCCCAGCCGGGGCCGCCGGTCCAGTCGGCAGCACTGCTGTCGCCGATCCGCTCCGCGTCCGACAGCTTGGCCCGCCGCATCCCGCGACCGGGGGCCAGGAAGCTGACCGCTTCCAGCAGGTTGGTCTTGCCGGCCCCATTCTCCCCCGTCAGCACAACGGGCCGCGCATCACATTCCAGCCGGGCAGAGGCATAGGAACGAAAGCGCGTCAGGGTCAGGCGGGTGACGGCAAGCGTGGGGTTGGTCAAGATGCAGCGCCGCGAATGCAAATGATCGGGGGCAGGTTGGCAGCGGGCAAGCGCAGCCATGCCTTGTCACTGGTCAAGGCCGGGGCTTGCCGTTGCAGGGCCAGCGCCAGACAGGCACGGTCCCCCAGGGACAGGCCGGCTTTGCGCGTCGCCTCCCGCAGGGCGGCGGCACGGACGGCCTGATCGGCGTCGAAATCGACAATCTCGACCCCCAACCCCAGAACCACATCCCGTGCATTTACCGGCGGGATGCCGCGTTCGACCAATTTTGTCAGCGCCTCGGTGAAGTTCACGGCAGACATGGCGGCGGTGGGCAGGATGGCTTCCACCTGTTCGGCCCCCGGTTCCCGCAGCAAAAAGGCCAGTAAGGCGGAACTATCCAGCACGGGATCACTCATGATCGGCGGCGGCCCGGCGTTCGGCGATCACCTCATCGGCCAAGCTGACGCCTTCGGGCACGAACTGGCGCACGTAATCCTGGGCGCGCTTTATCGCCACGGCAATCGGCTCCAGTATCACCGCACCATCCACCAGGCGCGCCACGACCCGGCCCCCTTCCGGGATTCCCATGGCCGCCCGCATCCCGGCGGGGATGACCACCCGCCCATTCGGGGCGACCGTCAGGTTGGTTTGTGCCGTGGTGGGCATGGGAGGATTCCTTAGTGTCACATCCTTAGAATCTGACACCATAGCCGTCTGTGTCAAGATTGCCGGGACAACGGGCCACAAAAGAAAATCCCCCTGCGCGGGGCCGGGGCATTCATCTCGCCAATACGTCGGTGGACAGGTTATGCGTCTGCCAGACCGATCACGAAGGCGACGGCGCGCGTCAATTCCGCCATCTCTTCCCGGGATAAATGTCCGATTACCTGCTGAATGCGGTCACGGCGCACCGTGACCGGCTTATCCGCCATCAATTGGGAACGGGATCGCAGCCCGTTGTCAGCATTAGGGTCAATCGTTACGCGGAAATCGGCGTCCGCCAGATCGCTGGTGAATTGGACAAGGACAACGGACTGATGGGTTGGCGGTAACGCATCGGTTTGCAGGATCACCGCCGGGCGTGGCTTACCATAGTCGCCATTGGTGGCGACCACCACCACATCACCGCGTTGCATCCGTCAGGTCTTCATTATCAAAGTCGCTGACAGACTCGATCCAGTCCATGGCATCAGTCTCGGCGACCGGATCAAGGCGGGCCACTTGTTCGGCGATCCGGGCACGTAACTGGGGGGAACGGGCATCCGGGATGAACAGCCGGACTTCCCGCAGCCCTTGCGCCCGCTTGCGCTCCCGAAACGCCTTTACCCGTTCAGCTGCCTGTCCCATCGGAGCCTCCTCGCGTTACGCGTTACTGTAACGCGTAACGCAGAGGCTGGGCAAGCAGCGGGTCACACCCGCATCGGCATCAGCACATAGAGCGCCGAATTATCTGCCGCATCGCGGACGATGGTGGGGGAGCCGCTGTCGGCCATCTGCAATTTGGCGACACCGCTTTCGATCTGTGCAGTGATGTCCAGCAGGTAGCGGCTGTTGAAACCGATCTCCAGCGCGCTCTGCTCATAGACCACCTCGATCTCCTCCATCGCCGAACCGGCATCGGGGGAGTTGGCGGACAGCGTCAGCACGCCATGGCCCAGGGCCAGTTTCACGGCGCGCGACTTCTCCGTGGAGATGGTGGCCACGCGGTCCACGGCGGCGGCGAACAGCTTGGCATCCACTTCCAGCGTCTTGTCGTTTCCGGCGGGGATCACGCGTTCATAATCCGGGAAGGTGCCGTCGATCAGCTTGGAAGTCAGCGTGATGCTGTCAAAGGCAAAGCGCACCTTGGTGTCGGACAATTGTAATTCGATGCTGTCGGCGGCCTCGTCCAGCAGCTTGCGCACTTCCAGTACGGTCTTGCGCGGGATGATGACGCCGGGCACGGCTTCGGCCCCTTCCGGCAGGGCCACTTCCACGCGGGCCAGCCGGTGGCCGTCGGTGGCCACGGCGCGCAGGGCGGCGGTTTCGCCGGCCTTCGGCTTGGTGGCGTGGATATAGATACCGTTCAGGTAATAGCGCGTCTCCTCGGTGGAGATGGCGAACTTGGTCTTGTCGATCAACCCCTTCAGCGCGGCGACCGTCAGGCTGAACCGGTGGGGCAGGTCGCCCTGGGTCATCTGCGGGAAATCATCCACCGGCAGGGTGCCCAGCTTGAAGTTGGAACGACCGGAGCGCAGCGTCAGCACATCGCCAGAGGCATCCAGCTCCACCTGGCTGCCGTCGGGCAGCTTGCGGGCGATGTCATACAGCGTGTGGGCCGGGGCGGTGGCGGAGCCGGGGCGGGAGATATCCGCCGGCACGCTTTCCACAATCTCCAGGTCCATGTCGGTGGCGGTCAGCGACAACTCGCCATTTTCCGCGCGCAGCAACACGTTGGAGAGGACCGGGATGGTGTTGCGCCTCTCGACAACGCTCTGCACATGCCCGAGGGAGCGAAGCAGGGCGGCACGTTCGATGGTGATCTTCATCCTGAACCCGGTCGGTTTGTCGCCCCATGGTCGGTCCAAGGGACAGGGGAATGGTTGCACGAATCCCCACCCGGCCACCCCGGTAGCCAGAGAAGGGGGCGACACCATAGCACAAGCTTGCGCGCATGACAGGGCTTTGCTGCGTTGCATGGCTTATGGATCGACAAGTTCCACCGCCAGCCCGCCGGACAGCCGCCGCAGGGCGCGGGTGATGGCCGGCATCTCTTTCTTGTAGAGCTTTTCCAGCGGGGTCAGTGTCACCTGCCAGCTTGGTTTACCGCGCCCGCCCACTGCCCCGATACGCCGGTGGCTCCAATGCGCCACCACCCGGCCCTGGCGCAGCACCACCGGGCTGATCCAGCCGGCGGTGCGATAAATGGCGGGGCGGTGGCGTTCATCCAGATATTGGCCGGTATCCTGGTGGCCCAGCAGCCAGGGATCGAACAAAGGCAGGGCCGTGAGGTGGCCGGGCCCATGCTCGGCCTGCTGCAACGCCGTCGCATCATCGGCCATGACGAGGAATCCCGGTTTGCCGGCGATGGCAACAGGCGTGATCTCCCCCGCCAGATCGGCAAAACCCTGATGCACCGGCCCGGCGGGCAAGCCGCTGAATTTGCGGAAATCGGCGGGGCTGGCGGGGCCGAAACCGGCCAGATAGCGGCGCAGCAGGGCTGCCACTGCCGCCCGCCCGTCCATCGGGGTGATGGGCGTGCCGGGCGGCAGCCAGCTTTCCAGCCGCACGAACCGTGCCTCCCGCAACCCGCCCTCGCCATCCGCCGCTGCCCCCATGGCGGGACCATGGCAGAGATGGCCCAGCGCACAGGCCAGTTTCAGCACCCCGCCCCAGCTATGTTCCAGCCAGGGCTTGGCCCAGTCGCCCAATTGCGGCACCAGCCGGCGCGACAGATCCATACGGCTGTGCGGTCCGTCCGCCAGGGCCTGATTGATGGCGGCGATCAAGATCGCCACCTGTTCGGGCGGCAACCCCTCCCGGCTGTACCATTTCTGATAAGCGTCACTTTGCAGGCCCCGCACCCCCAGCACCATGGGCAGGTCGGTGGCGGGCAGCAGATGCAGGGTGGACCGGTGGGCCCACAGCTTCACCAGCGACCGGTGGCCATAAAGCGCCTGTTCCAGCGCGCTATCCTCCACCCCGGTGGCGGCGCGGGCGCGCAATTGCAGCAGGGCGGCGGAATGAACCTGTGCCTGCGCCCCGATCAGGCTGCCCGCCGCCGCCAGCCCGTCCGCTGCCGGTTCCAGCAGATGCTGCCGATGGAGACGGAAAGCCAGCGCCTGTTCAAGGCTGACGGCAAGCGGGTGGGCTGTCATGCAGGTGGCCTTTTGTTCCTGACCTATCGGCGCAGCATGAGGCAAGATGATTTTAGGAACAATGGGGGAACGATTTACGTAGCGTTCCAGTGATCGTGACAGATAAAGGCAGACTTCATGTCTCTCATGTTCCGGGCGGGCGGTCGCCGGTCCCCAACCCGCCAAAGGTCAAACCTTTGGCGGGTTGGGTATTATCCCGGTGCCAGAAACTTCAACCCGGCAATGCCCGTCACGATCAGGGCGATGCAGCCCAGGCGCAGCGCATCCGCCGGTTCCCCGAACAGCAGCATCCCGGCCAGCACCGTGCCCACGGTGCCGATCCCGGTCCACACCGCATACGCGGTGCCCAGCGGCAATGTCTTCAACGCCAGCCCCAGCAGCAGGATGCTGACCAGCATGGACAGCAGCGTCAGGACCGTGGGCAGCGGGCGGGTGAAACCTTCGGTATATTTAAGGCCGATCGCCCAGCCGATTTCGGCAATGCCGGCGGCCAGCAGATAGAACCAGGCCATGGAACGGGCCTCCCCTTCACAAAACGGGGCCGTCCCCTGGAGTCGGGCTGCCATCCAACGGGCCGGGTCGTCCCGGCCCGATTTTTCAGGGTTGGATGCCATGCCGGAACATATCGTTCCTGCATATTATTTGTTCAATAGTGTCCCCGGTATGGCAGGCTTGCCACAGCGCCGATCCGACGAAAGCAATAGGGTGAAATCCGTTACAGCAGAACGGCTTACCCTTGCACAGCGCGGCTGGCTGCGGCAATCTATGCACGATTATATGTATAAGGTGGCCGAAAGGGTCTGGCCTGCCGTCCGTGGCAGCGGTCCCACAGGCCGATGTCCCATGCAGAACAGGCCACCATATCCCAGGGGGGATTTCCAGGTATGACCAAATCCGAGCTGATCCAACGTCTGGCTGAGCGCAACCCGCACTTGTACCAGCGCGACGTGGAGAAGATCGTCACCACGATCTTTGATGAGATTACCGAAGCGCTGGCCCGTGGCGACCGGGTGGAATTGCGCGGTTTCGGCGCCTTCTCCGTGAAGAAGCGCGACGCCCGCACCGGCCGCAACCCGCGCACCGGTGAAAGCGTGGATGTGGATGAAAAGGTCATCCCCTTCTTCAAAACCGGCAAGCAGCTGCGTGAGCGGCTGAACACGGATGATGAATAAGCCTGCGCTGGTGGCGGATCCGGGCTTTCTGATCCTATCCCTGGCAATCTAAAAGACGAAAAAAGGGGGGCGGCGGTTAATTACCGCGCCCCCCGCCCTGTTTCTCACTTCCGCCGGTACAGCTGGCTCACATCACGCACGGCACCCTTGGCGGCGGACGTGGTGAGTGCCGCATAGGCCTGCAACGCCTGGGAGACATAGCGTTCGCGCGGGGCGGTGGGCTTCCAGCCGTTCAGGCCCAAGGATTCCATGGCGGCGCGGCGGCGGTCCAGTTCGGCATCGGTCACATCCAGGTGGATGCGGCGGTTGGGGATGTCGATCAGGATCATGTCCCCTTCCTCCACCAGACCGATGGTGCCGCCCTCGGCGGCTTCCGGGCTGGCATGGCCGATGGACAGGCCCGACGTGCCGCCGGAGAAGCGGCCATCGGTGATCAGCGCGCAGACCTTGCCCAGCCCCTTGGACTTCAGATAGCTGGTCGGATACAGCATTTCCTGCATCCCCGGCCCGCCCTTGGGCCCTTCATAGCGGATCAGCACCACATCGCCCGCCTGGATGCGGTTGCCCAGGATGGCGGAAACGGCATCATCCTGGCTTTCAAACACGCGGGCCGGGCCGCTGAAGGCGAGCGCCGACGGGTCGACGCCCGCCGTCTTCACGATACAGCCTTCCACGGCCAGATTGCCGAACAGCACGGCCAGACCGCCATCCTTGGAGAAGGCATGGTCGGCGGAACGGATCACGCCCTTGGCCCGGTCCGTGTCCAGTTCCTGATACCGGCTGGCCTGGGAGAAGGCGACGGTGGTGCGCACGCCACCGGGGGCGGCCTTGAACAGCTTCTGCACATCCGGGTCGTTGCTGACGGCAATATCCCAGCGGGCCAGCGCATCGGCCAGGGTCGGCGCATCCACGCGCTTGGCATCGGTGTGCAGCAACCCGGCGCGGGCCAACTCACCCAGAATGGACATGATGCCGCCGGCGCGATGCACATCCTCGATATGCACATCGGCCACGGCGGGGGCGACCTTGCAGATATTGGGCACGCGGCGCGACATGCGGTCAATGTCGGCCATGGTGAAATTCACCTCGCCCTCATATGCTGCGGCCAGCAGGTGCAACACCGTGTTGGTGGAACCGCCCATGGCGATATCCAGCGCAATGGCGTTCTCAAACGCTTCAAACGTGGCGATGTTGCGCGGCAGTGCGCTTTCATCGTCCTGGAAATAATAGCGCCGGGCCAGATCGACGATGGTATGACCGGCCTGCACGAACAAAGCGCGGCGGTCGGCATGGGTGGCCAGCACCGTGCCGTTGCCCGGCAGGGCCAGCCCCAGCGCCTCGGTCAGGCAGTTCATCGAATTGGCGGTGAACATGCCGGAGCAGGAACCGCAGGTCGGGCAGGCCGACCGTTCGATGACCTTCACATCCTCATCGCTGTACTTGTCATCGGCGGCCGCCACCATGGCGTCGATCAGGTCGATGGCGATTTCCTTGCCCTTCACCACCGCCTTGCCGGCCTCCATCGGGCCGCCGGACACGAAGATGGTGGGGATGTTCAGGCGCAGCGCCGCCATCAACATGCCGGGCGTGATCTTGTCGCAGTTGGAAATGCACACCAGCGCGTCGGCGCAATGGGCATTCACCATATATTCCACCGCATCGGCGATCACTTCGCGCGACGGCAGGGAATACAGCATCCCGTCATGGCCCATGGCGATGCCGTCATCCACGGCGATGGTGTTGAATTCCTTGGCGATACCGCCTGCAGCCTCGATCTCCCCCGCCACCAGCTGGCCCAGATCCTTCAGATGCACATGGCCCGGCACGAACTGGGTGAAGGAATTGGCAATGGCGATGATCGGCTTGCCGAAATCCTCGTCCTTCACGCCGGTGGCGCGCCACAGGCCACGGGCGCCGGCCATATTGCGGCCATGGGTGCTTTTGCGGGAGCGGAGCTGAGGCACGGGGGTTATCCTCTGGGTAACAAGATTTCAAAAGTGTTGGATTGTTGGATGGAAAATATCCATCCGGCGGCGGCTCCGCATCCAACATTCCTGCAACCCGTGTATGCCCGCACCCCGGTGCGGGTCAAGCACGCGCGGGACAATTCATCCCAGGGCCGCCTGGATGCTGGATTATCGCAGTGTAATCTGATGAAAATTCGCTGACGGAATTTGTGCGCTGCGAAGACAAGGCGGTGATGATGGCACAGCATCGGCGGGGCTGGCTTTTCGGGGCGATGCTGCTGGCATCGCTGATCACCAGCCTGCCGGTGTTGGCGCAAGCGCCCATGATCCCATCCATGCCCTGGTTGACGCCCCATGCGGTGCAGCAGGGCGGGCGGCAGATCAGCTATTACCGGGCCGATCATGGGGCGGACAAGCCGACCATCCTGTTCATCCAGGGATCGGGCTGCGACAGCTGGTTCGAACGGCAGGATGACGGCACGCTGGAACCGCGCAGCAATGCGCTGTCCATCATCCTGGACCGGCACGATATCAACGCCCTGCTGGTGGAAAAGCCGTTCAATAACGGGGAGGACGCCGATCGGGGGGATGATTGCAGCCGCGATTTCATCGCCGATTTCTCCGCCGATACCTGGCAGGCGGCCCTGTTTGCGGTGCTGGATGATGCACGCCGCACCCAGCCGCCGGATGCCAGCCCGATCATGGTCTTCGGCCATTCGGAGGGGGCGGACATGGCCGCATATCTGGTGGGGGCCGACCCCAGCATCCAGAAGGCCGCCATCATCGCCGGCGGTGGCCTGGATATCGCGTTTGAGATGACCAGCTTCGCCTATATTGGCGGCGGCTGGACCGGCGTGCGGGAGGAGGAGGCGGGCAAGATGTCCGACCGGATGCGCGCCATCATGGCAGGCAAGGGCCAGGATGATGAAATCCTCTGGGGTTCCAGCCTGCGCCAGTGGCGTTCCTTCCTGCGCCGCCCACCGGGGCTGGAGCTGTTGAAAAGCAAGGCCGATCTGCTGCTGGTCGGCGGCACGCGGGACAAGGATGCCTCCATGCTGGCGATGGAGGCATCCTATGCCCTGCTGGTGGCGGCGGGCCATAATGTCACCATCCGCCGGCTGGTGGGGGCCGATCACCGGCTGATGGTGCATGGGGAGCGGACGGAAACCCGCCGCCATTATAATCAGGCCATCGACTGGCTGATCGCGCCGGCAAAGGGGCAATAGCCGGTGGACAGCGGCCAGCACTGCTTGTAAGCCATGCGGGGAACTTTTCCCGAACATCGGTTGAGGGCTGCCCCCGTGCGTATCGCCACCTGGAACATCAATTCCGTCCGCCTGCGCATCGATCTGGTGATGAAGCTGCTGGACGAACAGGCACCCGATGTCCTGTGCCTGCAGGAAACCAAGGTGGTGGACGATGCCTTCCCCCGCAACGCCTTCAAGGATCGCGGGTATGAGCATATCCATATCCATGGGATGAAAAGCTATAATGGCGTGGCCATCCTGTCGCGCCTGCCCTTTTCATCCCACGATATCCGCCATTCCTGCGGGAAGGAGGATTGCCGCCACGTGCTGGCCACGCTGGAAAACGGGGTGGAGATCCATAACCTGTATATCCCCGCCGGCGGGGATATCGCCGACCCGGCGGTGAATGACAAATTCGCCCACAAGCTTCAGTTCCTGGCCGAAATGCAGGAATGGTTCCTGGCCAACCGCCGCCCGGATCAGCCGATGGTCCTGGTGGGCGATCTGAACATCGCGCCTCTGGAACATGATGTCTGGTCGCACAAGCAGTTGCTGGATGTGGTGTCCCACACGCCGATTGAGGTGGAAAAGCTGACCGCCCTGCAGAACAGCCTGAACTGGGTGGATGCGGTGCGCCATTTTGTGCCGCCCGACCGCAAGCTCTATAGCTGGTGGTCCTACCGGGCGGCGGACTGGAATGCCTCGGACAAGGGCCGCCGGCTGGACCATGTCTGGGTGACGCCGCCGCTGGCGGGGCGACTGAAGGGCCAGACCATCCTGCGCGATGCCCGCGGGTGGGAACCCAAGCCCAGCGACCATGTGCCGGTAATCGTCGATCTGGATATTTGATCGGGCGCGGTGAATGGCGGTCGGTTCAGATACCGTCCGCCATCATCTCCGGTTTTGCCGGCAGGTTGACGGTCACTTCCGTGCCGCGCCCCGGATAGCTGTCGATGCTCAGGCTGCCGCCATGCAGTTCCACCAGGGCACGCGCCACCGGCAGGCCCAGGCCGGTGCCCTGTTTACCCCGGCTGAGATGGGAATGGATCTGGCGGAACGGTTCCAGTGCCAGCGCCACCTCTTCGGGGGTCATGCCGCAGCCATTATCCGTCACCCGGAACAACACCTGTGCCGGCCCGTCGGCCAGAACGGCAACCCGCACGCTGCCGCCGGCGGGCGTGTTCTTGACGGCATTGGTCAGCAGATTCAGCAGCACCTGGCGCAGTTTCAGTGTATCTGCCATCAGGGCAGGGGCCGGCTGTTCCACGCTGGTTCCCAGATAGATGCCGCCCGTATCGGCAAGCCCGCGGAGCATGCGGACACATTCCTCCGCCAGCGCACTGACATCCACAGGTTCGGGATAAAGCTCCATCTTGCCCGATTCGATCTTGGCCAGGTCCAGTGTGTCGTTGATCAGCGCCAGCAGGTTCAGCCCGCTTTTGTGGATATCATCGGCATATTCGGCATATTTTGCGTGCCCCAATGGGCCGTGCAACTGTGACGCCATCACCTCAGCAAAGCCGATAATGGCGTTCAACGGGGTGCGGAGTTCGTGGCTGGCCACGGCAAGGAACTGCGATTTCACCGCACTGGCATGCTCTGCTTCCGCGCGTGCCGCGCGTGCCGTTGCCTCGCTTTCCTCCAGTCGCAGGATGTAACGGTTGACCAGCAGGGCCAGGGTCAGCACCAGCAGGGTGCCGATAATGCCCTGGGCCACCATCTGGTTACGCGCTGTGTGATAGCCACGCAGCGCCGACTGCATTTCATAGCCTACACCCACCACCAGATTGGTGCCTTCCAGCCTTTCATAGCTGGTGATGCGCAGGGTGCTGTCCACGGCGCTGTGACCCCGTACCACGCCGCGCGACCGTTCCCTTGCGGCCTTGATCAGCCCCTGGTTGGGGACAGTGGCCCCGACCGAACTTTGGCTTTCGCTGCCACGGGCGAAGATGGTGCCATCCATATCGACCAGGGTCGCCACCCCGCCCAAATCCAGATCCATCTGGCTGAACAGGCCGGAGAAATATTCCGAAAGTACGTCACCCACCACCACGGCCCGCACGCTGCCATCCGGCCTCTCCACCCGCACCCAGAAGGGGATGGAAGACATCAGCGGCGTCAACCCGATGATGGGTTTGCCAAAGCCGATCCGGGGCGTACCCGGTGCCGTTGCCCGGCGGAAATAATCGCTGTCTGCGAAATCCATGCCCAGCACGCCGGTGCGCGTGGCATCCACCACCTTGCCGCTGGCATCCAGCACGCCCAGGAACTTCGAGACATTATCCAGTCCCGGCACACGGCGGCGCATGCGGTCCAGGTCAACCGGCTGGCCGGCGGCCACCCGGTCGGCCACCTCCATCAGCAGTTGCTGCACCTGGCTCATGGTGCGGCTCACATGCTGGGCGAAGGCACGGGTCAGGTTGCCGGTATCGCGTTCGGCATTGGCGATGGCATCGGCATGGGAGGTACGGATCTGCCAGCCGATCAGCAGCCACAGGCCGCAGACAAGGGCGGCGCAAAGCAGGTTGATCCCCGTCCTGCCACGCGGTACGGCGGACGGCTTGATCCTGCGTGCGGGTGGGACGGTTCTGACCATGCTGGTATCGGTATCATGAAAGCCCGCGCGTCGTCACCCGGCGGCGGCGGCTTCCACCTGATCGGCCAGTTCCCGGGCCAGCCGCAACATCAGGGCGATATCCTGATCGCGTGACATTCGGTGGTCGCCATCCTTCACCAGCACCACCCGGACATCATCGCCGACCAGCGCACCGGCCAGATCCAGGCTGGTGCGCCACGGGATATCCGGGTCGCGCTGGCCATGCAGCAACCGCACCGGGCAGGCGATGGGGATCGGCCCCGGCAGCAGCAGATGGGCCCGTGCCTCCTCCAGCAGGTGGCGGGTGATGGGATATCCAGCGGGATCATAGGCCGATGGCGCGATGAAGCGCCCATCGCGTTCCAAGGCCGCCAACTGGTCTGGCCCCAACCGGAAACGGATCATCCGTTCGGTGAAATCCGGTGCGGGCGCGATGCCCAGCAGGCCCGCCACCCGATCCGCTCGCGCCAAGGCCACCAGCAGGGCGATCCAGCCGCCCATGCTGGACCCGATCAGGATTTGCGGCCCCTCCGTCAACCGGTCCAGCACGGCCAGGGCGTCATCACGCCATTGGCCGATGCTGCCCTGTTCCCATTCCCCGCCGCTGGCCCCGTGACCCTGATAATCGAAGCGGATGAAGGCGCGGCCCTCTGCCTTGGCCCAGGCTTCCAGCGATGTCGCCTTGATGCCCGTCATATCCGATCGGAAACCACCTAAGAAGACCAGCCCCGGATTCCGCCCTGCCGTGCGCCGATAGGCTATGGTGGAGCCGGCCATTTCCAGGCTATGTATCGGCCCTTCGTCAGCCATCAGTCGCATCCCATGTCGATTTCCGATAGTGCCGGTACCCTAGCCAGTGATGATGTCGCGGTAAACCCACCCGTGGACCCGTACCCCCTGTTCGGCAACGGGCGCCCTGTCATCCTGCAGGTGATCCCCACCCTGGTGACCGGCGGGGCGGAGCGGGGCTGCATCGATATCGCCGCCGCCGTGCAGCGGGCCGGCGGCACGGCCATCGTGGTCTCTGCCGGCGGGCCGATGTCGCGCGAACTGGAACGTTATGGCGCCCGGCACATCACCCTGCCGGTGCAATCCAAGAACCCGTTCACCATGCGGCGCAATGCCGACAAGCTGGCGGCGATCATCCGTGAACATCGGGTGGACCTGATCCATGCCCGGTCCCGCGCCCCGGCCTGGAGCGCCATGTGGGCGGCGCGGCGCACGCGTATCCCCTTCGTTACCACCTTCCACGCGCCCTATAATTTCAAGTCGCGGCTGAAGCGCTGGTACAATTCGGTGATGGCGCAGGGTGATCGCATCATCGCTGTTTCCGGCTTTGTCTATGATCATGTGGCGCAGAATTATGGCGTCGGGCCGGACCGGCTGCGGCTGATCCATCGCGGCGTCGATGTGGATATCATGTCACCGGAAAAGGTGACCCAGGCCCGCATGGCGCAGTTGATCCAGCAATGGCGCCTGCCGGAGGATCAGCGCATCGTGCTGCTGCCCGGTCGCCTGACCCGCTGGAAGGGGCAGACCCTGCTGATCGACGCCATCGCCCGGTTGGGCCGCGCCGATGTGCGCGCCGTGCTGGTGGGGGATGATCAGGGCCGCACCGAATATAGGCAGGAACTGGAGGAACAGATCCGCCGGCTGAACCTGGGTGGCCATGTCACCATCGCCGGCCACTGCAACGACATGGCGGCGGCCTATATGCTGTCCGACGTGGTGGTCAGCGCCTCGACCGAGCCGGAGGCGTTCGGCCGCATCATCGCCGAGGCGCAGGCCATGGGCCGCGCCGTGATCGTCACCAATCTGGGGGCGGTGAAGGAAACCGTGATCGATGGCACCACCGGGCTGGTGGTACCGCCCGACGACCCGGAAGCCATGGCCAAGGCCATTCGTGCCGCCCTGGACCTGGACCCGTTGCAGCGCCAGGCCGTAGGCAATGACGGGATGCGCCATGTGCGTGAAAATTTCACCAAGGCCGGCATGTGCCAGGCTACCCTGTCTGTCTATGCAGAGTTGCTGGGGAAATAAGCAAATTACCCGTTTCACGGGTATTTTTGGTTGAGTTATTGAATTAAAGGTCGATAATCCCGTCCCGCGTCATTGTTTAACCGGGGATGGGTCATGCGCGGTTCATTGGTCGTCGCTTTTCTGGCTGTGCTGCTGGCCGGTTGCGCCGGGCAGCCGGTAGCGGGTGTGAAGGCATCGGCCACTGCCGCCGTTCCGCCCGCCGATCTATACGTCGCCTCCCTGCAGGCTGTGGCCGTGACGGGACCGGCGGTGATCGGGCCGGCGCTGCTGCGCATCGCGGCGGATAACCCCGATCTGTTGTGGCGCGATGGGTCGGCGGGGCGACAGGTGCTGGTCGCCTCTACCATGTCCAGCAGTTCCTACCAGAAATATTACGAGGGCAAGCCTACCGGCGGCCCCAACGGCTGGGGCCAGATCTGGGTGACGGCGGTGCCGCAGCTGCGCGGCTTCTGTCAGGCGGCGGCGGGCGATGCGGCGGCCAAGACCCAGCGGGTGGTGCAATGGCTGGGCCTGAACCCCGCCGTGCCCTATGCCCAGGTGGTGGAAATGTGGATCGACCCGGCGCAGTTGGCCCGACCCTGCCCCTTGACGGACGTGACCGCCAGCACCTGCACCCTGGATGATGCCAGCACGGTGACCCGCCCGACCTGCACGGCGGGGGATACGGCCTGTGGGGAACGCCAATCCTATTGGGACTGGTTTTCCGGCAATATGCGTCAGAACCTGAAGGAAGGCGGCGCCCCCTGGACCCGGCTTGGCTACACCTTCGACTGGAAGCCCAAACAGGGCGGCGGGTTTGAACGCTATGGCGCCAGCGAATTCATCCTGAAGCCGGGGGCCAAGTACGAGGTGAAAGCGGCTTATACGCTGGCGGATTATTGTGCTGCGCCGGGGGCGTGATAGCTTGAAACGGCTTGTTCGGCGTACCATAAGCCGATCCATGAGAAGCGGACCGCGCAGGCTCCGCAGCGCGATGAGAGCAGGAGTTGCATCGATGCCAACATTCGACTTCAGCCACATGACGGCGGCTGAAAAAATCGCTTTGGCTGACGAACTTCTGGCAAGCATCGCCCCGGACGACCTCCCCCTGACCGAAGCGCAGGCCGCCGAGATCGACCGACGCCTTGCCACGCTGGATGAGGATATCAAACAGGGTCAGGACGCTTTCGCGGTTTACGAAGAATTGACGGCCCGCTATCGCAATGCGGGTTGAACTGACGCCCGCCGCCATCCGCGCCGGTGGCAACGCCGCATGTGAGCGCCCGCAAATAATCGCCGAATGCGCGCTCCCCCCTGTGATGGCGCGCGTTGACCCCGCCCTATGGCCGGCCCCACACTGACGGAAATAAACCGCCGGGAGGGTAAGCCGTTGAAGGAGAAGGAGCTGCGGATCGCGCTCGTCTGCTATGGCGGGGTCAGTCTGGCCGTTTACATGCATGGCGTGACCAAGGAACTCTGGAAGCTGGTGCGGGCCAGCCATGGGCTGCATGCCCCGCCCCACGGCCCCGTGCAGGCCCCGCAGGATACAGAGGTGGTTTACCAGGCCCTGCTGGCCGATCTGCTGCCGGACCTGTCGCTGCGGGTGCTGGTGGATGTGGCGGCGGGGGCCAGTGCCGGGGGCATCAATGCCGTGCTGCTGGCCCGTGCCATCGCCCATGATCTGGATCTGGAACCGCTGACCCGGCTGTGGCTGGAAAATGCCGATGTCACCGCCCTGCTGACGCCCGACCACAAGGCCGGGCGGTGGAGCAAATGGTTCATGCGGCCTTTGCTCTGGCTCTGGTTCCGCCGCTTCACCAACATGGCGCCGGACGAGGAAACGCGGGACAAGCTGTCATTCTTCGTGCGGTCGCGCTGGTTCTCCCCGCCGTTTGACGGCAAGCGGCTGATGGAATTCCTGCTGGATGCCGCCCGCGCCATGGGCAACAGCGGGGCCAAGCCCGATGCCAGCCTGATGCCGCGCGGCCTGCCCCTCTCCCTTCATATCACTGCCACCGATTTCCACGGCTATACCACCCGCATCCCGGCCCATGACCCGCCGGAAATTGCCGAGCGCGAACATCGCCACCGCTTCAGCTTCCGTTACCGGCGCGGCGGGGCCGGGGATGTGGAAAGCGACTTCACCGATGGCGATGTGCCGGGGCTGGTATTCGCCGCCCGGGCGTCCGCCAGCTATCCCGGTGCCTTCCCCCCGGCGCAGATAAGGCAGATGGATCATCTGCTGCATGAAAGGGCGGAGTCATGGGAGGGCCGTTCCCGGTTTTTCGAGCGGAATTTCGCTGAATATCGTCGCCATGGTGCTGACCCGGAACAGGCCAGTTTCATTGATGGGTCGGTGCTGAACAACAAACCCTTTGCCGCCGCCCTGGCCGCCATCGCCGGCCGTCCCGCCTATCGGGAGGTTGACCGCCGCATGGTCTATATCGACCCCAAGCCGGCGGTCCCGAATGGTACGGCCAAGCCGGAACCGCCGGGCTTTTTCCGCACCATCCGGGGGGCCCTGTCCGACATTCCGCGCAACGAACCGGTGCGCGATGAGTTGCTGGCCATTGCCGGGCGCAATGCACGGGTGGAGCGACTGCGCGGCCTGCTGGATGCCGCCCGCCCCCGTGTGCGTGAACAGGTGGCCCGCGTGGTGGGCGGCCCGCTACCCGATGCGCCCAGCATCGAACAGGTGCGGCAATGGCGCGATGCGGCCAGCCGCGCCGCCGCATCGCAGGCCGGTTTCGCCTATGAAGCCTATCTGCGGCTGAAGATCGAAGGCGCGTTGGAAGGGCTGGCGGGGGTGCTGACCCCCTGCCTGGGTCGGGGCGATGCGGTGGGACGCGCCACCATGCAGGCCGCCCTGCATGATTGGGCCAAGGCGCGCGGCGTGTTGCCTGACCGTATCGACGCCCCGCCAGAGGTGGAAACCGACCCGACCGACAGCGCCCCACCTTGGGTGCGCTTTCTGCGGGATTTCGATGTCGCCTTCCGCGACCGCCGCCTGCGCTTCCTGATCCGGGAGTTGAACGGGCTTTACAGCCTGTTGGGCGACGGCGAATTCGCCGATACGCGCCACAGCGATCTGGATGAAATGAAGGCCGGGCTGTACAGCGCCCTCGAACGGCTGCCCCATGCCATCGGCCTGGACATGCTGAATGCCGGGGAGCGCTCGGCGCTCAACAACCTTCTACGCGGCAATGGGCACGGCCCGCCGGGGCCGGCAGCGCTGGATCAGGCGCTGGATCGGCTGGCCACCGTCTGGAACCTGGAGGCCCAGTCGGTGGAGGTGGATGAGATTTTCGCTCTGATGGGGCTGAACTATCTGGGGCCGGGTGCGCGGGCGCGGGTGTTTGAGGCCTATCTGGGATTTGCCTTCTGGGATGTGCTGACCTTTTCCACCAGCGGCTGGGTGGAACTGGATGAATTCCACGCCATCAAGGTGGACCGGATCAGCCCGCCCGATGCCCGGCTGCTGCGCCGGGGGGGCGGGCCGGTGGAACTGCGCAGCGCCCGCATGAATGCCTTTGGCGGCTTTTTCAGCCGGCAGGACCGGGCGCTCGACTATGTGCTGGGCCGGCTGCATGCGGCTGAACGCTGTGTCGACCTGCTGGTGGATGCCGGCGGGCTGGCCCTGTCGGAAGCCCGCATCAATGCCCACAAACTGCGCGCCTTCCACGCCATTCTGCAGGCGGAGGAAGTACGGTTTGGCACCAATCATCCGGCGATGGTGCAGATCCGGAAATGGGTGGAGGCGTGCGGATAGGGCAGCCGCCCTATTCCGGGTCCACCAGCACAAACGCCCCACTTCCGCCCGGCTCTATCGCGTGTGGCACGCCAGCCGGGATCAGTTGGAAATCGCCGGCCCGCAGGGGCAGCACCTGCTCACCCAGGCGAAGCCGGATCGTGCCCGCCAGCATCAGCAGAGCTTCGGGATAGGTTGGGTGTATCTCTTCCGCCAGCCCCGCCGGATCAACCTGAAACAGTTTGATCCGGGCCACCGGCATATCGGCCAGGATGGTTGATGCCCAACCCGGCCCCAATCCGGCTGCCGCTTCCAGCATGTTCACAGGGCTTGGTTCCATCCTCGTTCCCATGAAAAAGGCCGGGGTTACCCCCGGCTTGTTCATCACACCGCCGCGCCGTGGCAGTGCTTGTACTTCTTGCCGCTGCCGCAGGGGCAGGGCGCATTGCGGGGGGTGTTGACCCAGGTATCCGCGCCCATCAAATCCGTCTCCTCTGCCACCGGCAACAGGCCGGCCCCAAAGCCGGCCCCGGCAATCTGCGGGCTGCGGCGCACCATGCCATCGGGCAAGGGGGCGTCTGCCGGCGGTATGGCGGGGGCCGCCATGGCCGGGTCGAAACGGCTTTCTTCACCGAAGAAGGGCGGGGGCGTCAGGTCGGGTTCGGCCACGCGCACCTGGATCAGCATCAGCATCTGGGTCACCTGCTCCCGCAGATTATCCAGCAGGCCGGAGAACAGCTCGAACGCTTCGCGCTTATACTCGTTCAGCGGATCGCGCTGGGCATAGGCGCGCAGGTTGATGCCCTGGCGCAGATGGTCCAGCGACAGCAGATGATCCTTCCAGACCTGATCCAGAATTTGCAGCAGCAGGCTCTTCTCGATGTTGCGGATCAGGTCGGGCCCATAGGCCGCTTCCTTTTCCGCCATCTTGGCCTCGGCGAATTCCAGCAGGCGCTCGGTGATCTGCTCATCGGCGATGCCTTCTTCCTTGGCCCATTCCCGCACCGGCAGGTCGGCCCCCAGGATGCGCAGGCATTCCTCGTGCAGCAGGTTCATATTCCATTGTTCGGCATAGGCATTTTCCGGGATGGCACGGCGCACCATGTCGGTAATCACCTCATGCCGCATTTCCTTGATCATCTCGGCCACGTCGGTGGCGTCCATGATCTCGCGGCGCTGTTCATAAATGACCTTGCGCTGGTCATTCATCACATTGTCGTATTTCAGCAGGTTCTTGCGGATGTCGAAATTGTGCGCTTCGACGCGCTGCTGGGCCTTTTCCAGGGCCTTGTTGATCCAGGGGTGGATGATCGCCTCCCCCTTCTCCAGCCCCAGCTTTTGCAGCATCCCGTCCAGACGGTTGCTGCCGAAGATGCGCATCAGGTCATCGTCCAGCGACAGGAAGAATTTCGAGGCACCGGGGTCGCCCTGGCGGCCCGAACGGCCACGCAGCTGGTTGTCGATGCGGCGGCTTTCATGGCGTTCGGTGCCCACCACATACAGCCCGCCGGCTTCCAGCACCACCTGCTTGGCCGCCGCCACCTCTTCCTTGATGGTCTGGATGCGCGCTTCGCGCTCCGGCCCTTCCGGCAACTCGGCCAGCTCATACTCGATCCGCATTTCCAGGTTGCCGCCCAACTGGATGTCGGTGCCGCGACCGGCCATGTTGGTGGCGATCGTTACGGCACCGGGACGACCCGCCTGCGAAACGATATAGGCTTCCTGTTCGTGGTAACGTGCGTTCAGCACATTATGCGGCACGTTCTTCTGCTTCAGCAGGGTCGACAGCGTTTCTGATTTCTCAATCGAAACGGTACCGACCAGGATGGGCTGCTGGCGCTGCTGGCACTCGGCCACCAGCTTCACGATGGCCTCGTACTTCTCACCCGCCGTGCGATAAACCTCGTCATCGGCATCAATGCGGCAAACCGGCAGGTTGGTGGGGATATCCACCACTTCCAGCCCATAGATTTCCTGGAATTCGGCGGCTTCCGTCATGGCCGTACCGGTCATGCCGGACAGCTTGGGGTAGATGCGAAAGTAATTCTGGAAGGTGATGCTGGCCAGCGTCTGGTTTTCGCGCTGGATCGACACGCCTTCCTTGGCTTCCAGCGCCTGATGCAGCCCTTCGGAATAGCGGCGGCCCTCCATCATGCGACCGGTGAATTCATCAATGATGACGACCTTATCGTCCTTCACGATGTAATCGACATTGGCGGTGAACAGCTTATGCGCCTTCAGCGCCTGGTTCACATGATGGACAAGGCTGATATTATGAATGTCGTAAAGGTCGCCGCTCTTCAGCAGCTCCATCTCTGTCAGGATCTGCGACACTTTTTCCGTGCCGCTCTCGGTCATAGAGACGGCCTTGGCCTTCTCGTCCTTCTCGTAATCACTTTCATCCAGCCGATTGATCACCTTGTTGACGGCGATATACAGCTCTGAACTGTCGGTGGAGGGGCCGGAAATGATCAGCGGCGTGCGCGCCTCATCCACCAGGATGCTGTCCACCTCGTCGACGATGGCGTAATTGAAGGGGCGCTGGGCCATGTCCTCGCGCCGGTACTTCATATTATCGCGCAGATAATCGAAGCCGAATTCGTTGTTGGTGCCATAGGTGATGTCGGCAGCATAGGCCTCGCGCCGTTCATGATCATCCAGCCCATGCACGATCACGCCGGTGCTCAGGCCCAGAAAGCCATAGAGCTTGCCCATATGGGTGGCATCGCGGCGGGCCAGATAATCATTCACGGTGACGACATGCACGCCCTTGCCCTGCAGGGCGTTCAGGTACACGGCCAGGGTCGCCACCAGGGTCTTGCCCTCACCGGTGCGCATTTCGGCGATTTTGCCGGAATGCAGCACCATGCCGCCGATCAGCTGCACGTCAAAATGACGCATCCCCATGACGCGGCGGGAGGCTTCGCGCACGGTGGCAAAGGCGTCGGGCAGGATATCGTCCAGCGACTCGCCCTTCTCCAACCTCTCGCGCAGCCAGTCGGTGCGCATCTGCAATTCGGCATCGGACAGCGCTTGCAGCTTCGGCTCCAGCGCATTGATCGTCTCGACCTTTTTGCGCAAGCCCTTGACCACCCGCTCATTGGCGTTGCCGAACAATTTGCGGGCAATGGCACCGAACATGGAGAACTCCGCGAAGCATATAAGGCAGGAAGGTGAAAAACGCTTAACACACCAAAACCCGGACCGGCCGTCACCGGCCGCCGGGACATGGGGTGCCATTCCCTTCAAGACAGGGGCCGGCACCGGTGACAGATAAGACCGCTTCGCCTTCCGGTCAACGTGGCTTCACTCAATCCAGCCGCCCATCGCGGAATTAGGGTGAAATATGACATCCTTTTAACGCCATTTTCCCCTGCGCCGATGGCATGGTCTTGCCGGGGCATGGGCACTCATGCTTTATGCGGACAGTCCTGGCGGGGCCCTTTTCGGGGATTGCCGGTCGGGCTGGGTGATTAGATTTCGTGGAAAGCTGGCGGACCTACAGGCCGGCCCAGCCTTTGATGTGAGGGAAATTCCTAAGATGCTGGTCAAGACGATGCGTGCCGCCCTGGTTGTCGCCATGACGACGGCCGCGCTGGGTTCTGTTTCCATGACTGCCCTGGCGCAGGACGCCAAGGCCCCCGCCGACAAGAAGGCCGCCCCGTCGCTGGCCGACGATCCGGTGGTTGCCCGCGTCAATGCCAAGGAGATCAAGCGCTCCGACGTGCTGGCGATGCTCCAGCAGTTGGACCCGCAGGTGCAGCAGATGCCGGTGCAGATGATCTATCCGCAGTTGCTGGAACAGCTGGTGCAGTCCGAACTGGTGACTGAGGCCGGCTACAAGGCCAAGCTGCAGGACAGCGCGGAAGTGAAGAAGCGCCTGAAGGAAGCCGAGCAGCAGTTCGTTCAGCAGGCCTGGCTGCGCGCCGAGATCGACAAGCGCATGACCCAGGACAAGCTGAAGACCGCCTATGACAAGTGGGTGAAGGAGAACCCGCCGCAGGATGAGGTGCGCGCCCGTCACATCCTGGTGAAGACCAAGGAAGAAGCCGACGCCATCATCAAGCAGTTGAAGGGCGGCGCTGATTTCGCCAAGCTGGCGGCGGAAAAGGGCACCGACGGCACCAAGTCCAATGGTGGCGATCTGGGTTACTTCGTGAAGGACCAGATGGTGAAGGAATTCGCCGATGCCGCCTTCGCCATGAAGCCCGGTGACATTGGGCAGACCCCCGTGAAGACCGAGTTCGGTTATCATGTCATCAAGGTTGAGGATAAGCGCAAGCAGACCCTGCCGACCTTCGATCAGGCGGCTCCGCAACTGCGTCAGGCTGTTGCCCAGGAAATCGCCGAGGAGGTGATTGAGGGGCTGCGCAAGGGTGCGAAGGTGGAAACCTTTAATATCGATGGTGGCCCGATGCCGGTCGCAGCCCCCGCACCGGCGGCGGCCCCGGCCAAGCCGGCGGAAAAGAAGTAAGTGTCAGGGGGACGGTTCGCCGTCCCCCTTTTTGTTTATGGGGTGTTTTTAGGAATTTCCCCTGCCATTTTATGCGTTTAACCGTCATTCCCGCGAAGGCGGGAATCCATACGACAGCACGGATTTTGGATTCCCGCCTTCGCGGGAATGACGGTGGTGAAGCGTTAGTGACGTTGCTGAACGCTGGGTCGTGGTAAAGCACCCCAGGAAACAGACGCTCAGTCCAGAACGCGTACCGGGGCACCCGCCGTCACGGTGCCGCCTTCGACCACCATGGCATAGACGCCGCAGACCACATGGTTGAAGCCGGTCTTCAACGCCTTGATCAGCGGCATGTCGCGTTCGCCGGTGTCGGGGTTCACCTCTACCGCCGCGCAGCGGGTGATGGTTTTGAACACCTCCAGCACCGTGCCACCAATGGCGATACGTTTGCCCACCCACTGCATTTCCGCCCAGGCCGGCAATCCTGCCAGATGCAGGTTGCCCCGGAAACGCAGCGGATCGACCGGTGCCTGGGTGACCCGTTCAATGTCCTTCACGCTGGCCAGATTGATCAGCGAGACGGCCTTTTCCGGTATGTCGGTGAAATTATGCGCCGCCGATTCCACCAGCTTGTAAGGACCGGGGGCGGCACTGCCATCCATATAGGCCGACAGGAACTGATCGATCAGCATCCGGCCCGTGGGCGTATCGATCCGCCCGCGCGCTACCGGCTTACCCGCCCGGTTCAATACCAGTTGGCAGATGGCCGGATCATATGTTGCGACCAGGGTGGCCAACCTTTCATCCCGCACCAGGGCCAGAAAATTGGTTTTCGGCTTCCAGGCCGGGGCCATGGGATCGAAATTGCTGGCCCGGTGCAGGATGGCGAAACGCCGATCCTGCGGCAGGCATTCACCCGGCACCAGGCAGACACTGTCCAGCCGCTGGGCCGACAGGCTTTTGACCGGATAATAATGGATGGCGTGGAGCGTTGCAGACATGATGATGCAGCTTAAGCGGGCAGGCGGGATGTTTGTCAACCGCACCGTTGGTCTAAAAGGGCATGCTGTTCAGCCCAGCAGGGTTTCCGCCTCGCGCAGGAACGCCTCGTCCAGGCTCGGCGGGGAGATATCCACCCCTTCCGACAGGCGGGCCACCAACTGGCGCAGCACCTCCACCCGCGCAAACCATTTGGCATCGGCGGGAATCAGGTGCCAGGGTGCCTCCTTGGTGTGGGTGCGATCGAACATCTGGTTCGCCGCCAGTTCATATTGCGGACGCCGGGCGCGGTTGCGCAGATCCTCCGATGTCAATTTCCAGCGCTTATAGGGATTGTGCAGCCGTTCGCGGAAACGGCGGCGCTGTTCATCCTCGCTGATATGCAAGAACAGTTTCACGATGCGCACGCCATCGTCGCTCAACAGCTGTTCGAACTGGTTGATCTCCTCATAGGCGCGTTGCCATTCGGCAGGTTTGGCAAAGCCCTCCACCCGTTCCACCAGCACGCGGCCATACCAGGACCGGTCGAAAATGGCGAAGGTGCCGGGTTCCGGCAGGCGCTGCCAGAAACGCCACAGATAATGCCGGCCCTGTTCCTGGGGCAGTGGGGCGGCAATGGGCCAGACATGGGCCCCGCGCGGGTCCAGCGTTTCGGTCAGCCGGCGGATGGCGCCCCCCTTGCCGGCGGCGTCCCAGCCCTCGAACACGATGATGGCGCGGCGCTTGGAATGCCAATAGGCCTGCTGCACATGCATCACCTGTTCTTGCAGGGATTCCAGCTCCTTCAGATAGGCCGACTTGTCGACGAACCGATGCTCCTTCATATCCAGCTTGTCGAGATGGGGGGCGGCGTGGCTATTTCCCATGGCGGGTGGAACTCCCTGATGTTGGCCCTGGTGGCGCGGATTCTATTGTAACGGTTTCGTTTCATCCCTTGCCATGGGAACCGGCATGGCGGACCCATGGAATTTCGGCAATCCAAGGGGCAAAAGCCCTGGCAAAAAGGAACGGCACGTTGAAAACCCTCTTGATGGCTGGGGCTTCGGCCCTGATCCTTTCCATGTCCGGCGCGCTGGCCCCCCTGGCACTGGCGGCGGATTCCCCGGTACAGGTAGCGCAGGCTGGTACAGCGAAGATGAGCGATAACCCCTTCTTCCAGGAATGGAAAACCCCCTTCGGCGTTCCGCCGTTCGATGCCATCAAGCCGGCCCATTTCCGCCCGGCCTTTGAGAAGGCGATGGCTGACCAGTTGGCCGAGATCAAGGCGATCACCGACACCAAGGCCGCGCCCAGCTTCGCCAACACCATCGATGCAATGGAAAAGAGCGGGGAACTGCTGGGCCGCGTCTCGCGCGTCTTCTCCAACCTCACCTCGTCCAACACCAATGACGATCTGGACAGGATCCAGCGCGAAATGGCCCCGCTGCTGGCGGCCCATGGCAATGCTGTCAACCTGAATGCCGCCCTGTTCCAGCGCATCAGCACCCTGCACAAGCAGAGTGACCAGTTGAAGCTGACGCCCGAACAGGCCCGCGTGCTGGACCGTTATTACCTGGAATTCGTGCGCGCGGGTGCGGAGTTGAAGGGTGAGCAGCGGCAACGGATGGCCGCCATCCTGGAACGGCTGGCCGTGCTGTCCACCAAGTTCAGCCAGAATGTGCTGGCGGACGAAAAGGAATATAAGCTGGTGCTGACCAGCAAAGATGAACTGGCCGGCCTGCCCGATTTCGTGGTGGCCGCCGCATCCCAGGCCGCCAAGGACCGGGGGCAAGCCGGTAAATATGTCATCACCCTGTCGCGCTCCTCGATTGAGCCATTCCTGACCTTCTCTGATAATCGTGCGTTGCGTGAAACGGCCTGGAAAGCCTGGATCGCCCGTGGCGACAATGGCGATGAACATGACAACAACGCCGTCATCACCGAGATCGTGCAATTGCGCATCGAGCGCGCCAACCTGCTGGGCTACAAGACCTTTGCGGAATACAAGCTGGCCGACACCATGGCCAGGAATCCCCAAGCCGTGAGCGATCTGCTGATGCAGGTCTGGGAGCCGGCCAAGGTGCGTGCCGCCGAGGAACGCGACGAGATGCAGAAGCTGGCCGCCGGGCAAGGCCAGAATATCCAGATTGAGCCGTGGGACTGGTATTACTATGCCGAGAAGGTCCGCAAGGCGAAGTACGACCTGAACGAAGAAGAGATCAAGCCGTACTTCCAACTTGATAAGATGGTGGAGGCGATGTTCTACACCGCCAACCGCCTGTTCGGCGTCAGCTTTACCGAGTTGAAGGGCGTGCCGACATACCATCCCGACGTCAAGGTCTATGAGGCCAAGGACAAGGATGGCAAGCATCTGGCCATTTTCTACAGCGACAATTTCGCCCGCCCGTCCAAGCGTTCCGGCGCCTGGATGTCCAGCCTGCGTGATCAGGAGAAGCTGAGCGGCGATATCCGCCCGATCATTCTGAACAACAACAATTTCGCCAAGGGGGCCGAGGGCCAGCCGACCCTGCTGTCCTTTGATGATGCCACCACCCTGTTCCATGAATTCGGCCATGGCCTGCACGGCATGCTGTCGAACGTGACGTATCCGCAGGTGGCGGGTACCAGCGTGCTGCGCGACTTTGTGGAATTCCCCAGCCAGGTGCTGGAACATTGGGTCGGGGAACCGGAAATTCTGCAGAAATTTGCCGTGCATTATAAGACGGGCAAGCCGATCCCGAAGGAACTGCTGGACAAGATCATCGCCTCGCAGACCTTTAACCAGGGCTTCGCCACGGTATCCTACACCTCCTCCGCCCTGGTCGATCTGGCCTATCACAGCCTGACCGACGCCAAGGGGCTGGACCCGGACAAGTTTGAACGGGAAACGCTGACCAGGCTGGGCATGCCGAAGGAAATCGTCATGCGCCACCGCAGCCCGCATTTCAGCCACATCTTCTCCGGCGACGGCTATTCATCCGGCTATTACAGCTATATGTGGGCAGAGGTGCTGGATGCCGACGGCTTCAACGCCTTCAAGGAAGCCGGCAACATCTTCGATCCGGCCCTGTCCAAGAAGCTGTACGAAAATGTCTATTCTGCCGGCGGCTCCCGCGACCCGATGGCGGCGTACATCGCCTTCCGTGGCCGCGCGCCCAAGGTGGACGCATTGCTGAAGAATCGCGGTCTGCTGGATAACCGCGTGAACTAATACCAATCTGCCGAGGGTTTGACCCTTGGCAGATTGGAGGCTGGCGACCGCCAGCCCGGCGCTCGTGCGCCGTGAAGCCAAGGGCGCGGATGCGCCCGCCCGGCGCATGAGGGATAAGCGAAATCTCCCTTGATCGGTCACGATCAAGGGAGATTGGTATGATACCAATCCATTTGGTA
>Ga0209373_10001520_pt1 | contig 26756 bp, 17 predicted proteins | sample Higcelweek5metaG_FD_187173 | JGI IMG/M metagenome (GOLD analysis project Ga0209373, IMG submission 187173) | Freshwater pond sediment microbial communities from the University of Edinburgh, under environmental carbon perturbations - High... | ecosystem: Environmental > Aquatic > Freshwater >... | reverse complement strand
AAGAAAATAACCTTTTTAAGAGGTATAGTAAGTAAAAGGCTTGCAATGCCCGCCTTTTAGGCGAGCAAGTAAAATAGCCCTTATAGGGCTAATAGCAAACCACCACTTGAAGTGGTGGTCATGACTTCTAAAAATTAATTGATTGAATTTGACTAAAATCATTTATATTTACAGAGATTGCTTGGTTATAAGAGAATGCATATAAGTAATCACCAATATAAATTGCACGTAAAGCATTATTATTTCCATCTTCAAATTCCACTCTGCCTTTTTCTGAAAATTGGCCGTTATTATACTCTAAGAATACATAATAACTTTTACTTGTTTGTTCGTTATTTTCATAATTGTAGTTATAATCATTTAAAGGAAATCCAATTATATTTTTAGTACTGTTTAAGAGTAGAGCTTTTCTTTCATATGTAGCTATAGAGTAAAGATAATTAGAACCGTTTGAATTATAAGCTAATAAAGCTTCTTCAACTAACTCATTATTATTTGAGGTGTTAAACATTACAACTTTTACACCAGTTTCTCTTCCGTTTTCGTCTGCATCTACACCAAATCCTAGTAATAAACTGTCAGTCCATTTATGCATGAAAGTGCTATATCCATTTATTTTAACTTCGTCCATGATAATTGGATTTGTAGGATCTGTTAGGTCTATTGAATATAATGGGTCTGTTTGTCTGTATGTTACGATATAAGCTATATTTTGAGAAAAGTTAACTGATTTTATACTTTCATCTAAACCGAAATCTGTTATAAATCCAACTTGATTTAAATTTTCATCTAAAACATATAAACAGTTATTTTTGGTGTTTGAAGTAGAACGTACTGCTATATCAGATTCTTCGTTAAAAGGCTTCGTTGTGAAACTGTTGTTTTCTACTGTAGTTGCTATTCTAAAATAACCATTATATTCGTCCATTGAAAACTGATTCAATACATAACCATCAACTTTTCCAGTAGCAGAATTTTCGATTAATCCATCTTTTATAGATAGTTTTGTGATATTTGTTTCTATATTTTGATTATATGAAGCTGATGTGAAGTAAAAATTTTCAAGAGATGTGTATATTTCACCGCCAAAATCAGCAAATGCTTTTATAGAAATAGGTTCTTGTGCATTGTTTATATCTATTCCTGAAACAACCGCATATGAAACAGTGTAATAATAATCATTCCATTTTTCTGGTAATAAAATATCATCAGGCTCTACGAAATTTTGATCATCATTGCAAGTGTATGAAGGGATAAATTTTGCTACATCGTCACTGCTGGTGATTTCTCCTATGTAGCTACTGGAGTCATTTGTTAATAAGTATAAGAAGTTATTAATCATTCTAGAATTTGTATAATATCCATCTTGAATATATGTATTTACAAGTTCAAGATTATCATCATTTATATTAAAAACCTTAACACCCGTTTGTTGTTTATTTGTTTCTAAGTTCATAAATGTATATAGAACAGTTAATTTATTTTCATTTATAAATATTTCAGCTGAATCTGTATAGTAACTATCGTAGTATGTTGCATTATAGTTGGAATTATTATCTTCATATAATGGGTATTTAACTACATTTTTAAATTCACCATCTTTTACATTTAAAAAGTATACATTGTTTCCTGAGGTGTAATATATGTTTTTACCATCAGTTTTTATAATATCTGCTTCATTTACGCCCTCTACTTGATTTAAAGTGTCTGAAAATTCTGGACTTTCTACTGCATCACCTGTGCCTGTTTCTTTATTATATTGTTCTTCTGCAATATCAGGTGCTCCATTGATAGTTTGTTCCTCTGGAGAGCCAGCAGCTGAATCATACGCTATTTCAACGTCTGCTTTATTTGAGTAGGAATTTTCATATTTTTTTGTGCCCAATAAACCAAAAAGATTCTTTATATTATTTTTGAATTTTTCAGAAACATATGCACTTCTAAGATTTTTATATATGTAATCGTAGCTTTCAGCAGTATTGGAATATGAACCCAACATTACTTCAGAATCACTTTTATTTGTTTTTATTTCTATTTCTTCTTTGTGTGGCATAACATTTACAACAGCCACTGTTATAATAATACATGCAGCTAAAGTAGCAATTGATTTATAAACTATACTTATTTTTTTCTGTTTTGGTTTTTTTGAGTTCTTTAACATTATTTCAATGTTTTCTGGTTTTATTTTATCTGGTATTTCATTTTTGGTTAAAATTTCTCTTATTTTTTCGTCACTCATATAAATCATCTCCTAACTATTGGATTTAACGTTTGATGCATAATCAATTTCGTTGATAGCTTTTTTTAGTTTTTCTTTTGTTCTAGAAAGTTTGGATCGTATTGAAGAGGGTTTAAGCCCATAAAAAGAAGAAATTTCTTCACTTGAATATCCGCCAAGTACAGATAAAGAAAGAATAACTCTTTCCTCATTATCTAAACGGTATATTTCTTCAGCAAGTTCAGATTTTTCAAAATCAAAATCAGATTTTAAAGAATTTTCAAAATCCTCATAATTATACTGGGCTTTGTTTATATATTCAGATTGTTTCTTCTTTATCTTATTTGTGAGAATTTTGGTAATCCAGCAACTAAAAGATTCTTCATTTTTTAACTTTTTAATTGAATTAAAAGCATCTAAAACAGTATCACTTACAATGTCGGCAGCATCCTCAGTATTTCTTAAACTGCACAATGCTATATAATATAATTTTTTATATACTTTAGAATATAGTCTTGAAAAAGCTGATGAATCACCTCTTATAGCTAGAGATACATCTTTTTTAAAATCATTATCCATAATAACCACCCTCTTCTATATTTAAATTATAAAAGTTTCCCTTTCCTTTTTTAAAACAATATATGTATTTTTCGTTACTATTCAGCCACTAAAGGTGAAGTTTGGGATTTTGCACAAGTTTTGACTCTGCGGAGTCGACCGGGATTTCTGGTCGTCCTAGATCTTCAGTAAAATATCTCGGCCTTATACATATGCCTAAATAGTAACATTATTTTAGTATACTTTGAATTTTAAAAAAACACAAGTAATTTTTCTTTTGAAACGTTTCATATATACAGTGTATAAAAATAATCAAAACGTTGCAAACAAAAAAATACTTTGTATATATACACAAATTTCTGATAAGTTTTTGTGCATATTTAAGATTTGTTAAATAATTAATAATAATTTATTGCAATATATAGGGAATAGTGATATAATAAAAAATGCAAATCAATTCATTTATAGTAATCATTTATAGAATTTAAGAAAGGGGATAATAGTGTGAATAAAATTTTAGAAGTAAAAAAATTAAGTAAACAGTATACAAAAGTTTTGGCTGTAAACAATATTTCTTTTGATGTAAAAGAAGGAGAAATTTTTGCGTTGATAGGGCCAAATGGTGCAGGGAAAACTACAACAATAAGAATGATAGCAACTCTTTTAAAACCTACAGAGGGAGAGATTATTGTAGATGGAAATAGTGTGATAAAAGAGGCAGCAAAGGTACGAGAAAAGATTACTTATTTACCAGATGAAGCTGGTGCCTATAAAACTATGACTGGAAGACAGTACTTGAAGTTTATGGCTGGTCTTTTTACAAACGATCAAGAAAAGTTAAATAAATATGTAGAAAAAGCAATAAGTATAAATGGATTGGGTGAAAGGCTTGATGAGAAAATAGGTGGATACAGTAGAGGTATGATAAGAAAACTTTTGCTTTCACGTGCAGTTATGACAAGTCCAAAACTTGCGATACTAGATGAAGCTACAAGTGGTCTTGATGTAATAAATGCTTTAGAAATAAGAAAAATGATAAAGAAATTGGCAGCAGAAGAGGGAATGTCATTTTTGTTGAGCTCTCATAATATGCTTGAAATAGAATATGTATCAGATAGAGTGGGTATCATTACGAACGGAAATCTTATGGCAATGGGAAATGTAGAAGAGTTAAAACAAAGATATAATGTTAGCAACTTAGAAGAAGTTTTTGAAAAGGTGGTGCAAGAAAATGAAATTCTTTAATCTTCTAAAAAAGGAATTAAAAGAACTAATAAATATGCAAATGATTTTAGGGCTTATTATTTCATGTTCTGTTTTTGTTATGATGGGTCAATTTATGAGTAACACCATGAATAAAATTGAAGAATCTAATGGTGAAATAAGATTGTCAGATAGTGACGATACTGAATTTACTCAAAGTTTAATTAAGGCAATAGAAGGTGCAGGAACAAAGGTTGTTAAAGTGGACACGCCAAATGAGGACAGGGCAAAAGCACTTGAAGAGTTGGATATTTCAAATTTGATAATTATTCCTCAAGGATTTACGGAAAATGTTTTGGAAAATAAAGAAATGTCGGATATAGAATTTGTTTCAGCTATTTCTAGCACTTCTCTTGCTTCGCAAATGTCATCTATGTCATATTCAACAGTAGTGAGTATAATACAAACAGCAGTAAAGCAAACTTTACTTTTAGAAAAATATGAATTTACAAATGAAGAACTTATGCATATAGAGGCACCTATAAAATTAAATGAAGTAACAGTTGTTAAAAACAAATTTGCAGATATAAGTTCGACTTCTTTAATGTCGTTTATTCAGTCTCAAGGAATTTTGATTCCTATGGTAGTATTTATTATTTTGGTTTATTCTTCTCAAATGATAGTAGCTGCTATATCCACAGAAAAAATCGATAAGACTTTAGAAACACTACTTTCTGCTCCAGTATCAAGATTATCTGTAGTATTTGCAAAAATGCTTGCTGCTGCTGTGGTAGCTTTGATAAGTTCAGGGGTATATATGTTTGGCTTTGGAAGTTACATGGGTTCTATGATGGGAAATGTAAATTCAGGTGAAGTCGCAAGTATGGTAGGGGAGGCTATGTCAACAAATGAAGCACTTACTTATCTAGGTCTTGAACTTAGTGTAGGCAGCTATGTTTTGATAGGTTTGCAAATGTTTATGACTATTTTAATAGGTTTATCCGTTTCAATGATGCTTGGTGCAATGGTTGATAATGTTAAGTCGGCACAAACTATAATATTTCCTGTTATGATTACTGCTATGGCACCTTTTATAGTAACTATGTTTGCTGATGTTTCTGAACTATCTATTTTTGTTAAGATACTATTATATATAATTCCTTTTACCCACACATTTATGTCATCTAGTAATTTGATATTTGGAAATTACTCAGCTTTTTGGTTTGGATTATTGTATCAGGTTGTATTTTTTGCAATTTGTATGATTTTGGTATTGAAACTATTTACCTCAGATAAAATATTTACTATATCACTAAATTTCGGACAAAAGAAAAAAATGAAAATTCATAAATAAAAAAACTTCGTCTTCTTAATTAAAAGAAGACGAAGTTTTTATTATCCGTTATTTATTTTTTCAGCTAAGTCATTTAAGTACATCCAACGTTCCATTTTTTCCTCTAAGAGTTTTTCTAAATCCTCTTTTTCATGAGTTAATCTTTCTAGTTCTGAATAATTACTTGCGTTTTTCTCGATTTCTATTTCAGTTTTTTCTATGTTTTTTTCAATTTCCGATATAGTCGTGTCTATAGTTTCATACTCTCTTTTTTCATTAAATGAAAATTTTGCTTTTTGAGGTTTTGCTTCTCTAGTTGTATTGTTTTTAGGCTTTTTTTCCTCGATTTTATTTTCATTTTGAGTTGGAGTTAAGTCTTCAATGCTATCTAAGTAATCACTATAACCGCCTATATATTTTTGTATTTCGCCATTTTCTGAAAAGGCCCATATATCATTTACAACCTTATCTAAAAAATATCTGTCATGAGACACTGCTATTACAGCACCTTGAAAAGTTTCAAGATAATCTTCTAAAATAGTTAAGGTTTGTATATCCAAATCATTTGTTGGCTCATCAAGTAATAGTATATTTGGTGTCCCCATAAGTATTTTTAGTAAAAACAATCGCTTTTTTTCACCACCCGAAAGCTTTTTTATAATATTCCATTGTAAGTCAGGTGGGAATAGAAATTTTTCTAGCATTTGAGAGGCAGTAAGTGTTTTTTCAGGAGTAACTATTGCGTTTGATACATTTTTTATGTAATCAATAACACGCATATTTTCATCCATTTCATCGCACTCTTGAGAAAAGTATCCTATATTTACGGTTTCGCCTACAACTAGTTCTCCGGAGTCTGGTGTTAAAATTTGATTAATAATTTTTAAAAGAGTTGATTTACCGCATCCATTTGGTCCAATAATACCTATTCTAGAATTTTTTAAAATTATATGATTGAAATCAGTAATAAGATTTTTGTCATTAATTTTTTTTGAAATGTTTTTTAATTCAATTGTTTTTTTACCAAGTCTTGAAGACATAGAATCCAATTCTAATTTTTCACCTTGAACAGGAATACTCCTTGATTTTAAACTTTCAAATTTTTCTATTCTGGATTTGCTTTTTGTTCCTCTGGCACGTGGTCCACGTTGCATCCATTCTAATTCTTTTCTAAATAAAGATTTATTTTTTCTTTCTGTGCCTAAATCCATGGCCTCTCTTTCTTGCTTTAATTCTAAAAATTTGCTGTAATTTGCGTTATAAGAATAAAGAGAACCATTATCTATTTCTATTATTTTATTTGAAATTCTATCTAAAAAATATCGGTCATGGGTTATCATAATTATAGCACCGTTGTATTTTTTTAAATATGATTCAAGCCAATTTACCATTTCACTATCTATATGATTTGTAGGTTCGTCTAAAATAAGTACATCGGAGGGTTTAATAAGTGCAGTTGCTATAGAAACCCTCTTTTTTTCTCCACCTGAAAGAGTGGATATTTTTTTGTCAAAATCATTTATTCCCAATTTGTTTAAAATGGATTTGGCTTCATAAACCTTTAGTTCCTTATCTTTATGAGAAAAATCCTTAAAAACCTGCTCTATTATAGTTAAATCGTCATTGAAATCTGGGTTTTGTGGTAAATATGAAATAGTTAATCCTTTTGATTTAGTCAAAGTTCCCGAGTCGGGGTCTATTACAGAGGACAATATTTTTAAAAAAGTGGATTTCCCTGTTCCGTTTATGCCTAAAACACCTATTTTATCACCAGTGTTTAAATAAAATGAAATGTTATCAAGTAATTTTTTTTCAACGTAACTTTTAGTTATTTTTTCAGCTGTTAATAATATCAAATAAACCATCCTTAATAGATTATAATTTATAACAATGCGTTTATGCGTTGTCTTGAACTATTTAAGTATACTATAAATAAAGGCAAATATCAACTTTTTACATAAAATAATTAATATAAAAGCGTAAATACTTATTTATGATTTGAAAATGTAGCTAAAAGGCTCAGTATTTGTGCTGACTTGATTTACAAGCTTTTTTCAGAAAAAAGTGATATTCTTAACGGATACATTGTCCCAGAATATGATATCCTTCATAAGAGAATCTAACTCTAGGCTATTTTGTCGTTTTACTAATATAAAAATTGGATTAAAATACAAATTGACACTTTATAAGCTTTATGATATCATAAATATTGTTATGAAAAATAAATGTTACTATTAAGCCTCTAAAGGGAAACTTTACGATTTTACAGGGGTTTCGACTCTGCGTCTATCGGGCTTTCCGGTCGCCCTAGACCTTCGTTAAAATATCTCCGCCCTATACATATGGCTGAATAGCAACAAATAAATCGTATTTAGGAGAAGCAAATGTTTACATTATATTTAGTTGTTCCTTGTTATAATGAGGAGGAAGTATTACCTGAAACTGCAAAAAGATTAGTTGAAAAAATGAATAGTTTAATAAAGGCAAATAAAATAAAAAGTTCAAGCAGAATTGTTTTTGTAAATGATGGCTCTAAGGATAATACATGGAGTATAATATCTTCACTTCATGAAGAAAATAAAATTTTTCAAGGAATAAATTTATCAAAAAATAAAGGTCATCAAAACGCATTGCTTGCTGGGCTTATGACAGTAAAAGAATACTGCGATGCTGCTATTTCTTTAGATGCTGATTTACAAGATGATATAAATGCTATAGATATGATGGTTGAAAAGTTTGTTGAAGGAAATGAGATTGTTTATGGTGTTAGAAATAATAGAAAAAAAGATACTTTTTTCAAAAAATTTACAGCCGAAAAATTTTACAAACTTTTAAATTTTATGGGTGCGGAAATAGTTTATAATCACGCTGATTATAGATTGATGAGTAGGAGAGCGTTAGATTGTTTAGCAAATTTTAAAGAAGTAAATATGTTTCTTAGAGGTATAGTCCCTATGATAGGGTTTAAGTCAGATATAGTGGAGTATGAGAGAAATGAAAGGTTTGCTGGTGAGTCAAAATATCCATTAAAGAAAATGCTTGCTTTTGCTTTAGAGGGGATTACCTCATTGTCAATAAAACCAATAAGAACAATCACCAGTTTGGGGCTTATTATATTTTTAATAAGTATAATAATGATGGTTTATTTTTTAGCAAGATATTTTAACGGAAATACTATACAGGGTTGGACTTCGACCATACTTTCAATATGGAGTATTGGCGGACTTCAAATACTTTCTATAGGTATAATAGGTGAATACATAGGTAAAATATATTTAGAAACAAAGGAACGCCCTAAATATATTATAGACAAATACTTAGCAGATGATGATTTATAAAAATCATCATCTGCTTTTTAGATTTTATATTCAGTTAAAATATCTAATTTTTGTTACTATTAACGTTTACGATTTTACAGGAGTTTCGACTCTGTGGAGTCGACCAGGCTTTCCGGTCGCCCTGGACCTTCGGTAAAACATCTCTTTCCTATACATATATGTTACATTTATATGCTAAATAGGAACTAATTTTTTGGACCTAAAGTAACCTTATCTCCTAGAATATATTGTTTTAAAGTGGCAACGTCTGCAACGTCAATATTACCGTCATTGTTTAAATCGGCACGTAATGATTGAGCGTTATTTAAGACGATATCCTTTGTAAGAGTTTGACATAAAGCAACTAAATCGCTATTATCTATTTTATTATCCATATTTACATCACCATATAAAACACTACTTTGAGTGGTAGTGGTGTCTGGAGTTGTTGTAGTTGTTTGTGCAGTAGTAGTAACTTGTGGAATAGTAACAGAAGTAACTGTAGTGGTTGTTGTAGCTTTAGTAGTAGTTGTTGTTGGTGTAGTAGTTACAGCAGTAGTAGTTGTTGTTGAGGAACCGCCATTATAATAATCTGTTATTGTTATTCCGTTAGGCCCCAATGGAATCTTATGGTCTAGACCTATAAATTTACCATCTTCAGTTTTCCATAAAGCGGGATACAAATAATTGTCATATTTGTTATTGTTCCATCTTAAATCTCTTCCGCCTGGAAATTCAGTTGTTCCTTCTTTATCACGTGTAAACATTCCTCCGGTATCTGCAGAGTCAATATTTATACACCAAAATGTATGATGAAGGCTATATTTATTAGATATAATATAATCTCTCATAGAACGTAAATATTTTAAATTTACATCAAGAAGTTTATCTCCACCTTCGGTTAAGCCACCCCATTCACCGATTAATAGAGGTGAAATTCCATCTTCCATTATATATGCCCAGTTTGGCTTCCAACACTGATCATATAATATTTTTTTGGCTGTAGCATCATCTGCAGTTACAAACTCACCTTTAAACCACGACTGCTCGAAAACTAGAGGACCATAATCATGAGGAGAGTAAACAAGTTGTTTTTGATATTTGCCTAAATTTATTGGATAGTCTCTTACACCTCTAAGATTTCCACCCCACCAGTTTCCATAATAATCATTTGTACCTGTCCATGGGCTAGTGTTTATTTCTTCGTCGTTCCATAAACCATCTTTAGGATACATTTCAACACCCTCTACTAAAACAAGAATGTTTGGATGTACGTCTAAGATAGCAAGTGCAGTTTCCTGTGCAACTCTTTTCCAATTGTTTTGGTGATCAGAATCATCCCAGATAGCACTTTGAGATTTAATTTTTAAATCACCGCTATTTGTATGGGGCTCATTTTTCAAATCAAAACCTATTATAGTATCATCGTTTTTATATCTTTCTGCTGTCCATACCCATGCATCTTTAAATACTTTTTCAGTGATTGTTTTGTTATACCAAAGAGGTGCAGTATGTCCTTGGTTATCAGTTTCAGCACTATGAACGTCAAGAATCACTTTTATTCCCACGCTTTTAAAAGTCTCAAGCATTAGATTAAATAATTCATAGCTATTCAAGCCCTCTAAAATAGGGTTGTTATAGCTTGTATCTGTGGACATGGGATATTCACCTTTGCTCCAAGCGTACAATAAATCTGTAGCTATTGGCATACGTACAACGTTAATACCCTTACTAGCTACCATTTTTATATCTGAAATTATATCACTATGATATGAGTCCAATAACATCATTTCTCTACAATTAAAACCAAACCAGTTTGCACCTGTAATCCATACCTTATTTCCGTTCTTGTCAACTATATTTGTTCCCTCAACATGTAACCAGTCATCTGTTAAATCATCTGTTTCAGCAGCAATTATATCAGTCTTTATATTTGCAGTTGAAAAACATAAAGTTGATGCTATAACGAGTGCACCAGTCAAAGCAATTACCTTTTTCAATATTGACATTAACAAATCCTCCTTTGTTTAAAATGTACATAAAATTTGAATTAATTAAAATAAATTTAAAAAATCCATACAAAATACCTTAATATAATATTAAACGAAAATCACCCTTTTGTCAAGATTATAGTTTTTAAAATTTATCATTGTAAAAACATAATTTTAACATAAATAATAAATATAATATAAATTAAGATAAAAATTTATAAATATTTTTATCAAAAAAAGGTTATCATTCAGCCATATGTATAAATCAGAGATGTTTTACCGAAGGTCCAGGGCGACCGGAAAGCCCGGTCGACTCCACAGAGTCGAAACTCTTATGGGATTGTAAATTTTACCTTTGAGCTGAATGGTGAAAAAACTTAAATTATAAAATAAAAGGATGATTTTTATGAAAAAAGAAAAGATAATTTTGGATGTAATAATGACTATATTGATGATATTGTTAATGAACATTGCACCTCTGGGATTGCTATTACATGAGATAATAGGTATAAGTATTTTATTTATAATTTTATTTCATAATCTACTTAATTTAAAATTTATAAAATCTATGATTAATAATTTTAAAAAACTTAAGATTAAAACAAAAGTAATGTTTATAGTAGACATAATACTTACAGTACAAATTTTGCTTGTTGTTTTTACTGGAATAGTTATATCAAAAAAATTGTTGCCAGGGCTAATAAATATAGATATGAATATATCCGATTTACATCATCTTATTGCATATACTTTATTGTTTAATATAGGAATTCATATAGGGCTGCACTGGACTATGATTATGAATGCTTTTAAAAAGATGTTGAAAATAGAAAAAGAAAATAAAATTAGGAAGACAGTTTTAAGATTAGTTGCATTTTTATTAGCTGTTTTAGGTATATATTCAATTTCAAAAGATCCTGTTAAATCACATATTACAAGGCCTTTTGAAAAAACAAAAGAACGATTAAAAACTGAAAATGGAAATAATACAATTTTTCAATATGAAAATGTAGATGATAAAAATCTAGTTATGGCAGAAGTAAAATATATTGATAATCTTTCGTTTAACAGCATAACAGAAAATATTGAAACGATTTCTGATACTATGTCACTAGATGAATATCTGTCTAAATTAGTGTGCAATGGATGTCCAAAGCATTGTCCATTAAATGCATTGGGTTGTAGAAAAGGAGAACAATATAAAACAGATGCCGTTGAAGATTATAATGAAATATATGCACAAGATGAGGTTTTAAATGAAGAAACTGTTACAGAATTAGCTGAAACAGAAGCTATTTTAGAAAGTAATATAAGTAGCACAGAAACTTTAGAAGAATATTTAGGGAATTTATTTTGTGATGGATGTCCAAAACATTGTTCATTAGCTAATTTAGGTTGCTCAAAAGGAGAGATTTACAGAGAAGAAGCGATAGCAAATTATAATAAAACCTCTATTTTAGAAACAGAAGTTTTAGCTGAAACTGAAAGTAAAATTGAAGAAGAAAATAAGGTTACAACAACGGAAGTATATGATAATAATATTGTTTCAGATGAAGAGTTAGATAAATATTTAGGAACTTTAATATGTACTGGATGTCCAAATCATTGCCCATTAAATGTACTTCAATGTGAAAAGGGAGAAATATACAAAGAAGAAGCAATGTTAAACTATAAAAGTCAATCTGAAAAACAAAAAATTGAAATGATTGAAACAGCTGAAGCAACTAAAAATAATAATGAGCCTAAGGAGTCTAACTTATTTGAAGCTTTTGCTATTTTAAGTTTGTTTATTGCAGGAACACATTATACTATAAAATTACTTGGTAAATTTTCGTCAAAAAATAAGCATTAAGAATATGACATTAATTTGAAATAAACCCTTTTTTGGTTGGATTATTTGTATTGCATTTTTATATTATTTATGATATAATCAACTTTGTATGAAATAAGAAAGATAAAAAATGTTCAAATTAAATTTTGTTTGACGATTACTATTCAGTCGCTAAAGGTAAAGTTTATAGATTTTGAAGGGGTTTCGACTCTGCGGAGTCAACCGGGCTTTCCGGTCGCCCAATGTCGTCAACTTAAGCAAATTGCTGAGGCAATTTATGAGGCTCTGCCTCAAACTCCGATTCTTTTTCTATCGCAAAAAGAAGCAAAAAAGCTCTTAAAGCGTAAAGGTTTCGCTTTCTGCGGAAAGTGACCAAGGGCGTTGCCCTTTGGAAACCTACGATTTTTTGAAAAAAATCGAGTAAAACTTTAACTTTTTTACTAAGTTGACGACATTGTCCGGTCGCCCTGGACCTTCGGTAAAACATCTCTATTATATATATGGAAGAATGGTAACGTTTAATGAGCATTTTTTATAAAATATTTTAATTTAACTAGTTTTAAGGAGTTTTTTATGAGCATTTTAAATGTAGAAAATGTAACACATGGTTTTGGTGCAAGAAGAATTTTAGAAGATGCATCTTTTCGTTTGTTAAAAGGAGAACATGTAGGTTTAGTTGGAGCAAATGGAGAGGGAAAGTCCACTTTTTTAAATATAATAACAGGTAGCTTAATGCCAGATGAAGGAAAAGTAGAATGGTGCAAGCGTATAACAACAGGATATCTTGATCAGTATAGCACTCTTACACCTGGTAAAACAATCAGAGAAGTTTTAAAAGAAGCGTTTCAGCATCTTACAGATTTAGAAAAAGAAATGATAGATATATATGAAAAAATGTCTGATTGTTCAGATGAAGAAATGGCAGAATTGATGGATGATGTAGGCGAAATTCAAGTTATGCTAGAACATAGCGGTTATTACAATATAGACAGTAAAATCGTAGAATATGCAAATGGATTAGGACTAGGTGAAATAGGACTAGATAGAGATGTCACAGAGCTTTCCGGAGGTCAAAGGGCAAAAGTTCTTTTGGCAAAATTATTGCTTGAAAATCCAATGATTTTGATATTGGACGAGCCTACAAACTTCTTAGATGAAAATCATATATCATGGCTTAAGAATTTTCTACAAAACTATGACAATGCATTTATTTTGGTTTCTCATGATATTCCTTTTTTAAATGATGTTGTAAATGTAATATACCATATTGAAAATGCTGTTTTAACACGATATACAGGTGACTATCATGACTTTAGACGTATGTATGAGCTTAAAAAACAACAAGTAGAACAGGCATATGATAAACAGCAAAAAGAAATTGCGGATTTGCAGGATTTTATTGCTAGAAATAAGGCAAGGGTAGCAACGACCAATATGGCAAAATCAAGACAAAAGAAATTGGATAAAATGGATGTCATAACATTAACAAGAGAAAAAGCAAAACCTTCTTTTAAATTTAAATCTGCTAGAACTACAGGCAAAGTAGTAATAGATGCAAAAGACTTAATTTTAGGATACAATGAACCTTTAACGAGGGTAGTTGACTTACAAGTAGAAAGAAATAAAAAGATAGCAATAAAAGGTGTAAATGGCTTGGGTAAATCTACACTTTTGAAAACACTATTGGGTTATATAAAGCCAATACAAGGAACTATAGAATTAGACCAGTTTGTGAAAGTTGGATATTTTGAACAAGAAGAAATAGCATCTAGCAAAACAGCGTTACAAGAAATATGGGACGATTATCCTTCCATGACAAATGCAGAAGTACGTGCTGCTTTAGCAAAATGCGGCCTTACAACTGAGCATATCACTTCTCAAATGAAAGTATTATCAGGGGGAGAAAATGCAAAGGTTAGACTATGCAGATTAATGTTAATGGAAATAAATCTTTTAGTACTTGACGAACCAACAAATCATTTGGATGTTGATGCAAAAGAAGAATTGAAAAAGGCAATAAAAGAATTTAAAGGAACAGTTCTGATAGTAAGCCATGAACCTGAGTTTTATAATGAAGTAGCAACAGATATTTGGAACTTAGAAGATTGGACAACAAAAATAGTATAAAATAAAAAAAGCTACGAATAATTTTAATTCGTAGCTTTTTTAGTTTATATTCAGCCATTAAAGATAAAGTTTACAATTTTGTAGGGTTTTCGACTCTGCGGAGGCGACAGGGCTTTCCGGTCGCCCGGGAACTTCGGGTGGTTTTAATATTCTAAACTAAGTTTAAGCTTCTAAAAATAAATATAAAAGCAGTTATAGTTAAAACTGAAAATAAAGTCGTTTCTACAACTATAGCTGAAGATAATGAATAATCATTGTTCATATTTTTAGACATAATATAACTACTTACTGTAGTTGGGGCACCCAACATTATAAGAATAGCTATTAACTCTTGATTTCTAAAACCCAAATATACTGCAAATGGTATAAAAATAATTGGCTGAATTATTAATTTAATAGTTGAAGCTATAAAGGAGAGTGTAAGCCTTTTCTTTACCTCTGAAAAATCAAAACCTGCACCTACAACTAGCAAAGCTAAAGGGGTTGTTAAAACTGCTATATTGTTTATACTTTTTGTCACTAGTTCAGGTATTTGAACATTTAAAAGTGAAAATGGTAGCCCTAGGGAAATTCCTATTATCATAGGGTTTTTTATCAATTCCATCAATAGTAAAGTTGGTGTTAGTTTTTGTTTTGTTTTACTGTTACTATGAATAGTCAATAAAATAACTGTAAAAATATTGTAAAAAGGAACTGTAGCCACTATCATCATAGGAACCATTCCAGATGAACCATATAAATTATTGGCAATAGAAATACCTAATATAGCAGCACTTCCACGAAATGAACCTTGCACGAAACTCCCCACTTTATCTTTTTCTTTTAAAAATAAAACTGTAAGCCCCCATATAGAAAGCATACAAATTAAAGTTACAAAGAAACAGAATAAAACAAACCTAAAATCAAAATCTTTTTTAAAATTCATTGAGGATATGTCACGAAAAAGCAATACAGGAAAGAGAATATTGTAAATAATCTTGTTAGTGGCTTTATCAAAATCACTGTTTAAAATTTTTATTTTAAATAAAAACCAACCTAAAAATATAACAAAAAAAACTGGAATAGTTGCATTTAAGCTGAAAATAAGGTTGTTCATCTGTTCATGCACCATTTTCTAAGCTTTATAAAATTAAATTCTACTTTCAATTATATCAACCATTTCTCCAACATTTTTCATACTAGAAACTTCACTCATTTTAAATCTTATTTTAAATTCCTTTTCAACAGCGGTTATAAGTGTTATATGTTCTAAACTGTCCCATTCATCAATATCATCGGCAGTTGTATTATCTGATAAAGTAATATCATCTTCATCAAAAACATCAATAAAAACCTCTGTCAATCGATCAAATATATCTTCTCTTGTCATTTTAATAATCCTCCTCTAAAACCTGAATAACGTTATTTTTATTTTCATAACTTTTAATATCTAGTTTCCAACTAGAATTTTCTTTTTCATCTTTATTAATTAAATCAAAACCAAATTTTTCGTATAAGTCATGGACCATATTATTTTTAGAAGTTCTTAAATAATATCCAAAAATGCATGAAATATTAAGCGAGCGTGCAATGGATACGAGTTTATCAAGCATTGCAAATTCCATATCTCTTTTTAAAACTCTACAACTCATAAGCCATAAATCAATATGAAGTTCATCATTTAATTTATTCCCAACAACAACAGATACAATTCCATTATCTCCGAATTTATCAGATAATTTACCATAAATAGTGATATAATTTTCAGTATCGTTCATAATTATCGACATATCACTTTCGGTATAACGTTTTGTTGTAAGGTTAAACTGATTACTTTTGTTTGTGAGTTGGGCTATTCTTGAAATAGAGATTTTATCAAAATTCTTTATAGTTGCTTTCATGTTTAGACTTAGTAAATAGTCGTTATAATTTGCAAATTTTTTATTTAAATTCTCACGTTCAGCATTTGCACGATACATATCATTTCTAGTTAAATCATCTTTGGAAAAAGTAGTTAACTCGAAGTATCCGTTTCTATCAATTGTTTCTATATAACTTTCAACATTTTCTATGCATGGAATAGAAATGAAATTATTTTGACTATATACAATCTCACGTTCAGCTGGATTATCATCAATAAACACAACACTAGAAGAGGTTAAATTTATTTCAGAACAAATCTCAGCTATATTTATATCTTTGTTTTCCCAATTTGCTTTTATTTTTATAAAATCGTCCTCTTTAAGAATATTATCTGGATGAGAAAGTCCATCTAAAGCGTTGCTCATATCATTTTTAGAGCACACGGATAATAAAATCCCAAGGTTTTTATGAGCTTTTATATAGCTTTGAAATTCAGAGTACGCCTGTGAAACAGGGGTTTCATTTCCGATTTCAATATGTTCTTTGCCATCATCGCCTATAACTCCACCCCATAAAGTATTGTCTAAATCCAAAACCATCATTTTTTTATTTTTGCCATATATAGATTTTACTATATTTGCAAGATTAAATGAAAATTCAGGGATAGCATCAATACTTAAAGCATATTTGTACATATACCAGTATAAAGGGTCAGCCCATTTTGAAATACCATAAACAGAAGATAAATAATTTATATCGTTAATATAAAAATTATCGTTTTTTTCTGCAAAATCATAAAATTTCTGATTTAACTTAGTTATAAAATTTAATTTACCATGTGGAGAACTAGCATCCCTATTACCCATGAGTCTATAGAATGGTAATTCAAAATTATTTTGAATTATTGGACATTTATATTTTTCAAATAATGATATCCACATTTCTTCAAAATACAAATATTGAGATTTTAAATTTTTCTCTAAAGTTTCTTCGCTTAATGATAAGTCAAAAATATATTCTGTAATATTTCGACTAGTGGTATGTATAAAAATTATATCAGGATTAAAGTTTACTAAATCTTGATTATGAAAAATAGAGTCATTCCAAAACTGGTTGTATTCAGATTTGTAAAAATATGGCTCTATTTCATAATTTAGCAAGAACAATTCTAAAACAGCAATGATATCGTCTGTAGTTGAACCACCAAGAACAGCAATATTAATTTTAGTTCTGGAAACTTCATTTGATAATAACGTTTTTTTTAATCTCTTTTTCTTTTTTAAAATGTAATCACTATCAAATGGATAAGAAAATATATTCATAAATACCTCTTTATTGAATTCTAATACGCTCAATGTTTTGGAAGTTTGAACCTGTTGCTGAAAAAGTATTCATAGCAAAAAGTAAATCAGTAACTCCTCTTTCACGTAGAAAATTAATTGAATTTAAATCAAAATATCTCATATCTACAACATAAATATTTTTAAAAGAACCAGTTAAAAAAGGAACTAATGCATTTCCATAACTATCCTTTATTATAGCTAAGGTTCTTTCGTTTGGTGCATCTGTTTGAATATGTGTTATTTTTTCATCTCCACCTAAAAAGGTTAAATACAAAGCACTACCAACAGCATCCATAAGCAAATTGCCTTGATATGGGTTTTGGAAAGCTGTGTTATAGTATGTGGTTGTGTATTGATTTTTAGGTTTATAATATGTAAAATCCTCAGGATTGTTGTTTAAATCTGCATCTCCAGAATAACCATATAAAGTCCCCACATATCCAGGAATTACAACTTTATCATAAGTTCTAATATCTGCAAAAGGAAGATTACATTGCTCAGCAAATTTTTTTGCAGCATAATAAGCACCTAAAGCCTGCCAGTGATGGTCAGTTCTAGAATATATATATTCATTTTTATGCTCCATTAAAGTATCGTGAACGTTGACATCTTGAACACCATTTAAATTATTGCGTATATTTTCTAAATTTTCTGGTTCGCTTCCATGTGAAATCGTTGAGTAAGAAGGCCAGTAAAATGAAATTGCAGTTGGACAAACCATAGAATAAACATTTACAGCTTCACCTAAATCAGCTTTATAGGCGTTTACATATGCAGCGTAAACCTGTCCATTTTCTAAGCTACCATAGTATATAGGAATACCTCTGTTTTTATATATCATTATATTATTACTTAATTCGCCTCCATCGTTTGGATCTTCAACAATAGGTGGAGCTGTTTCCAGAGGTGGTGTGGTGGTTGTTATTTGCGTTGTGTCTTGAGGAGGCAATGGTATTTGAGTTGTTACTTTTGTAATAGAAAAATCTTGGGGTAATGGAATTGTTTTAGGATTAAATGAATCTGATTTTTTATGGTCGACAGTGTACATTTTAATACCATCCATTTGAATTCCCAAATAAGAACGAATGGTTGCTGCAAAGTTTTTGAAATTATTTCTAAATGGAACAGTATCGTTAAAAAAAGAGGCAATACTATCTGTATACGTTCCGCTTATTAAACTTTCTTTATTGTATTTTGGGAATTCGGCTAGTTTTCTATTTTCTATTTCTGAAATAGTTGGTCTTTCAAGAACAACTAAAGATGTGGAAATACCTAACAAAACAACAGAAAAAATAAATATATTTATTATATCAAAAAATTTATTTATTTTATGTATTGAATTTCTTTTTGCATTTTTATTTACATAAATGTTCTCTTTTTTTCGTCTAAATAAAGCCATAAAAACCTCTTTTTAAAATCTAAAATACAAGAAAGGATTATTTGTAGCATCTACAAGCATAACTGAAGATGTAAATAATAGGACGATTTTGAATGTAAACGCAGTTGCATTTCCAAAAAAAGTGATAATCCTTGACTTGTTTTTTAATGCTTTTATTCCGTCTAAAATTGGTAAACATAATAAAATAGCTATTATTATTAAATATAAGTTATTTAAAAAAGATACCTTTAAAGCATCATCAATAAGAGCATTTCTGTTTAATCCAATTATGTTTTTGAAAAAATCAAGTAATCTTGAAAAGTCCTCAAAAAAGAATATTCCAAAACCAATTATTATTATTATTTTACTATAAAAATGACGTATAATCAAAGGTATTTTTTTCATCTTCTTTTTACCTATGGTGGATTCTATAAAAATGAAAATTCCAAAATAAAGTCCCCATATTATATAGTTCCAGCTTGCACCATGCCATAATCCTGTACAAAACCAAACTAAAAATAAATTTAGAACTTGTATTCTCTTTCCGAATATAGGTAAGTAAAGTAAATAATCTCTGAAGAAACTCCCTAATGAAATATGCCATCTTTGCCAGAATTCCGTTACGTCTTTACATATAAATGGGTGCTTAAAGTTTTCATCAAAATTAAAACCAAAGATATGTCCAAGTCCTATAGCCATATCAGAATAGCCTGAAAAATCAAAATACACCTGCATGGAATACATAATTACGGTGTACCATGTTGTAAGAACAGGCAATTCACTTATATCGCCTTTGAAAAAGGTGTCTACTATAGTACTTAAGTTGTTTGCAATAATTACTTTTTTTGATAGACCAACTATTATACGAGTTATTCCTTTGCTTATGCTTTGGTAATCTGATTTTCTAAAGTAAATTTCATTTTCGATAACACTATATCTAACTATAGGCCCTGCAACCAGTTGTGGGAAAAGTGAAACATACATCAAAAAATTAAAGTAATTTTTTTGAATTTTTACTTTGCCCCAATAGCAGTCTATGGAATATGAAAGGGTTTGAAATGTATAAAAACTAATACCAATAGGTAACGTGAAGTTTGGTGGTGGTATATCTGTTTTAAAAACAATATTTATATTGTTTATTATAAAGTCACTATATTTAAAAACAAAAAGCAATCCTAAATTTAGGATTAGTGAACTTGCAAGTGCTATTTTTGAACCTAATCTATCTCTGAATTTATTTATGATAAGTCCATTAACATAATCTATTGTAGCACTGAAAATCAACAAGGATATCCACACAGGTTCTCCCCATGCATAGAAAATAAGGGAAAAAACTATTAAGACTATATTTCTATACGTTATATTTTTAAAGGCAAAATAACATATAAGGCATATAGGTAAGAAAAAGTAAAGGAAAAATAAACTAGAAAAAACCATTTTTATATCTACACCTTTATAATAGATTTGAATTTATAGCTAGAATTTATTAATTGTGTATAACCATAAAATATATAAATTTATTGTTAAATATTTTAGCACACTAACTTATATTATACTACATATTTTTATATTTAGTCAATGAATAATTTGTAATTTTTATAAAAAGTGTTTATAAAGGTGACTATTCAGCCATATGTATAGGTCGGAGATATTTTACCGAAGGTCCAAGGGCGACCGGAAAGCCCGGTCGACTCCGCAGAGTCGAAATCTCTTGCTTAATGAATAATCACAAGTAGAGGCTAAATAGTAGCTTATAAAGGTGACTATTCAGCCTCTAAAGGCAAAGTCTATGATTTTGTAGCTGAACAGTCAATGTCGTCAACTTAAGAAAATTGCTGAGGCAATTTATGAGGCACTGCCTCAAACTCCGCTTCTTTTTCTATCGCAAAAAGAAGCAAAAAAGCTCTTAAAGCATAAGGATTTCGCTTTCTGCGGAAAGCGACCAAGGGCGTTGCCCTTTGGAAACCTACGATTTTTTGAAAAAAATCGAGTAAAACTTTAATTTTTTCACTAAGTTGACGACATTGGCTGAACAGTAACCTTATAAATAAAAAAATATCAAAATTTATAATCGCTATTTGTTACTCCTTTATCTAGTGCATGTATAAGTATTTCTGATATTTTTTCTGTTGATTCTATCATGTCGTCTTTTAGCCATTTTTGAATTACACTTATACAACCAGACATTCCAAAAGACGTTAAATAGTCTTTTGTTTTATCATCTATATTATTATAATTTTGATAATCTAAAAATTCATAAAAAATTTCATTTTGTATATCTATATCACAGTTATTACTTAATAAAGACTTAAAAAGAGAGGAGTTTTGTTTTATATAATCAAGTATGCGATATAGAGTTTTATATGAAATACTTTTTTTGTCTTTTAAATTTTGATTTTGCATATATTTTTTGATATTTGCGACACATTCTTTATAAATGTATTCTAAAAGCTTATATTGATTTTCAAAATGAGAATAAAAAGTACTTCTATTTATATCAGATTTTTCACAAAGCATTTTTACAGATATTTTTGAAATATGATTTTCTTTTAAACACTCTATGAGTGTGTTTTGTAAAATTATAATGGTCATTTTTATTCTTCTATCCATCTTTTTACTATCCAAAATTAAAACCTCCTAAAAATATTATGAAATATCCAACATAAAATATAAAAATGTTGGATATGTATCTTTTTAAACAACAATGATGGTTGAAAAACTACACTATGTTTATTATAATATATATATAAACAAAATACAATCATTTATATTACTATTCAGCAGCTAAAGTTAAAGTTTACAATTTTGTAGGGGTTTCGACTCTGCGGATTCGACCGGGCTTTCCAGTCTCCCTGGACCTTCGGTAAAATATCTTTGACTATACATGGCGGAATAGTAACTCATTGATTGAAAAATGGAGGACTTAATGGATAAGATAGCTAAAATAATTGTTGAAAAGAAAAAAACCATTATTATTATTTTTATTATGGCAACTATAGTATGTTCTGTTTTACAGCTTTTTGTAACCAAAAACTTCAACATGGTAGATTATTTGCCGGAAAACGCCCCTTCTACACAGGCTTTAAAGATAATGAATAAGGAATTTACAGCATCTATACCAAATACAAACGTCATGATAAAAGATGTTTCTCTTATGGAAGCTATGGAATACAAGAAAAAGCTCCTTGATTTAGACTATGTATCAAGCGTTTTATGGTTAGACGATGTGGTGGATATAAAAGTGCCTTTAGAACTACATGATAAAAGTTCAGTAGAAGGATTTTATAAAAATCAAAATGCATTATTTTCTGTAACCGTAGACAAAGGGAAAGAAAAAGAAGCGTGTGCATCTATAAGGGAAGTTATAGGAACGGAAAATTTTTACTCAGGGGAAGCTCCAGATTTGGTTTCAGCACAAGAAGGAACAGGTTCTGAAGTTGCAGGTGCATTTTTGATACTTGTTCCCGCAATATTACTTATATTATTTTTATTTACTAAATCATGGGCAGAACCGATACTTTTTATAATGACTATTGGTATTTCTATTATGTTAAATATGGGTACAAACATTTTCTTAGGTCAAATATCTTTTATGACTGCATCTATAAGTCCAATTTTACAAATGGCTGTTTCGCTAGACTACGCAATATTTTTATTACATAGTTTTGCGGATAATCGTAAAATTTATCCGGATGTAGATGTTGCGATGCGTAAAGCTATAAAGTCATCTATTTTAACAGTTTCATCTAGTGCACTTACGACTTTGTTTGGATTTATTGCACTTATGTTTATGAAGTTTGAAATAGGTGCGGATTTAGGTTTAAACTTAGCAAAAGGAATAATTTTTAGTTTTATAACTACGGTGGTATTTCTACCAACCATTACACTTAGTTTTTATAAATTTATAGATAAAACAACACATAGAAATTTTACTCCTGAATTTGAAAATATACATAAGATTTTATCTAAAATAGGAATTCCAGTTTTGATTTTTGTATTTATATTTATTGCACCTAGCTACCTTGCACAATCTAAAACAGGATTTGTATATGGATCAGCAGAAGCTATTACAGATAGTGATGGTGCAAGAGGGCGAAAAGCCATCGAAGAGGAATTTGGTAAATCTACTATAAATGTGTTACTTGTTCCAAAGGGTAATATAGTCAAAGAACTAGAGATGGCAAACGAAATCAAAAACTTAAATCATATTACAAATGTTACTTCATATGCTACTATGGTAGGAACAGTTATCCCAAAAGAATTTTTAGATGAAGAAATAATAAACCAATTTTATTCGGAAAATTATTCAAGAATTATAATATATGCAAGCACAAAAGAAGAAGGTGATATTGCATTTGATACCATAAGTAAAATAAAAGAAATTTCCGCTTATTATTATGGTGCGGAATCGTATTTGTTAGGGCAAAGTGCTACACTATATGATATGAGAGATGTTGTAGCAAAGGATAACACGTTTGTAAATATAATAGCTATAGTGGCTATATTTATGGTGCTCTTATTATCGTTTAAATCTATATCAATGCCTATCATTTTGCTTATAACTATTGAATTTTCTATATGGTTGAACTTATCTTTTACCTACTTTAGTGGAAGTTCAATTAATTTTATAGGATATCTTATTTTATGTACTGTTCAACTTGGTGCAACAGTTGACTATGCAATTTTACTAACAGATAATTATATAAAAAATAGAAAAACAAAAAACAAAAAAGAATCGATGTATAAAGCAATGGGGTCTTCTTTTAAATCAATTCTTGTGTCAGCTTTGACTTTAACTATATCAGGTTTTGCACTATACTTTACATCTTCAAACGCTGCTTCAGCAAGTATTGGTTTGCTTTTAGGAAGGGGTACTATTTTATCCTTTGTTATGGTAGTATGTGCACTCCCCACGATGCTTACTTTCTTTGATGAAACTATTTCAAAAACGACATTAAAATCTAATTTTTTATAGAGAGGTTAATTTATGAAAATAAAACAAACAGTAGCATTTTGCTTAGCATTTACAATGGTTTTTGCAAATGTAAATAATTTTGTAGGGGCTGAAAAAGAGCTTAATAATGTGAACTCAGAAAATGCACAAAATAAAAATGAACCTGCAAAGATAAAAGAAAAAAGTGAAGTTATATATGGCAAACTAACAGGGGATGGAAAATTTGATTCTGCCCATGTTGTAAATCATTTTGACATAGAAAAAGAGGGTTTGGTTGATGATTATGGAAACTATTCTTCTTTAGTTAATTTGACAGAAAGTATTGAACTTGAGCAAAAAGAAGGAATGATTTCGTTTTATGCACCTAAAGGAAGCTATTATTATCAAGGCAATACCAACAAAACAGAACTACCATGGTTTTTTGAGGTAGAATACTTTTTAAACGATGAAAAAATATCTATTGATAAAATGGATGGGGAAACAGGAAAAGTAACTATATCAATAAAAACCAAACAAAATAAGGATGTTGATAGCGTTTTTTATAATAATTATTTGTTACAAATATCAGTTTCTTTAAATGCACAAAATTTCAAAAATATCATATCAAAAGATGCAACTATCGCAGAAGCTGGAAATAATAAAATGATTACATTTACAGTTATGCCTAAAAAAGATGGAGAGTTTTCTATTACAGGGGATGCAAAGGATTTTGAAATGGATGGTATCCAAATTTCCGCAGTACCTTTTTCAGCAAATTTTGATATTCCAAGTACAGAGGATATGATAAATGACTTTAGTTTGTTATCAGATGCTGTTTCAAAATTAAACGATGGATTACTAAAAATATCTGAAGGTACTGCTAAATTATCTTCTGGTTCTGGTGAATTAAAAAAAGGATCTTCAGAGTTTAAAAAAGGATTATCTGATCTTAAAACAAACTCCTCAAAAGTAGTTTATGGTTCAAATGAAATTGAAAATGCACTAAAAAAGATATCTTCATCTTTGAATGTAGATAATGTAAATATGGATTTAAGTCAATTTACCCAATTGACTTCAGCATTAAAAGACTTATCCTATGGATTAAATGGAGTTGCATCAGGTTTAAACAAATTAAAATCAGGATTTGGTGATGCATACAATGGCTTGAATTATACAGTAGGAACTATTTCAGATGAAAGTATATCAATGGAGCAGATATCATCTCTTTTTAAAGATGTAACACCAGAACAGCAAGCTATGTTAAATAAGTTGTATGCTTCTCACGTAAATAGTCAAGAAGTAAAAAACACATATAACCAAGTTAAACCTGCTTTTGCTTCGATTTCACCTACTTTAGAGAATATAAATGTAAATGTAAGTACGATGGCAGGGGCTTTAGAGCAAATAGCAAACAATCTTGAAACTTCACTAAATGATATGCAAAACAACAACCAAATAGAACAGTTTCAACAATTGGCATATGGTTTAAAGGAACTATCTGATAATTATACTTCATTTAACAAAGGTTTAAATGAATATATAAAAGGGGTTTCTACTATTTCAGATGGTTATACAAAATTTGACCAAGGTGTTGTAGATTATTTAAATGGAGTAGATGAAATAAATAAGGGTTTAACTGAATTAAGCAATGGAACAAAGGAATTGAATGCAAATGTTGAGGATTTACCAGAAAAAGCACAACAAGAAATAGATTCTATGTTAGAAGATTATAGTTCTTCAGATTTTACTGTTAAATCTTATACTTCAGAAAAAAATAAAAATACAACTCTAGTCCAATTTGTTTTAAAAACTGAACCTATAAAAATAAAAGAAGAGCCAAAAAAAGAAGAAATAATAATTGAAGATAAAAAAGAAACATTTGTAGACCGTTTTGTTGCATTATTCAAGTAGCCAAAAACCAGCCAAGTTATTTTATTTGGCTGGTTTTCTATTTAAAAAATCAAAAATTTTAAAGTTTACTCTATTTTTTTCAAAAATCATAAGTTTCCAAAGAGCAACACCCAATGTTGTAAAATTAAGAGAAAAATTAAAGTTTTACTCGATTTTTTTCAAAAAATCGTAGGTATCCAAAGGGCAAATCCCTTGGTCGCTTTCCGTAGAAAGCGAAATCTTTATGCTTTAAGAGCTTTTTTGCTTCTTTTTGCGATAGAAAAAGAAGCGGAGTTTGAGGCAGAGCCTCATAAATTGCCTTGGCAATTTGCTTAAGTTGCTGAGTGATTTTCTCAAGTTAAGGACATTGAGCAAACAAAGTTAAGCGTAGGGATTTTGCGATAGAAAATCCCTGAACCTGCAAAGCAGGTTAAAAAAGTTTTAGAATCTGCGGAGTCGATTGAACTTTCCAGTCTCCCTGTGTATTAGGTAAAATATTATTGCATGAATATTGAGGTTATGTAATTTTATACTAAAATGAATTTAAAGAATTGATAAAACCTTTAAAAATTGATTGGATTTTATTGCTATTCAGACATTAAAGGTAAAGGTTTCGTTTGGCAAGGGTTTCGACTCTGCGGAGTCGACCGGGCTTTCCGGTCGCCCAATGTCGTCAACTTAAGCAAAATGCAAAAATAAAATTTAAACAAAGTTAGATTAATTTTCACATTTATCCTAAAAAACGGCACAACAAATAAACCCTCTAGAGTGAGTGGCTTTTGGAATTATTAG
>Ga0209373_10001518_pt1 | contig 26765 bp, 18 predicted proteins | sample Higcelweek5metaG_FD_187173 | JGI IMG/M metagenome (GOLD analysis project Ga0209373, IMG submission 187173) | Freshwater pond sediment microbial communities from the University of Edinburgh, under environmental carbon perturbations - High... | ecosystem: Environmental > Aquatic > Freshwater >... | reverse complement strand
CTCGGGGGTTTCCGTACAGGCGTACCCGAACATCATTCCCTGGTCTCCCGCGCCCTGTAAGCCGCGGAATTCCGCCAATCCGGAACCGACGACGCCCTGATTGATGTCAGGGGACTGCGAGTGGATCATGTTGAGGACGGCCATGGAATCGCAATCTAGGCCAAAATCCGAGTTGGTATAGCCGATTTCGCGGGCGATATTCCTGACGACGTTCTGTACGTCAACGTAGGTGTTCGTGGTTATCTCGCCGCCGACGAGGACAAGCGCGGTAGAGGCGAAGGTTTCGCAGGCTACGTGGCTCGCGGGATCATCCTTAAGGCAGGCGTCGAGGATTGCGTCAGATATCTGGTCGCAAAGCTTGTCTGGGTGTCCTTCACCTACGGATTCCGAGGTGAAAAGGTGACGGGTGGTATTCATGGATGATTCTCCCTTGCAATCAACGTTGATTAGTACTAACCTTAGTATACACAAATCATCTGACAAAGGCCAGAAGGAGAGGGAAATGGCGCTCTACAAGTCATATCCGAAAAAAGGCAATACGTGCAAAGTGACCTTCGAGCTTCCCGAAGAGGCGACGGCCAGCGTGAAGAAGATCGCTCTTGTCGGGGATTTCAACAACTGGGACGCTACGGCCCACTTGCTGGAAAAGAATAAAGATGGACGGTTTTCCATTACCGTTGCCCTTCAACAGGGTCATGAGTACCAATTCAGGTACCTGATGGACGATTCTCGCTGGGAAAACGATTGGGCCGCGGATAAGTATCTGCCGTCGTCGTTCGGCAATGCCGACAACTCCGTGGTAATCGTATAGTTATTAGTTCGTTTTAGTCCGCGAGCCGGTATCCTTCGTCAAGAATCTTGATCTTTTCCCTTATACCGGCAGTCGCGTGTACTATGCAGTTTTCGTCGATAAAAATACCTTCCGCTCCGTCAATCGATTCAACCAACGACATCCCCCGTTTTACCCCAAGCAAGAAGGCCGATGTGGATAACGCGTCCGCGTCGATCGATCTTGTGGCGATAATGCTGACTGAAATGAGTCCGTTATTCTCCGGAAATCCCGTTTTTGGGTTGAGTATGTGGTGATAGCGTTTTCCGTTTTCCTCGAAAAATCTCTCGTAAATACCCGAGGTCACGACCGATTCGTTCACGACCGGAACGCTCATGATGGGGTTTCCCGTCGCGTTTTTGGGGTCCTTGATGCCGATCGTCCATGGTTTTCCCGGCGCTTTTTCCCCCATCGCGTAGATGTTCCCGCCAAGGTCGACGATCGCTTGGCGTATTCCCTTTTCGTGAAGCATGGATACTAATTCGTCGGCCGCGTAACCCTTGGCGACGGCCCCGAGATCGAGTTTCATACCGGGTTTTTGGAGATACACTTCCATGGTTTCGGGGTTGAGAGAAACATTGCGATAATCGACGAGCGCAAGGGCCGACGATAGCGCGGCGGCGGACGGGACGCAAGCGTTTTCCATTCCGATGTTCCAGGCCTTAACGAGCGGCCCGACGCTGGGATCGAGTAACCCATCGGTTAGCGCGCTGAAGCGAAGCGCCTCGCCGAGCACCGTTACGGTTTCTTGCCGCGCGATGACGGTTTTGTTCCCCGCCGCGGCGTTGATGCGCGCAAGATCCGTTCCGTCTTTATTGGCGCTAAGGATGTCTTCAAGCTCCGCGAGTCTCGCAAAGAGCTCGTCGTACGTGCCGGGCGCGGCGCGGTCGAATATCCGTACCGAGCAAACGGTGCCGAGGACGTATTCGGTTCTGGATGTATCTTTATTGGCGCAGGAAACCGTTATTAGGGCGCACAAAGACGCGAGGATCAAGGAGAGTGCCTTTTTCATAAGGTAAATATAGCTGGAATGCGCGCTTTAAAAAAAGGGTTCTTAGGACTTTTGATGGCGGAGGCGCTTTTTCTCGTATAGGCGGGCGTCGCTTTCCTCGATCACCCAATCGAACGATACCGGTTTTGCGCCGGCCTCGTTATACACGTAGCCCCAGCTGGTCGAAAGGGTCCAGGGGAAACTTTTCCTGGCGTTAAACGACTCGATCTGGGCGGTGATCCTTTCCAACGCGGTGTGGATCGCCTGTTCCTCGATGTTTGTCATGAGGACGACGAATTCGTCACCGCCGTAGCGAACGACGAGATCCTTCTCGCGGAAGTTCTTCTTGAGTATGGATGAAAGGGATTGGATCGCGGCGTCCCCGTCCTTGTGCCCGAAGGCGTCATTGATTTTTTTGAGTCCATCCATGTCGAGGAAGATAAAGCAGCTTGATTGTCCAGCCACGATCGCTTGGTCGAACATATTGCGTCCCGTAAGGTAGAGGGCCCGACGATTGAACAAGCCCGTAAACTCGTCGATCATCGAGAGTCGCGACAGGGCGTCGTTCGTCTTGGTGAGGGTTTGAATATGGCTGGAAAGCTGGTCGTTCGCGATCGCGGTGTCGATGATTTGCGAGATGAGCCGCTGAATCATGTCAAACTGACCGAAGTGCTTGTTTTCGATGGACATGAGGATATAACCGTACGCGAAACCATTGTACGCGATAGGGCATAGACCGAAATGCCCGCGCAGGGGCCTGTCGCATTCGCAGATGAGTTGATTGACGGAAAAACGGGGATAATTCGAGTCAGCGATGTCTATTCGCGTTCCCCTTCGGAAAGCGAGGCGGAGTTCTCCTTCCTGGGGGTTATCGGGGGTCAGGAGCACAAGGAAAAACTTATCGATTCCGAGATCCGGGATGTTGTCCCCGATTCCCTGGATCGCTTCGGCGGTGGTCATGTTATTCGCGAGGAGATCGTTGCATTTCTGGTAGAAATGAAGGCTACCCTGATCGTTGGCGTGGATAACGGCGAACTGCTTGAGCTTGACCTGTAACAGCAATCTGAAGGCATCGATAAAAAGCGCGTTTATGAGCGATTGATCCTCGAATTCCTGGTGTCTCAGCAGACACACCGTCCATTGGGTCGCGAATGTCTGCATGAAGGATTCGATAAGCTCGCCGGAATGTGACAGGGTCGCGATCGTCTGATTGATAAACTCGACAAACCCCGTCGTGTCTCGCGTGCCGAGGCAATCCTCCACGGTTTCCTCCAGCGACCGGCGTATGAGCGCCGTCCGCTTGAGAGTGGCGGGGGACGAAGGCGTTTGGTCCAATGGTTCTATTGGAGCGCCGTTGTTTTGGGCCTTATCGAGCCAGGATAGGCAACCGCAGGATTCACGGTGCATGAAATTCGCCTCAATGACGACTTGGTCTGGAGTGTATGACGTAGTGCCCGATAGGTCCGACATTACGCGGTCCATCAACGCCGAGGTCATAGCCCTCGTCGGGAAATTAATGGTCGTCATCGAGCAGGGCAGCGAGGCGTTTTCTTCCACGTCGTCAAATCCAACGACGGCGATATCGCCCGGCACGGCAATGCCCTTATTGGTGAATTCCTGAATCGCCCCAATGGCCATTTGGTCGTTAAGGCAAATTAGGACTTCGGGAGGGTCTTCCTCGCGAGTAAGAATATGCCGAGCCGCGCGCTTTCCGTCCTCCATGGTGAAGTTCCCGTCGATGACTAGATCGGGAGGAACCGTCAGGTTGGACTCGGCAAGCGTTCGCTCGATCGTTCTTAATCGCGTCGCTGATACGCTCTCGTCGTTGTTGGGGCCGCGAAGGACCGAAAATTTTCGGTAGGAGTGATCCTTGACCAAGTGACGAATCATCTCGGCAATCGAAGGGTCTTCTTTGGTCAATACGCTGTAATAACCCGGGGTTTCGCCGAAAAGCGAATAGACCGGGATAGTATTGAACCGCGAAGCGATGGCCTGCGAGGCGGAAGAGGGGTTATGGGGCGCTATTGAATGCGGTAAAAGAATAATCGCGTCGAGCCCCCCCGGCGACGCGATCGAAAAGGCGTATGATCGCGGGCCGGAGCCTTTTCCCTTCTCGAAAGAGCCTCCGAAGAAAAAGAGCAGGTCGATTTGGCGTTCGTCCGCGGCGTCGATAAGATCCGCTATCGAACGATGGTTAAAAAAGCTTTCGGCGGAGTCAATTAATACGCCTACCCGTGGCTTTGTGGTTCGGGAAAGGTTGGTTTTCTTGACTCCGCCGCTCATATCGTAAGTATCGAATTAATCCGGTTACTTTACAATACTGAGATGTAGCTCGTTGAGCTGCTTCTGGTCGACCTCGCTCGGGCAATCGTCCATGGGGCTGATCGCGAAGCTATTCTTGGGGAACGCGATGACTTCCTTGATCGATGTTTCGCCGGCCATGAGCATGACGAGGCGGTCGAGTCCGGGCGCGATTCCGCCGTGGGGCGGGGCGCCGTACTTGAACGCGTCGGTAAGGAATCCGAATTTCTTCTGTCCTTCTTCCTCGCTGAATCCGACGATCTTGAAGATCTTCTTCTGAAGTTCGGGGTCATGGATGCGGAGGGATCCGGATGCGAGCTCGTATCCGTTGAGCACGAGGTCGTAAAGGTCTCCCTTAACGCTGCCCGGGTCGGACTCGAGGGTCGCGTGGTATTTTTCCTGCGGCCACGTGAACATATGGTGCGCGGTATCCCACTTGTTTTCTTCCTCGTTCCACTCGAACATCGGGAAGTCGACGATCCACGCGAATTCGAACCGTCCGGCCTCGCAGAGGTTAAGGTCCTTTCCGAGCCTCGTGCGTACCGCGCCGAGCGCGGTGCAGGCGATCTTTGCCTTAGGATCGGCGACGAACAGGAGGAGGTCTCCCGTCTTCGCGCCGAGTTTGGCGCAAACGTCGCTTGCCTTGCCCTCGAAGAACTTGGATACTCCGCCCTCGAGAGCGGGTTTTCCGTCCGCGCCCTGCGCGACCTTCATCCACGCAAGTCCTTTTGCCTTGTAAATTTTCGCGGTGGACTCGAGTTCCTCGATGAGTTTGCGGCTGTATTTCTCCGCGACGCCGGGGACGACGAGGGCCTTTATCTTGCCGCCCGCCGCGAGAGCGTCCTTAAACGCCTGGAAGCTTCCGAGCTCGGCGAGGAATTCGCCGTTCTGCATCTTCATGTCGAACCGAAGTTCCGGCTTGTCCGAGCCGTATAGGTCGATGGCGTCGTCGTACGCGATGCGGGTAAATTTCGTCGGAAGGGTAACGTTCATCGTTTCCTTGAAGATGTGCCCCATCAGCCCCTCGATCAGGTTGAGGATATCCTCGCGGTTAACGAAGCTCATCTCGATGTCGATCTGGGTGAATTCGGGCTGGCGGTCGCCGCGGGCGTCCTCGTCGCGATAGCAGCGCGCGATCTGGAAATACTTATCGAAGCCCGAGACCATCAGGATCTGCTTGTACAGCTGTGGCGACTGGGGAAGCGCGTAGAACTTTCCGGGATAGAGGCGTGAAGGGACCAGGTAGTCGCGCGCGCCCTCCGGGGTGGAGGCTATGAAGGTCGGGGTCTCCAACTCGAGGAAGTTCTTGCCCGTGAGATACTGGCGCGTCGCGAACGCGACTTTCGAGCGGAGGATAAGGTGCTTCTGCATCTGGCCTGAGCGGAGGTCGAGGTAGCGATATTTCAGGCGAAGGTCCTCGCTCGCGTTGGTCTTATCATCGATGACGAAAGGCAGCGTCTCGGACTTCGAGAGGATTTCGATTTTCTTGGCAACGACCTCGATGGTACCGGTGGGCATGTCGGGGTTGACCATCGAGTCAGGACGGGCGCGCACGACGCCCTCGACGGCGATGCAGTATTCCATCTTGAGCTCGGCCGCGATGGCCGCGAGGTCCGCGGTCGAGTCCGTGTCCACGACGACCTGCGTAAGGCCATAGCGATCGCGAAGGTTAATAAAGGATATCCCGCCATGGTCGCGCTTGCGGTGGACCCATCCATTCAATATTACGGTTTTTCCGTCGTCTTCCTTGCGGAGATCGCCGCAAGTAACGGTTCGTCTCATGTTTTCCATGACGGGAAGTATATCCGTAAGCCCGTTTCCGTGACAAGGAGACGGTGAAATTTTACTTTTTTACCGCCGGATTTTATACTTAAGCCATGATTACATCCGAGGATACCCGAAAAAGGCCTAGAATTCTAAACATGGTGATCGTCTTGGTTTGGCTCGTCGTATTTATGATCATTATCTTGGGGATTGGATTTCCCCTTATTTTCCTATCTTCCCTGAAGCAAGTGTACCTAACCGAGCAGACGACTACGGTAAAACTGGCCAGCGAGTTTATCAGCGAGTATTTTGAGGATAAAAAGGCGGTTGTCTCCGTGACCTCAAGGATGGGCTTTTTTCGTGAGCAAGGGCTGAAAAACCGACAGGAAACGCAGTTTCGCGGGGTTCCCGAGAATTATGCCCCCGAAATGAGGGCGTTTTTGCAAATGGTCTTAGACCAGGTCCCTTCGTTCCGATTTTTCGCCTATTTGACCCCGGATAAGGTCAGGCCGATAGCCTTGCAGCCGTTCACCGTGCAGCTCGAATTAACCGAGGATCAGTATAATCGCGGCTACGGATATCGCGAATGGGCGCAGAAAACGAAGGAATCATTCGAATCCTGGGATGGGAAAGGAGCCGTTTTACCCTATATATCGGACGCATTCGTGTCGCAACCGGGGGATATTCCCGCCGTATCGATCTCGATACCGGTTTTAGACGGCGATAAAAAAATGATCGGCATACTATACGCTAACCTGGTGCTGGATACCTTGTCCCGTTATGTGGGAAATCTGCGTTTTGGAAAGACCGGTAAGGTGTTTCTGGTTGACTCGAAAGGCCAGCTTCTCGCGCATCCGGATATTACCCCCGGGACGGCGATTACCGGCGCGAACGGCACCAGGATGACCCAGCTGCGCGATTTCTCCGAAAATCCGATGGTCGCGAACGCCCTTCGGGGAATTTTCAAGCCCGGGATTTATCGTGAAAACGGCGGGAAAAGAAGCGTGATTTCGACGTATCGAACCATCGAGCCTCTGGGATGGGTCATCGTTCTTGAGCAGGACCTGGACGAAGTATACGGCGGGGTGAGGGTCTACGCGTACGCGATAGTCTTTTTGGTGCTTTTATCGCTTGGCGTTTCATCGATCGCCTTTCTGTACATATCGCGCGAGACCGTCGAAACGGCTAGAAGGCATAACGAGCTTTTAATTATATCGGAGACCGACCCATTAACGGGGCTCCTGAATCGCCGAAGCATGCCCGGACGCATCGGTCAGTTGATCTCGGACTATAAGCGATGGGATCAGCGTTTCGTGGTGGGAATGTTCGACATCGATGACTTCAAGCAAGTAAACGACACCTTTGGGCACGCGTATGGCGACGCGGTATTGCGCGAGATAGCCATTCGCACGGTCTCGATTTTGCGTACGGAGGATTTCCTGTTCCGTTGGGGAGGCGAGGAATTCCTCGTCGTGCTCCGTAACTGCGATCTGCCGCGGGCGCGCGGCGTCGCCGAGAAGGTCAGGCACATTATCGCGGATTCCCCGATAACCGAGGGGCCGACCTCCCTTTCGATCACGATTACCGTCGGCTTAAGTCAGTATAACGGGGGCTCGATCGACGATCTGATCAATCGAGCCGACGAAGCCCTGTACGTCGGTAAGCGGAATGGGAAGAATATGGTCGTGGTCGGGGAATAGAAACGCGCCCTTAGCGACTTAGGGCGCGCGCCTGCGAATTTCGTACAGGAGAATTCCGGCAGCCACGGAAACGTTCAGGCTGTCTAGCTTTCCGTTGGTCGGAATCGACACGATCGCGTCGCATTTCTCGCGGAGAAGCCGGGCTATCCCGGTTCCTTCGCTACCCATGACGAGGACCGTCTTTCCCGTGATCTTCATCTGGGGCGCGGGGGTTCCGCCCGCGTCGGCGCCATATACCCAGAATCCCGCTTCCTTGAGCGTCTCGACCGCGCGAACGAGGTTCGAGGTGAGCGTGATGCGCACCCATGAGGACGCGCCCGCGCTGGTGCGGGAAATGACCCCGAAGTCCGTGGCGCCGCGATGCTCCGGTAGGATCACGAGGTCGACGCCGAACTGGTCCGCGCTTCGGATTATCGCGCCGACGTTATGGGGGTCCGTTATGGAGTCGAGTATTAGGACAAGGGCGGAGTCCTTCGCCGCGAGCTCGCGGACGCAATCCTCCAGTCTAAGCGGCGCCTTTTCCTCGTCGTTCGCCAGGGTCATGACGACGCCGCGATGGTCGCGCGCCGTTGGGGGAAGCTGTTGAACGAGCTTGTCCAGGCTCCCGTCGTCGGTTTCGACGACTGGTATCCCGAGCTTAAGGGCGCTCGCGATGATCTTTTTGACGCGGGGGCCCGGCTTTGAGTGCGAGATGCCCATGCCCTTGGACGCGACCAGCGCCTTGTCGTCCTCGGCCGATTTAAGTTCTTCCTCTATTGCGTGAAAACCCGTTATTACTCTCATATTTCGTACGTCTCTCCGTATTTCACGATCTGAATGTTTGGATATCCCTGCGACTCAAGGTGTTCCTTAAAGATGAGCTGAACGTCGGGTTCGCCGTGGACCATGAAGATCTTCTTGAGCCCGGTTGTGTCCATCGATTTGAGCCAATCGGTGGCTTCCGCGTAATCGGCGTGGGCGCTGAACGCGTTGATCTGTGAGATCTCCGCGCGAACCTTATGCCACTCCCCGAGGATCTTAACCTCGAGCTCGCGGTTTTGGAGCCGCCTACCCAGGGTATGCGCGGCCATGAACCCGACGAGAAGAATCTGGTTCTGCGGGTCCTCGATCGTGTTCGCGAGATGATGCGTTATCCGTCCGGCCTCGCACATTCCGTCGGCGCTGATGATGATCATCGGGCCGCTAAGCTTATTCAGGGCCTTTGACTCGTCGACGCTCGTGACGAACTTGAGCGCGTTGAAGCCGAAGGGGTTCTTATGGTGCTTGATGAAGGCTTCGTGCGTGTCGGCGTCGTAGCACTCGGGATGGATCTGGAATATGCTCGTCGCGTTAACCGCCATCGGCGAGTCGACGTAAATCTGGATCTCCGGGATGATCTTCTTGTCCACGAGGGTGTGAAAGTAATACACGAGTTCCTGCGTGCGCTCGATGGCGAAGGCCGGAATGACGATCTTGCCGTTCATCTTGATCGCCTTGAGGGCGATGTCGGCGAGCATGGCGAGCGCGTCGTCGGTGCTTTCGTGCCTGCGGTCGCCGTACGTGCTTTCGAGAACCATGTAGTCCACGGGCGGGAGTATCGCGGGGTCGCGGATAATCGCCTTCCCTTTGCGCCCAAGGTCCCCCGTGTAGGCGATCTTGGTGACGCGCCCCGTTTTTTCCGTGACGGTGAGCACGGCCATCGCGGACCCGAGGATGTGACCGGCGTCGAAAAACTCGAGGAGTACGTTCGGAGTGACGTAGGTCGGGCGGTTATAGGACACGGTTACGAATTGGTTCGTGGTGTTGACGACGTCCGATTCGTCGAACAGGGGTTTCCAGTTGAATTCCCCGCCTCTCTTTACCGCCTGTCGCGCGAGGAATTCCGCGTCGTGCGCCTGGATATGCGCGGAGTCCATCATGATTATGTTCGCGAGGTCCCTGGTCGCCGGGGTGGCGTAGATGTTGCCCCGATATCCATTAATGCCGAGCATCGGTAATAGTCCGCAGTGGTCGAAATGCGCGTGGGTCAGGATAACCGCGTCCAGTTTGTCCGCGGGAACGTCGAATTCGCGGTTCTTTCTGTCCGCCTCGGCGCGTATGCCCTGAAAGGCGCCGCAATCGATAAGGATCAGGCGTCCGTCCACTTCAAGTACGTGCTTTGAACCGGTGACTTCCTCAGCGGCCCCGAGAGAATAAAGGTTGATGCTCATTCAAAAAGGATAGACTGATTGAAGCTGTTCCGCAAGAGGATTCGATGGTATACTCAAAGAGCGAGGTGGTTTTTGTATACCAGGGAATTGAAACCCGCGCCCCTGAGGCCGGTCGTCGTCGGTAAGCCCGCGTATGGGTCATACACCGGTTTTTTCGGGGATTTGGATATTTGCGGGATGAAGCGGCCCTTTGGCGGCATTCCCTTCCCGGTGTTCCTCACGAACGTTCGCGTCATGGAAACCCTGCGGTTTATCTATTGCGACGAGAACGATATAGGCGAGATCGAGATTTTCAACGCGCGCTATTTCGCGTTTATGGAGACGACCATCTGGAACAGGAAGACGGGCCATCGGCTCGCGTATCGTCGTCTGATCCCCCCGGGCTTGGTGCGCGTTCCAGGGTCGTTCGACTCGGGCGTGACGGCCTGCAGGACGCGCAAGAGATACGTTCGCATCCATGCGCGGGTCCCCAAGAATTCCATTCTCGCCGATTTTGATTTTCTTGGGTCCAACTCTCGCCCTCCTTGCGAGGGCAGCCTTGAAATGGATCTCTCCCGGCCGGATTCCGCGAAAGCCTCTTTCCTCGTTCCTTATGAGGTTAAAAGGCGCTGTTTGGCGAGCTGTCAGGCGACCGCGCCGCTGCATGGATGGCTTTCGACGCGGTTTGACGATCATCGCATATCGCTTGACGCCGGCGTGGGTTTTTATGACGCGCGAAAGGCCTATTACTCCCTGCGGACGAAGATCAGCGCGTTGGTGGGCCTCGGTAGGATAGACGGAAGGATCGTTTCGTTTCAGCTCGGTAATTCGGTGTCGTATGACGACAACCGCTATAACGACAACGTTCTTTTTGACGGTGGGACGATAGTGCCCCTGCCACCCGTAAAAATCACGAGACCGAAAGGCGTGTCCGGCGAGTGGATGATTCAGGATACCGAGAGTATGGTTGACCTGGTTTTTACCCCGCTTTCGGACAGTTCCCGATACCTAAGCGCATTCTTCCTGAGAACCGATTACCATACCGTATACGGCATCTTTAACGGCGTACTGTTGACAGGCGACGGGAAAAAGATTGTATTAAAGGATTATCCGGGAATCGGAAAAAAAGTAAGGCTCAGGATATGAGGATTAAAAATGGTTAATGTTTTCTCGGGTTCCTTGCCGGAGGCTTCCGAAAAGGAACTGCAGGCCATGAACCAATTGATGGCCGAGAAAGAATACCGAATCAAGCCCCAGGCGAACTTCTTTAAGCCAGACAAGTCCGACAAGGTCAGTTCGGAATTCGTCCTTTACACGCTTAACGATTACTTAGGGCACCTGCAGAACGGTATTGCCTCGTCCAGGAAAATGCTTCCCTTCGACGAGGAGGGAAACGAATTTTTTCGCGAGCTTCAGGCCTTGGATCATTCCGCTTATCGGCTTTTTTCGGTTATTAGATCCTTTGACATCAAACAGCTTAGCGGAATGCTGGCCGAGTTGCAGAAGAACTCCCGCGAAGTGACGGTTAACCGCCTTCAACCCTTCGTGCGCCTTCTGTTCCAGTATATTATCCGCGTGTACTATATGGGCGCCGCGGGCATCGCGAAAAAATACCGCGTCGTTTACTCGCTCATTCTCCAGAGATACGTTCCCTCCGATCCCGAGGGCCTGCGGCTTCAGGCCACGACCGCCATTCAGGAATGGCAATACGTTTTTGACCATGTGTTTACCGGCCTATATCCGCTCGTGTTGCGGATGAGCTCCCCGACCATGCTGTCCATGCATCAGCTGTATTACGCGAATGGCTCAAAAGTCCTTGCCTGGCTTGGCTTGCAGCCGTCGGAAATCATCATAATGGACGAAAGCAAGGAAACGGCGGGAGCCGCCATGAGCGCTTCCATCGCGAGAGTCGAGCCCGAGGAACCGGTCGAGGAGGAGTTTGTCCTGCCCGATGACGTGCGAAAGGGCCTCGCCATCCTCGATGACATGTTTCCGGAGGCGGGCTGGAACATGCTGGAAGCCCTGCCGGACATGTGCGCGTACTTTCAGCCGATCCTGGAATTCGACGACGCTTTTACCCAACTGTCTCCCGATAATCCCCTTCATCAGACGATGATCATGTTTTGGATTCTGGAAGAGCTGTTTCAGGGGCTGCGCCTGATAAAGTTTGAGGCCCTTCCCGCGACGTCGGCGATCGACGACGTTGAGGACATTAATGGGATCCTGGAAAGCTGGATTTTGTACCAAGAGGCGATTTTCGACAAAAGCTTCGCAGAAGACCTGAAGGCATATACGCATCAGGTATACACGCAGCCGGACTATAACAAGACCCCGTATGGAAGAAAGCTGCTTTCCAACATGTATACCCTGACGCGCGCGATGTTTTTACCGCACTTTAACATTCAGCTTTATGGTACGGTTAAGGGCCAGAAGGACGATAGACTTCCGCCGTTTTTCACTCGCGTCTCGCGGCTTAAGCGGCTGTTGACGAGGTATTACTCCCTGATCGAGGAAGACGACTCGGCCGAAAAAGACCCCGACGCGGGAATTCCCGGAATCAGGAATCCCTGGGACCAGTACAAATTCGATATCGCCAATAATATATCGAAGCGCCTGGAATCGCTGCTCGCGAGCACTCACGTGAAGTCGCGGACGAACGCGGTGCTTATCGAGTACACATTGAATATCCTGTCGGTCCTTGATTGGTGGATAAACGATAAGACGAGTTATGCGTATCAGGATGCCCCCGATTACCTTTATCGAGTCATCGAGCCCGGGAGCTCCGTTCCGGCTTTTGGCGTTAATCCCCGAACCGACGTGGACGCGCTCTTTGCCCGGCGCATGAAACAGCTGAACGCGTCCTCCTGATCCCTTGACACCGCCCCTTGTTTTACGATAACTTGAATAGCGACTTTTGGAGCGGTGTCCGAGCGGTTTAAGGAAGCGGTCTTGAAAACCGTCGTGCCGAAAGGTACCGGGGGTTCGAATCCCCCCTGCTCCGTCAAGGATACCGACGGGGCCTAGCGGCTGCCGATAATTCAAAAGATTCCTTGGAGCGGTGCGAGAGAGGCCGAATCGGGCTCCCTGCTAAGGAGTTGTGCCCCAAAAGGGTACCGGGGGTTCGAATCCCCCCTGCTCCGTAAACCGTTATCTGTGCGGTTTTTTTTCGATGGCGCGAGTGCTTCAGCATCTTCCGGTTTGTCCGGGGGATTCGAACCGAAGCCTTCGCTGACCAAAGGGAAGATAAGGCGGCTGATGCCGCCGACAGAAGGCGTAGGCGGGCTGCAGGAGCGAACACGACGTTCGCGACGAAGCCGAATCCCCCCTGCTCCGTATTACTTGAGACTATAGCTCAGCTGGATAGAGCGTCAGATTGCGGATCTGAAGGCCGGTGGTTCGAACCCACTTAGTCTCATAGCTGTCTTTAGGGACAGCTTTTTTGTTTGCGGAATCTTGTTTCCGTTTGGAGAGATGCGAGAGTGGTTGAATCGGACGGTCTCGAAAACCGCTGAGCCGCAAGGTTCCGGGGGTTCGAATCCCCCTCTCTCCGGTTTCGCAATTGTTTTTGGTCTAGGCTCGTTCGCGGGTTCTAAACCGGCGCCTTGTGTTTTTCGGGGGATTCGAAACGAAGCCTCCGCCGAGCGAAGGCGAGGATCAAGGAGGCGGAGGCGGCCCAAAGGGCGAATCCCCCTCTCTCCGGTTTCGCATTTGTTTTTTTGGAGAGATGTCCGAGTGGTCGAAGGTGTACGCTTGGAAGGCGTATGTGCTCGAAAGAGTACCGAGGGTTCAAATCCCTCTCTCTCCGCTAGTTTGCTTGAAGCCTAACGGCTTTCCGGACCTTTCCGGATAGCCCAGGTCCTATGCAAGGGACAGCAGCCGAACCCCGCCAGATCCGGAAGGAAGCAACGGTAGGCAGCCCGTTTCTGTGCCGTAGTGTACCTGGGCTTTCCAGAAAGGTTTTTTATTTTTAAAGCCCGTTCGAGCGGGGTTTGCCCACCCGTCGCGTCGTGGTATTCTGGACGCGTGAAAATCCTCCTCGTCGGCATCAACGCCAAATACATTCAGACGAATCTCGCCATTAGACTTTTACGCGCCTATGCGCGCGAGCGTTCATCGGCCGCGATCTCCGGTTCGGTCTCGGTGGAGCTTGCGGAGTGGAACGCTAATCTTCCCGCGCAAACGATCGTTCGCGGCATTTTTGAGTCGGGCGCCGACGCGGTCTTTTTTTCCGTATATATCTGGAATCGAGAGATGACCTTTCGCGTCGTCGAGGAAGTTCGGAAAGTTATGCCCGGCGCGTTGATCGCGTGCGGGGGGCCCGAGGTGTCGTGGTCGGCCGACGCGACCTTTGACGCTTGCCCCGCCATCGACGCGATACTCGTCGGCGAGGGAGAGCGGACGTTCGCGGAAGCGGTGGATGCCCTTGGCGGGAGGCGGCTTGAGACGAGCGCCTTACGCGGCATTCCCGGCATCGAGCTCCGTGAATTCCGCGGGGAGTTTAGTCCCCGCAAACCGATCGAGGATCTGGGAACCATACCGTTCCCCTATGAACGCGGGAACCCGAGCTTTAACCCGGAGAATCGCATCGTCTATTACGAGTCGAGTAGGGGCTGTCCCTATTCCTGCGCGTACTGCCTTTCTTCCATTGACCGGGGCGTGCGGTATTATCCACTAGAGCGCGTGTTCTCCGATATTTCCTTTTTTCTCGAGGAGAAATACCCGCTCGTAAAGTTCGTCGATAGGACTTTTAACCTGGACCCCGCGCGATATCTTGAGATCTGGCGATACATCCGGGATCATCATAACGGGATAACGCTTTTTCATTTTGAGATCGCGGCCGAGCGACTTTCGGACGAGGCGCTTCAATTCCTTAAGACCATGCCCGAGGGTGCCGTGCAGTTCGAGATCGGGATTCAGAGCGCCAACCAGGCGACCCTTGCGGCCGTAGGTAGGGTTTCCCGCGTGGACGTCCTCGCCGATCGGGTTTCGCGGATCCCAAAGCTTATCCATTCGCACGTCGACCTTATAGCGGGCCTTCCCGAGGAAGGCCTTGAGTCATTTCGCGGATCGTTCGATTTCGCGTTTGGCCTTGAGGCGGACATGCTCCAAGTCGGTTTTCTTAAAGTGCTCGCGGGCACGAAAATGGAAGAGATCGCCCGTGCGGAGCCGCAATACGCATGGTCAAGCAGACCCCCTTATGAAGTGCTGTCGTCCCCTTGGATGGGATATCGCGAATTACTCGCGGTTAAGGACGTCGAACAGCTTGTGGATACCCTGTACAATTCCGGCCTTGCGCGAAATACGCTCAATTATCTCGTGAGGGAAACTTTCGGTGGTAAGGCCTTTGACCTTTTTGAGCGTTTGGCCGCCTTCAATCGCTCATACTTTCCGGATGGGGATTTGTTTCTTCCGCGTCGCCCATCCGATTCCTTTGCCTGTCTTGCGGGGTTTATCGACTCTCTGCGGCGCTCCGCCGCGCTTGAGTGGCTCCGGTATGATTTCTTGCTTATGGGTAAACCCGGGGCTTTTCCCCAATGGTACGATCGCCGTTACTCGAAGGAAGGGCACGACAGGGCGCTGCTTTCTTGCGGGATAGCGGGCGAGGGCCGCGAGACCCGAAAGGACGCGTACGCGCGGACTGAATTCGAGTCATTCTCCTTCGACTCGACGAAGACACCGGAAAACTATCTATTTATATACGGCGAAAAGGGGAAGTCCCAAAAAAAAACACGAATAATAACCAGGGTGTAGTATACTTTCGAAATAGGAGAAAAAAGTATGGATGTAAGCATAATCAATCCCTTTCTGACGTCAGCCATTAATTTGTATTCCAATATGTTTGGGATCGAGGTTCAGCCCGGGACTCCGTACCTTCTAGGGGAAGAGATTAAGCATCGATGGGAGATATCCGGCATTCTGGGACTTACCGGGGACTATCAGGGCCTGGTGGGATTCCGCCTGCCGAGGCTACTCGCCGACAAAATGCTCGAGAAATCCGGCATCAAGACGAAGAGCGAGGAAGAGCGACAGGAGACCGTGTACGGCATGATCGGCGAACTGACGAATATTATATCCGGCAACGCGGCGTCGGCCATCGACCACGTTTCGATCGACATTTCCCCTCCCGTGGTTATCTTCGGGGAGAACCATCATATAGCCTGGCCTAAGACCATTCCCGTCGTCGCGATACCGTTTACCTCCGCGAATGGCCCTTTCGAGGTCGATGTCTGCTTTAAGAAGAAATAGGACGCGCCAATGAAGATTCGAGACAGCCTTAAGCTCCGCATTCTCCTACTGTTCTGCGGGTTTGTGTTTCTGTTCTGTTTCGTCTTTATGTCCATGTCGGTAAAGACGATGGAGCGGGCATCCACGGAGATCTTCTCCGCCAACGGGCTTCCCTTCGCGCGGGCAGTCGTCTCCGGGATCGATGTCGCCGGGTTTCGGCGGATTTCGCGGTCTCTGGACGCGACGGATCCCTATTATGGCGAGTTGCAAGCCTCGATGCTCAAGGCAAAGTCCCAGTCAAACTGTAAATTCGTGTATACGATGATCCGTACCGACGACGGAAAGTACCTGTACGTCGTGGACGGTAGCACGACGCCCGACGACACGGAGAATTTTTCCGCCATCGGGGACGAGGAAGACGTCAGCGTCTATGGCCCCGGTTTCGCGGAGACGTTCGCGTCGGGTAAGGAATACAAATCCGGCTTGGAGAAGCAGGATGGGTGGGGTTGGCTTATCACGGTATGCGTCCCGATAAGGGACCCCGCGGGCACGGTCATCGGGATCGTCGCCTGCGATTTCGACGGCGCCGAATTGCAGGCTAACGTCGTCGCGTTCGCGATGAGGCAGCTTGTCGCGGTGTTCGTGTGCGTCCTCCTTGGCTTTGGGATGATATTCCTGGTTTCCCGGATGCTCTTCGCGCCGTTGCGCCTCGTGTCTGGCCCAATGAAGGAAATATCGAACGGGACCGGAGATCTTTCGGTAACCATACCCGTCAAGAAAGAAAACGAGATTACGGGACTTGCCGTCAGTTTCAACCAATTCGTGGCGAAGCTGCGCGATATCGTCGTCTCCATCCGGGAGTCGCTCGTGGCGCTTTCGGGCGCGGGAAACTCCTTGCGCGACGATTCGGCGAAGACGCGGAAGGCGATCGAGGAATGCATCCTGACCATTAACGGCATTCGCGATCACGCGACCCGACAGAACGGGATGACCCAGGAAACCTTCGGCGAGATTTCCCGCCTGGAGGGGAAGATCGAGGCGTTGAACCGCGAGGTCGTGACGCAATCCTCGGCGCTGACGCAGTCGTTCGCGGCGATAGAGGAAATGAGCGCGAACATCGAGTCGGTGAACCGGACCATCGAGATGGTCGCGGGGCAGTACCAGTCGCTCGTCGCCGACTCTGAGTCAGGTAAGGCCATTCAGGAAGAGATGGCCCAAAAGATCGCCGAGATTAAGCGCCATTCGGAGCGCCTGTCCGAGGCGAATATGCTGATCGAGACGATCGCGAACCAGACGAATCTGCTCGCGATGAACGCCGCGATCGAGGCCGCCCACGCGGGTGACGCCGGAAAGGGCTTCGCGGTCGTTTCCGACGAGATCCGTAAACTCGCGTCCACGTCCATGGATCAGTCCACCTCGATTAAGCGCTTGCTTGACGACATCCACGGCGTGATAGGCGGGATAGTCGCGGCGTCGAATTCCTCACTCGAGAGCTTTAGCGGCATAAACACGAAGATCGTCTCGATCAATACGCTCGTGACCGAGCTTCGGAACTCGATGGACGAACAGAACACCGGATCTCGCGAGATCCTTGGGACGATCAACTCCCTGCGCGGGAGCTGCCAGGCGGTTACCGCCAATACCGAGGAGATACGAAACGAGGTACGCGGCGTATCCGGCTCGGTGAACGAGCTCAAGCTCGCCGCCAATGGGATAACCTCGAGCGTGGACAAGGCGCTGAGCCTGACGCGCGAGATGGATACCCTCTGCAAGCGGTTCGAGGGAACCGCCGACGAGAACGGCGAAAGCATCAGGAAGGTTTCGGAAACGGTCGATCGTTTCGTTATATAGTCGGCGCGGCGACGCGCCCCCTTCGGAGAAGAAATGAAAGCAACGTCCCTTGTCCTCGTCGCGATGGCCGTATCTCTCGCGTCCCTTTCCGGATGCGCGCGAACGGAGGAAGTTAGCCGCGAGGAATTCGAGAAACTGTACCTTACGGGGAAAAGCGAAATACTCTCGAAGACCGTGTCCAAGCCATGGAAAGGCGAGGAGTACCTTCCCGGAAAGCTCGGCGGTACGTGGTACGCGAGCATCACCGAGGACCCAAAGAGCTTTAACCTACTCGTGTCCGAGAGGGATAGCGTGACCGCGACCCTGGTCGAGTACATGTGCGATCCCCTTCTGGATTACGACTACGCGAGGCGCGCGTTCAAGCCGAATTGCGCCACGGGGAAAGTTTCCGTTAACGCGAAGGACGGCTCCATGGACGTGGAGTATACCTTGAGGGACGACCTCTATTGGAGCTTTCTCGATGGACGCAGGGTAAAGGTAACGTCCGACGACGTCGTGTTTTGGTACGACGAGATACAGGGAGACCCTGCCTTTAGCAGTTCCGCGTATAATGGGCAGTTCGTGCGGCTTGACGACGGGACCGAGGCGCGCGTGACGATCCGCAAGATAGACGATCTACGGTTTTCGTTTCATTTTCCGACTGTCCAGTCCGAGCCATTTCTCGCGACGAATATGGTGTTCGGGCCGCGGTTCGCCTACGAGAAGGCGAAGCGAGAGGGCGGCGTTCAGGGCGTGCTGGGGCTATACGGCGTCGATACTAAGCCCGCGGACATACCGTCGATGGGAATGTGGCGATTAAAGGAATACTCGCAGGGACAGCGACTCGTGTACGCGCGAAACCCGGATTATTGGAAGAAAGACCTAGCCGCCATATCGATCCCGTACTTCGAGCAGAAGGTGATACAGATCGTCCCGGATCGAAACACGCAGCTCCTCCTTTTTAAGCAGGGCAAGATCGACTCATTCACGATTACCTCCGAGAACCTTGACGACCTAGTTAACAAAAAGTCCGGCGACTACACGGTCTTCGTCAACGATGGGTCTCTGTCGTCCTATTTTTGGACCTTTAACCAAAACCCAAAGCACTCGGCGGAACCGAACTATAATTGGTTTACGAAAAAGGAATTCCGTCAGGCCATGAGCTGCCTGGTTAACAGGGACAGGATGATCGAGCAGGTATACCGAGGGCTCGGGGTACCTGCGCTGACGCTGTTCAGCGAGCCGAACCCGTTCTATAACCCGAAGATCACGAATAAATACCTATTTGACCGGGATCGCGCGCTATGTTTGCTCGAGTCGATCGGCATGAGGCGCGACGCCGAGGGAACGATGCGGGATTCATCCGGCAACGAGGTGAAGTTCGATCTCGTTACGTACTCCGATAGCGTGGAGATGAGCGATACGGCGATGATCCTCTCCGACGAGTGCAAGAAGATCGGTATAACCCTGAACGTTCGTACCCTCGACTTTCAGAAGGTCGTGGAAGAACTTACTTCGACCTATAATTGGGAATCGATGCTTATCTTGTTTGGCGGAAACATATGGCCTTCCGGCGGGTCGAACGTGTGGCCCTCGTCGGGAAACCTCCATATGTGGAACCCGCTCCAGAAGAAACCCGCGACCGAATGGGAGGCGCGAGTTGACGTCCTGTACGGAGAGGGCCAAAAAACCGTGGACAAGGCAAAGGCCTGGAAGATATGGGACGAGTATCAGGAGTTGATCCTTGAGCAATGCCCGATCATCTACACGGTCAGGCCTTATGGGTTCAGCGCGATAAGCAATCGAATGGATTTATCCAACGTATATTTCGATAATATCGGCGGGTTGGCGACCGATCACGCCTGGGTGAGGGAATAGCATGAAAGTATCGAATATTATGCATGTCGCGATGCGGCCTTTCTTCACGTTCAGGAAGCGGATGCCCCTTATCTCGTATATCGCGGGAAGGTTCGCGACGATGGCGGCAATCCTTTTCGTTCTGGGTTTCGCCATCTTCGGCCTAATGGAGCTCGCGCCCGGGGACATCGTCGATCAGGTCGTGATGCAGCAGGTTTTCTCCGGAGCCGACGCCGGAACAAAGGCCGACAGGACGCTGACCGCCGAGCAGATAGAGGCGACGCGGGCCTCGCTGGGGCTCGATAAGCCGTTTTACGCGCAATACTTCAAATGGCTGAAAAGGGTTTTCGTGAATCATGACCTTGGCACGAGCCTGGTGTCGCGCGCGCCGGTGCTGTTCCTGATCGGGACGAGACTCGCGAATTCGATTCTGCTTAACCTGATATCGCTCGTATTCATAACGATTTTCTCGTTCGCGCTCGGCGTATTTTTCTCGTCGAAGGTTGGAACGCGAACCGACCTCGTCGCGACGTTCGCCGCCCTTACGCTTCACGCGTTCCCGGGAATCCTGCTGCTGATCTTGCTCCAGCTTTTCGCGTCGGTCTCGGGGCTTTTCCCGGTGACGGGTTATCCTGATTTTCCGTTCGCAGAGGCCCCGATCAAGTTTACCTTCAGTTACGCGCATCACGTTTTCTTGCCGCTCTTATCGGCGTTTCTCGTCGAGGTTGGCGGCACGATGAGGATGATTCGCGCGACGATGCTCGACCAACTGGGCCAGCCGTACGTTACGAGCCTGCGCGCGCGCGGCATCGGGGAGTTTCGGGTGTACTTCAACCACGCGTTCCGGAACACGCTGAATCCCTACATCACGGGAAGCGCTAACCTCCTCGCGGGTCTGTTCTCCGGCTCGCTCGTGCTCGAGATTATATTCGCGTATCCGGGTATCGGCCGACTTATGTACGAGGCGGTGATGCAGGAGGACGTTAACCTCGTCCTCGCGAATATCATGTTCATTTCGTTTTTGGTCCTGCTTGGCATGGTGCTGGCGGACATAGCGCTCGCCCTCGTCGATCCGAGGATAAGGTACGGAAAAGAATGATCCGCTTTGCGTCTTTTTTAAGGAAACGCCCGTTGGGCATCGCGTCGGTCGCGATCCTTTGCGTCCTGTATCTCGCGATGGCGATGGCCGAATTCGTCGCCCCTTACCCGCAGACCATGACGTTCGAGGGAAAGACCTTTAATCCCCCTAACGTTCGCGTAACCTCGAGCGGCATACGGGTTCAGGAAACGCGCGTGGTTAATTCCGTAACCTGGAAATACGTGCGTATTAAGGATTCGTACAGTCCCGTAAGGTTTTTCGCGAAAGGCGTCCCCTATCGCCTTTGGGGGATCGTGCCCTGCGATCGTCATCTTTTCGCGACGGCCGACGGGGGGTATCCCGTTTTCCTAATGGGTACTGACAGCCTGGGCCGAGATCTATTTTCGCGCATCGTGTACGGCAGCCGCATATCGCTCACGATAGGCTTTATCGCGACGGCGATCGCGCTATTGCTCGCGGTCGTCTTCGGCGGGCTCGCGGGATATTTCGGCGGCGCGGCCGATTGGGGGATCATGAGGTTCTCCGAGTTCTTCATGCTTATTCCCGGACTGTACCTGATTCTCTTCTTGCGATCCCTACTTGGGAGCTCGATGGATTCGGGACAATCCTATATGACCATCACGCTGATACTGTCGCTGGTCGGTTGGCCGGGAATGGCGAGGACCATTCGCGGCCTCGTGCACTCGATTAAGCGCGAGGAGTTCGTGCTTAACGCGCGGCTCGAGCGCGTGCCTTCGCTCGTGATTATCTTCCGCCACATAATCCCGCAGATGGCGAGCCTGTTGATCGTCAGCGTGGCGCTGAGTGTGCCGGGTTTCATAATGAGCGAGACGACGCTTTCTTACCTGGGCGTCGGCATCGTCGATCCGGCCGTGAGCTGGGGCTCGCTGATCAAGAGGGATATATCGACGGTATATAACCTTAAGAACTATCCCTGGTTGCTCACTCCCGTGTGGCTTCTCCTCGCGACGACGCTCGCGTTTAATTTCCTCGGCGACGCGCTACGGGATTTTCTTGATCCCTATCATGTGGTATTTCCGCGAAGGTTCTTGTTTGGAAAGCGCAAGGGTAAGGTTCCAGAGGCGCAACCGGCGGGGGAACCGGCTCTGGAACCGGCTGCGAGCGTATGCGCGTCAACCAGCGGCGAATACATGGATATTTCGTCGGAGAATTTCCTGAGCGTGCGGGATCTGCGGGTTTCGTTCGGCGCCGTGCGCGCCGTGCGAGGCGTGAGCTTCGCGCTCGCGCGGGGGGAAATTCTTGGAATCGTCGGCGAGAGCGGTTCCGGTAAAAGCGTCACAACGTCCGCTATACCGGGCTTGCTCCCCTCGAACGCGAGCGTGTCCGGTTCGGTGAAACTTGAGGGCATGGAGCTTTTAGGGCTTGGCCTTCCGGCGCTCCGCGCGTATCGCGGCAAGCGGATCGGCATGGTGTTTCAGGAACCCGGAAGGTCTTACGATCCCCTCCAGACCATGGAAAGCGCGTTTCTCGAAACCTTCAGGAATACGGACCCGCGGATTTCTCGCGAGGAGTCCGCGCGGAGGGCTACCGCGCTTCTCGAGGAGGTCGGACTCTCCAATGCCCGCGAGCGGCTTTCTGGATTCCCCCATCAATTCTCGGGCGGTCAGCTTCAGCGCATCGGTATCGCGCTCGCGCTCGCGCAGGGATGCGATTTACTGATAGCCGACGAGCCGACGACGGCGCTTGACGTGACGATTCAGGCCCAGATCGTCGCCTTACTAAGGGAAATCCGAGACACCCGGAAGATATCGATTATTTTCATTAGCCATAATATCGACCTCGTGGCCGGTATATCGGACCGAATCATGGTGATGTACGGGGGACTCGTGATGGAGAGCGGGAAAGCGGCCGACGTTATAGCCTCACCCCTACATCCGTACACGAAGGCCCTTCTCGGCGCCGCGCCGCAATTCGGCTCGCACCGCTCAATCGCGCGGCTTGCGTCGATCCCCGGAAGGGTACCCGACCCATCGAACCCGGAACCGGGTTGCCCGTTCGCGCCGAGGTGCGGCCTTGCCGAGCGACGGTGCGTGGAGGCCATTCCCGTTTTGCGGCCGAGGGATTCCGGCCCGCCCGAATCCGGCGCCCTGCGGTGCGTTCTTGAACGGGAGGAAGCGCGATGAGCTCGCTTGAGATTCATGGACTAAAAAAGCGCTTCAGCAAGGAAGCGGGGTTTTTCGCCCATTACGGGGATTTCGTATACGCGGTAAACGATGTGTCGTTCTCGATAGGCGAGGGCGAGACATACGGTCTGGTCGGCGAGTCTGGCTGCGGAAAGACGACGACCGCGCGGCTCCTCGTGAGGATGTACGAAGCCGACGAGGGAACGATATCGTTCGGAGGGACCGACGTTCGCGCGCTCGCGGGTAAGGAACTTTCGGCTTATCGTGAGCGGGTGAAGTACGTGTTTCAGGATCCCGCTCGCTCGTTAAACCCAAGGATGTCCGTCGCGGACGTGCTGCTTTCGGGTTATCGCTGGTCGACGAAATGGGGCGGTAAGCGCGACGCGAGGGACGCCGCGGCGCGAATAATGGAGGAAGTCGGGCTTAGCGCCGGCGACCTTGACCGTAGGCCGACGGAGTTCTCAGGCGGTCAGCGGCAGAGGATCTCGATCGCGCGCGCGTTACTCCTTGAGCCTGAATTGCTGATCTGCGACGAGGTCGTCTCCGCGCTCGACGTTTCGATTCAGGGTCAGATTCTTAACCTGTTGCTGGACCTTCGCGAAGCGCGCGGGCTCTCGATGCTGTTCATCGCGCACGACCTGAAGGTCGCTAGTTATTTCTGCGACAAAATAGGGGTAATGTACGGCGGGGAGATGATGGAAGAAGCCCCGGCGCGCGAACTCTATCGCGACGCGCGGCACCCCTATTCAAGGCTTTTATTCGCGTCCGTCGCCGGCGTGGGGAATGCGGATCCCATCATCGCCGGCGTACGCGAGGAACCGGGGCGAGGCGTCGCGATCGGTTGCCCGTTCGCCCCTCGCTGCCCACTGGCCGAGCCGCGTTGCCGGGCGAGCAAGCCCGAGTACCGCGACCTTGGCGATGGCCATCGGGTCCGCTGCTTTCTCGCGTGATTCTTGCGGGCCCGCGACCCGTCAGATTCCCGCGCAGATATGGGAGAAGAGTATTCGCGCGCCGATGCCTATGAGTACGCCGCCGCCGGCGATCTCCGCCCAAAGGCCGAATAGTAGGCCAAGCTTCTTTCCGAAGAAAAAACCCGCGCAGCAGACGAGGAACGTTACGATGCCAATAACGGCAGAGGGCTGAAACGCGGCCTTCCCGATCAGCGAAAAGCTTATGCCGACGGCAAGCGCGTCGATGCTTGTCGCCACCGCGAGCGCCAACACGATTCTCTTGCTTGAAAGGTCCCGTTTCGCGGTTTCATCCTCGGCTGGGCAGGAGGCGTGGTTTGGCGAATGTCTCCATTCTTCGAACACCTCGAAGAGCATCTTGCCTCCGACGAACGCGAGAAGCGCGAACGCGACCCAATGGTCAAACGCGGTGATCGGGCCCTTGAAGGCCGAGCCCAAGAACCAACCGGCGAGCGGCATGAGAAACTGGAAAAGGCCGAAGGCGAACGCCGCGCGCAGCATGTGTCGACGGCTGAGTCCCTTTGAGCATGCCGCGGAGGATACCGAAACGGCGAATGCGTCCATCGAAAGGCTAAGCGCGATCAGAAGCGTCTCTATCATCAAAATCTCCGGACGTGGATTCTAGCATATCGGGAACCGTTTGACAGTAGCGCGCGGGCGGTACAGAATGGGAGTTAAGATGAGCAAGGGAAAAGACAAGCCGGTCGCGGCGATAATGTACGATTTCGACAAGACGCTCTGCACGCGCGACATGCAGGAGTATAGTTTTATTCCCGATCTCGGGATCACCGCCAAGGCTTTTTGGGAAGAGGCGGGTAGGCTCTCGTCGGGAGGCATGGACCGTATTCTCGCGTACATGTACCTAATGCTCAAGAAGGCCCGCGAGGCCGAGCGCCCGATCAGGCGCGAGAACTTCGTCAAGATGGGCGAGAACATCGATTTTTTCCCGGGCGTGCGCGAGTGGTTTGGGCGCATCACCGAATACGGGCAGTCCCGCGGCGTCGCGGTAGAGCACTACATCATCTCGTCGGGATTGAAGGAAATCATCGAGGGCTCGGAACTGCGCGACGAGTTTCGCAAGATTTACGCGTGCGAGTTTCACTACGACGCGAACGGGGTGGCGGATTGGCCGCTCGTCTCGGTGAATTACACGACGAAGACGCAATTCCTGTTCAGGATAAACAAGGGCGTCCTCGATTTCTCCGATGACGAGGCCCTGAACCGGTTCGTCGCGGAAGATGAGCGACCCGTGCCGTTTCGAAACATGATTTACGTAGGCGACGGGATGACGGACGTCCCGTGCATGAAGCTCGTTAAGGCAAACGGCGGGCATTCCATCGCGGTATACGGTAAGGGTAAGAAGGGGAAGGTCGAGGATCTCTTGATGCACAACCGAGTCGATTTCATCGCGCCCGCCGACTACACCGAGGACGCCGAGCTGGACGCGCTCGTCAAGCGCGTAATCGATCGCATGTCGGTCGTGAACGATCTCGTCGACAGCCACTTGAGGCAAGTCAAGAGTTTCTCGCGGCGCTAGGCTAATGGAAGGCGAATCCGCGAAAGGTTTTATCGTACACGCGTATCTCGACGCCCGGAGAAAGCGGGTTAACGTCATCGGGAGACTTGAGGACGGCAGGAGTTTCGCCGCCGTGTTTCCCGAGCCAGCGCGTCCGCTGTGCGTGGCCGAACGGGATGGGGCGAGGGCCTCCGAGGTTCTTTCTTCGGGGGGATCGCCCGCTTCACTTGCGCCGACGGATTTCGTCTCGTTTGACGGGTCTCCCTGCGTTTCGCTTGTCGCGCCCAACGAGACCGCTCGCGAAAAGGCGGTCGGCATTCTTTCCCGGGCGGGGATACGGGTATTTGGGCGGGGGTATAAGGGCGCGGCACTTTTCTTGATTTCCAAAGGGATTCGGGCGGGAATCAGGATTACCGGCAATCCCCGGACTGGCCATGGCGTCGACGTCGTTTTCGCGGATTGCCTTATCGAGGCGGATCACGGGGCGCGCGCGCCGCTTACCGTATTATCCTTAGATATCGAGACCGAAGAGCCTTCGGGAAAGATCCGCGCCATAGGTTTATTCATGGATTGTCCGCGCGAAGGCGTTTTGCTGTTTGCCGGTAAATGGGCATCTTCCTCTATTCCCGACGAGAATATCGAAATATACGACGGTGAGCGAGAACTGCTTGTCGCGTTTACCGAGCGTCTAAGGGCGCTGGATCCGGACGTCATTACCGGATGGAACGTCATCGACTTCGACTTTCCCCGCCTCGCCGCGGCCTTTGAGAGGTATAGACTTCCGTTCGCCCTTGGCCGCTCGCTCGAAGCCGGGAGATTTTTCCCCGCGGAAACGGAACGCACGGAAGATGCGGTCTCGGTAAAAAGATCGGCTTCCGCGTTCCTTCCCGGGCGACAGGTACTCGACGGACTCAGACTCGTTAGGACCGGTCAGGATTCGTTCGAGTCGTATTCCCTCGACACCGTCGCGCAGGCAGTCCTAGGCAGGGGGAAAACCGTCGCGTCGACGGGCGCCGACAAACTCGAGGAATTGAATCGGCTTTATGCCGAGGACCCTCTTTCGTTCTGCAGGTACTGCCTGAACGACGCGGAACTGGTGCTTGAGATAATCGAGAAGAAAAATCTTCTATCCCATACGATCGAGCGCGCGGCCCTGACCGGCGCCGGGATCGACAAGGCGTGGACGAGCGTCGCCTCGTTTGAGCGCGTGTACTCGGAAGGGCTTTGGCGGAGGGGCGTCCTGGAACCTGACCTTGAGACCGCGCGCGCGGTTTCCGGCGCGGCCGGCGGGACCGTGCTTGAACCGATGTCGGGGATCTTCAGGGACGTCGCGGTGTTTGATTTTCGGAGCTTGTACCCAAGCGTGATCAGGA
>Ga0209373_10001517_pt1 | contig 26767 bp, 22 predicted proteins | sample Higcelweek5metaG_FD_187173 | JGI IMG/M metagenome (GOLD analysis project Ga0209373, IMG submission 187173) | Freshwater pond sediment microbial communities from the University of Edinburgh, under environmental carbon perturbations - High... | ecosystem: Environmental > Aquatic > Freshwater >... | reverse complement strand
ATCAGGTTGCCCAGGCTACCCGCCAGTACCTGACAGAGAATGGTTTTCTTGAACTGGAGACACCTTTTCTGACCAAGTCAACCCCCGAGGGAGCCCGTGACTTTTTGGTTCCGTCCCGGATTAACCAGGGGCAGTTTTACGCCCTGCCACAATCACCCCAGATCTTCAAGCAGATCCTGATGATCTCAGGATTTGATCGTTATTTTCAGATTGTACGCTGCTTCCGTGATGAGGATCTGCGTGCTGACCGCCAGCCAGAATTTACCCAGATTGACTGCGAGATGTCGTTTATTGACCGCGAAGATATCATTACAATAATGGAAGGGCTGATTGCTCGGGTTTTTAAAGAAGCCAAAGGGGTTGAGGTGCAACTGCCGGTTGAGCGGATGACCTATCAAGAGGCGATCCGCCGTTTTGGTGTGGATAACCCTGATCTGCGCTTTGGGCTGGAACTGGTTGAGCTGACTGATATCGTCAAAGGTTCTGGCTTCAAGGTGTTTAACGAGGTTGCTGCTGGCGGCGGTATTATCAAAGGGATCAATGCCAAGGGCTGTGCAACCTTCTCTCGTAAAGATATTGAAGAGCTGACCAGCTTTGTCTCTATTTATGGCGCTAAAGGTCTTGCCTATGTCAAGGTAACTGCCGAGGGCTGGCAATCTCCGATCACCAAGTTTTTTACTGAGGCCGAGATTGCAGCCATGAATGGTGCCTTTGGGGCAGAAGAGGGCGACCTGTTGCTGTTTGTGGCTGATAAACCCAAGGTGGTGAATGACTCGTTGGGTAAATTACGCAACCAGTTGGCTTCCCAGCTCAAGCTGACCAATCCGGGTGAATTCCGTTTTGTCTGGATCACCGACTTCCCGCTGTTTGAGTGGGATGAGGATGACAAACGCTGGTGTGCCGTGCACCACCCCTTCACCGCGCCGATGGACGAGGATGTTGACTACGTTGAGTCTGATCCGGGCCGCTGCCGTGCCAAGGCCTATGATCTGGTGTTAAACGGTAACGAGATAGGTGGTGGCTCAATTCGTATCCATCAGGAGCAGGTGCAGTCGCTGATGTTCAAGATGCTGGGTCATTCTGAAGAGGACAAGCGTGCAAAGTTTGGCTTTCTTTTGGATGCTCTGGAATATGGTACGCCGCCCCATGGTGGTATCGCTTTTGGTCTGGATCGTCTGATCATGCTGTTAACCGGTTCCGATTCTATTCGTGATGTGATTGCATTCCCCAAAACCCAGAAAGGTACCTGTCTGATGTCTGAAGCTCCATCAACGGTTGATTTAAAGCAGCTGCGTGAATTGGGCATACGTCTGGCCACACCGGCAGCCCCAGCATCCGCTACTTGAACTATGCCCGTAATCCTGCGCCTCATATTGCTGATTCTTCTTGCCGTGTTGGCTGGATGTGGCAGCCATGATCCGGTTTGGCATATGAAGGCGCAGCTGACTTTGTTACAACTGCAGGGAGAAGATGCTGAAAAATCACATCCCGATGATTATGCCAGCATTACCAGAGCCTTTCTACAGGGGCAGCTGCTTTTAACAGAAGAGGATGATGAAGAGCTGGCAGATGAACAGTTCAAGCTGGCGTATCAAAAAGGGGTGGTCCTGAAGCAAGAGGTGCAGCAGCTCAAGGTCTGGCAACAGGAAGAGGCCCGTCAAAAAAAAATAGAAGAACGAGCTGTGCGTGAAGAAGAGGAGCGTTCTCGATTAGAGGCTGAGCGCAAACGGCAGGAAGAGCTGCAGGAAATGCAGAAGAGTGTTCAGAAAAAAAAGAAAAATAGTGAGGATAACGAACAGAATAATCATGTGGCACAGCCACTTTCATATACTGTTCGCAGAGGTGAAACCCTTCCGCAGATTGCTGCCAAGCCTGAAATATATAATGATGTTGCTCTCTGGCCATTAATCTATCGCGCCAATCGTGACCAAATTCGTGACCCATACCAGCTTTGGCCCGGCCAAACCTTGAAAGTCCCTCGAAATTTTACCAGAGAAGAGGCCTTGGAAGCACGCAGACAAGCCCATCGGCGTGCTTCTTAACCCTACTATTTTATCTTGCTTGAGTCCTTTCCCATCTTCAGTAGATATCCTTCAAATACACACCTATTGCACAGATTTCTCCTTGACAGGTCCTAGGGTTTTGCATACTGTATACACGATTTTCAGGTGTAGTAGTCATACTGATTGTAACTTGTTACAATCAGTATATTAATTTCCATATATACTAAAAAGGAGAGAACATGACAACAGAAGCAGCTAAGATTATCTGGTCGAAGATTGACGAAGCACCCGCATTGGCAACATACTCTCTACTCCCTATCGTAAACGCCTTTACAAAGGCTGCTGGTGTTGTTGTTGAAACTCGAGACATCTCTGTAGCGGGCAGAATTATTGCAAACTTCCCCGATTATTTAACTGAAGAACAGAGAATGCCTGATTATCTGGCTGAGTTGGGTGAGCTGACCCAGAAGCTTGAAGCCAACATCATTAAGCTGCCTAACGTCAGTGCCTCAATTCCTCAGTTGAAGGCTGCCATCAAGGAGCTGCAGGAGCAGGGCTTCAAGCTGCCCGACTATCCTGAAGAGCCTAAGACCGATGCTGAAAAAGAACTGCATGCACGCTATGCAAAATGTCTGGGTAGCGCAGTTAACCCGGTACTGCGTGAAGGTAACTCTGACCGCCGTTCAGCAAAGGCTGTTAAGGAGTATGCAAAAAAATATCCACACAAGATGGGTGCTTGGAAATCAGATTCCAAAACCCATGTGTCATGGATGGAGTCGGCTGACTTTTATGCGAATGAAAAAGCAATAACCATGGAAAAAGCTGGCAATGTCAAGTTTGAATTTGTTGACAAGGCCGGTAACGTCACGGTGTTGAAAGAGAAGCTGGCGCTGCAGGCTGGCGAGATTCTTGATGGTACCTTCCTAAGCGCCAAGGCTTTGCGTAAATTCATTCAGGAACAGATTGACGATGCAAAGGCCAAGGGGGTGCTGTTCTCAGTACACCTGAAAGCCACCATGATGAAAATATCCGATCCTATTATATTCGGACACTTTGTAGAAGTTTTCTATAAGGATGTGTTTGAGAAGCACGCTGCAACCTTTAAGGAGCTGGGCGTTAATCCTGATCTTGGTATGGGTGACCTGTACCTGAAGATTGCTAAATTGCCTGCAGATAAAAAAGCCGAGATTGAGGCTGATATCCAGGAAGTGTACAAGAAGCAGCCGCCTCTAGCCATGGTTGACTCTGACAAAGGGATCACCAACCTGCATGCAAGTAACGACATTATCATTGACGCCTCCATGCCGGTTGTTATGCGTGACTCCGGCGGTATGTGGGGCCCGGACGGCAAGCTGCACGATGTCAAGTGTGTAGTGCCAGACCGTTGCTATTCACGCTGGTATCAGGTATGCGTTGATTTCTGTAAGGAAAATGGCCAGTTTGATCCAACCACCATGGGCTCAACCTCTAACGTTGGTCTGATGGCTCAGAAGGCTGAAGAATACGGCTCACACGACAAGACCTTCAAAATTGCAGCTGACGGCACCGTACGGGTTGTTGATGAGGCTGGCAACGTGCTGATCCAGCACGACGTTGAAGCCGGTGACATCTGGCGTGGTTGCCAGGCAAAAGACCTGCCGATTCAGGACTGGGTCAAGCTGGCTGTACGTCGTGCTCGCGCCACCGGTGCTCCGGCCATCTTCTGGCTGGACAAGGAGCGCGCTCATGATGCTCAGATGATCGAAAAGGTCAACAAGTATCTGAAGGATCATGATACCACTGGTCTTGATATCCAGATCATGGCACCGGTTGATGCAATGCTGTTTACCTGCAAGCGTGCAAAAGCAGGTCAAGACACCATCACCGTTACCGGTAACGCCCTGCGGGACTATCTGACCGACCTGTTCCCGATCCTTGAACTGGGTACCAGCGCCAAGATGCTCTCCATCGTGCCTTTGCTGGCTGGTGGAGGACTGTTTGAGACCGGCGCAGGCGGTTCTGCTCCCAAGCATGTGCAGCAGTTTGTTGAAGAAGGCTATCTGCGTTGGGACTCTCTCGGTGAGTTCCTGGCGCTGGCTGTCTCCCTTGAGCACCTGGCAGCTACCTTCAAGAATGAGAAGGCTCAACTGCTTGCTGACACTCTGGATCAGGCCAACACCAAATTCCTGGACAATAACAAGAACCCGGCCCGTAAGGTCGGTCAGATCGATAACCGCGGCAGCCACTTCTATCTGGCTATGTATTGGGCAGAAGCGCTGGCCGCTCAGACCAAGGATGCCGATCTCGCAGCCCGCTTCACCAAGGTTGCCCAACAGCTTCAGGAGAATGAAGAAAAGATCAACGCAGAGTTGATCGGTGCTCAAGGCAAGCCACAGGATCTGGGTGGTTATTACAACACTGATCCAGTCAAGACTGAAAAGGCAATGCGCCCAAGTGCAACGTTGAACGCAATTGTTGATGCCATTTAACTTCTGTTGTTACGGGGAGTCGGTCTTTCCGGCTCCCTTCTTTCATATTAAAGTCATACCTAGTTGTTGGTGTAAAATTGAAGCAGATACCAAACGAGGAGGAAGAAACAATGGGACGTAAGAAGATTTCATTGATTGGTGGCGGACAGATTGGTGGCGTTCTTGCGCAACTTTGCGCACTGCGTGAACTGGGTGATGTTGTTCTGTTTGACATCGTAGAAGGTATGCCTCAGGGCAAGATGCTGGACATCGCTGAGGCATCACCGGTTGACGGCTTTGACGTCAGCCTGCAAGGTACTCAGGACTATAAAGATATCGCAGGTTCCGATGTTGTTATCGTAACTGCCGGTCTGCCCCGTAAGCCGGGCATGAGCCGTGATGACCTGATTGCAACCAACTCCAAGATCATGACCTCTGTTTCGGAAGGAATCAAGCAGTATGCCTCCGATGCATTCGTCATTATCATCTCCAACCCCCTGGACGCCATGGTAACCCTGTGCCAGCAGATCACTGGTATGCCTTCCAACCGCGTTGTCGGCCAGGCCGGCGTTCTGGACTCCGCACGTTTCAAGGCGTTCATCGCCTGGGAGCTGGGCGTTTCGGTAAAGGATGTTTCTGCTATGACCCTGGGCGGCCACGGCGACGATATGGTTCCTCTGGTTCGTTACGCTGCAGTTAACGGCATTCCTGTTATGGAACTGCTGGAGCAAAAGTATGGCGCAGACAAGGCTAAAGAAGTGATGGAAGCAATGGTTAATCGTACCCGCTTGGCTGGTGGCGAAGTTGTTGCCCTGCTGAAGACCGGTTCCGCTTTCTATTCACCTGCTTCTTCTGCTATCGCTATGGCTGAGTCTGTACTGAAAGATCAGAAGCGTGTGCTGCCTACCTGCTGCCTGCTGAATGGCGAGTTTGGCGTGAATGGCTACTATGTCGGTGTTCCTGCAGTGTTGGGTTCCAACGGTGTTGAGAAAATTCTGCAGTTCAAACTGGATGCTACTGAACAAGCCATGATGGACAAGTCTGTTGCTGCCGTTAAAGGTCTGGTTGACGCTCTGCCTGGTATTCTGCAGGGTTAATAAGCCTTTTACAGGCCCGGTTGTGCCTGCAAAAAGAAGGGCGGTCACAAGCCGCCCTTCTTTTGCCACATAAAGGGCCTTAATTTCACACCTCCGAATACGGATAGAAGGAGTTGAGCCGATGTCTGAAGAAAAGAAGCTGCCACGTATTGAAATTATCGAGAAGTACTGTAAAGGCTGCCACATCTGTGTGGAGTTTTGCCCAACCAAGGTTCTTGAAATGAAAGGTTTTGTTGTTTCTGTCAAGGATCTGGACAAGTGTATCAAGTGCATGCAGTGCGAACTGCGTTGCCCTGACTTTGCCATCAAAGTTCACGCCGAATAATAAGACGGGAGGATTTCAAAGTGTCAAAAAAAGTCGGTTTTTTACAAGGTAACGAGGCAGCTGCCCACGGCGCACTGTATGCCGGTTGCAAGTTCTTCGCTGGTTACCCCATTACTCCCTCCACCGAAGTGTCGGAGGTGCTGTCCATTGAATTGCCTAAAATAGGTGGCAAGTTCATTCAGATGGAAGACGAGATCGGCGCTATGGCTGCCCTGCTGGGTGGTGCGCTGGCTGGTCAGAAAGCTCTGACCTCAACTTCTGGCCCCGGTCTCTCCCTTAAGCAGGAGCTGATCGGTTACGGCTGCATTGCGGAGATCCCCTGCGTTGTGTACAACGTCATGCGGGGTGGCCCATCAACCGGCATGCCTACCGGTCCCTCACAATCAGACGTTATGTGCGCTAAATGGGGTACCCACGGTGACCACGCCACCATCGCTCTGATGCCGGCTTCTGTGCAGGAAACCTATGACATGATCGTACGTGCTTTTAACCTGGCTGAGAAGTATCGTATGCCGGTACACGTTCTGCCGGATGAGATCGTTGCTCACATGCGTGAGCGGATTGAATTCCGTGAGCCGGGCGAACTGGAAGTAATTGATCGTACCGCTCCTTCGGTGCCTCCTTCCGAGTATAAGCCTTATGACACCCAGTTCGGCGATGTGCCTCCTTTGGCTGCTTTCGGCTCCGGCTACAAGTTCCACGTAACCGGCCTGAACAAACTGCCCGATGGTTTCCCTACCACCAAAGCTGAGTATGTACAGGCTGAGGAGGAGCGTCAAGTACGCAAGGTTATGGCTAACATTGATGAAATCGTCGAGTTTGAAGAGTTCATGCTTGATGACGCTGAAATCTGTGTTGTTGCTTATGGTTCAACCTCCCGTTCGGCTCGTTATGCAGTGAACGAGGCCCGTGAAAAGGGTGTCAAGGCTGGCATGTTCCGGATCAAGACCTTCTGGCCGTTTCCTGACAAGCAGATCAAGGCTCTGGCCGAAAAGGTCAAAGGCTTTATCGTACCAGAAATGAATCTGGGTATGTGCAGCCTTGAGATCGAGCGTTGTGCACAGGGCAAGGCTCAGATCCTCGGCATCAATCGTGTTGACGGCGAGCCGATCAACCCTGAGCAGATCCTTGAGAAGATGAAGGAGGTTAAGTAACCATGGCTTTTGATTACGAAAAATTTATCCGTCCGGGCAAATTGCCCCACATCTGGTGCCCTGGTTGCGGTCACGGTATTGTCATGAAGGGGCTGATCCGTGCCATGGACAGCCTCAACCTTGTGAAGGAAGAGACCGCCATTGTATCCGGTATCGGTTGTGCTTCCCGTCTGCCGGGCTATATTGATTGCTGTACCCTGCATACCGCTCATGGCCGTGCAGCTGCCTTTGCAACCGGTGTCAAGCTGGCAAAGCCTGAGATGAACGTGATTCTGGTTGGTGGCGACGGCGACGGTACTGCCATTGGTGGTAACCACTTCATCCATGCCTGCCGTCGTAACATCAACATGACCTACATCATCATGAACAACTACATTTACGGCATGACCGGTGGACAGTTCTCACCTTGTACCCCGACCGGCCACAAGGCTTCAACGACCCCTTACGGCAACCCTGACCCAGGTTTCGATATCGCCAAACTGGCAATCGGCGCAGGTGCTACCTTTGTTGCTCGTGGTACTGCCTTCCATGCCAACCAGATTGATAAGCTCATCACTGAAGCGATTCAACACAAAGGTTTCTCTGTTGTTGAGATTCTGGATGACTGCCCCACCACCTATGGACGTCGTAACAAGTATAAGTCGGTCATCGAGATGATGAACCGCCTGAAGGAAGTTGCTGTACCGGTCAAGGCAGCTGAAAAGATGACCGCTGAGCAATTGCAGGGTAAGGTGCTGACCGGTGTTCTGCACAAAGTTGAGCGTCCTGAGTACTGTGAAGAGTACGCAAAGGTTATTGAGCGCGCTGGCGGCAACAAGTAATAATTACTCTGAAAAAGGAGAAGATAGATGGCCAGGTATGAATTGCGTTTTTCCGGTGCCGGCGGACAAGGTCTGATCACTGCGGGGATCATCCTTGCCGAGGCAGCTTCCATCCATGAAGGAAAGCAAGCGGTGCAGTCTCAGAGCTACGGCCCTGAGGCTCGCGGTGGCGCTTCCAAGTCAGAGGTCATCATTGATGATGTGCCGGTTGACTATCCAAAGGCAACCAAGGTTGATGCCCTGTTGGCCCTGACCCAGGAAGCATGTGATAAGTACAGTGCTGACCTGAAGGATACCGGTATCCTGCTGTATGATACTGATCTGGTAACCCGTTTGCCGGAAGGTAACTTCAAGAAGGTTGGTTTTAATATTATCAATACTGCTAAAAACGAAGTTGGTCGCGAAATCGTTGCTAACATCGTTGCTCTCGGTGCCATGATCGCCCTGACTGGCGTGGTTTCCCGTGAAAACGGCTTGAAGGCCGTTCTCTCCCGCGTGCCCGAGGCATTCCTGGAGCTGAATGAAAAGGCCTATGCTGCCGGTTTTGAGAAAGCTATGGCTGCAGCTGCCTAGTCTGTATAATTACTAGATGAATACAAAAGGCCCGGTGCATCTGTACCGGGCCTTTTGTTATGGGCGAACTCTCTGGTTTAACGTCAATACCGTTCAGTCAAGTTAAGCCATTCGTGCTGAACGTGTCGCAACTTGAATGGCTTAACCGTATTGGACTTAGTGTAGTTCCGTAGGACCGGTCTGGTGTTTGGGGCGTTTAAGTAGCAATAACAGCGGTATGATAGCAAGAAAAGCCAGGCCGATAATGAAAAAAATCCGGTTATAGGCCAAGGCGGCAGCCTGCTTGCGTACCATGCCATACATCATGCCCAAGGTGGTCTGGTCGGCTTGGTGTGCCTGCATTCCCCTTGCAATCAAAGCTTGCTTCAGTTCGTTAAAACGGATCTGAAAGAGTGGACTGTACTGGTTGATATGGGGTATCAGACTTGTTTGATAAAATTGTGATAATCGTGCCAACAGGGTGGCGGCAATTGCAATGCCAACACTGCCGCCGATATTCCGCAGCAGGTTAAAGATACCGGTGGCGTTGCCCATCTCCTGTCGAGGAATCACAGACAGGGTGACAGTGGTAAGTGGGACAAAGATCATTGCCAAGCCTATCCCCAGCACGACCCGTGGCCAGACAAAGGACCAGTAGGAGGCCTCCAGGTTCAGTCCCTGCATGATGAACATGGAGATGGCACCAATGAATAGCCCGGTCAGGACTATTTTGCGGCCGTCCCGCTTCGCCAGCATGGCACCAACAAACGGCATGGTAATCAGGGTTGCCACTCCACCGGGAGCCATTACCATTCCGGCGTCAGTGGCTGAATAGCCCATCAGTGTTTGGAGGAACATCGGAATCAGCATAATCGAGCTGTAAAGACAAAATCCCACTACAAACATGATCAGATTTCCAGCTGAAAAGGAAAGATTTTTGAACAGGCGCAGGTTGATGATCGGGTGCGGGTGGGTCAACTCTACCCAGATCAGGGCCACCAGCGACACCGTAGTGATAATGCTGAAGGTAAGAATGAATGAGGAGTTAAACCAGTCTTCCTGCTGTCCTTTATCAAGCACCACCTGGAGGGCCCCCATGCTGGTAGTCAGTAAAAACAGCCCCCAGTAATCAATTTGCAAAAACTCACTGGCCTTCCGTTTGAGATAGTCAGGATCAAAAATAAACAGCCCGCACATGATTGTGGCAACCAGGCCGATAGGCAGGTTGATATAGAAAATCCAGCGCCAGTTCAGGTTATCGGTGATCCAGCCCCCCAGAGCCGGTCCTACAATCGGGCCGGTCATGGCACCAATACCGAAGATAGCCATAGCCATCCCCTGTTGTCGTGGGGGAAAGGTTTCCATCAGGATCGCCTGACTGATCGGGATCAGGGCGCCACCGGCAGCACCCTGAATTACCCTGAAAAGGATCAATGCGCCCAGGTTGGGGGCCGCACCACAGAGCAGAGAAGCCAAGGTAAACAGGATGATGCAGGTCATCAGAAACCGCTTGCGCCCGAACATGCGGGAGAGCCAGCCGGTCATCGGCAATACCACGGCATTGCTGACCAGGTAGGAGGTAAGAACCCAGGTTATCTCTTCGGTGCCGGCATTCAGACTTCCCTGCATGTGGGGCAGGGCCACATTGGCCACCGAGGTGTCGATGATCTCCATGACGGTTGGCAGCATCACTGTAATTGTAATCAGCCATTTATTAATTGTTTTGAGCGGAGCTGTCTCCATGTCGGGTTAGAACAGCTCCTTCAGTACATCAGCAGTGGATCGTCCGGTTATTACAACCGGTTCAACACTCATACCGATCCGTAACAGGCGCTGAGGGTCGCTGCTCTGGTCAATCAGGATCTTAACCGGTATTCGTTGCACCACCTTGACATAGTTGCCGGTGGCGTTTTCCGGTGGTAACAGAGAAAAAGCGGCACCGGTACCGGCCATAATGCTGTCAACGGTTCCCTTAAAAGTCTGTCCTGGATAGGCGTCAACCTTAAACGTTACCTTCTGGCCTGGCTTGATATAGGTCATTTGACTTTCTTTGTAGTTGGCGGTGATCCATGCATTCCCCAGAGGAACTACTGCCATCAGGGATTGGCCGACCTGTACTGTTGCGCCCACCTCTACCCCCTTGCGGGTTATATAACCATCCACCGGTGCCATGATGCGGGTGTAGCCAAGTTTAAGTCTGCTCTCCATAAGATTTGCCTGCTGTTTACGGATCTGTGCTTTGCTAACCGATTCACCTCCCATACCGGCAACAGCCTCATCTTTACGAACCTGTTCTTCAGCCTGTTTCTGGCGGGCATCAGCAACCTGTAATGCGGTTTGTAATCGCTCCAGCTGCTCACGGGGAATTACCTCTTTCTGAAATAGGGCAGAGCCACGTTTCAGGTCAAGAACAGCCTGCTGTTGTTGTGCCCGTGCTGATTGCAAGGCAGCCCGGCTTGTGGCGACCTGGAGCCTGTCCCCTGAAGATTCATTGCGGGCAATCCCCAGTTCAGCCTCTGCCTTGTTAACCGCTACCCGGTAGTCAGTGGCATCCAGTTCCACCAGCAGATCCCCTTTTTTAACAAACTGGTTGTCATGTACCAGAACCGCTGTGACGGTACCACTTATCCGGGGGGCAACCGGGTGGACAGGTGATTCGATAAAGGCATTATCAGTAGTCAGATCGGTTCTGGTTTTCACAAGCCAGCGCAGGCCTAACCAGCCCAGGAGCAGGATGGCGGCAAGCAGCAGCAGAAAAGCCTTGTGTTGTTTGGTTAGTCCAAAGTTCTTTCTGTCCTCTTGAACCGTCTGTTCTTCCTGGGCGGATTGGCTGTTTGAAAGCTGCAGTTCTTCGCTCATTACAAGCTCCTTAGAGTTCACCGGTTGCCCTGCGCAAACGAGCAGCGGAGCGCTGATAATCATACTGGGCACGGTAATGCTCAGTCCTGGCCTGGGTTAGCAAGGTTTGGGCGTCAAGTACGTCGGTGGCAGTGCCAACCCGTTCCTGATAACGACTCTGGTTGATCCGCAGATTTTCTTCGCCCTGGCGGATTGATTCCTGTGTGACCGCAATCCTCTCAAAAGCAACGTTCAAATCGTTGGAGGCGGTCGCCAGCTCAAGCCGGGCCTGCTCTTCTGCCAGTCTCAGCTGCTCTTTGGCGCGAGCCTGCAGGGTAATCGCTTTGCTACGGGTCGCGGTTGATGAAAAACCATCAAACAGGTTGATTTTAATTCCTACACTGCCACCATAGATGGCCTGTTCCCGTAGTTTGTCATTTTCAATATAATCGAGTGAAAGACGGGTAAATAACTCCGGGTAGAAGGCGGTGCGGGTTTCTTTGATTTCCTGCTCTCTGATCTCAACTCCTTTACGTAAGGCATGCAGGTCAGGACGTTTCTGAATTGTCTGTTGGGTATCAGGCTGTTGTTGTTGCGTGGGTGGCGTTGGTTCGCTCAGGTTGGGGCGGTCTGCTGCCGGGGCGCCGATCAGGAAATTAAGACGGAGATAGAGGTTTTCAAGTTGATTGCGGCGTGCCAGCAGCAGCTGACGGGTATTTGCCAGACGAACCTCCGCCTGTAACAGATCATTACGGGTTACGGAGCCTGCGTCATAGAGGGCAAGGGCCACGCGTCGGTGCTCTTCAACAGTCTGTAGCTCTTCTACAACAGCAGCAATAACTTTCTGTAGTTCAAGGATGGAAAAGTAGTTTTCAACCACCTGCAAGGATGTATCCTGTTCCTGTTGTAGGATCTCAAGTCTGGCAGCATCAAGTGCGGTTCGGCTGATGGAGCGGCGGGCCTCTCTGCGGCCAAAGTCATACAGGATATACTGAAGACTCAGGCTGCCAAACAGGTAGTTTGGCTGTTGAGTCTCAATGACCATACCGTTTGCCTTCATTGCCTGGGCTTCCAGCTGGGCTGTGTAGCCTGCCTGGGCATCAATGCGAGGGAAAAGGGCGGCGTCAGTCTGCCGGATTGTCTCGGAGGCAACGGCAACCTCCATACGTGAAAGTCGCAGGGCCGGATTTTGCTTACGGGCGAGCGTCAGACATTCCTCAAGGGTTACCAATGCTGCTGAGGCCCGCTGGGGAAAAAGAAGAGACAGACTAACAAAGATACACCATGCTGCGGATTGAAACCGGGATATACCCATACCGGAGCTCCTTTCAACCTTTGAACGATACTTGCCGAGACGTCTGTTGTCAGCATCCATCAAAGCATTTCAACATACTGATAATCGTTATACTGTCAACCATTGATTGTTTGCGTATACATGCGGTGCCTTGAATTTGAAAATGCACGTGATACACTGACATGTTACATGGCTAATGGATGGGCGCAGGTCATTGAAAACAACACACGGTCTTTTCAGCATATCGAGCAGCAGCTTGTCATTAAAAGGATGCTGTTTGTCTCGTTGCCTCTGTTGACAACCGTTTCGGTAGCATGTAAAAAAGATGAATCTTTTCAGAATATCAGGTGCTCATGATCAGTCTTCTTTTTATATCCAATAGCCCGCGTGTCGAGTTGTTGAGAGTTCACTTCCAGCAGATCCTCAAGATCAGAATTGAAGTGGTTGAGGATTTTGATCGTGGCTTGAAAGATGTCTTTGAAAAACGCCCGGTAGTGGTCTGTATTCAGGATGAGATTGCCGGGGTAACCGGTGAAAGTGTTGCTCGTCATATTCAACTTTTGTTAAGTAACGGTGCACCCGGTTTCATACTGATGCATGATGGAAACGCCAAGGCCAAGCCGGTACCAGGGCTTTTTAATCATTTGATAGATCTTGGTGCTCCTTTTGAAATGCTTTGTAAAAATATTCAGTTGGCATTACAGGCACAGTTGGGTGATCGTTGGGATAAGATCTATACACCTCCGCAAGAAGTGAAGCTTGAACCTGAAACTCACGTACCAGATCCTCCCGCAGAGCATCTTGGTGATGCGTTTATTACTGAAAATTCTATCTTTAACCCCCAAAATGCGCCTCCTCTTCCCACTCTGGAAACCTCCTCCTCTTTTGAAGACCTTTTGGATCGTGACCTGCCTGGCGGTCCTCTGCCAGAACCTTTCGCGGCAGTCTCACCCGAACCTGAAGCTTCTCTCAGTCAGGTCGCTGTCGTAAAACAGCCTGAATCTTCAAAGCCGATACCTGTAGATACATCAGCGCCAAAGATTCCCCAACAGCAGGTCGCAGCATCGCAAGCTGAACGCCCAGTGCAAAAAACAAAAGTTGTTAAGACTGTTCCACCTGCAGGAACAATGAAATCTTCTGCGGGTGATAAAGAACCGGTACCGGTTGAAGAGCTATTACAGGCTTTTGAAGAAAATTATCGTAGCAATAAACGCCAGAAGCTACGGGTTATACTTGCTGTGGTGGCGTTACTGGTTGTCCTGCTACTGGTTTGGGCGTTGCAGCAAGGGCTATTTAAAAAACTGACTTTTACACCGACAAAACAACAACCGGTTGTGGTGCCGTTACAAAAGCCTGCTCCTCAGCCGGTTACCAGTTCGGTCAAAGCTGCAGCCAAACCTGCTCAAGCAGATGCTACAAAGTCTGATACGCTGCCGTCATTCATTCCCAAAGCAGGACAAGATGTCGGTTTTTCAAGTAATAAACCTGGCTGGTCCCGTTATCTGTCGAAAAAACGTGATTATCGACTGTTTAAGGCAGATGGCCGTCTTAAGGCGCTGCAAGTGCTTGTTGTTGGCAAGGACAGTATTGCTTCTACTGAGTTGAAGCTGATCCTGCGTGAACTGACCGGTAGCGAGCTATATCGAGTGAATAGTCAGGAGAACCGGGGAAAGCTGCATCTGGAGCGTGCTACAGTTGCGGGACGTGCCGAGTTGTTGATCTATCGCTCAACATCAAGAGGGCCGGTCAAGGCCTTTGTACTTCAACTGACACCATGAGGTTGCCACCTGTTATGATCTGTCTGCGTTTACCAGTTTTGTCACTACTGCCCATCATCGCTTTTATATCCGTACTTGTATGTTTTCATGATTGTTATGCCGTTGATGCCCGATTTGAACTTGATCCGGGCCAAGTGGTGAAGTCTTCAAAGAGTGCAACATCGTATGCGAAAAAGAGAAATCGTCGGGTCAGCCACCATGGTTCGGGTCAATCACACAAGACAGCAGTGGTTCTGCAAAAGCAACCTGCTGATCAAAATCAGCCTGCTGCAGCCTTTCAAGCGGTCACAACAACGCTTGAAACAAACAGTGTTCCTGATATCAGACAGGTTCGATCTTTTTGGGATGTCGTAAATCCTCCAAAGGGAGATGCCCTGCAACCTCTGGTTTTCAAGTCTGACAATTATGAACTTGCCGTTGATCCAGCCCGCTACCCTCTGTTGAAAGCAGCTGATGGAGGAACGCTCCTTCTGGATAGCAGCGGGACATTACCACCATTGGTACGAACCCTGATACAGGGCAAAGATCCATCAGTGCGTATTGTCAGCGCTTCTCCAGCCGATGGCCGGCGTTTTCTTGCTGCGCTGCTTGTTTCGGGAGGTTTCTATTCAGTAGAAGAGCAGCCGGTGATGACCTTTGGTACTGATCCACTGCTTAAAGTCCGTGCTGATTTCAAGGTTGAACGGACTGCCGAGAGCGTTATGCGTAATGAGGTCATTCTGGTCAGCTCTTCACGACAGGGATTCCCTGCACACCTGGCTGATTATGTGAAAGCTCAGGGGTTCAAGTTGGTGGAGCCTTTTGCTGAACGGCAGTCAGCACCGGTTCCGCGCCGTCATCAGTTGGTTCAGCTTGCTCCCCGAAATCAGTACCAGACTATTGATCAGCTACTTGAAGCACTGTCGGTGCCGACAGAGAAGAACAGGCGGGTACAACTATTCAGTGCGGCTGATAGTGGAATAGCCCTTTCTGTCGTTGCCGAACGTTACTTTGAACGTGCAGGCCGACGTTATGTGGTGGCCAGTTTTAGTGGTGATCCCATCGCCTATACATTGTTCCGCCTGCTGGAAACCAAGGGGTACCGGGTGGTGATACTTGAGCCAAAGGATACGTTTAAGTCAATAGCCTCAAAAATGTTGGAAAGGATGGATCTTCCTTCAAGCTACGCCTCGCATCTGCTTGTGTCTGACCCATCGGGGCGTTATTCGTTGGAGATGTCCGGTTTTTTGTTGGAAAACAGCTCATCCGGTGGTGGTGCGTTGATGCTGACAGACCTTCCTCTTGAACAGAATGTACGGGAATTGCTGACTGATCAAGGTTATCAGATACAGAATCGCCAGGTCGGTCCATGATTACCAAACGTCTTGGAGAGTTGCTCATTGAACAGGGGCTGATCAGCCAGGAGCAGCTGGATGAATCCCTTGAGATGCAAAAAATGTTTCCAGACCAGACTGTCGGACAGTTGTTGTGTCGACTTGGCTTTATCAGGGAGAGTGATCTATCTCTGGTTCTGGATCAAAAGAATAAACGTCGCAAGTTGGCTGATATTCTGCTGAAAGACGGACTGGTTGATCAGCAGCAGCTTGTGCAGGCACGTGATCTTAGCCGCAAGAACGATATCCCGCTTGAACGGGCTCTACTAAAATTACAAATTATTGATGAAGAACAACTGGCTCGTGCGGTAGCGAGCCAGTTTGACCTGCCATATGTTGAAATCAACTCCCTTTCTCTTGATCCCGGTTTGTCCAGATATATAAGTCCGGTTTACGCCCAGAAGCATCTGTTGGTTCCAATTTCCATGATCGGCAGTACCCTTACTCTGGCTATGGCGCAGCCGCTGCGTCACCATGACACAAGGCAGCTGGAAGATAATATACAACTCAAAATAATATCGGTTATTGCCTCTGAAGCCAGTGTGCATCGTGCCTTGAAATCACTCTACCGGATCGATCTTGCATCCAGTAGTAATGCTATGGATGAGGTGAATCTGGATCTGGTACCGGACAGCATCTCAGAACTTTTAAATAAGACGCAGGCGGTTGACGAACCTGAAGTGGAAGAAGAAGTTCGCAAGGTGACCGAGAAAGACTCCGTCATTGTCAAGTTGGTTAACAAGATTGTCTATGACGCCTATATGAAAAAGGCCTCAGATATACATATTGAACCATATCCGGGTAAACGTGACATAACGGTACGGATTAGAATAGACGGCCAGTGCTCAGTCTATCAGAAGATTCCCTACAAATATAAATTCGCTATCCCCTCACGGATCAAGATCATGGCTGATCTGGATATTGCCGACCGGCGTCGGCCTCAGGACGGCAAAATAGATTTTAAAAAATTCGGGCCTCTGGATATTGAGTTACGTGTTGCAACCATGCCCACGGTGGGACATCTTGAAGATGTTGTGATCAGGATCCTGACCAGTGGAGACCCGATTTCGTTCAATCAGCTGGGGTTGACTAAACGGAACCAGCAGGTTTTTGAACGAGCGCTCAAAAGCCCCTATGGCCTGGTTCTGGTCGTTGGTCCTACCGGATCAGGCAAGACCACAACGTTGCATTCCGGTCTGGCCACGATTAACTCCTCAAACAGAAAAATCTGGACTGCTGAAGATCCTGTGGAAATTACTCAAACCGGGTTGCGTCAAGTGCAGATTAATCCCAAAATCGGATTTACCTTTGCTGCAGCCCTACGCTCATTCCTGCGTCTTGATCCTGACGTCATTATGGTGGGGGAGATGCGTGACGAAGAAACTGCCGGTATAGCAGTGGAAGCTTCATTAACGGGCCATCTGGTGTTCTCGACGCTGCATACCAACTCGGCGCCTGAGACGGTCACCCGTTTACTGGAAATGGGACTTGATCCTTACAGCTTTTCAGACTCATTACTTTGTGTGTTGGCGCAAAGACTGGCAAGACGCCTCTGCTCCTCTTGTAAAGAGGTTTATACTCCGAGTCAGCTTGAGCTGGATGATCTGTTGGATGAGTATGGTCGGAATGAATTTGCTGCCACCGGTATTGATCCTGCAACTATCACCCTTGTGCGCGCTCACGGTTGTGAACAGTGCGGCCAGTCTGGTTACAAGGGGCGCCTGGGAATTCATGAAGTCTTAGAGGCGGGAGACCAACTTAAATATCTGATCAAGCGCCGGGCTGATACTGATGACATCCGTAAGCAGGCTGTGCAGGATGGTATGACCAGTCTCAAACAGGATGGCATATTAAAGGTCATTCAGGGGTTGACTGATATTCATGAGATTAGAAGGGTCTGTATCAAGTAAGAGGTGTGCTTGCGGGCGGACGTATATATTGTGCTGCAAAATAAGAGACGCTACACTATCTAGTATCACTTTATTTATTTGTCTATAATTATATAAAATTTATTGACAAAGCCTTAAAACAAGCTACATAGAACATCACTAGTTAAAGCTATGGGATACCTATGAAAGCTCCGAATCAAGTAAAAAGACTACGTGAAAAAAAGCTGATGAGCAAGTCTGAGCTTGCCCGTAAGGCAGGTGTTTCAACAGTCACCATAGACCGAATTGAGCGCGGTGAAAGTTGTCGTTTGGAAACGATGCGCAAGATTATTCTGGCTTTAGGGTATACGCTGGAAGACCGGGATAAGGTATTCCAAGAACAGGGATGACAGGTACGGGTCATGTTTGGATTATTTAAAAAGAAAAAAGACCTCGTCGGCATCGATATCGGTTCCAGCTCAATCAAGCTGGTTCAGCTCTGGCAGGCTAAGGATAGTTACCAGCTTTTGAATGCTGCAATCATGCCACTTCCATCAGAAGCTATCGTCGATAACAGTATGATGGATACAGCTGCTGTGGTTGAGGCGGTGAAAAACCTTGTGACAAGCCTTGGGATCAAGACAAAGGATGTTGTCTGTTCGATCTCCGGCAATTCTGTGATTATTCGCAAGATAATCTTGCCCGCCATGACAACCGAGGAGTTGGAGGATCAGATCAGTTGGGAGGCCGAGCAGTATATTCCCTTTGATATTAAAGATGTAAACATTGATTTCCAGATACTTGGTCCCGACGTGATTGATCCTTCAAAGATTCAGGTGTTACTGGTTGCAAGTAAAAAGGATATCATTAACGATTATGTAGCTGTGTTTGCGGATGCAGGTATGACACTTGATGTAATGGATGTAGACTCTTTTGCGGTGCAAAATGCCTATGAACTTAACTCTGACCTGAATAACGCTGTTTCAGCACTGATTAATGTAGGTGCTGGTGTGATGAATATCAATGTAGTGAAGGGAGAAACATCCCTTTTTACCCGTGATGTGCAGATGGGGGGTAATCAGTATACGGAAGAGATCCAAAAACAGCTGGGAGTAAATGCTCTGGAAGCGGAGACGATGAAAATGCTGGCAGCGGAGCAGCATGCCGGACCTCTGGTAGATGTCATAAGTCGAGTCAATGAATCACTGGCCCAGGAAATACGACGTTCTGTAGATTTTTATAATTCCACAGCAACCGGAGATGAGCGGATTACAAAGGTATGGATGAGTGGTGGTTGTTCAAAAATGTTTAAACTGCAAGAGGCTGTTGCAAATAAACTGGGTATACCAGTTGATTCACTGAACCCCTTTGAGTGTATCAAATTTAACGAGAAGGATTTTGATCCTGAATATCTTCAGGAGATCGCGCCATTAATGGCAGTTGGTGTGGGCTTGGCCATACGGAGGGTTGGGGATAAATGATCAGGATAAACTTACTCCCGGTTCGTGCCGCAAAAAAGAAAGAAACCGCACTGCAACAGATTTTTGTTTTTTGTGCAGGAATTATTGCAGTTTTGGCAATTGTGCTGTCAGCGTGGGGTGTCAAGATGGGCCAGATTGCTGGAACCAATAATGATATCAATGCAGCTAATGCAAAGATCAACGAGTTGAAAATAAAGATTGGTAAACTTGACGAAATTAAAAAGTTACGGGATGAAGTTAAGAAAAAGCTTGATGTTCTTGCAGCCCTTAGGAAAAACAAGACCGGCCCGGCAATGCGGCTGGCCACTTTAAGCGATGTGACTCCAGATCAGCTTTGGCTGGAAAAGTATAAAGAGAGTGGTACTCAGATTACTGTTTCTGGTATGGCATTTAACGAAGAGTTAATTGCTCAATTCATCAGTGCATTGGAAACCTCGACCGAATATGAAAATGTTGAACTTTTGGTTTCAGAGCAAAAGAGTATTGGTACAAACAAGCTTAAACGCTTTGATCTGATCTTCCGAATCAAAGCTGCAAAAGCTGTTCAAGAGCCCCCTAAAAAATAGATTTAATAATCGGACTGATTAAGGGTACAGACTATGGATCCCAGCGTTGAAAAAATACTTAAGCTCCCAAATAAACAGAAGATAGCTATTTTTGTTGCAGTATTGCTGCTTGAATCTGCTGCTTTAATCTGGTTTGTGTATCTGCCAAAGCATAAACAACTGATTGAATTAAGAGAACTGCAAGTTAAACTTCAGGCTGATGTCGCAGAAAAAACAAGAATAGCGAATAATCTGCCCAAAATTCAGAAGGAATACAATAATTTGAATCTCGAACTTGAAAAGGCTTTGACAGAACTGCCTAATTCTCGGGAGATACCAACGCTTTTGACCACTATTACGACTACCGGCAAAAACGCTGGACTTGATTTTATGGTGTTTAAGCCGAAACCTGAGGTGAAAAAAGATTTTTATGCAGAGGTTCCTGTGGATATTACGATTGCTGGTTCGTACTACAGTGTGGCTAATTTCTTTGCTGCAGTAGCTAACCTTCCTAGGATTGTCAATATTGCCAATGTTGATTTTGCTGAAGTAAAGAGTGTTAACAACAGGATGATGACCAAGGTTAACTGTCTTGCAACAACCTTCCGGTTCCTTGGTAAGGAAGAGATTAAAAATGATGCGAAAAAGTCCAAAAAATAAGTGTGTTGTAAGATTGTATCTGCAGATGTTGGCACTGGCATCTCTTATGCTGGTTTCTGTTGCCTGCAAAAAACAGCCAGAGTCTGTTCCATCTCCACCACCGGCCGCTAAAGCTAATTTACCTAAAGCAGCAATACAGAAGCCTGTCAGTTCACCTAAAATTCCACCTGCACCTGTAAACCAGATGGATTTTAGTGCTAAAAAGGATCCGTTTAAGCCGTATGTTGCCGTTAAGGTTGCGAATCCTGCAGATGTAGCTAAGCTGAAGCCAGTGTTGCCGTTGCACAGTTATGATGTTTCTCAGTTTCGGTTAATTGGAACGGTTGCCGACGTTAAGGGAAACAAAGCGATGGTTGTTGATCCTGCGCAAAAGGGATATGTGCTTAAAATTGGCATGATTATAGGTAAAAATGAAGGCAAGATTGTCCGTATAGACAGCTCTGGTGTTGATGTTGTTGAGCAGTTCCGTGATGAGAACAACAAGGTACGTAAAGAAACAATCAGAATTCCCTTGCTGCGGAAACCGTAAGGAGTGTTCCCGATGAAATGGATTACCAGTATGAAACCTTTAATTGCATTGTTGATGTGTGCGGCCATCTGTTTCGGTCCTGGCATTAGAAACGTTACTGCTGCACCTGATAAAGAACAGCCTGCGACTACACCGGCAGTTATACAGTCAGTGCATATACGTGGTGATGGCGAGAAAACAGAACTCGTTATTGCTATTTCTGCTCCAGCTACCTACACCAGTTATAAAACGACGGCTCCAGATCGTCTGGTGGTTGACTTCTCGCAGGTGATTCCGGCAGATTCTCTTGCTGGCCTTGCAATCAGTAAGGGGCCGGTAAAGGGAGTAACTGTTAAGAGATATGATACTGATGCCGGTGTGTTAACGCGCATGGAGATATTTCTGGAGCAAAATATAGAACCGCTCATTGCGCCTTCAATGGAAAAGGTCGGAGAACTTAAAATAAGTTTTCCCGGTTATGTAGCGCAACAGGTTATAGCAACTACAGAAAAAAAATCTGAAAAATTATTGTCCCAACCGTTGTCACAACCGTTAGAGCAAGCCAAACAAGCTGATACTCCAGCGGTACCTGTTACTGAAAAGGTAGAAGAAGTCAAACAAAACGCTGAACAGGTGAAAACCGTACCAACTCAACCCGCAACAGTCAGCTCTTTGCCGGTAATAACAAACATAGTTGCTAATGGAGGTGGTATAGAAATCCTGGCAACTGCAGAAATATCTGATTACAAAAACTTTCGATTAAATAAACCAGAAAGAGTCGTGGTTGATATTCCAAATGCCAAGTTGGGTTTGGCAGATAAGATGGTGGTGCTAAACACCGCAGGTGTTTCGTCAGCACGCATCGGTAGTTATTCTGACAAAATCCGCATTGTTTTTGATGCAATAAACGGTTCTCTTGCTGATGCATCAATTAAGAAAACAGCAACAGGCCTTCTTATTACATTTGGTTCTAAAGTAACAAAGAAACCGGATGAAGTTTCTGCTGCTGCACCCACAGCAATACAACAAACGTCTTCAGCTGGTCAGGCGACGGATAAAAGACAAGTGGCTGTAACTTCGAAAGAGTCGGTAACAGCAGTCTCTTCGGCCAACGCCCAAGTTGAAGCTGTTGACTTTCAAGTGCTTGAAACAGTAACCCGTATTATGGTTAGGGTAAGTGGTTCTCCTGTCGTTGAAAAGCCGATAAAGGCTTCCGGATCAATATCCTTCCGTATAAAAAATGTTCGGTTACCTCGTTTTCTGCAGCGCTCATTTGAAGCAAGGAATTTTGTGTCACCTGTGCTGCGTATAACGCCTGTATTGGTGAAGACAAAAGCAGGTAATGATGTGCTGATGCGGATAGCACTTAAAGAAGACGCTGCATTTGAACTGCGGCGTGAGACTGATATTATCTATCTGGATATTAAGCATCCTGCTGATATGGTTAAGCCTGTCAAACAACCCGAAGCGAAACAGACGGACACAAAAAAAACTGAAGCTCCGAAATCTGCAGCTTCAGCATCTCCGGTAACTTCCGTAACTACTTCAGCAGTTAAAGCCCAAGATACTCAACTTGAAAAGGTAACAGAAAAAACACAAGTTGGCGGTAAACGTGAATATACTGGCCGGAAGGTTACGCTTGAATTTGCTGATGCAGAGGTTCGTAAAATATTTCAGTTGCTTTCAGAAGTAAGTACTAAGAACTTTGTGCTTGGTGATGAAGTTTCAGGAAACATTAGCCTTAAACTAGTAAATGTTCCTTGGGATCAGGCACTTGACATCATACTTGATACTAAAGGTCTTGATAAACGTGAAGACGGTAATATTGTTTTGATTCGCGGTAAGGGTAAGTTTAAGTCTATAATGGATGAAGAGATTGAAATCCGTAAGGCAACCTTGAAGGGTGAACCGCTAGAAACCACCATGTTCGATGTTAACTATGCAGATCTTCCCAGTATTGTTACACAGTTTACCGCGCTTAAAACTGATCGTGGGATGATTACTCAGGATCAGCGTACTAACAAGATAATTGTTAAGGATGTGAAAACTGCACTGGCAGATATGAGAAATATTCTCAAGAATCTTGATATCCCAGAGAAGCAGGTCATGATTGAAGCTCGGATTGTGGAAGCCTCAACAACCTTTACCCAATCACTAGGTGTCAACTGGGGTATTCACTATCGGGATGGATCTGCATCAGTTGCCGGGATTAACGCCTTTGATACAAGCTTTGGTGGATTGGCAAGTACATCTGCGCCTACGAGTGGTGTGAGTGGTTCTTCCGGTGCTACGGCTGGCATTTCATTTGGAACCCTGGCCAGTAACATAAAGCTTGATATGCGGCTGAATGCAGCTGCCACAGCAGGCTTGATACGAATCGTTTCAACGCCTCGTGTTGCAACGCTTAACCATAAGTCAGCTAAAATTACTCAGGGACAGCAGATTCCCTATACCTCTTCGACATCAGACAAGATTGAGACAAAGTTTGTCGAGGCTGCTTTGGCACTTGAAGTTACTCCGCATATCAATCCAAACGGCACAATTGTGATGAAGATCGATGCCAAGAATGACTCCCCGGGTACAGGCAGTCCTCCACCAATCAACAAGAAACAAGCGACCACTGAAATGATGCTGCGTGATGGAGAAACAACAGTTATTGGTGGTATTTTTGTCGAGTCTGACACCAGTGGTGAAGAGGGTGTACCTATGATGAAGGATATTCCCTGGTTAGGTAATCTCTTTAAATCAAATGAAACCAAACGTAATAAAAATGAGTTGCTGATCTTTATTACGCCTCGGATAATCACTGGGAGTAACTAACACTCCTTAACCTTATCTACCTATTTATTTGAAAGGAGTATCGCATGCAAAAAAAAGTTGTGTTGAGCGTTATGCTCTTGGTATCGCTGGTAATGGTTACCCTGTTGGCAGGTTGTGGTAGTGGGGGGGGGCTAAATACCTCAACCGGAACCCTGACCTTAACGGTTTCGGATACAAGTGGTTATGCAGGTTATGCATTGAATGCAACTGCTACCATTGCTTCAACAGCAACAACAAACTTGAACGGTATCGAGGTGAAACTGATATCATCGGGTGCTGTCATTGCTACTGGAACTTCCGACGGCTCTGGTTTTGTCAGATTTTCTTCAGTTGTTCCCAAAATTGCCAATAAGGCTTACACGATGCAGCTGCAAGCGGTTTCCAATAATACGTCCGATAGTAATGTTGTCTCTGTTCCGGTAAAAGTTCCTACGTTAACCCTCACTGCTGACTCGATGGACAAAACATTTGAATCATACGGTACGGCTACCTATATTCCTCCTGTAACTGTCACCTTGGTTGATGCCTATGGTAACCCGATTACTCCTGATAACGGTGCTGTTACCATGAGCGCTAAATTTTCTGCTGATTCCTGTATCCCAGGCACAGATATCGTTATGTTCACTCCCAATCCGTCTACCACCCTTATTGCAGCCAGTTGTAACAGTGGTCAAACCGGTGCAACCTATCCGGTAACTAGTTTTAATAACGCAGGCACAGCCGCCGTACCGGTAACGGTAAACATTGTTATTGGCAAGCCCCATGTTATTGATGTCACCTATACTGCAGACACGGTTTACAAGGGTGTTACATTCAACCAGTCTGCAAAAACTGCGTACACAGCAACAGGACCATAACAGGTAAGGCATATAACCTGATTGTAGCTGATTAACAGTACTTACTACGTGATACTATCTGTTAACAAGGAAACTACTATGAAAAATATCTTACGCTATATGATGACCATGGGGCTGCTGTTGCTGATGACAGCATGTGGTGGTGGCGGTACGGGTACTTCCGGGATTCCCAATACATCGCAGCCTACGCTCGTATTGAGTATGCAAGGGGGAGCGTCTGTTGCTTCAGGTTCAGCAGGCAGATTATATGCCACGGTTAAGGACTCTACCGGAAAACCTTTCACTAATCCGGTAATGGTTGTATTCACCTCGGTTAATCCTGATAAAGCGAGCATATCCAGTGCTGTAAATTACGCCTACACTGATAGCACTGGCGTCGCGTATATCGACTTTACCGCAACTTCTTCAAGTACTGGATATGGTCAGTTTTCTGCTACTGCTGTTGCCGGTGGTGTTTCTTTGAAGTCCTTCTTTGATTTCAATGTTTATTTACCATCTACACTGAAGTTAGGTGCACTTACAATCAGTAGTCCTTCATTAACCGCTTATGCAGTTGCCTCTGTTACTGTTCAGGTACTGGATCAGAATGGTCGTTTGTATACTGATCAAGAGGTTGATGTTAACTTTAAGGCTTCTTCAGGTTATTTTGCTGCTTCAACGGTCCGCTCAGTGGGGGGTATTGCAACCGCCACCTATATTGCACCAGCTTCTTCCAGTTTCGAGTATGGTGCTGATCTTACAGCAACCTTAAGCAATTCTTCAGTTACAACCCGGGTGAATCTGGTTCCTCAACCGGTTGCTGGTATCAGCTATGTCAGCGCTTCACCAACTACGCTGTCCATTGCTCCAAATGAAACAATACTGGTTAAATTTCTGGTATCTGATGCCCTAGGGCTTGCAAAGCCAAGTCAGGCTGTCACATTTGCCGTGACCGATGGATCTGGCGTAACTTCATCATCCAATGCAACCTTGGTCGCTACAACAGCAGTCAGTGATGCGTTTGGTAATGTTACCGCTGCAGTCCGCGGCGGCTCCACATCGAGCACCTTCCGCATTAAGGCCGCCCTTACCGGTTTGTCATACTCTACGGTTACGCCGCTGATTACTGTTTCAAACGGCCTGCCGGGCGCCAACAGCAATTTGAACATTTCGTTTACCAGTCTAAACCTTACTGCATGGTCTTCATCTGACGGTACTTCTGCTGGCACAAAAGGGATTATTAATCCCACCGCTACTTCTACCGTTACCGTCTGGTTGACCGATTCACTGGGTAAAAAGGTGGCAGACGGTACCATTGTTAATTTTGAAACCACTGGCGGGACGGTTGATGCTACCTGTTCAACGGTTGGCGGTACCTGTTCATCCACCTGGCGTAATAATGGAGCCATCCCGGCAAATGGTCAGGCTGTGGTAACTGCAAAGACTCAGGGGACTTCCGGTATGGTTTCTACAACCGGTACGATTATTATGGCTTCAGCCCAGGCAGACAAAACTGCGATAGCAGCAAGTGATTGTAAAGATGTAGTTTTTGCTGCTGCTGCTGCTGGAACTGCATCGGTCAAGAACTGTTCTGTTACGGTGAAGGATCTGCTGGGTAACGCAATGGGTTCAGGAGCAACTGTGTCGTTTACTATTTCGTCAGACAAATTAACAGATTCTACGTTTGCTGTAACACCTGCTGCATTCACCTATCCAAATACGAATGCATCCGGCGGTGTTGTTATTCCGCTGGTGCTTACTAAAACGTTTGTTACTAATACTAACGCAACTGGAACTTTAACAGTCACGGTCACAGCTAGTGGACTCAGTACCGTTTCTGTTATCCCTCTCAAGTAAAGCTCTACTCAGTGTCCTGCATGCTGTTGCGGGTACAGGTCTACTTCTTAGGGGCGCTTCGGCGCCCCTTTTTTGTTGAGGTTGAGATGCACTTGTCAGTGTGGTAATCTTTGCCGTGTTTATAGATGCTACTGATGTTCATGACAAACTGAATAGAGATCAGGATTTAATAGAGGTAAAGCCGCATAAAACCAAATTGGCATGCGCTGCGGATACATTCTGGAGGTACTCTATGGGAAATACTGCATTAAAATCAGAACAAACCTGGACCTATGCTGATTACTGCAGCTGGCCGGATGATGAACGCTGGGAGCTGATTGACGGGGTGGCGTATGCCATGTCACCTGCTCCATCCAGAAGACATCAGGAGTTGTCAGGGGCGCTTTTTAATCAGTTTTTTCACTACTGTCCGGTTAATAACTGAATAAATTCAGCTGTATTTCGTCATCAGTATCGGTTTTTTGCCTTAGCGCCTCTGTGACCACCGATAAAATGGGCTTTTTCTCAAAC
>Ga0209373_10001516_pt1 | contig 26774 bp, 26 predicted proteins | sample Higcelweek5metaG_FD_187173 | JGI IMG/M metagenome (GOLD analysis project Ga0209373, IMG submission 187173) | Freshwater pond sediment microbial communities from the University of Edinburgh, under environmental carbon perturbations - High... | ecosystem: Environmental > Aquatic > Freshwater >... | reverse complement strand
ATGTCGGCGATGTGGTCGGCACCGGCTCCTCGCGCAAATCGGCGACCAATTCGGTGCTGTGGTGGACCGGGGCCGATATCCCCTATGTCCCCAACAAAAGGTTCGGTGGCGTCTGCCTCGGCAGCAAGATCGCCCCGATTTTCTACAACACGATGGAAGATGCCGGCGCCCTGCCGATCGAACTCGACGTTTCGGCGTTCGAGACCGGCGACGTGATCGAGCTGCGCCCCTATGAAGGCAAGGCGCTGAAGAATGGCGCGGTGGTCTCGACCTTCCAGGTCAAATCCGAAGTGATCTTCGACGAAGTCCGCGCCGGTGGCCGGATTCCGCTGATCATCGGCCGGGGGCTGACCGCCAAGGCCCGCGACGCGCTCGGCCTGCCCGCCAGCACCCTGTTCCGCCTGCCCGCCGTGCCGAAGGACAATGGCAAGGGCTTCTCGCTGGCCCAGAAGATCGTCGGCCGCGCCTGCGGCCTGCCGGAAGGGCAGGGGATGCGTCCCGGCACCTATTGCGAACCCCGGATGACCACCGTCGGCTCGCAGGATACCACCGGGCCGATGACCCGCGATGAATTGAAGGATCTGGCCTGTCTCGGCTTCTCCGCCGACATGGTGATGCAGTCCTTCTGCCACACTGCGGCCTATCCCAAGCCGGTGGACATCAAGACCCACCACGATCTGCCCGGTTTCATCTCGACCCGGGGCGGTCTCAGCCTGCGGCCGGGCGATGGGGTGATCCATTCCTGGCTGAACCGTCTGCTGCTGCCTGACACCGCCGGCACCGGTGGCGATTCCCACACCCGTTTCCCGATCGGCCTGTCCTTCCCGGCCGGCTCGGGTCTGGTCGCCTTCGCTGCCGCCACCGGGGTGATGCCGCTCGACATGCCGGAAAGCGTGCTGGTGCGCTTCAAGGGCAGCCTCCAGCCCGGCGTCACCTTGCGCGATCTGGTCAATGCGATTCCGCTCTATGCGATCCGCCAGGGCCTGCTGACGGTCGAGAAGAAGGGCAAGAAGAACGTCTTCTCCGGCCGGATTCTCGAAATCGAGGGTCTGCCCGATCTGAAGGTGGAACAGGCATTCGAACTGAGCGACGCCTCGGCCGAACGCTCGGCGGCGGGCTGCACAGTCCATCTCGGCCCGGCCCCGATCATCGAATATATGCGTTCGAACATCACTCTGATGAAGTGGATGATCGTCCAGGGCTACGAGGATCGTCGGGCGCTGGAGCGTCGGATCGCGGCGATGGAAGCCTGGATTGCCGATCCGCAGTTGCTCGCGGCTGATCCCAATGCCGATTATGCGGCGGTGATCGAGATCGATATCGACCAGATCAAGGAGCCGATCGTCGCCTGCCCGAACGACCCGGATGATGTCAAAATCCTGTCTGAAGTGGCCGGGGCCAAGATCGATGAAGTGTTCATCGGCTCCTGCATGACCAATATCGGTCACTTCCGCGCCGCTGGCCGGGTGCTGGAGGGCAAGACCGATCTGCCGACCCGGCTGTGGGTGGCGCCGCCGACCAAAATGGATGCGATGATCCTGAATGAGGAAGGCTATTACGGCATCCTCGGTCGGGCCGGGGCGCGGATGGAACTGCCCGGTTGCTCGTTGTGCATGGGCAATCAGGCCCAGATCCGCAAAGGCGCGACCGCGATGTCGACCTCGACCCGCAATTTCCCCAACCGCTTGGGCCTGGATACCCAGGTCTATCTTGGTTCGGCGGAACTGGCGGCGGTCTGCGCTCTGCTCGGGCGGATTCCGACCCCGGCGGAATATCGGGACCAGGTGGCGGCGGTTGAAGCCAAATCGGCTGAGATCTATCGCTACATGAACTTCGATCAGATCCCCGCCTTCCGCGATGTTGCGGCCACGGTCTGAGATGACGGCAGCGTTGAGCCGCCGTGGGCTGATGCTGGTCCTGTCCTCGCCGTCAGGCGCGGGCAAGACCAGTATTTCCCGTCGATTGCTGGCCGATGATTCGGCTCTGTCGTTATCGGTTTCGGCCACCACCCGGGCGCCCCGCCCGGGTGAGGTCGACGGCAAGGATTATCATTTCCTCGATAATGCCGCCTTTCAGCGGATGATCGAGGCGGGCGCGTTCCTCGAATACGCCCAGGTGTTCAGCCGGTCTTACGGCACCCCGCGTGCCCCGGTCGAAGCGGTGCTGGCCCAGGGCAGCGACGTGTTGTTTGATATCGACTGGCAGGGCAATCGCCAATTGGCGGCCAATGCCCGGGATGATCTGGTGTCGGTGTTCATTTTGCCGCCGTCGCTGGCGGCGCTGCGCGCTCGCCTGTCCGGGCGGGGCCAGGATAGTGAAGAGGTGATTGCCGAGCGGATGGCCAAGGCCGGTGACGAGATGAGTCACTGGGGGGAATATGAGTATGTCGTGGTCAATCATGACCTCGACGTTGCGGTGGCTCAGGTTCGGGCGATTCTCGCGGCTGAGCGGCTGAAACGGGGGCGTCAGACCGGTCTGGCGTCGTTCGTCGCCGATCTGCGCGGGTAAGAAAAAAGTGGGCTCTGCCCACACCCGCCAAGGGCCGCAAGGCCCTTGGATCCCTTAACTTAAGGAAGGGGTTCCAAGGGCTCTGCCCTTGGCGGGTGCGGGCAGAGCCCGCCTTTTACAGCCGTCCCAACCGATCCAGCAGCCCCTGCAAAATGTAAGCAGCGGCCATTTTATCGACCACTTCGGCCCGCCGCCGTCGCGAGGAATCCGCGTCCAGCAGAGTCCGGGTCACGGCGGCGGTGGACAGCCGCTCGTCCCATAACACGATCGGCAGATCGCGCAGCCGCAGCAGATTGGTCACGAACGCCCGGGTGGACTGGCAGCGTGATCCCTCGCCGCCATCCATCTCGACCGGCAGGCCCAGCACCAGCCCGCCGACCTCGTGACGATCAACCACCGCAAACAACGCGGTGGCATCGGCGGTGAATTTGCTCCGGCGCAGAGTCTCGAACGGGGTGGCGACGGTGCGGCTGACGTCAGACAGGGCCAGACCGATCGTCTTGGTGCCCAGATCGAGCCCCAGCAAACGCTGATCACGCTCCAGACAAGACGGCAACGCCGCCACCTCAACCAGACTCACAGGCCGTAATCCGTCGCGCGTTCGGGATCGCGGGCGGCCACGGCCCGGGCCAGATCGACAATCACCTTGGCCTGTTTCCAGGTGGCGTCATCCTGCATCTTGCCGTCGATCATGACGGCCCCGCTGCCGTCGGGCATCGCCGCGAGGATCTGGAGGGCGAAGCGAACCTCGGCCGGATCGGGGCTGAACACCCGTTTGGCGATCTCGATCTGACGCGGATGCAGGCTCCAGCCGCCGACACAGCCGAGCAGGAAGGCGTTGCGGAACTGCGCCTCACAGGCCTCATCATCGGAAAAATCACCGAACGGGCCGTAGAAAGCCTTGATCCCGGCCGATTGGCAGGCATCGACCATCTTGGCCACGGTGTAATGCCACGGATCTTGTTGGAACAGAATCCGGCCGGAACGATCGGGCGCCGCATCCTCCAGCACCCCATAGAACGGATGCCCCCCGCCGACCCGGGTGGTTTTCATCCCGCGCGAGGCGGCCAGATCGGCCGGGCCGAGGCTCATCCCATGCATCCGCGGGCTAGCCTGGGCGATCGCCGCGACATTTTCGACCCCCAGCGCCGTCTCCAGAATCGCATGAATCAAGATCGGGCGGCGGACCTGATGACGCGCCTCCAACTGGGCCAGGAACTGATCGAGATAATGGATATCCCACGGCCCTTCGACCTTCGGCAGCATCACCACGTCGACCTTGTTCCCGGCCGCCGCAACGATTTCCGTGACGTCATCCAGGAACCAGGGCGAATTCAGACAATTGACTCGGGTCCACAGTCCGGTTGCCGGGTTGTCCCAGCCGCGCGCGACCTCGATGAAGCCGGCCCGGGCCGCAAGCTTGGCCTCGGCCGGAATCGCATCTTCAAGATTGCCAAGCAGGACATCAACCTGCCGGCCGATTTCCGCCGCCTTGGCCCGCATCTTGTCGAGATGGGGCGGAAAGAAATGAATCATCCGTTCGAGGCGAACCGGTAGCTCACGCCAGGGCGCCGGAGCGCCAATGGCCAGCGGTTCAAAAAACTTGCGTGGCGGTCTGCTGCTCATGGGGACACCCGTGCCAGAGAACGTCCGCGAGCGGACGGGCGGCACCAGGACGGGCCGCTCCGTCACACATACCCCAGGTGGCGAACAAGCGACAAGATCTCACCCGTCGGGTCTCGCAACCCGACGGGCCGGTGATCCTGAAAACCAAGTCGTTCAGGCGGAGATATCCAGGGACTGACCCAGGCTGCCCTGGCCAGCCTGAGTCTCGGCCAGCGGCTGTACGGCCTGACTCTGGGCTAGTTGAGCCTGCTGCAATTCCGGGCGCGGAAGCTGGGTCTGGACCTGCGCCACAGTTTCCTGCACCTTTTGCGGGCTGTAGGGGCCTTCCAGCCCCTGCTGGGCCTGCTGTAGATAGAGCGCGGTGTTGGCGTTGCCGGCGGAAGCGATATCCATGGCCTTTGCCTTTCTGGCGGCTTTACGATTTCTTATGATATCACGGTGAACAGGTTCGGGTCATTAGATCCCGTCCATCCCCCCCCATCACCGGTTTAAATCATGGATCCGATCTTCAGTCAGAGTCTCCTGTTCCTCGCCGCCCTCGGGGCAGGAGCGATCAATGCCGTGGCCGGAGGCGGATCTTTTCTGACCTTCCCCGCTCTGGTTTTGACCGGGGTGCCGTCGCTGATTGCCAATGCGTCGAGTACCGTGGCGCTGTTCCCCGCCAGTTTCGCCAGCGCCTGGGCCTATCGCCGCCAATTCACCGGTTTTGACGGAGTCTCATTCAAGGCAATGCTGGCGGTCAGTCTGGTCGGCGGCACCGGCGGGGCGCTGCTGTTGCTCTCCACCCCGCAGAGTCTGTTTGATGCGGTGATTCCCTGGTTACTGGCCTTCGCCACCCTGGTTTTCACCTTTGGCCGTCAGATCACCCCGGTGTTGGAACGCTGGATCCGACTTGGTCCGGTCAGTCTGCTCGTCGCCCAATTTCTCACCGCTTTATATGGCGGCTATTTCGGTGGTGCCGTCGGGATCATTCAGCTTTCGGTCTGGACCCTGTTCGGTTTGCGCGACATTCACGCGATGAATGCGAGCAAGACCCTGCTGACCGGCTCGATGAATGCGATGGCGGTGGTGTGCTTCGCCATCGCCGGGACGGTGTGGTGGCCGCAAACCCTGGTGATGCTGGGCGGGGCGGTGTTGGGCGGCTATCTCGGGGCGCGGGTCGCACAACGGCTCGATCCGCGTCTGGTCCGGGGCGGAATCATCGCTCTGAGCGTCGGGATCACCGTCCTGTTCTTCCTGCGGGGATAGACGCCCGCTCAGAACACCGCCGACATCACCACCACCGCCACCACCGCCAACGCGATCAGCATCCCGGTGGCGGCAGCGGTCTGCCGGCCGATCCGATCGGCCTCAACCGCCCGCTCCTCGCTGTCGCTGAGCAGATGACGAATCTCCTCCTCGGCAGCGTGATGCTGGGTCTGGGCCCAGAGGAATTCCTTCTCGTCCTTGACCCGCTCATCGGCATTTTCGAGCAGGTTGTACAATTCGACGATCGAGCCCTTCCGCACCACCTTGGGCACTTCGCGCTCGAGTTCCTTGCGTTTCTCACGGCCGTGATAGGAGGCAATCACCGGGGCCAGGGCGGAGGCAATCCAGGCGGTCAGGGCCGGCAGGGATTCCGGCCCCAGCCGGTATTGCAACACGGCATAAAGATTGACCATCGCCATCAAAGCGACCGCCTGATCCGGGTCATTGCACAGCAGCAGATTGCGGTCGATGTCGGTCCGCATCCGCGCCCCGAGGAAGGCGGCAACGTGGCGATCGATCGGCGGCTGCGGATTGTCGCCCCGGCGCGCGGCGGCGCGGTTGAGCGCGGGCAGCACTTCGCGCACCTCGACGACATAATCCTCGCCGATGATCTGGCTCTGCAACGGCAGAGCATCATTCATTTCATAGAGGCAGCGTTCCAAGCCGAAGCCAACCCCGGGCTGGGCCAGATAATTGCGCAATTCGCGGAAGTTGGAATCCATCAGCGAATTGTCGGGCTGGTAATCGGCGCTACGCAGCTCGAACCACAGCCGGGGCACCTCGCGCAGGATCATTTCCGCCAGCAGCCGGGTATCGCCCCGACTGGACATCACGGCGGCCAGGGCCGAGCCGAACCCGTCGGGCATCGCGCTGAAGCCCTTGTAGCGGATCGGTGCCGAGCCATCGATCGCGATCAGCACCTTGCACAACATCAGATCGGTGGCGGTCTTGCGGTCGGTGCTGGTGTTGAGGGCAAGGCGGACCACATCGGCCACTACCGCCGCCTTGTCCTTATCCTCGACCGCCCGGCGCAGCCACAATTCGAGCTTGCCGTCGATCACCGGGGGAATCGCCTGCTCCCAGTTGCGGGCCATCGCCTGCCCCAGTTCGCGGCAATTGAAATATTCCTTGCCGAGGAAGGGGAAGCCTCGGGCGGCACGGTGTTCGCCGCGCGGCTGCAACGGCGACATCCGCCGGCCGGAGATCCACAATTCCAAATCTTCGGTGGTCCAGCGCTGCTCGCCATCATCGCAGAGCAGGCCGCGCAACAATTCGATGATCGGCATCGGCAGACGTTCGTCGCCGATCAGAGTGTTGTAGCTGCCGAGCTGGATTTTGGCGCTGAGGATGGTTTCATCCGACAGATTGGCGACCGGATTGCGTCCCATCAGCAGGACCGCGACCGTTACCCCCAGCGAATAAAGATCATCGGCATAGGTCCCGCTGCCGCGCGCGATCGGGCTGCACATCCCGGATTCGATCGTTTCGAACAGCACCGGCTGATCGAACCCGGGCGGGGTGGTGACGCCATCGCCAAACGCCAGCCGTTCGCCGTTGGCATCCATCGCGAACAGATTGGTCGGCCGGATGGCGCGATGAGTCACCCCGCGCGAGGCCATTTCGCGGATCGCCGCCGCCAAAGGCTCGATCACCCGACGGCCGATTTCATATTCGTCGATGCGGCGGACTTCGCCGCGAATATTGGTCATCACCCGCCGTCCGGCCGGGCGTTCATAGACCACGGTCATGCACTGACGACCGGCGGGGGGCCAACTCATCGGCCCCCATTCGACCAATTGTTGCAGACCGGGCGAGCTGACACTCTTCATCGCCCGCATCACGGTGACACGGGGCGGGAGTTCCGGCTTGCAGATCAGGGCGTAAAGCGCGCGATTGGGGTCGCGGCGATCCTCGGCAGCATAGGCCTCGGCCGAGGGGGTAGAGAGTTCGGGCAGCGGGTGGGTTGAGCGGATCAGATAACGATCGCGCAAGGTGCCGGGGGGACTGGCCGGACGATTTTCTTCCGCTGATGCCCCGGGAGCACCGGCTCCCTCGCTCGCGTTATTGCCGTCCGCCATCGTTCCCACCCGGTTGTCATCCGCTCGGTTCCGGGCGGCGTCCGCAGTGTAAAACGGTTCCCAGCATCCTCAAACCGGAAACCGGACGCCGACCCGCCCGCTTTCTTATCAGAACCGGAGTTTGCTTTAAAAAAGGTTTCCGGCCGGGACGATCCGCGCAAGACGAACGGCCCGCCCGCTTCTCCGAGGAGGGCGGGCGGGCTTCACGTTTTACGGCGAGAACGGATCGCGGACCAGGATGGTATCCTCGCGTTCCGGGCTGGTCGAGAGCAGGGCCACCGGAGTCTCGATCAGTTCCTCGATCCGGCGGATATATTTGATCGCGCTGGCGGGGAGATCTTTCCAGGAGCGGGCACCTCGGGTGCTTTCGCTCCAGCCGGGCAGGGTCTCATAGATCGGTTCGACCCGGCCCTGAGCCTCCATCGCCGCCGGCAGATGGTCCAGTTCGGCGCCATCAAGCCGATAGCCGGTGCAGATGTTCAGGGTTTCGAATCCGTCGAGGACATCAAGCTTGGTCAAAGCGATGCCGTCGATCCCGCCGACCTTGACCGCCTGCCGAACCAGGGTCGCATCGAACCAGCCACAGCGGCGACGCCGGCCGGTGACGGTGCCGAATTCATGGCCGCGATCGCCGATCCGCTCGCCAATCGCATCGTGCAGTTCGGTCGGGAACGGCCCGGCGCCGACGCGGGTGGTGTAAGCCTTGCAGATCCCCAGCACATAGCCGACCTGTCCCGGCCCGACGCCCGATCCGGTGCCGGCATTGCCCGACACGGTCGAGGAGGAGGTGACGAAGGGATAGGTGCCGTGATCAACGTCGAGCATCGCCCCCTGGGCGCCCTCGAACAGAATCCGCTTGCGGGTGTGACGCAGACCGTCGAGCCGCTGCCAGACCACATCGGCATAAGGCAGAATCCGCGGCGCCACCGCCAGCAGAGCCTCCAGCAGGGTCTGACCATCGACCTCGGCCGCGCCCAGGCCCCGCAGCAGGGCGTTATGGTGACGCAGCAGACCCTCGATCCGCGCTTCCAGGGTGGCACGGTGGGCCAGATCACAGACGCGGATGGCGCGACGGCCGACCCGATCCTCATAGGCCGGGCCGATGCCCCGTCCGGTGGTGCCGATCTTGGCGGCGCCGCTGGCTTCCTCGCGCGCCCGGTCGATCTGGGCATGCAACGGCAGGATCAGGCAGGCATTTTCCGCGATCTTGAGCAGATCAGGGGTTACCGCGACGCCCTGGGCGCCGAGCCGGTCGATCTCATCGAGCAAGGCCCAGGGATCGATCACCACGCCATTGCCGATCAGGCTGAGCTTGCCCCGCACTACGCCCGAAGGCAGCAGCGACAGTTTGTAGGTCGTGCCATTGATCACCAGGGTATGGCCGGCATTATGACCGCCCTGGAACCGCACCACCACGTCGGCGCGTTCGGACAGCCAGTCAACGACCTTGCCTTTGCCCTCGTCGCCCCACTGGGCGCCGACCACCGCGACGTTCGCCATCGTTCTATCGCCTTACTTGTCTTGTTCGCTTCATTCCACGTCGATCAATCCGCCGGTCCCCAGCCGCCGGCCGCAGCCGAGCCGTCTGGCTTCCGCTGCCTCATCGGCGACCGGATTGAGTCCGGCCACAGTGATCAACCCTTGTGCCCGGAGGGCCGCAGCCTGTGCCCGGGGTGTTCCGGCCGGGACAAACACCCGAACCGGACGCGGTGCCGACGGAACCGCCGCAATCACCGAATCGAGGAACAGGGTTGCTCCCACCGCCGGCTCGCTGCCGCCGGCAAGATAGCGCCCCCCCCGGCCCAGTTCGGCACCGAGGCGGCGGGCATAGAGGGTGAATCCCACCCCGCAATGATATTCAAAGCCCCGGCTTTCGACCGGATCGACCGTCAGCGGCAATTCAGGCAGCGCGGCGGTGATCTGGGCGACCACTTCAACCAGACGCGCCCGTTCGGTGGCCGCGGCGGGCGGCAGGTCGAGGGCGGCCAACGCCGCCATCGCCCGTTTGACCGGGCCGGCGGCGGCAATCAGAGCCTCCAGCAGTGGCGCGGCGGCCCCGCCCAGGGCAGCAACAGTGGCGGAATCCTTATGGTCGAGCGCAGCGCGCAGCCGCTCGGCGGTCTCGCCCTCGATCCCAAACGCGGTGAACAAAGTCGGGGCCAGGGTCGGCAAAGCGAGATCGGCGGTCACGCCCTCGATGCCGAGCGCGATCAACCCTTCGGCGGCGAGGGTCAGAACCTCGGCATCAGCAGCAGCGGCGGTTGACCCAATCAGTTCGATCCCGGCCTGGGCAAACTGGCGGTCGGCGCGGAGCTGGGTGCCCTTCACCCGCAGCACCTGACCGGAATAGGACAGACGCAGCGGCCGGGGCCGGGTTGCCAGCCGGGTGGTCGCAATCCGGGCCACCTGGGGCGTCATGTCGGCGCGTAGGCCCATCAGGCGCTGGCTCAATGGATCAAGGACGCGGAAAGTCTGAGACGAAGCCGCTGCGGCGGGGCCGGCCAGCAGGCTTTCCTCAAACTCGATCAGCGGCGGCTTGACCCGCTCAAATCCATGGGCGGCGAAGCAACGCGACAAAAGCTCGATCACGCCGGCTTCTTCGGCGGCATCGGGCGGAAGCATGTCGCGCAGGCCGGCGGGCAGCAAGGCCCGGTTGGCGAAATCGGTCATCGACGCGGTCACAACCTGGAACGGGGGCAGCCAAGCGACACCGCCCGGCCACCCGTTGGTCGGGTAACGCTGGATGTAGCGCGTTTGTCCCGGCGCGGCAAACGGGAAATGCGACCCCCGGGGCAAAAGCCGTCCCCGGGCGGATTCGGCTCCGCCGGGGGGATGGATTCAGCGTGATCTCTTTAGATTTATACAAATCCAAGCTAAACTTGCGGTTTACTCCGCTCAAGGGAGTTGCTCCATGACCTTGCAACGATCCGTGATTCTGGTGCTGGCGTTGATGCTGGCGGGGATGGTGCTGTGCGGGGTGACGGTTTTTTTCACCCTAGCGGCGCAAAAACCGCTGCTGGCCGGCGCCGAGACGGGCACCCGGCGGATCGGCGAATCGATCGTGCCTCTGTTGCGGGCGACGGCGGCGGTTCGTCTCGATGTCACCCAGGTCCAGCAATTTTTGACCGATGTTGCCGCGACCCATCATGAAGAGAGTTATGGCGAGGCCGAGACCTGGGCCAAGGCTTTTGCTACCGACATGGCGGAGGCGCAGCGGCAGGCCGCCGCCCTCGGTCTGAAAGAGATCAGCCGTGATCTGGAGGCGATTGCCACCCACTTCCCCGGTTATTACCAGGGCGGACGGGCGATGGCGGCGGCTTATGTCGCCGATGGTCTGACCGCCGGCAATGGTCTGATGGCGACGTTCGACGAGATCGCCGCCGACATGTCGATGCGCTGTGCGACTCTGAGTGATCGGATCAGCGCCCTGGCGACGAGCGAAACCGACACGACCCGGGCCGCCGCTTTGGCCGCCCGCGAAGGCGGCGAACAGGCGTTCGGCTGGATTCTGGCCCTGGTCGGCGTCACTTTCCTGGTCGCCCTGATCGCCGCCGTCGGACTGCGGCAGCGGATGGGCCGGGCCTTTCACGATCTGGAAGCCGATCTTGACGCGATCACCAGCGAAAGCAGCGCCCTTCCCCGCCTTGACCCGGACCGGCGCGATGAATTTGGCCGGATCGCCCGGGCTCTGGCCCTGTTTCGTGAAAAACGGGAACAATTGCGCGAAGCCGATGAACGCAGCCGTCACGACGAAACCGAACGGCAGGCCCGGGCCGAACGAGTCGAACGTCTGGCCCATGATTTTTCGGAGATTGCCGATGGCGGCTTGATCGGCTTGGCCGAGGCGTTGCGCGGCTTGCGCGGTGCGGCGGACGGGATGGAGGGCAACGCTCGCGCCACCAGCGGCATGGTTGGCGAAGCCGCCCAGGCAGCCGAACGTGCCGCCGCCAATGTCGAGGCGGTTGCTACGGCGGCAGACCATCTTGCCGCTTCGATCGAGGAAATCCGGCGTCAGGTGACCCAATCTTCGACCATCGCCGCCAGTGCGGCCAGTGAGGCGGAACGAACCAATACCCAAGTGCGGGGCCTGACCGAGGCAGTCGAGCGGATCGGCGCGGTGGTGGCCCTGATCACCGATATTGCCGCCCAAACCAATCTGCTGGCGCTGAATGCGACGATTGAGGCGGCCCGGGCCGGCGAGGCCGGTAAAGGCTTCGCCGTGGTGGCGAATGAAGTCAAACATCTCGCCAACCAGACTGCCCACGCCACCGAAGAAATCACCCGCCAGATTGCCGCCGTCCAAACCGCTACCGGAGAAACCGTGACGGCGATCGACCGGATTGGCGAGACCATCCGCCAGATTAATGCGATCGGTGGTCAGGTGGCTGGCGCGGTCGAGAACCAGGGCCGGGCCACCGCCGATATCGCTCATAACGCCCAGGAAGCTGCCGGCGGAACCCGGGCGGTCACCCGCAATGTCAGCGGGGTGTCCCAGGCTGCCGATCAGACCGGCCAGTCGGCCCGAACCATGCTGACGGCGGTGATGACCCTGGCCGACCGGTGCGATGGCTTGCGCCAGGATGTTGATCACTTTGTCAGCGATATCCGCCGAACCTGACCCGCCCTTTTCTTTTCAAAAAAAACAGGGGAGGTTTGGAGGCTTCGCCTCCAAGCGGGGTGCGGGGCGGCAGCCCCGCTTCTCTGATTGATTGTCTTACGGGAGAATAGGATGATTTCGTCCCCGCGCGGCCGAGTCCTGATCATTGCCGGCTCGGATTCCGGCGGCGGCGCCGGCATCCAGGCCGATATCAAAGCCGTCACCTGCCTGGGGGGCTATGCCGCGACCGCCCTGACCGCTCTGACCGCGCAAAACACCCTGGGGGTGTTCGGGGTCGAGGCTGTCCCTCCCGCCTTCGTCCGCCGTCAGATCGAACTGGTGCTGGAGGATATCGGCGCCGATTGTCTGAAAACCGGGATGCTGGTGTCCGCCCCGATCATCGAAGCCGTGGCCGATGCCCTGCTGACCGTGCCCGATCTGCCGCTGGTGCTCGATCCGGTGATGGTGGCCAAAGGTGGTGCCGCTCTGCTCGATCCGGAAGCGGTGGCGATCCTGACCCGGCGGCTGGTGCCGCGCGCATGGCTACTGACCCCCAATCTGCCCGAGGCTGAAGCCCTGCTCGGCCGGCGGATTCCCGATGCCACTGCGATGGTCGCAGCCGCGTGTGATCTGCTCCGGCTCGGGCCGCGTGCGGTGCTGCTGAAAGGGGGGCATCTGCTCGGCGATGATCTGGTCGATTTGCTGGTCGATGCCGACGGGGTGCGGCGGTTCGAAGACCGTCGTCTGCCGACCCGGGCGACTCACGGCACCGGCTGCACTTTGGCCTCGGCGATTGCGACTGGGCTGGCCCAGGGGCTTGATCTGGATGCGGCGGTGCTGCGCGGGCGGGCTTATCTGCGGCGGGCGATTGCCGCCGCGCCGGGGTTTGGCGCCGGGCACGGGCCGCTCGGGCATACCCACACGGTTGCGCCGTTTCCGGCTGACGTCGGGCTCCCGCCCGAACCCGGCCGGGGCGATGCCCCGGACCCCCTTTCTCTTCTAAAATAAGGGGGCGGTGGCGGTTTTCAGCCACGTCGCGGTCGTGGGGTCCAGGGCCGGGGCCAGGTCGCTCCAGACTCGGGCGTGGTAGGCGTTCAGCCACGCCTGTTCCGCCGGGTCGAGGCGGTTGGGGTCGATCAAAGTCCGGTCGATGGGGACCAGGGTCAGGGTTTCAAAGCGGAGCAGGGGGCGTTCGGCTCCGGGTGGGGCCGGGGATTCGACCACCTGGAGCAAGGATTCGATGCGGATGCCATAGGCGCCAGCTTTGTAATAGCCGGGCTCGTTTGACAGAATCATGCCCGGTCGCAGGGCGATATTATTGCCGACTTTGGAGATCCTTTGCGGTCCTTCATGGACCGAGAGGAAGCTACCGACGCCGTGGCCGGTGCCGTGGTCGTAATCGAGGCCTTCGTGCCACAGGGCTTGGCGGGCCAGGACATCGAGCTGGCTGCCGGTGGTGCCGACCGGGAAGCAGGCGCGGGCCAAGGCGATATGTCCCTTTAACACCAGGGTGAAGCGGGTGCGGGCTTCGGGATCGGGGGTGCCGATCGCCACGGTTCGGGTTACGTCGGTAGTGCCGTCGCGATATTGTCCGCCCGAATCCACCAGATAGAGATCGCCCGGGCTCAGGCGGCGGTTGCTCGCCGGGGTGGAATGATAATGGACGATCGCGCCATTCGGTCCGGCGGCGGAAATGGTGTCGAAAGAGGGGCCGCGATACAGCGTTCCGGCGCGGCGGAACTGGTCGAGCCTCTCGGCGGCGGTGATTTCATCGATCGTGCCGTCAGCGGCGGTCGCCGCCAGCCAAGCGAGGAAGCGGACCATCGCCACCCCATCGCGATGATGGGCAGCGCGGGCGCCGGCACTTTCCACCGGATTTTTGCAGGCTTTGAGGCTGAGGCAGGGATCGGTGCCGCGTTCGATCCGGGCGCCAGCTTCGGTCAGCCGGTCAATCACCGCGACCGAGGTGGCGGTGGCATCGATCCGCACCCGGGCGCCAGCGCTGCCGAGCCGGTCGAGGGCCGCACCCAGTTCAGCCGGGGGCCGTAGGTGTACGTCGGGGCCGAGATGGGACACCAGGCCGGGCGTGCCGCGTTTGGCCGGCTCGATCAGCCATTCAACCGTGCCATCGGCGGCCACCACCGCGCAGGACAGGGCCAGCGGGGTATGATCGACATCCCCGCCCCGGATGTTTAACAGCCACGCAATCGAGTCCGGGGCGGTCAGCACCAGCGCGTCACAGCCATCATCGCGCAGGGTCCGGGCGACTTTGGCCCGCTTTTCCGCTGAACTGGCGCCGGCCAGGGAGTCCGGGTGGATCTCGACCGGGGCACAGGGCGGCGGCGGGCGACCCGCCACCCAGATCGCATCCAGCGGATTGTCCAGGCAGGGAACCAGCAGGCTGCCGGCCCGGTCACAGACGGCGCGGAAGGGGTCGATCTGTTCCGGGGTATGGAAGCGGGGATCAAAGCCAATCCGCTCTTCCCCGCTGAGGGCGGCGGCGAGCCAGCGGGTCGGCGGGGTTTCGATCTGATGCAGCGGCTCGAACTGGCGGGTATCGATTTCGGCGCGCATTTGCAGGGTATAGCGCCCGTCGCTGAACAAAGCGGCGCGGTCGCGCAGCACCACGGCCAGTCCGGCCGAGCCGGTGAAGCCGGTCAGCCACGCCAGCCGCTGGGCCGAGGGCGGGACATATTCGCCGAGATATTCATCGGCGCGGGGAATCAGAAAGCCGGTCAGCCCGCGCCGGGTCAGTTCGTCGCGCAGGGCGTCAAGGCGGTCGGCCTGCGCCAGCGGCGCGGCGGAAACGGCATCGTTGAGGATGGTCACACCAGCAGGTCGATATAGCTGCCGCGCGGAGCGTGGCGGTCGAGACTGTCCGTGGGGGTGTCGGCGGCGAGCATGCGTCGGCCGCGCGGGCCGTTCGGTATCGGCCCGCCTCCGTTGCGGGAGCGGCCCTGCACCGCCCCGGCGGCACGAGGGCGGCGGGTGGGGCTCGGCATCAGCCCGTTCAGACCGGATCCGATCCCGGAAAGGAGGTCGCCCTGGGACTCATCGGCCATGACGCTTCGCCATTGTTAAGGAAAAATCAACTTTATCGTACCATGGGGGGTGCGGCGGGAGCGACTCTTTCCAGGACGAGAAAGGCGAAAGGCGGGTCGCCCTCCTGCGGCTCCCGGGCGATTTCGCGCCAGTCGCGCCGATCGAACGGCGGAAATAAAGTGTCGCCGTCATAGGCCCGGCCGATTTCGGTCAGATAGAGCCGTTCAACCCGGGGCAGGGCCTCGGCGAACAGTTCGGCGCCGCCGATCACCATCGCCTCGCCGCCTGGAACCGCCTGTTCGGCCAAGGCCAGCGCAGCCTCAAGCGAGGCGGCGACCAGAGCGCCCACTGCGCTCCAGTCGGGCTGACGGGTCAGGACGATGTTGGTCCGCCCCGGTAACGGTCGGCCCAGGGACTCCCAGGTGCGCCGTCCCATGATCACCGCTTTGCCCAGGGTCTGGCGTTTGAACCAGCGCAGATCCCCGGGGATGTGCCAGGGCAGAGCATTGTCACGGCCGATGATACCGTTGGCAGCGATGGCGACGATCAGGGCCAGACTCATACCGCCACCTCGGCTTTGATTGCCGGATAGGGATCGTAGGCTTCGATCGCGATATCCTCATAGCGGAAGGCGAACAGGTCGTGCACCGTCGGATTGAGCCGTAACTGGGGCCGGGGCCGGGGCGTTCGGGTCAATTGCAAATCGGCCTGTTCCAGATGGTTGAGATAGAGATGGGTGTCGCCGCCGGTCCAGATGAACTCGCCCGGCTGGAGCCCGGTAATCTGGGCGATCATCGCGGTCAGCAGGGCATAAGAGGCAATGTTGAACGGGACACCGAGGAACAGGTCGGCCGAGCGTTGATAAAGCTGACAGGAAAGGCGTCCCTCGGCCACATGGAACTGAAACAGGCAATGGCAGGGCGGCAGGGCCATGGCGTCGAGATCGGCGACATTCCAGGCCGAGACGATCAGCCGCCGCGAATCGGGATTGCTGCGGATTTGGTCAATGACCTGGGCAATCTGGTCGATCGTGCCACCATCCCGCGCCGGCCACGCTCGCCATTGCCGGCCATAGATTGGGCCGAGATCCCCTGCCGGATCGGCCCATTCATCCCAGATGCGAACCCCGGCCTCATTCAGACTGTGGATATTGGTCTCGCCGCGCAGGAACCACAGTAATTCGTGGATGATCGAGCGGGTGTGAAGCTTTTTGGTGGTCAGCAGGGGAAAGCCTGCGGCGAGGTCGAAGCGCATCTGTGCCCCGAACCGGGAGAGAGTTCCGGTCCCGGTGCGGTCGTTTTTACGGAGGCCCTCCGTGCGGACCTGATGCAGAAGATCGAGATACTGTTTCACCGCTCTGGCGGCTCCTTTATGTCGAAAAAAAAGCCGGGGTTTGGGGGCGTCAGCCCCCAAGCGGGGCACGGGGCGGCAGCCCCGTCAGCCAGCGCATCGGATCGCGTCCCAGAGCCGTATCGCCTGAACGGTCTCTGCGACATCATGAACCCGTAGAATCTGCACTCCGGCCTCAAGCCCGGCCAGATTGGCAGCCACAGTGCCGGGCAGACGCTGACGCGGCGGTTCATCGGCCGACAAAGCGGCGATGAAGCGTTTGCGCGACACCCCAAGCAACACCGGACAACCCAGCCCATGCAGCAGCGTCAGCGCCGCTAAGATCTGAGCATTATGCTCGGGACTCTTGCCAAACCCGATCCCGGGATCGAGACAGATCCGGTCGCGGGCAATCCCCGCCGCTTCGGCCACGGCCACCCGCTCGGCCAAATGGTCAACCACATCCAGCGGGGCACAGGCATAAACCGGCGCCGCCTGCATCGTGCGGGGGTCATCGCCCTGCATGTGCATCAAACAGAGTGCCGCATCGCTGGCGGCGGCCACGGCAAGTGACTCCGGGTCGCCGGTCAAAGCGGTGACGTCATTGATAATCCGCGCCCCGGCCGCAACCGCGGCTGCCATCACTCGGGCGTGGCGGGTGTCGATCGAAACGGTGAGGCCCCGTTCCGCCAGGGCTCGCACCACCGGCACCACCCGGCGGATTTCCTCGGCGGGATCAACCGGTGCCGCGCCGGGTCGGGTGGATTCACCACCGACATCGAGAATCGTCGCTCCGGCTGCTGCCAGCGCGCAGCCATGGGCAATCGCCGCCTCGGGAGCAACGAAATCGCCCCCATCGGAAAAACTGTCCGGGGTGACATTGACGATTCCCATCACCAGCGGCGCTTCGACCGACAGGCCGGCCCACGGAGCCCGGCGGCGGCCGATCCGGTGCAGTGTCTCGGACACATGGCGGCAGACCGCCGGATCTTCCGCTTCAGCCCAGTTCAGCAGATTGGAAAAAGCCGCAACGGCGGCATAAGCCCCCCCCTCGGCCCGCCGCAACAGGACGGTGACGGCGGTAAAGGCCAGGGCGCCATCGGCAATCGGCCATCCCTGGCCAGCGATGACCGCCGCCGCCGCCTGCTCCCCGCCGACTAGGCCGGTCGGGAGCAGGTACAGCGAACGGGGCAGATCGATCCCGGCCAGGGCGAAGCCCCGCGGTAAAGCGGGGCTGCGCTGAAAGGCCGACGTGATGGTCAGACTCACTCCCATCCGTCTCAGATCCGGGGATCGGGGTCGGACTCAAGCCCCGGGCTGCCGGCCGAAGGCCCCCCCGAACTCGGCACCGAAGAGCGCCTGGGCGTCTCGCGCGGCTGGAAACGGGTGCCATCGGGACGAATGATCGCCTCGCCCCGGATCAGAGTGTCGATATCCTCGCGGGACAGGGTCTCATATTCGAGCAGACCCTTGGCGATGGTCTCCAGATCGTCGTGATACTGAGTCAGAATGTCCCGGGCGGTGGCCTCGCCTTCCTCGACGAAACGACGCACCTCGGAATCGATCATGGTGGCAGTGGTCTCAGAAATGTTCTTGGTCTGAGTCACCGAATGACCCAGGAAAATCTCTTCCTGATTCTCATTATAACGCAGCGGCCCGAGCTTGTCGGAGAAGCCGTACTCCGTCACCAGCTTGCGGGCCAGTTCGGTCGCGCGCTGGATGTCGTTGGAGGCCCCGGTGGTCACCGCATCCGGGCCAAAGGTGATTTCCTCCGCGACCCGACCGCCGAAGAACGAGGCGATCATCGCCTTGATCTGCTTCAGCGACATCGAATAACGATCCCGCTCGGGCAGCGACATGGTCAGGCCCAGGGCCCGGCCGCGCGGAATGATGGTGACCTTGTGCAGCGGCTCATGGCCGGCGACGTGGAGCATCACCAGAGCGTGACCGGCTTCGTGATAGGCGGTGAGCTTCTTCTCATCTTCACTCATCACCATCGACCGCCGTTCGGCGCCCATCATCACCTTGTCCTTGGCCGCTTCGAAATCGGCCATCCCGACCACCCGCTTGCCGGAACGGGCAGCGAGCAAAGCGGCTTCATTGACCAGATTCGACAGATCGGCACCGGAGAAACCGGGGGTGCCCCGGGCGATGATCCGGGCATCGACGTCGGGCGACAGCGGAACCTTGCGCATGTGCACGCGCAGGATCTTTTCGCGGCCGGCGATGTCGGGATTGGGCACCACCACCTGCCGGTCGAACCGGCCGGGACGCAGCAGCGCCGGATCCAGCACGTCGGGACGGTTGGTGGCGGCGATCAGGATCACCCCTTCATTGGATTCGAACCCGTCCATCTCGACCAGCAACTGGTTCAGAGTCTGTTCGCGTTCGTCATTGCCCCCGCCGAGACCGGCGCCGCGATGGCGGCCGACCGCGTCGATTTCGTCAATGAAGATGATGCAGGGGGCGTTCTTCTTACCCTGTTCGAACATGTCGCGGACCCGGCTGGCGCCGACGCCGACAAACATTTCGACGAAATCCGAGCCGGAGATGGTGAAGAACGGCACATTGGCTTCGCCGGCAATCGCCCGGGCGAGCAGGGTCTTACCGGTGCCGGGCGGGCCGACCAGCAGGCAGCCTTTCGGAATCTTGCCGCCGAGGCGCTGGAATTTCTGCGGATCCTTGAGGAATTCGACGATTTCCTCCAGTTCCTGCTTGGCCTCGTCGATGCCGGCGACATCCTCAAACGTCACCCGGCCGGTTTTCTCGGTCAGCAGGCGAGCCCGGCTTTTGCCGAAGCCCATCGCCTTGCCGCCGCCGGACTGCATCTGGCGCATGAAGAAGATCCACACCGCCACCAGCAGCAGCATCGGGAACCACGACACCAGCAGGTTCCACACCGTCGGGGTGTTTTCCGCCGGAGGAAGCGCGGTGATCCGCACATTCTGGGTCTTCAGCCGGTCAATCACCCCGGAATTTTCCGGCAGGTAGGAGGCGAACGGCCGGCCGTCATTATAATGGCCGTTCAGCGAATTGCCTTGGATGGTGACATCGGTCACCCCGCCCCGCTCGACATCGGCGAGGAAGTCGGAAAACGACACCTGTCCGGCGCCGCGCGGAGGCGAGGAGGCCTGGAAGAGGTTGAAGAGCATCACCAGTAGTACGGCGATGATGACCCACAACGCCAGGTTCTTGCTGAAATTCAAGGTCGGGTCCTTCCTGGTTTGGCGTCGCCGCCGCCGGGCGTCGGGTCGCACGCCGAAGAGATCGCCCTGGATATGGGGGCGGACACCGGGGACACAAGAGAAAGGCCCCCGGTGGTCAGGCCGAGCGCCGGCGCCGGTTCCAGCCCGCGCAGCACGGCGCGCGCGCCCGCAAGGTTATAGCCGAGCCTCGGCACCGCGAAAACACCCCGCTGGTCGTACAGGGTGGGAATCGTTGCCCGCGCCGGGGCGGGGATGCCCTGGCTGCGGGCGGTTTCGCTCAGATGCCGCCCTGGCGCCGGGCCTAATCCGCCCAGGGACAGGCCGGCGGGAGCCTCGGCGGCGACCCGGACCCGGAAGCGGCGGTCCCACCAGATCTCCCCGCCGGGGGGTAGGGGCAGCGGGGGCGCGGCCCGGGCCGCCTCGCGGCAGATCACCCAGGCGGAGCCATTTCCCTCCAGCCGGCAGCCGGCGAGGGTGGCCGCGCCCCGACCCGGACCGATCTGCCGCGCCAGTCGCTGTAAGGACTCGTGACGGGGAGGGAGGGGCTCGCCGCCGATCACCGCCAGCAGCCGAGCGAGCAGGCGCAGGGCGATCTCTTCGGGCAGAGCGGTGAAGCCAGCGCCATCGAGCCGGGCGAATCCGGCTGGATCCAGTTGGGTCAGATGGACGGTCGCCGCTGCCGTTTCGCGCTCCAGAGCCTCCCGCGCCCGGCCGAGCCGGGCCGCCGTGGCCGCCAGCCGGGGCGGAGACAGTCCTTCCCCGGCCAGCAGCGGGGCGAACTGGCGCAACCGGACCCGGGCATAGGTCGGATCCGCATTGGAAGGATCTTCAATCCACGCCTGGCCGCGCGCGCGCAACGTGGCGCGGAGCCGGGCACGGGGGACGTCGAGCAGCGGGCGGAGGATCTGGCCCCAGCGGGTCGGACGGCACGGCGCCATCGCCGCCAGCCCATCGACTCCCGAGCCGCGCCCCAATCGTAGCAGCAGGGTTTCGGCCTGATCCTCGCGGTGATGGGCGAGCAGCAGATGAAGAATCCCGGCCTCGGCGCAATAGGATTCGAGCAAAGCGTGGCGGGCGGCGCGGGCGGCGGCCTGGAGATCAGCGGTCAGTCGGGGGCCCTCGCGGACCAGCACGACCTGGGGAATCCCCCAACCGGCCAGCCATCTTCCGACCTGGGCCGCTTCGGCAGCGGCTTCGGGGCGGAGACGATGATCGACGGTCAAAGCGACGACACTTCCGCCCTGTGCTCTGGCCCAGGCGGCCGCGAGCAGGGTCAAAGCGAGGCTGTCAGCACCGCCCGAAACGGCCACGGCGAGACGCGGACAGGGCTCGAACGGCCCCAGTTTGTCCATCAATGCGGCGAAATCCAGGTCGCCAAGCGGGAGGAGGTCCATGCAGGCCAGCATAGCCGCCCCGCCCCGGCGAGTCTCGACAAGTGGTCTGGCCTGGCCGAGACTAAATCCCTTTTAAGCAACCCTGAGGGAGTCCCATGCGCAAATTTATCATCGGTGTCAGCGTCCTGCTGGCGGTGCTTGCCGGCGGTCTGTTCTACCTGTTCTCGTCGCTTGACGGCATCGTCAAGAAGGGGGTCGAACGAGTCGGCAGCGAGGTGGCGGGTGTCAAAGTCACGGTCGGCGGGGTTGCGCTCCGTCTGGCCGAAGGCAAGGCTGTTTTGTCGGGTCTGACCGTGGCCAACCCGTCCGGCTTTTCGACCGAACCGGCGATCCGTCTGGGCGAAATCGTCATCGCTTTTGATACGACGTCGCTGAATCGTTCCCCGTTCGTGGTGAAGGACGTCACGGTGGCCTCGCCGACGGTGGCGTTGGAACTCGGGGCCAAGGGCAGCAACCTTGCCGCCCTGCGTCACAATGTCACCGGGGCTGACGAAATCGAGACGCCTGAGCTGGCGGTGACGCCGGCCGAAGCGGCCAAGCCGGACGAAGCCAAGGTCGGCGAGGCCAAGTCGGAAGACGTCAAGGCTGAAGAGGCCAAGCCCGAGACGGCGCCAGCCGAGGCCGCCAAGCCGGAAGCTGCTCCGGTTGCGACGGACAAACCCGTTGCCGCCAAGCCCGAGCCGGCGGCGGCCAAGTCTGAGCCGGTCGCGGCCAAGCCGGACGCCAAACCTGCGGAGAAGAAGGTGGTGATCCGCCAGATCGCGATTGCCCAGGGTCAGGTGACGCTGGCGGTGGCTGGGGTGGCCGGGGCGACCACCAACACCAAGCTGGATGAGATCGTTCTGAAGGATCTGGGGCAGGCCGAGGGCGGGGTGACCACCACCGAAATCGCTCAGACGGTGCTGGATGCCTTGTTATCTTCGGCGTTGAAATCAGCGACCACCCTCATCGTGCCGCAGGCGGCGGCGGAGCCTGAGGTGAATAAGGGGCCGGCGCCGGCCGAGGTGGGCGACGTATTGAAGGGGAACGGCGACGACCGCTGATTCCGGAACGTCGGTCTGAGGGGGCGGTCTGGCGCGAGGCCCGGCCAGCCCCCGGGAAGGGGGGGAGTCGCCGGAGGGGGACTCCCCTTTTTCGTGCCGCCCGCCCCGTGACAGCGCCGGAAAAGCCGGTTATGGTCAGCCCCGGTTTCGCAGCGTAAGGATTGCAGGTGATGAGCGAACAGACCAGCTCCAACGAGATCGGGGGCATTGCCGCCGACGCTCTGCGTCAGTTCGTCGATCGGATCGAGCGGTTGGAAGAAGAGAAAAAGGCGCTGGCGGACGATATCCGCGATGTCTATACCCAGGCCAAGTCCCAGGGGTTTGACGTCAAGGTCCTGCGGAAGATCATTTCTCTGCGCAAGAAGGATCGCCAGGAGCGGGAGGAAGAGGAAGAGATCCTCGCTCTTTACTTGGCCGCTTTGGGCGAAGTCTGAGCCACACGCGTGCGGAGCCCCGCCGGATGACGGGGCTCCCCGGGCTTAGAAACATTCCTCTTCAAGCTTCTGAAGCGCGCTCATCGCCTCATCGTCATCGTGGTCTTCGAACAGTTCGACCATGTAATAGACGTGAGAATGCAGCAGCAGCAATTTGTCGGTGGTGGCATTTTCGCCGGCCTCGGCCAGGGCCATGCGCTGCTTGAACCGTTCCCATAAGGCATTGGTCAGCGCGGGATCGTCGATATAACGGCGAAGATGGCCCAGGACGATGGCCATGTTGCCTTCGAAATCGATGCCGCGAAAGCTGACGTAGCGGTCGGGTGAGTCGATCGCGGCGGCGGAGCAGGGGGAGGCGGTCATCAACGGCACCTTCGGGGTGGATGGGGGACGATCGGGTCACCCTGACCTGACCCGGCCCGGCTGCCAACCCTTCGCGCGTGAATCGCCGGACTCTTGCACCAACGGCAGAATCTCTGCACCAGTCGCAGTCTTCCGCCCTCAGGGGGGAGGGGGTGGGATGTCTTGATGGGGAGGGGGCTGACGCAGAAACCCCCGCACCAAGGGGGGGATGCGGGGGCTTTCGCGGGAGGAGTTCGAGTGGCTGAGGCTCAGAAGCTCATGACCCTGATGATGCCCATCCCCGGATTACGGCATCATGGCGGGAAGATGATTCTTTCGTAATAATCGGTCCCGGTTACTTGGCCGGACGGAGCGGTTGCAGGCGGAAGGTCTGGGTCATCAGCAGGGCAATGTCGTCGAGCGACAAATGCAGCATGAAGCGACACCCGGCCATCCCGTCGCGGACCCACAGGACGCTGGAGGGAAACTGCCGTGCATCGGCGCCCAGCACCAGCAGGTCGCGTGGCGGCGGCGACAGGGTTGCCACGATCGCCGGGTCGTGGGCAAAGCGCAGTTTATATCCACCGCGTGAGGCATCAATCATCGTCAGCGGGCGTTCTCCCGCTTCGGTCAGCAGGATGCCGGTTGAACCAGCAGAGAGCCGGGTCCAGCGCCGCGAGTCCTCGCCCTCGAAATGCTGGCTCATCCCGCCGCCCCCTCGCGTTTGCGTGGCATCCTGTGAAGGCCCTAGGCTACGCGGGAACGGCAAGGCTGTCCAGGGGGGGAGCGTTGTGGTCGGGCTCCCGCCCGAACCCGGCTGGGGCGATGCCCCAGACCCCCTTTTCTTTGATTAGGCGCAGCGGCGCCGTTCGATCTCGATTCCCACCGAAGCGGCCTCGGCATAGACATCGAGTTTCTCGACCCGGACTCTGGTGCGTTCGACCCGTTCGTCTTCGAGGCACAAGGCGGCGATTTTTTCAGCCAGGGTTTCTACCAGATTGATATGGCCCGCGTTTGACAGATGGCGAATGCCTTCGATCACGTCTTCGTAGGAGACCACATTGGCGATATCGTCGTTGGTTGGTCCCGCCTGCTCCAGCACGCACATCTCGACATTGATGCGCACCCGTTGCGAGGCCAGTTGCTCGTGAGGGTGGATTCCGATCGAGAATTTCAACACAAGATCGCGGACAATGATGGTATACAGCCGCTGGGATGCGCTGGACACGCTACGAGATTCGACGGGACAATGAAACGTCACGATGGGTCGGCCCTTTCCCCAGCCGGGATGGCCGGGACGCGAGGTCATAACGCGGCGACAGAAGGCGGTGCAAGCGATTCCAGCGGGCCGAGACGGTGTACCGCGCCGCCCTCGGCCTCCTCAAGGTTCGTCAGCAGTTGGAGGACGTCATCCTTGAAGCCGGGGAGCCTCATCTTTGGGGCAATTTCGGCCAGCGGGGCCAGCACGAAGCGCCGTTCCGCCACTCTGGGGTGGGGCAGGGTCAGCACCGGATCATCGCTGATGAGGTCGCCCAGGCTGAGGATATCAATATCGATCAGCCGGGGTCCGTACCGGACCGAAGCGACCCGGCCGAGTTCGGATTCCAGGTGTTTGATCCAGGCGAGCAGGGCTGGGCCGTCCAGGGCGGTCTCGCCGCCGAGGACGAGGTTGAGGAAGGGCGGCTGATCGAGCACATGCATCGGGGCGGTTTCCCACACCGAAGAATAGGCGGTGAGGTGGATCTGCTCCGCCAGGGCCGTTACGGCGGCCTGGAGATTGGCGGCCCGCTCTCCCAGATTGCCGCCAAGACAGAGATAGACCGGGCGTACAGGCATGATCAGGCGATAATGTCCGGAATGAGCACATTTTCGAGCCCGGAAATTTCATCCTTGAGCGCGAGTTTACGTTTCTTGAGCCGCTGGAGGCGCAATTGATCGAACGGCATCATCCCCGGCGCACAGGCGATCAGGTCATCGAGCTGTCGGTGTTCGGTCTTCAGTTCGGCAAGCCGTCGTCGCACGTCGTCGAGATCATCATCACTCATGGGCGGAGACACCGTTAAAGCGAGCTTAACCAAAATTTTGCACAATCCCACCGCTGCGGCGGAGAAACAGGCCGCTCCGGGAGCGCTGTCCTGCGCTGGCCCCGGGGGCGTTGCACGCCTCCCTTTCCGCCATGAGGTGAGATTTGCGGCGTGGAAGGTAGCAGAATTCGGCCGGAAACGGTATGGGTAAGGTCGGATCTCGGAGGAGCGGGCATTTATGGCGAGCAAACGAATCGGGATTCTTACCAGTGGCGGCGATTGCGCCGGGCTGAATGCGGCGTTGCGAGCGGTGGTTCATCGCGCGATCCGAACCTATGGCTGGCGGGTGTTTGGGATCCGCGACGGCAGCATGGGATTGATGACCAGACCCCTTGATTTTGTTGAATTTGATCTATCGCTGGTGACCGGGGACATGTTGCGTCTGGGCGGGACCATTCTCGGCACCGTCAACAAGGGCGATCCGTTCCATTACCCGATGCCGGATGGCACGTTCCGCGATCGTTCGGCCGAGTTTGTCGAGGGCTATCGTGAACTCGGGATCGAGGCCGTGGTGGTGATCGGTGGCGACGGCTCGATGCGGATTCTCAATCAATTGTGCCGATTGGGCGGCATTCCGATGGTGGGCATCCCCAAAACCATCGACAATGATGTCGCCCACACCGATTACGCGATCGGCTTTTCCACCGCGCTCGACGTTGCCGGCGAGGCGATCGATCGTCTGGCCCCGACCGCTGCCAGCCATCACCGGGTGATGATCCTCGAAGTGATGGGGCGCGATGTCGGGCATATCGCGATCAATGCCGGGGTGGCCGGCGGGGCCGATGTGATTCTGATCCCGGAAATTCCCTATAGTTTTGAAGGGATTGCCGCCAAGATCGATGCGGTGCGCGCCGAGGGGCGGAATCATGCCCTGCTGGTGGTGGCGGAAGGCTGCAAGACCGAAACCGGGGCAGCGGTCTCGACCATTCAGAGCGGGGGCGAAATCCGCTATGGCGGGATCGGCCAGTATCTGGCGGAAAAACTGACTGATCTGGTTGATGCCGAAACCCGCGTCACCGTGTTGGGACACGTCCAGCGCGGCGGCATGCCGTCGATGCGCGATCGGGTGATCGCCTCGGCTTTCGGGGTGCATGCCGTCGATTTGATTGCCGCCGGCAAGCTTGGCCGGATGGTGGCTTGGCAGCATGGTCAGGTAAACGACGTGCCATTGTCGGACATTGCCGGAATTACCCGCGCCGTCGATCCGTTCGGCCCGCTGGCGCAAACCGCCCGGGGCCTGGGGATCTATATCGGGGAGGTTCCGGTCACATGAAATCGGCTGCCCTGCTGCTGGCGTTGCTCATGGCCGGCTGTGCCTCGGCGCCGCCGCCTCTGACCGAGCGCGACGACGGTCGGACTCTGGCGGCGGCTCCCGGAACGGTGCTGGAGGTTCGCCTCGCCGAGAATGGCTCCACCGGCTATAGCTGGGCAGCGGATTCCAGCGATGAGCGGCTGGTTCTGATCGAGACTCGCCATGACGCCCCGTCCGGTCCCCCCGGACGGGGCGGAACGGTCCTGTTCCGCTATCGGGTGGCGGCGCCCGGCCCGAGCCGGCTGGCCCTGAAATATTGGCGATCCTGGGAAGGGGATCGCTCGGTGGTGCGGCGGTTCGCTGTGACCATCAACTGAGCTGATTTTGCGGCGGCCGTCTGCGGTGGCGGTTCGGCGATTGAACTGGACCGGGGCTGGCCTATATGATCCGCCGCCCGCCCGGACCCCGGGCGGCCGTCGCAACAATCCGAGTTTTCCCGCCGTGGCCGTTCCGCTCAAACAGACCCTGCGCATCGGCGCCTACGTCCTGCGCCAGCATCTTTCCGGCGTGCGCCGTTACCCGCTGGTGCTG
>Ga0209373_10001515_pt1 | contig 26784 bp, 19 predicted proteins | sample Higcelweek5metaG_FD_187173 | JGI IMG/M metagenome (GOLD analysis project Ga0209373, IMG submission 187173) | Freshwater pond sediment microbial communities from the University of Edinburgh, under environmental carbon perturbations - High... | ecosystem: Environmental > Aquatic > Freshwater >... | reverse complement strand
CCTCAATTTCCGGTGGGCCCCGTTGTTCCGCCGTCAGGTGGTGATCGACCGGATCGCCATGACCGGGGTGACCATCGATTTGCACCGCGACCCCGGTAGCGATGTGATCGTCATCAATGGTTTGCCCTTGGCTCTCGGCGCTTCGGCCTCGGCGGCGGGCGATTCAGCTCAATCCGCCCCGTCCTGGGGGATCGATCTGACCGAACTCGACCTGACCGACAGCCGGTTGCATCTGTCGAGTGGAGCTTTGGTCGCCGATATCGCGATCAAACATCTACACGTCACCAATCTGCGTAGCCGTAATCCCGATCAGCCGGTGACCTTTACCCTCGATGGTGCCCTCAACAGTGCCCCCGTGGTCCTGTCGGGAACGGTCCTGCCCTTCGCGGCTGATCCCTCTTTCACCCTGACCCTTTCCGTCAAGGATCTCGATCTGACCGCGATCGCCCCGGCTTTGGCCGAGATCGGCCTGACCGGAGTCCGGGGGAAAAGCGATCTTGCAGTGACCGCGGCCGGCCAGCTTGCGGCGACCGGACCCCGGATCGAAGGGACAGGTCATCTCAGCATCGCCGGAGCCAGTCTGACCACGCCGGCTGCTTTTCGCGCGGACCAACTCGGACTCGATCTCCGCCATCTGGTCTGGAAAGGCACCGCGACCGAGATTGACGCCACGGCTGACGTTGCCGGTCTGACCCTTACGCTTGCCCCCAGTCAAAGTCTGGCGGTGGGCAAGGCCCGGCTGGAAGTCCCCGCCGCGCAGGTGGAGGGCGCCCGTTTCACCGCCCGGGGCAGTCTGACCAGTGAGGATTTCGCCTTCCGGGGGACCGAGAGTGACCCGGACGTCACCGCCGCTCAGGTGCGTTGGAACGGCGATCTCGTCTCCGCCCCCGGTGCGCCATTCCGGATCGGTGGGACGGTTGAGCTTGGAACGGCCCGGATCGACGGAGAGGATTACGACGCCACCGTAACCAAGCTTGGTCTCAACGGGCGGCTGGCGACCACCGGGGCAGCTTTCCCGATCCGCTCCGAAGGACCACTGGCGCTCGCCCTGGATGGGCTGCGCTTCACGCTTGCCGATCTGACCGGGACGGCGGAGCAGACCCGTTTCACGGGCCAGTTGGTTCCGGCCCCGGCCCGGTCGGCGCTCCCCGTCAGTTTGGAGGGAGCCTCGCAGTTTGATCTGCGCGACCTGCATCTTACCGCGCCCGACTTTACCGCAACCGTGTCTGAGGCCGGGATCGTGGCCGACATCGATCCCGTTCCGGCCGGCGGGCCGGTACCGTTGGCGGTGCGTGGGACACTGAAGGCCGAACGAATCACTCTTGCCCCCCCTCGGGGAACGGAAGATTGGCTGGCCGTCGAACATTTGTCCGGTGAGACGCTCGTTCTCGATCGCGATGGCCAAGCCAGCGCGGCCCGGATCGGGGTCGAGGGGATAGCCGCTCTGCGTCGGCGGGGGACGGATGCTTATCCCTGGCGGGTCGAACTCCGTACCCTCCGGTTGGAGCGTCCCCTCTATGACGGGCAGGACGTTGAGGCGGAAGAACTGCGCCTGGAGGGGCTGACGGTGCGTCTGACGCGAACCGCGGCCGGTCTGCTGGGCTTTTCTGCGACCCGTCCCACGGCAGCACCGGTCTCCCGCGACGCATCCCGTTCGGCTCCCCCCCCTCGGGTGACGTTGGCCCGGCTCGGGGTCGGGGGCGGCAGCCAGTTGACCTTCGAGGACCGCACCTTGCCCGAGCCGTTGCGGTTGGAGGCTAAACCGATCGAACTGATGATCGAGCGGATCGACGGAACCCGTCCCGATCGCGACAGCCCGTTCCGGCTGGTGACCAATCTGGGCGGGGCCAGTCTCGACGCCCGGGGCGCGATCCGGCCGTTTGAACCCGGTGGCCGGCTTGAAAGTCAGATCAATGCGCTCGAACTGCCGCAACTGTCGGCTTACGTTGCCGATGCGCTCGGTCTCCAGATCCGCACCGGTCATTTCTCCGGGACTGTGCGCGGGGAAGCCCGATCCGGTCTGCTGGATGGCGCGATCGAGCTGACTTTGTCCAATCTGGCCCTGACGACCTCCGATCCCCATGCCCCCTTGCTGCAACGCACCGGTTTGCCGATCGAGACGGTGTTGGATTTGCTCCGCGATGGCGAGGGGCGAATCCGCCTGTCGATTCCGGTCAAAGGGCAGTTTAACGCCCCCAATTTCGATTTTAGCGACGCGATCGGTCAGGCTGTGGGGGGGGCCCTGTCAAGTGCGGTGATGACCACCTTGAAGGTTGCGTTCCCGTTGACCGCGTTGATCTCGCTGATTGACGACGAGGGAGGCGGTCATCTGACCCTGGCTCCGGTCTCCTTCTCCCCCGGGGATGCCGCTCTGAACGAGGAGCAGCGGCATGTTCTTGACCAAGCGGCGGGGTTGTTGCGAGGGCGTGACGGGCTGCGCCTCACTTTGTGCGGCAAGGCCAATCTGACCGAGGCGCCTCTGTTGGCGGCTCAGCGTCGTGCCGAAGAACGGCCGGTGCTGACCCGGCTTGAACGCTGGATCGGTGCTGAATCACCCCCGGCGGCCGAAGCGGCTCCCTTGGACCATACCGTTCTGCGGGCCTTGGCGGATCGTCGCGCCGAAGCGGCCAAGACCTACCTGACTGATCAGGCCGGTATTCCTGCGGAACGGGTCTTCACCTGCCGGGGAGAGATCGAAGATGGGGCGGATAAGCCGCCTCGGGTTGATCTGCTGTTGTGATGGTCCGAACCCGCCCGGGGGGAGGCCCCGGACGGGAGGTCTGTCACTGCCCCAGATTCATCTGCGGCTTGCTGAAGTTCGGATTGACGAACTGGAATAATTTGGCGTCGAGGGGAAGCCCGGTGCGGACATCAAACAGGGACACCGTGGTCACCTGATGCTGGGCGTCACGCACCTGCCATTGCTTGAGTTCAAACGGATGGTCCGAGAACACCAGGGTAATCTCCCCCGAGGCCGGATCTTCGGTTTCGACGGCGGAAATCCGGACCACTCCAGGCAGGTGGGCGACCCGGGTCACGGTGACCGCGCCGCCGATCAGGTGCAGATTGGGCTGGACCAGCACCCCGGCCGGGGTCTGCCCCAACGGCACATAGCTCGGTTCGCCCAATTCGCGGTCATGGACGATCAGGAAGGTGCCATCCGCCAGCACCAGTAACGGGCTCGGCGGATCATATTGCAGTCTGAGCCGGCCCGGCCGCGACAGAAACGCATCTCCCTCGGTGGTGACCCCATTCGGCGCGCTTTGCAGAAAGCGGGCTTTCAGCGTGGTGACCCCGTTCAGATAGGTTTCCGCGCGGGCGATGTCGGCCTTGTCCTCAGCCGACAACACCGCCGCTTTGGGGTCGGCGGCCTGCGCCGGAGCGGCGGCGAACAGCAGCAGGGCTGCGAAAATGACTCGATAGCTGGCCCGGATCATAGGGCATGCCTTTCTCAACAGAACAATCACGATTCACCGCCGCCACGGGCGAGAACCTCGCGGGTGCCGACATGATTGGGACGGCTGACCACCCCTTCGGCTTCCATGCGCTCGATCAGGCGGGCGGCGCGGTTATAGCCGATCTGGAGATGGCGCTGGACAAAGCTGGTTGAGGCTTTGCCTTCCTGAATGACCAGCGCGACCGCCTGATCGTAGAGATCGTCTCCCGCTCCGCCCGGGCCGGCTCCTGAATCCGCCGCCGCTTCCTCTTCGGTGACCGCCTCGACATAGGCCGGTTCGCCCTGGGCGCGGAGGAATTCGACCACCCGCAGGACCTCGGCATCAGAGACGAACGGGCCATGGACGCGGGTGATCCGGCCGCCGGCGGCCATGTACAGCATATCGCCCTGCCCGAGCAATTGTTCCGCCCCCTGTTCGCCAAGAATGGTGCGGCTGTCGATTTTGGAGGTGACCTGGAACGAGATGCGGGTCGGGAAATTGGCCTTGATCGTGCTGGTGATGACTTCGACCGCCGGGCGTTGAGTGGCCATGATCAGATGAATTCCGGCGGCCCGGGCCATTTGTGCTAGGCGCTGGACAGCGGCCTCGATTTCCTTGCCGGCGATGGCCATCAGTTCGGCCATCTCATCGACCAGGATGACGATAAAGGGCAGCGGTTCCAGCGCCAGAGTCTGATTCTCATAGAGCGGTTTGCCGCTTTCCGGATCGAATCCGACCTGAACGGTGCGGGTCAGCACCTCGCCCCGGCCGCGTGCTTCGAGCAGGCGATTGTTATAACCGGCGATATTGCGAACCCCGAGCTGTCCCATCGCCCGGTAACGGTCTTCCATCTCCCGCACCGCCCATTTGAGGGCCAACACCGCTTTATCCGGGTCGCTGACCACCGGGGCCAGCAGATGAGGAATCCCGTCATAGACCGACAGATCGACCCGTTTCGGATCGATCATGATCATCCGGCATTCCTCCGGCGCCAGCCGGTAGAGCAGGGACAGGACCATCGTATTGAGCGCGACGGACTTGCCCGAGCCGGCGGTTCCGGCGATCAGCAGGTGCGGCATCCGGGCCAGATCGACCACCACCGGGCCGCCGCCGATATCCTTGCCCAACACCAGAGTCAGCCGCGAGGGGACCTGGGCGAATTGCTCGGATTCGAGTAAATCGCGCAGATAGACCGTTTCGCGCCGGCTGTTGGGCAGTTCGATTCCGATCACGCTCCGACCGGGAATCGTGGCAATGCGGACTGAGATGGCGCTCATCGAGCGGGCGATGTCATCGGCCAGCCCGATCACCCGGCTTGTCTTGGTGCCGGGCGCCGGTTCCAATTCATAGAGGGTCACCACCGGGCCGGGGCGGACTTTGACCACCTTGCCATTGACCCCGAAATCCTCCAGGACCGCTTCGAGCATCCGGGCGTTATGAGCCAGTCCTTCCTGGGTCTGGCGCTGGCATCCCTGGTCCGGGACCAATGCCAGCAGCGCCAGGGGCGGCAGCTCATGTGGCCCGGCCGGCGGCGGGGTCGTCCGGGGCGGGCGGGCGGTAGGGACGGCGGTGGGGGGAGGGGCTTCGGCCGCCGCCGGTACCGTCAGAGACGGCTCGACGCTATCGGGAAGATCCGGCATCGTCGCCCGTCGTGGTGCCCGGTTGGGCAGAGTCTGGGCGACCGGTTCGCCCCGGCGGGCGGGGATTGCCAGCGACCAGACCCCACGCAGGGTGGAGGGCAGGCGGTGGAACAGGCCGCGCCATTCTCCCGGCGAGAGGCCGATGGTGACCATCAACAGGCCGAGCGTGGTCAGTCCGGCGAGAAATCCGATCAGTTTGTCGGCGAGGTCGCCGGGCTGGTCCCCGCCGAGATTTTCGACGATCAGATGGCCAAGGGCCCCGCCCGGTCCTGCGGGCAGGCGGTCGAAATCATTGTTCGCCACAGCGGTCAGCACGACGGCCAGGGACAGCATGACCAGCGGCAGCATTGCCAGACGTGGAACCCAGACCTTGGGCGGACGGGCGCGCACCACCAGGACGAAGCCCCAGGCCGCCACCACCACCACCAGGGCTGCCGCGCCGGCCCCCACCGTTTGCAACAACAGGTCGGCGAAGATCGCGCCGGGCCGGCCGAGCAGATTTTGAACCGGCCCCTTGGCGATGGTGTTGATGCTGGGGTCGTGCGGATCAGCGCCGAATAACGCGACCGCGATGGCCAGGGCCACCAGGATCAGCCCCGCCCCTCCGGTCTGGATCAGCCGGCGGCGCAGGAACTCGATTGAACCGCGTGGCAGGAAGCCAGCGCGGCCCCGGGCGCCACGGACGGGGGCCGCCGCCATTAGCCGTCAAGCAGGGCAGCGAGGCGGGTCAGGGCCGCTTCATTGGTGGCGGGATCATGGACCAGGGCGACGCGGATGAAGCGCTGTCCGGGATTGATCCCGTCGGCCCCGGTTCCGGCCAGATAGGCTCCGGGCAGCACCCGAATCCCGGCTTCGTGCCACAGCCGGAGCGCCGCTGCTTCGCCATTGCCGACATCGAGCCAGAGGAAGAACCCGCCCTCGGGCCGGGTGAAGCCGAACCGTCCGCCCAGCACCTGCTCGGCGGTGTCGATCTTGGCCCGGTAGAGCGCGCGGTTGGCCTCGACATGCGTTTCGTCCTGCCACAAAGCGGTGGCCAGGGCCAGCACCGGCAGTGGGGTTGCCGCTCCGCCATAGGAGCGCAGCCGGGCAAAAGCGGCGATGACGCGCTCGTCGCCGGCGACGAAGCCGGAGCGCAGACCGGGCAGACTGGACCGCTTGGACAGCGAGTTGAACACCACCACATGCGACAGGCCTTCGCCGAGTTCGGCGCAGAGTTCGAGTGCACCGGGCGGGGGGGTCTGGTCCCAGATCTCGGAATAACATTCGTCGGCAGCGAGGACGAAGCCATGGCGCCGGGCGGTTTCGATCGTCCGCCGCAGCAGGTCGGCCGAGGCAACTCGTCCCTGCGGGTTGGCCGGGCTGCACAGATAGGCCAGGGCCACCCGGTCGAGCAGAGCGGGCGACAGGGTGGAATAATCCGGCAGGCTGGTCGGGCCATCGGCACCGGGGACGAACACCGGTTCAGCGCCGGCCATCACCGCCGCGCCGGCATAAACTTGGTAGAACGGGTTGGGCAGCAGGACAACCGGCCGGGTGCCATCGCGGCGGCGGCCACAAACCGTCTGGGCGATCAGAAACAAGGCCTCGCGGGTGCCGGCGACCGGCAGGACCGCGCGCTCGGGATCGACCAGCCCGGCCGGCAGGGCATAGCGCCGGGTGAGCCAGTTGGCGATGGCGGCGCGGAAGTCGGCGCTGCCGGCGGCGGGGGGATATTTGTTCCAGCGTCCGGCCTCGCGGGCGAGGATCTCGGCGGTCTGAGGCGGGGGGGCGTGTTGCGGCTCGCCGATCGACATCACCACCGAATCCGGGGCGGCGGGGGCGCCCAGCAAGGCCGAGAGCCGGGCAAACGGATAGTCCGGCAGGAGATCGAGACGGGTATCGAGCAGCAATGGTTTCACTGGCACCCCAGCACCAAAATCGAAGGGATCGTCCCTTTTGCGGGGCTGCCGCCCCGCACCCTGCTTGGGGGCAGGCCCCCAAACCCCCCTTTTTTCAAAAAGAAAGGGGGTTTGGGGCATCGCCCCAATCGGGTTCGGGCGGAAGCCCGACCAATCGACGCTCAGTCGTCGCCCATCTTGAGGGCGGCAAGGAAGGCGCTCTGCGGAATTTCGACCTTGCCGAACTGACGCATCCGCTTTTTGCCTTCCTTCTGCTTCTCCAACAGCTTGCGCTTGCGCGAGATGTCGCCGCCATAGCATTTGGCAGTGACGTCCTTGCGCAGGGCGCTGATCGATTCGCGGGCGACGATCCGGCCGCCGATCGAAGCCTGAATCGCGATCTGGAACATCTGACGCGGGATCAGTTCCTTCAGCCGCATGCAGATGCCCCGGCCCCGGGATTCGGCGCTGCCACGGTGGACGATGAACGACAAGGCATCGACCGGTTCGGCATTGACCAGGATCGAGACCTTGACCAGATCGCTTTCCGAATAGGAATCAATCTCGTAATCGAAGCTGGCATAGCCGCGCGAGATCGATTTGAGCCGGTCATAGAAATCGAACACCACTTCATTCAGCGGCAGGCGGTAAACCGCCATCGCCCGGCTACCGGCATAGGTCAAATCAACCTGCTGGCCACGCCGTTCGGTGCAGAGGGTCAGCACGGTGCCGAGATATTCATCCGGGACCATGATCGTCGCCTTGATCCACGGCTCATCCATCCGATCAATCCGGGCCTGATCAGGCATATCCGCCGGATTGTGCAGATCGAGCGTTTCGCCGTTGGTCAGATGAACGCGATAGACCACGCTGGGGGCGGTGGTGATCAGGTCGAGATTGAACTCGCGCTCCAGCCGCTCCTGAATGATTTCCAGATGGAGCAGGCCGAGGAAGCCGCAGCGGAAGCCAAAGCCCAGCGCCGCCGAGGTTTCCGGCTCATATTGGAAGCTGGCGTCATTGAGGCGCAGCTTGGCGAGCGAATCGCGCAGATCCTCGTAATCGGCGGCATCGATCGGGAACAGGCCGCACCACACCACCGGAACGCTGGGCTTGAAGCCGGGCAGCGGCTCGATTGCCGGTTTCTTGTCGTCGGTGACGGTGTCGCCGACCTTGGTCTCGGCCACCGCTTTGATTCCAGCGGTGAAAAAGCCCATTTCCCCCGGATGCAGCGCATCGACATGGATCATCTTCGGGGTGAAATAGCCAACGGTGTCGATCTGATAGGCGGCACCGGTCGCCATCATCCGGATTTTCTGGCCCTTGCGCAGGATGCCATTCTTGATCCGGACCAGGATGATGACCCCAAGATAGGAATCATACCAGGAATCCACCAGCAAGGCCTGCAACGGGGCGTCGGCCTCGCCTTCCGGGGCGGGCAGGCGCAGCACCAGGGCTTCCAGCACGTCACCGATGCCAAGGCCGGTCTTGGCCGAGATCATCACGGCGTTGCTGGTGTCGAGGCCGATCACGTCCTCGATCTGCTGCTTGACCCGTTCGGGTTCGGCGGCGGGGAGATCGATCTTGTTGAGGACCGGCACCACCTCATGCCCGGCATCGAGGGCATGATAGACATTGGCCAGAGTCTGCGCTTCAACGCCCTGGCTGGCATCCACCACCAGCAGCGAGCCTTCACAGGCCGCGAGCGAGCGCGAGACTTCATAAGCGAAATCGACGTGGCCGGGGGTGTCCATCAGATTGAGCTGATAGGTCTTGCCGTCCTGAGCGTGGTAGATCAGCCGCACCGTCTGGGCTTTGATGGTGATGCCGCGTTCCCGTTCGATATCCATCGAATCGAGAATTTGTTCTTTCATCTCGCGCGCCTCGATGGCGCCGCAGGCTTGAATCAGCCGGTCGGCCAGAGTCGATTTGCCGTGGTCGATGTGGGCGACGATCGAAAAATTGCGAATGTGCGAGAGCTGGGTCATGGCGGCCGAAATCATCCTCGAAACCGACGGACCATAAAGCCCACCGCTGCTTTTGGGAAGCATCGCGATCGATCGAGACCGTGAAATCCGGCACTCTGTCGGGCTTCCGCCCGAACCCGATTGGGGCGAGGCCCCAAACCTCCTTTATTTTTGAAAAAAGAAGGGGTTTGGGGGCTTGCCCCCAAGCGGGGACCGGGGCGGCAGCCCCGCAACTTTGATCCCGGATTCCCTTGCCATGCTCCCCCCCGTCATCGTCTGGTTCCGCCGCGATTTGCGGCTAGAGGATCATCCTGCCCTTGCCGCCGCCGCCGCCACCGGCCGCCCGCTGATCCCCCTCCTGATCGAGGAAACCGACCAGCCCGAGGCCGAAACCAACGGCGCGGCAGCGCGCTGGGCCCGCCATCAGGCGGTGACGTCCCTCGCCGCTGCCTTGGAACAGCAGGGGCTCCGGCTGCTGCTGCGGCGCGGTTCCGCCGCCGCCGTCCTGGACGAAGTGATCGCCGCCAGCGGCGCCGATACGGTGCTGTGGAACCGGCGCTATACCCCCGGCGGGGTGGCCTGCGATCGGGCGATCAAAGCCGCTCTGACTGAACGCGGCCTGACGGTTCACAGCTTCAAAGCCACTTTGCTGTTCGAGCCCTGGGAGATCACCACCCGGGCCGGCGGTCCCTTCCGGGTCTTCACCCCGTTCTGGCGGGCCTGTCAGGCCGCCCCCCTGCCTGATCGGCCCCTGCCGGCCCCGGCGGTTCTCGTCCCTTTCCCCCTCCCCCTGGAAAGCGAAGCCCTGGCGGAGTGGGGCTGGCTGCCAACAGCGCCGGATTGGGCCGGCGGCCTGCGGGCGGCGTGGTCGCCCGGCTCGGCCCGGACCCGTCTGGCCACCTTTCTCGACAGTGGTCTGGCCGATTATGCCACCGGGCGCGACCAACTGGGCCGGGCCGGCACGTCGCGCCTGTCGCCGGCCTTGGCCTGGGGGGAACTCTCGCCCCGGACCCTGTTCCATGCGATCCGTGACGCCGCGCCAACTGGAGACGGCCCGGACCGCTTCCTGGCCGAACTCGGCTGGCGCGAATTCTGTGCCCATTTGCTGTTTCAGGCGCCCGATCTGGCCGAACAGCCGCTGCGCCCGGCCTTTGCCGCCTTTCCCTGGCGCGACGATCCCGCCGGTCTGGTCGCTTGGCAACGCGGTGAGACCGGTTATCCCGTGGTTGATGCCGGAATGCGCGAACTCTGGACCACCGGCTGGATGCATAACCGGGCGCGGATGGTCACCGCCTCGTTCCTGGTCAAGGATCTGCTGATCTCGTGGCGCCAGGGCGCGGCGTGGTTTGCCGAGACCCTGGTGGATGCCGATCCGGCCAGCAATCCAGCCTCCTGGCAATGGGTGGCCGGCTGCGGCGCCGATGCCGCCCCGTTCTTCCGCATTTTTAACCCGACCCGCCAAGGCGAGACGTTCGACCCGGATGGCGCCTATGTCCGCCGCTGGTGCCCCGAACTGGCGGCTCTGCCCGATCGCTGGCTCCATCAGCCCTCGGCCGCGCCCGCTGCGGTTCTGCGTCAGGCCGGGGTGCGGCTTGGTCAGACCTATCCGCTCCCGATCGTCGAGCATGACACCGCCCGGCGCCGGGCTCTGGCCGCGATGGAGAAATGTCATGGCGAGGCGGCGGTCAGGGGGCTCTGACTGGGAGGTTCCCTTCAGACCCCCCGGAGGACTCGAAATGAGGATGCGATTGTGGTGCGCTCTGGCTCTGCTGGCCGCTGGACTGGGGCAGACCGCCCCGGCGGTGGCCGAACCAGCGCCGGGCACGAACTGGACCGAGCCCCGCAGCGGGATTGTGTTCGTCTGGGTGCCGGGCGGCACCGCCGTGATCGGCTGTGACGGTCCCGACACCTGCCCCGAAGCCGAACGGCCCCGCCATCAGCGCAAGGTCGGCGGTTTCTGGATGTCGCGCACCGAGATCACCCAGGGGCAATGGGGCAAGCTGATGGAGCTGAATCCCTCGAAATTCCAGAAGGGAGAGACCTATCCGGTTGATCAGGTCACCTGGGAGGATGCCCACGCCTTTCTTGCCCGGCTGAATGCCGGCGGCTCCGGCCGGTTCCGCCTGCCCAGCGAGGCGGAATGGGAGCATGCCTGCCGCGCCGGTCATCCCGACGATCCCTATTGCGGCGGGTCCGATCCGATGGCCCTGGCTTGGTACAACGCCAATGCCCGGGGCACCGGGACTCAACCGGTGGCGGGCAAGGCGGCCAATGGGTTCGGCCTGTATGACATGAGCGGCAATCTGTACGAATGGACCGAGGATTGCTGGACGGAGTCTCATGCTGGCGCGCCGACCGATGCCCGGCCGCGTCGGGAGGGAGCCTGCGAATCCCGGGTACTGCGCGGCGGCTCGTGGGGCAATTATCCGACTCTGATCCGGGTCACCACCCGGCGCAGCGACAGCGATGTCAAATGTCCGTTCATCGGCCTCCGGCTGGTGCGTGAGCCCTGAACCGGCGGGCGGATGAAAAAAAATCAGCGCAGAGAAAAAAACCGCGTTGACAGGACCGGCGTCCTGGAATATTTCTCCGGGCCTCGGACGGCAGCGGTCGTTCGCAGGCTACCTGCCCAGGTGGCGGAATTGGTAGACGCGCTAGATTCAGGTTCTAGTGACCGAAAGGTCGTGGAAGTTCGAGTCTTCTCCTGGGCACCATCCTCCTGGCCTTCGGGCCGGGGGCAGATGGGATAAATGGACGCGGTGCCGCTCCTCCCTGTTCATCAAAGGAGCGGCGCCGTGACCCATTTTTATCATCGGGGCGATTTGCCCGCCGGACTCGATCTCGGGTCGGTAGTGGCCATCGACAGCGAGACCATGGGTCTCAATCTCCATCGCGATCGGTTGTGTGTGGTCCAGCTTTCGGCGGGCGACGGCAACGCGCATATCGTCCATTTCCCCGAACCGTGCTGGGACGCGCCGGTGTTGACCCGGCTGCTGGCGGACCCGGCGGTGACCAAGCTGTTTCACTTCGCCCGTTTTGATCTGGCGATGATCCGCCGCCATTTCGGGGTGCGCTGTGCCCCGGTCTATTGCACCAAGATCGCCTCGCGGCTGGTGCGCACCAACACCGACCATCACGGCCTGAAGGAATTGTGCCGCGAACTGCTCGGGGTCGAACTGTCGAAGCAGCAGCAATGTTCCGACTGGGGGGCGCCGACCCTCAGCGAAGAGCAGATCGCTTATGCGGCCTCCGATGTGCTGTATCTGCACCGGCTGCGCGACCGGCTTGATGCGTTGCTGGTGCGCGAGGGGCGGACCGAACTGGCCCAGGCCTGCTTTGGGTTTCTGCCGGATCGGGCGGACCTGGATCTAGCCGGCTGGCCCGAGGAAGATATCTTCGCCCATTGATCGGGCTCCCGCCCGAACCCGGCCGGGGCGAGGCCCCGGACCCCCTTTGTTTTTGAAAAAAAGGGGGTTTGGGGGCCTACCCCCAAGCAGGGCGCGGGGCGGCAGCCCCGCTTTTGCCTTTCCGTCCCCGGGGGGATTCGTATAGTAGGGACCCTTGGGCTGCGCCGTCACGCTCCAAGCTTGAGTCCGGATCTGTCGCCATGACCGCCGCCGTCACCCCCCCCCTTGCCATCGCCCGTCGCGTGCTTGCTGCCGAAGCCGCCGCTGTGGGGGAATTGGCTGCCCGTCTGGATCACGCCTTCGTCACCGCCATTGAGGCGCTGGAAGTCGCGCCGGGGCGGGTGGTGGTGACCGGGATGGGCAAAAGTGGTCACGTCGCTCGCAAGATCGCTGCCACCCTGGCCTCCACCGGCCGACCGGCCTTTTATGTTCATCCCGCCGAGGCCAGCCATGGCGACCTCGGCATGGTCACCCGTGACGATGTGGTGATGGCCCTGTCCAATTCCGGCGAAACTGCCGAACTGGCCGATTTCATCGCCTATTGCCGGCGTTTTTCGATTCCGTTGATCGGGATCACCAGTGCCGCCGCCAGCACCCTGGCCCAGGCCGCCAATGTTGCCCTGGTGCTGCCGCCCCAGCCCGAAGCCTGTCCGATGGGACTGGCCCCCACCACCTCAACCACGATGATGCTGGCGCTGGGAGACGCGCTGGCGGTGACCCTGCTGGAACGCAAAGGCTTCACCGCTGCCGATTTCCACCTGTTTCATCCCGGCGGCCAACTGGCCCGCCGGCTGCTGCGCGTCGCCGATCTGATGCATCACGGCGCCGATCTGCCGCTGGTCGCCGCTGATCTGCCGATGGGGCGGGTGTTGCTGGTGATGACCGAGAAAAGCCTGGGCTGTGCCGGGATCATCGATGCCGATGGCCGGCTGATCGGCATCATCACCGATGGCGATCTCCGCCGGCATCTAAACAGCGATCTGCTGGCTCTGACGGCCGCCGAAGTGATGACCGCCAACCCGAAAACGGTTCCGCCGTCGCTGCTGGCGGCCGAGGCGCTGGGCCTGATGAACGCCAAGGCGATTACTGGTCTGTTCGTGGTGGACCAGGATCATCGTCCGGTCGGAGTGTTGCATGTCCACGATTGCCTGCGGGCGGGGGGACCGTGACCGATCCGGGGAACGGCGCCTCGCCGCGATGGCGGTGGTTGCGGCCTGTGTCAGACGGACCCTTTGCCCGCTATTCCCGCTTCGTCGGGGTCATGAAAGTGGTGCTGCCAGCCCTGGCGGTGGTGCTGCTGGGTCTGGTCATGGCTTGGCCTAATCTGATGCTCGAAAAAAGTGGCTTTCAGGTCGGATTCGCCCGGTTGCCGTCGAAGGAGGTGGATACCCTGGCCATGCGTAACGCTCAATATTACGGGATCGACCAGTCCAACCATCCCTATGCGGTCAGTGCCGATCTTGCGGTCCAGGATCGCGACGCCAGCGGCGATCTGGTTCATCTCGATCAGCCCCTGGCCGATTTCACCACCTCTGCCGGGGCCAATGTGGTGGTTGGGGCCAAGAAGGGGCTGTATCGCAAGGCCGAGCAGAGCCTGCTTCTGACCGGCGACGTGACCCTCTATCATGATTCCGGGGCGGAAATTCACACCAACTCGGCCATCGTCGATCTGGTCCACGGCACCGTACGCGGCAGCGAGCCGGTCAATGGTCACGGCCCGCAAGGCCAAATCGCCGCCGCCGGTTTCGAGGTTACCGACAAAGGAAAAAATCTGATTTTTACCGGCAAGAGCCAGATGATTCTGAGAATGGCCGAGCGGGAATCCCCCCGGCGGGCGGCACCACGATGAGAGCCCTTTTCTCCGCCCTGGCCGCTTTCGCTCTGCTGGGCGTCGCCCCGGCTGCCGCCCAGGGCTTTGATCTGTCGCAGGCCGGATCAAAAGAGCTTCAGGTGTTTGCCGATCAGGGCATCGAATGGCATGCCGAGGATCTGCGGGTGATCGCCACTGGCAATGCCACCGCTGTGCGCGGCGGGATGACCGTCGCCGCCAATACTCTGGTCGCCTATTATCGCCATGGGGCCAAGGGAGACGAAATCTGGCGGCTGGATGCCGATGGGGCGGTGTCGATCCGCTCCGCTACCGAGACCGCCACCGGCTTCAAAGCGGTTTACGATCTGGATCAGGCCGTGTTGGTCCTGCGGGGCCATCCGGCCCGGTTGGTGACCCCGACCGATACGTATCAGGCGAGTGAAGCGATCGAATATTGGGAGGCGCGCAAGATGGCGGTGCTGCGGGGCGATGCCGTTGCCACCCGGGGTGACCGTACCTTGCGGGCCGATGTGATCACCGCCCATTTCCGCGACCGCAGCGGCGCGGCTCCCTCCGCCGGCGCTGGCAAGCGTGAGGAGAGCCTGGATTTGCAGCGGGCCGACGCCTATGGTCATGTCGTTCTGACCACCGCGACCGAGACCATTACCGGTGATCGCGGCGATTATGTCGCAGACAGCGGAATCGCCACCCTGTCGGGCGCGGTCAAGATGACCCGCGAGGGGGGCAATCAGTTGGAAGGCGGTTGGGCCTACGTCAATATCAAAACCGGGATCAGCAAGCTGTTTCCCGCCCCGCCCGGCAGTGCTGGCGCATCTCGGGTGCAAGGGGTGTTTGTGCCGCAGAAACGGAACGACGGGACCGGCTCCTCCGCGCCGAGTCGAGGGGTAGGGGTGCCGACAATCGAAGACCTGGGCAGCCAGTGATGCGGGACGAGGGCGAGGCGAACATCCCCGGAGATGGGCCGGGAGCCATTGCTGTTCCGGCGACCGGGCGCGGGCTGGTGGCCTGCGAGATCGGCAAGCGTTTCAAACGCCGCTCGGTGCTGCGCGGGGTCTCGATCACGGTGCAGCGGGGCGAGGCGGTCGGTCTGCTCGGTCCCAATGGCGCCGGCAAAACCACCTGTTTTTACTGTATCACCGGGTTGATTGCTCCCGATGAGGGGATGATTCTGCTCGATGGTCATGACATCACCCCCTTGCCGATGTATCGCCGGGCCCGGCTGGGAATCGGCTATCTGCCGCAGGAAGCCTCGATTTTTCGCGGTCTTACCGTCGAAGGCAATATCATGGCGGTGCTGGAGGTGGTCGAATCCGACCGCGAGCGGCGCCAGCACGACCTCGAAACCCTGCTGAACGAATTCTCGATCTCCCATCTCCGCCGCGCCCAGGCTCTGGCCCTGTCCGGCGGCGAGCGGCGCCGGGTCGAAATCGCCCGGGCGCTGGCCGGACGGCCCCATTTCATTCTGTTGGATGAGCCCCTCGCCGGGATTGACCCCATCGCGGTGGCCGAAATCCGCGATCTGGTGGCTCACCTCAAGGATCGGGATATCGGGGTGCTGATTACCGATCACAATGTCCGCGAGACCCTTGATATCATTGACCGGGCCTACATCCTGCATGGCGGATCGGTGATGATGGAAGGAAGCCCGGCCGAGATTGTCGCGCACGAGGGCGTGCGGCGGGTCTATCTGGGCGAGCGGTTCAGCTTGTAACCGGAAGGGGACAGACCCGATGGCCTTGAGCCCCCGTCTCGATCTGCGTCAAACCCAATCGCTGGTGATGACGCCGCAATTGCAGCAGGCGATCAAACTGCTGCAATTCTCGACGATCGAATTATCCGCTTTTATCGAGCAGGAGCTCGAACGCAATCCCTTGCTGGAGCGGGAAGAGGCCGACGGCCCGTTCGACGTCACAACCGAGCCGGTGGTTGATGCTGCCGATCCGCCTTTACTCGATTCCCTCCCGCTCGAACCCCCGCTCGTGGACGAGATTCCCGCTGCTGGCGGGGCGGGTGAAGCGATGGATGTCGATGTCGACAATCTGTTCACCAATGACAGTGCGGTTGATGCGGTTGGGCTCGATGGTCAAGGCTCCTGGGGCAGTGGCGGCCGCTCTGATTTCGAGGAGGATGAGTCCAGCCTCGACCATCTGGCGGCCGGCGAGATCGGCCTGTACGAGCATCTGGTCTCCCAGATCAATGTCGATCTGACCGACCCGGGCGACCGGATTATCGCGTTGCATCTGATCGAGATGCTCGACGAGGCCGGCTATCTGATCGGTGATCTCGGCGAACTGGCAACCCGCCTGGGCTGCCCACTGTCCCGGGTCGAACGGGTGCTGACCCGGGTACAGGGGTTCGATCCGGCCGGCCTGTTCGCCCGCAGCCTGAGGGAATGCCTCGCCCTCCAGTTGGTCGAACGTAACCGGCTGGATCCGGCGATGGTGGCGCTGCTCGACCATCTCGAATGGCTGGGGCGGCGCGATCTGCCCGGTTTGATGCGGGTGTGCGGGGTGGATAGCGAAGATCTGGCCGACATGATTGCCGAGATCAAGGCGCTTGACCCCAAACCGGCCCTGCGCTTCGACCGGACGATGAGTCCGGTGGTGATTCCCGATGTGCTGATGCGCCGGGCCCAGGATGGCGGCTGGCTGATCGAACTCAACCCCGAGACTCTCCCCCGGGTTCTGGTCAACACCCGTTATTATGCCACCATCAGCGGCAGCACCCGCAACAAGGACGATAAAAGCTATCTGACCGAACGGTTCCAGTCGGCCAACTGGCTGGTCAAATCGCTGCATCAGCGCGCCACGACCATTCTCAAGGTGGCAACCGAACTGGTTCACCAGCAGGAAGGCTTTTTCCGTCATGGGATCAGTGCGTTGCGGCCATTGGTGTTGCGCGATATCGCCGGAGCGATCGCGATGCACGAAAGCACGGTCAGCCGGGTGACCTCGAACAAATACATCGCCACCCCGCGTGGTATCTACGAGATGAAGTATTTTTTCACCCAGGCGATCAATTCCGCCGATGGCGGCGATGCCCATTCCGCCGAATCGGTCCGCCACCGGATCAAGGTTTTGATCGATGCCGAGGGGCGCGACGTGCTGTCCGATGAACGGATCGTCGAGATCCTAAAGGCGGAAAGCATCGACATCGCCCGGCGAACGGTGGCAAAGTACCGCGAGGCCATGAACATCGCCTCTTCGGTTCAACGCCGCCGCGAAAAATCGTTGGGGATGTGACTGGCTGGCACTCCGCTTGACTCGGACCCCGGGGGGAACTATTTTCCGCCCCTCCCCAGGGGAACCCCGTGGGGCGGAGTAGACGTGCCGTCGTTGGGAGACCCCCTCTCGTCCGGCGTGGCCCGGGGGGGGCTGCCGGGGGTCGTATCCCGCTGAATAGGTGGATTCATGGAAATCACCGACCTGATCACTCCGTCTGCCGTCATTTCGAATCTGCGCGCCACCTCGAAAAAGCAGGCGTTGCAGGATCTGGCGCGGCGGGCGGCCGAGATCACTGGCCTGCACGAACGGGCGATCTTCGACGTCCTGCTCGAACGGGAACGGCTCGGCACCACGGGTGTCGGCAATGGCATTGCCATCCCGCATGGCAAACTGCCCAATCTGGACCGGCTGTACGGCCTGTTCGCCCGATTGGAGCGCCCGATCCAGTTCGATTCGATCGACGAGCAGCCGGTAGATCTGATCTTCCTGTTGCTGGCTCCGGAATCCGCCGGTGCCGACCACCTCAAGGCTTTGGCCCGGGTGTCGCGGCTGTTGCGGGACCGGGCAGTGTGCGAGAAGCTGCGGGGCACTGACAATGCCGATGCTCTCTACGCCCTGCTGACCGAATCGCCGGCATCGCGCGCCGCCTGACGCGGCTTGGCCTGCCTTGAACGGAGCGACCCGGCCTGCGCTGGGCCGGCTCTGAACGGCTGAACGTGCCCTCACCACCGATCGGGGCTTCCTCCCGAACCGGTGTGCGGTGCGGGGAGAAAGCATGAGCGAATCGACTCCATCCTGGCACGGTACGACCATCCTGTCCGTCCGTAAGGCGGGACAGGTGGTGATTGCGGGCGATGGTCAGGTCAGCCTGGGCGCCACCGTGATCAAATCGAATGCCCGCAAGGTGCGCCGGGTCGGCAATGGCAAGATCCTGGTCGGCTTTGCCGGGGCGACGGCCGATGCCTTCACCCTGCTGGAACGGCTGGAAGGCAAACTGGAAAAGCATCCCGGCCAACTGACCCGCGCCTGTGTCGAACTGGCCAAGGACTGGCGAACCGACCGTTATCTGCGCCGATTGGAAGCGATGATGGCGGTGGCCGATGCCGAAGTTTCCCTGGTGCTGACCGGCCAGGGCGACGTGCTGGAACCGGAAGACGGGCTGATCGGGATCGGGTCAGGCGGCAATTACGCCCTGGCGGCGGCCCGCGCCCTGATTGATCTCGACGGACTCGACGCTGACGCGATTGCGCGCAAGGCGATGGGGATTGCCGCCGATATCTGCGTCTATACCAACCGCTCGGTGATCGTGGAAAGCTTATGAACGCCGCCTTCAGCCCTCGCGAGATCGTTTCCGAGCTTGACCGCTTCATCGTCGGTCAGCATGATGCCAAGCGCGCGGTGGCGATTGCCCTCCGCAACCGTTGGCGCCGCCAGCAACTCTCCGACGCTTTGCGCGAGGAGGTGTTGCCGAAAAACATTCTGATGATCGGCCCGACCGGGGTCGGCAAGACCGAGATTGCCCGCCGGCTGGCCCGGCTGGCCCAGGCCCCGTTCCTGAAGGTCGAGGCGACCAAATTCACCGAGGTCGGCTATGTCGGCCGCGATGTCGAACAGATCGTGCGTGACCTGCTCGAAGTGGCGATCACCATGACCCGCAACCGGCTGCGCAAGCAGGTTCAGGCCAAGGCCGAGATCGCCGCCGAGGATCGTCTGCTTGATGCGCTGGCCGGGGCTCATGCCAGCGCCGAGACCCGCCAGAAATTCCGCAAGATGCTGCGCGAGGGCGCCCTCGACGAGCGCGAAGTCGAAATCCAGGTCAGCGAAGCGGCCAGCCTGCCAGCTTTCGATCTGCCCCCCGGTCTGGCCGGGAACGGGCAAATGGGGATGCTCAATCTCGGCGACTTCCTCGGCAAGGCGCTGGGGGGACGGACCAAACCGCGCAGGCTGACCTGCCCGGCGGCGCTGGAGCTGCTGACCGCCGAAGAGGCCGACAAACTGCTCGATCAGGAGCGGGTGGTGCGTGAAGCGATCGCCGCCGTTGAGAATAACGGGATCGTCTTCCTGGATGAAATCGACAAGATCTGTGCCCGTTCGACCGAATCCCATGTCGGCGGCGATGTCAGCCGCGAGGGGGTCCAGCGCGATCTGCTGCCGCTGATCGAAGGCACCACGGTGGCGACCAAACATGGCTCGGTGCGGACCGATCATGTGCTGTTCATTGCCTCCGGCGCGTTCCATCTGGCCAAGCCGTCTGACCTGCTGCCGGAATTGCAGGGCCGCCTACCGATCCGGGTCGAGCTGACTCCGCTGGGGCAGGAGGATCTGGTGCGGATTCTGACCGAGCCCGAAGCCAGCCTGATCAAGCAATATATCGCCCTGCTCGCGACCGAGGGGGTCGAACTGGTGTTCGAGCCTGAGGCGATCGAGGTGATTGGCCAACTGGCGGCGGAGATCAACGCCACCGTCGAGAATATCGGCGCCCGCCGCCTGCATACGGTATTGGAACGGCTGCTGGAGGAGATCAGCTTCTCCGCGCCGGATCAGCCTCCCGGCACCCAGATCACGATTACGCCGGCGCTGGTGCGGGAACGGGTCGGAACCCTGGCCCGGACGACCGATCTGGCTAAATTTATCCTATAGCCCCGCGCCTCAGGCCTGACGGACCCCGGACAAAAAGCCTTCGACCTCGCTCCGGAGGGTCCGGGCCTCCAGCGCCAGGGCCTGGGTTGCGTTCAACATGCTCCCCGCAGACCCGCCGGCTTCCGCAGTTGCGGCCGTCAGTTGGTCGAGCGCCTGCGTCACCTCGGCGGTGCTGGTTGCGGCTTGCTGGACATTGCGGGCGATCTCATCGGTGGCGGTGCCCTGATCCCCGATGGCGTGGGCAATCTCATCGCCAATTGCCTTGATCCGCACAATGGTGCTGACGATGGCGCGGATCGCCTCAACCGCTTGTTCCGTCGCGCCCTGCACGGTGGCAATCTGGGTGGCGATCTCATCGGTGGCCCGGCCGGTCTGGGTGGCGAGACTCTTGACCTCATTGGCCACCACGGCGAAGCCCTTGCCGGCCTCGCCCGCCCGGGCGGCTTCGATCGTGGCATTGAGGGCCAACAGATTGGTCTGCGCCGCGATATCGGTAATCAGACCGACCACCTCGCCAATCCGGGCCGCATTCTGGGCCAGTCCCTCGACCAGCTGATTGGTTTTCTCGGCATCGGTGGCGGCTGAGGTCGAGATCTCTGACGAATGGGCGACCCGACGGGAGATTTCAGCGATCGAGGCGGAGAGTTCCTCGGCCGCTGCGGCGACGGTCTGGACATTGACCGAGGCTTGTTCGGCGGCACCGGCGACTCGTTGGCTCTCCTGTGAGGCGGTATTGATCGCGGTGGAAACCCGTGCCGCCGCCTCTTCCAGCTTGCCGGAAGCCTGGGTGATGGTGTCGGCCACCCGCTTGACGCTGCCCTCGAACCCGTCCGCCACCCGGAGCAGACCGACCTTGCGCTGGTTTTCCGCCTCTTGCTTGACGGTCTCTTCACGGGTGCGGAGCGAGCGGGCCTCAATCGCGGCATCGCGCAGATTGCGGATTGAGCCTGCCAACTGACCGATTTCATCGCCCCGGTCGAGATCGGTGACTTCGGTGTCGTAGCGTTGCTGGACAAACCCTAAAGTGATTGCCGAGAGCCGGCGGATTGGCAAAGAAATATGGCGGGCGATGCCGAGAGCCAAGGCGGTGGTGGTTGCAGCGATGGCAAACACGATGGCGGCAAAGGCCAGGGCTTTTTCGGCGAAGATCGTGTTGATATCGTCGACATACAGGCCGGTGCCAATGATCCAGCCCCAGGGGGCGAAGGATTGGGTGTAGGACACCTTATCGATCGCCTCGGTTCGGCCCGGTTTGGGGAATTGGTAAAAGACCGCCTGCCCACCGGCCCGGCCGGCGTCGATCAGGCGGCGGATCAGGGGAACGCCGTTGGCGTCGGTGAAGGACAGCATGTTCTGCCCCTCGCGCTCAGGACGCGGCGGCAGCAGCACACAGGTTCCGTCCTCGGTATAGATGAAGAAATATTCCGCTCCGGAGAAACGCAGGGCCCGCAGTTGCTCGCGGGCGGCGCTTTGTGCCTGGGCCGGGTCGGTGGCTTGGGCGTGATGGGTGGCGACGATTCCCCGAGCGACGTCAACCAGATCGCGCAAACGGTCGATCCGGTCTTCGATCATTGCCGTGCGCAGGAAGGAAAGGGCGATCAGGGCAATCATGGCAAAGCCGGCCGCACTGGCCAGAACCACAACCAGTAGCTTGGCCGACAGGCCGATCTTGATGCTCATCGCCCCTCATCCTCAGGAGTGACGGGAGGAAGCGAGAACGATAACAAGAAATATGTCTTTTATCTAGGAGCGGCTGTCTCTTGCCATAAGAGGCGGGGCGGCCGCCCCGCGCCCCGCTTGGGGGCAGGCCCCCAAACCCCCCTTCTTTTCAAAAACAAAGGGGGTCCGGGGCATCGCCCCGGCCGGGTTCGGGCGGGAGCCCGACTAAGTGTCGAGGAAGCTTCTCAACTTGCGCGAGCGCGACGGATGCTTGAGCTTGCGCAGCGCCTTGGCTTCAATCTGCCGGATCCGCTCGCGGGTGACGCTGAACTGCTGGCCGACTTCCTCAAGGGTGTGGTCGGTGTTCATGCCGATGCCGAAACGCATCCGCAGGACCCGTTCCTCGCGCGGAGTCAGGCTGGCCAACACCCGGGTCGTGGTCTCGCGCAGATTGGCCTGAATCGCCGCATCCAGCGGCAACACCGCATTCTTGTCCTCAATGAAATCGCCGAGGTGGGAATCTTCCTCGTCGCCGATCGGGGTTTCCAGCGAGATCGGTTCCTTGGCGATCTTCAGCACCTTGCGGACTTTCTCCAGCGGCATGCTGAGTTTTTCCGCCAGTTCTTCCGGAGTCGGTTCGCGGCCGATCTCATGCAGCATCTGGCGCGAGGTGCGGACCAATTTGTTGATCGTCTCGATCATATGCACCGGAATACGGATGGTCCGGGCCTGATCGGCGATCGAGCGGGTGATCGCCTGACGAATCCACCAAGTGGCATAAGTCGAGAACTTATACCCGCGCCGGTATTCGAACTTATCCACCGCTTTCATCAGGCCGATATTGCCTTCCTGGATCAGATCGAGGAATTGCAGACCACGATTGGTGTATTTCTTGGCAATCGAGATCACCAACCGCAGGTTGGCCTCGATCATCTCCTTCTTGGCCTTGCTCGCCTCGCGCTCGCCCTTCTGCACCGTCTGGACGATGCGGCGGTATTCGGTGATCGGCAGGCCAGATTCGGCCGAAATGCGGGAGATGGTCGCGCGAATATCGCCAATCTCATGAGCGTGGCGGGCGGCGAAATCCTTCCATTGCTTGCTGCGGCTGGCGACCTGTTCGACCCAGTTCGGCGCCAGTTCCGAGCCATAATAGGCATCAAGGAAATCAGGGCGCTTGATCCGGCAGGATTCGGCGAGGCGAAGCAGGCGGCCTTCCTGGGTCATCAACCGACGGTTCAAGCCGTTCAACTGCTCGACCAGGAACTCAATCCGGGCATTGTTGAGATGGATGCCCTGCATCAGCCGGACCAGTTCGGTCTTCAGCTTGTCGTATTTCTTCTCGACCGTCGGCGAGGCCGCTTCGCCCTTCGACAAAGCGGCAAGGCGCTGTTCCTGGACCTTTTCCAGCTTCTGGTGGGTGATGGCGATCGCCTGAAAGGTCTCCAGCACCTGCGGCAGCAGTTGGATTTCCATCGCCGCCAGCGAGATCGCATTTTCCTCGCTGTCATCGACGTCGGGGATGTCGCCCTCGGGATCGCCCTCGCGCGGCTCGCCATTTTCACCGGCTTCGCCCGGCTCGGCGACCGGGGCGGGCTCTTCCGGGCCACGCTCCAGCTCTTCCTCGGACAGGTCGCCGCCCGGTCCAGAGCCATAAGTGGCGTCAAGGTCGATGATGTCGCGCAGCAGCATCTTGCCCTCGATCAGGGCATCATGCCATTCAACCACCGCACGCAGGGTCAGCGGGCTCTCGCAGATCCCGCCGATCATCATGTCGCGGCCGGCTTCGATCCGCTTGGCGATGGCGATTTCGCCTTCGCGGCTGAGCAGTTCAACCGAGCCCATTTCGCGGAGATACATCCGCACCGGATCATCGGTCCGGCCGAGATCTTCCTCATCGACATTGCCGGCCCCGGCATAGCCGTCGGTCTCGGTGGTTTCTTCCTCGCCCTCGGCCTGGGCTTCCTCGCCGTCCTCACTCTCCACCACATTGATGCCGAGTTCGGACAGCATCGCCATGGTATCCTCGATCTGCTCGGAGGAAACTTCGTCCGGCGGCATCGCCGCGTTCAACTCGTCGTAAGTGACGTAGCCCCGCTCTTTGCCACGGGCCACCATCTTCTTGACGGCGACTCCCAGGGTGTCGAGCAGCGGCCCGTCCATCGACTCGTCCTGGTTCTCCGAGACTTCTGCGGTGTTCGTCGATTTGGTCGCCATGAAACCCATCACTCCTGAAGTCCCTGGCCCCGTCCCCCCGACGACGCCGATCCGGCCGGGCCTCGTGCCCTGCCGGTTCCTATTCGGTCCGGGACGAAGGCGGAGCCGCCGCCGCCTCCTCGTCGCCGGCTGTTGCCGTGCATTCCTGTCGTTTGACCGCCTGGAAGCGGACCCACGATGCCGGCGACGCCTCCTCGATCAGCCGGGCGCTGGCCTCGTCCACGTCCGCCTGCAGGTTCTTGCGGGTGTAGCGATGATAGATATCATCCCAGAGAGCCCTCGCGTCCTCGGTCTGGTCGTACCCGCGGACGCCAAGCATGCGCCTTTCGCTGGCATCGAGCAGAGAGTCCAGCATCGAAGCAAATCCATCCGCCCGTAGATGGGCGGAAAGCTGCTCCGCGTCAAGTCCTTGCCCGGTCCCGAGCTGCTTTAGAATCCCGCGTCGAAGGTTGTCAAGCGACTCCTGCGAAAACTGACAGAGTCCCAACGCCTCGTGGATCTGGTCAAACAACCCCGGATTGGTCAGCAGCAGCCCCAATAAGGCGCGTTCCTGCGATTCTGCGGCCGGGCGCGGCCCACGCGGCCGGCCGACTCCGAGCAGGCGGCCATCGCCGCTGGTGCCGGAGGGCGCCGTCCGGCTCCGGCTGCTGCGGCCTGGGCGCGGGGTGCGGAACGCCTCCCACAGCCGTTCCCGAAAGGCGCGCAGATATTGCCCGCGCACCGTTTCATCGCCGATGGTCCCGACCCGGTCGATCAGATCCCGTTCCAGTCCGGCGCGGCGTTCCGGGGTGTCGAGCGGGCGCCCCTCGGTCTCCAGCCGCCACAAAGCCTCGACCAGCGGCCGGGCCTGCTCCAGCACCCGCCCCATCGCCGCCGCGCCCTGGCCCCGCACCAGCGAATCCGGGTCTTCCCGCTCGGGCAGCAGAGCGAAACGCAAGGACTGGCCCGGTTTCAGCAGCGGGAACGCCCGTTCCAGGGCCCGGGCCATCGCCCTTTGCCCGGCGGCATCGCCATCAAGACAGAGAATCGGCTCGGGGGTGAGGCGCCACAGCAATTCGAGCTGAAGATCGGTCAGAGCGGTGCCGAGCGGCGCCACCGTCTGGGCAAAGCCGGCCTGATGCAGGGCGATCACATCCATATAGCCCTCGACCACCACCACTTGGTTGCGCTCCCGGGCGGCGTCGCGGGCATGGGCGTGGCCGAACAGCACCTGCCCCTTGTGGAACACCGGGGTTTCCGGTGAATTGAGATACTTAGGCTGACCCTCGCCCAGGGTACGGGCGCCGAAACCGATCACCCGGCCGCGCCGGTCGGTGATCGGGAACATCACCCGGCCCCGGAAATAATCGAAGGCGGCGCCCCCGCCCTCGGGCCGGCGCAGCAAGCCGGCCTCGGTCAGCAGGCTTTCCGGCAGAGTCGCGCTCATCAAGGCCCCGCGCAGGGCATCTCTGCGGTCGGGCGCCCATCCCAGCCGGAAGCGGGCAATGGTCGCGTCGCTGAGGCCGCGCTGTTTGAGATAGGTCAGGCCGGCGGCCCCGCCCGGGGTGCGCAACTGGGCCTCGAACCAGGCACAGGCCGCTTCCAGCGCCTGATGCAGCCCGGCACGCTGGCGTTCACGGAGTTGATCCTGGGGGGTGGCTCGGGGCACATCCAGCCCGGCTTCGGCCGCCAGCCGTTCGACCGCCTCGGGAAAGCCGATATTGGCGGCGCGCATCTCGAAAGCGATCACATCGCCATGGGCGCCACAGCCGAAACAATGGAAGAAGCCCTTGTCCTCATTGACGGTGAAGGAGGGGCTCTTCTCATTGTGGAACGGGCATAACCCGCTATGTTCCCGTCCCTTGCGGGTCAGTTTGACCCGGCGGCCGACCACGGCGACCAGGGAGAGACGGGTCCGTAATTCATCAAGAAAGGACGGAGGGAGGGCCATGGCTGCGCGCTTTTCGCTAAAGGGCGTCCCGACCCCCGACCGCCCGACTTCGGCCCGTCTTCCCGCCCCGCCGGGGCCGGAGGCGGAGCGGGCGCGGGATCAGGCGGCGCCGAGCCGGGCCTTGACCACCGCGCTGGCGCGGGCAAAATCCATCTGGCCGGCATAACGCTCCTTGAGCGCGGCCATCAGCCTCCCCATGTCTTTGAGGCCGGTGGCGCCGATCTCGCCGGCCACCGTGTCGATTGCTACGGCGACCTCTTCGGCACTCATCTGGCGGGGCAGGAACCGCTCAATGACGGTGATTTCCTCGGCTTCCTGTTCGGCCAGTTCCAACCGGCCACCCTGTTCGTAGATCGTGATGCTTTCGCGCCGCTGCTTGATCATCGATTGCAACATTTGCAGGATCTCCTCCTCGGGGATCCCGTCGGAGAGGCCGCGCGGCCGCGCCGCAATGTCGCGATCCTTGAGCGCTGCCAGAATCAGCCGCACCGTGGACACCGTGCGAGCCTCCCTGGCCAGCATCGCTGTCTTCAACGCGTTGTTCAATTGCCCTCGCAACATCACCCTCTCCCGTCGCCGCACTCGGCCCCCGCCCTACCGCGAAGGCGCTCACGCTAGCGCAATTCCTCGCCGAAGAAAAGCCCGTCGTCCCGAAGACAAACAATTGAAATGGCGTTGCTTTTCCTCCGATGCGCGAAAGCTTGACTTCGCCTCGGGGGCTCTTTATAAGCCCCGCAGCCATCTGCCGCCGACTGGGCCTCTCGCGGCCCCCCTGTCTCCCCGGGTCTTTTGCCTGATGCGAAATGACCCGGCGTCCGTCTGCGGCCGCGCCAGACGAAGGAACCGACATGTCCAACCATGACGCCACCGCTCCCCGCTCCCTCGCTGCGGGGCCGGGTTTCGATGCGCCGCGTCCGCCCGGCGCCACTGGCGCGCTGGTGCTGGCCGACGGCACTGTGTT